>WNFJ01696851.1_pt1 | contig 64960 bp, 63 predicted proteins | sample 5400461 | NCBI WGS metagenome assembly WNFJ01 (sample SAMN13153349, study PRJNA577476) | soil metagenome | isolation source: 115 cm saprolite on Douglas fir-dominated hillslope | place: USA:California | collected 2013-09-17
CACTCAGGAGGTGCAGCCGGCGGCGGCCATGGCGGCGAGCGCCACCAGCTGCAACGTCTTCGGATCGAGCGCGCCCTCCCGGTAGAACAGGCCCGCGAACTCCTTCATCTCTCCCATCGGCTCCTCCCTGGAACGGGGTTGGTGACGGCCGAGGGGATTATAGCTCGGGGGGCGGGGACCCGGAGATTGGCCCGGCGGACAGCAGGCCAATTGGCTCTTGACCTGATGTGAAATGAGGCCAAGATGGCTCGGTAAGAGGGCCACGTGCACATCCCGCTCGACCGCGAGAAGCCTGTCGCGCTGCCGCGCCAGATCCAGGCGCACCTCGAGCGGCTCATCCGCGACCGGCTCCTCACGCCGGGGATGAAGCTGCCCGCGACGCGGGAGCTCGCCCAGGAGCTCGGCGTCAACCGGGCGACGGTCGCGCAGGCTTACGAGGAGCTGGTGGCCGCGGGCTGGGCGCGGGCCCACGTCGGGCAGGGGACGTTCGTCGCCGCGCCGCCGGGCGTGGAGGCGGCGCCGAGCCCGGCGGCGCCGGCGCACCCGCCGCTCAACTGGCCGGGCCTCTTCTCGCGGAGCGCCCAGATCGTCGCGGCCGACGACGACCGGACGCGCGGCCTGATCGGTGCCGCGGCGGCGAACCCGGGCGTCGTCTCCTTCGCGGGCGGCATGCCCGACAGCGGTCTCTTCCCGACCGACGCCTTCCGCCGTGTCCTGAACGACGTGATCCGCGAGGACGGCGCGGCGCTCCTCCAGTACTACCCCGCGGGCGGGTATCCGCCGCTCCGGCAGTACCTCTCGACGTACCTCCTGCGCTTCGGGCTCGAGGCGCCCGCCGAGGACATCCTGATCGTCAACGGCTCGCAGCAGGGCTTCGACCTGATCGCCCGCACGCTGCTCGATCCGGGCGACGCGGTCGCGATCGAGGAGCCGACGTATCCGCGCGCGCTCCAAGTGTTCCGCTCGTTCGGCGCCCAGCTCCTGGCGGTGCCGTGGGACGGCGCGGGGCCGCGGGTGGACGCCTTCGAGCGGCTCCTCGAGCGCCACGCGGTGAAGCTCTTCTATTGCCAGCCAAGCGCTCACAACCCGACCGGCCTCTCGCTCGCGCCGGACACCGCGCGGGGCCTCCTCGAGGCGGCCGCGCGCCACCAGGTGCCGGTCGTCGAGGACGGTTTCGACGGGAGTCTCTACTACGGTCCGCGGCCAGCCGTCCCGCTCAAGGCGCTGGACCGCGACGGCGTCGTGATCTACATCGGGACCTTCTCGAAGGTCCTCTTTCCGGGGCTGCGCCTCGGCTGGCTCGTCGGACCCCGGCCGATCCGCGAACGCCTCCTCGCCGCCAAGCAGCTCGCCGACCTCCACACGAGCGCGCTCCTCCAGGCGGCCGTCCACCGGTTCTGCGAGCGCCGGCTGCTCGACCGCCACGTGGTGCGAATCGCCCGCGAGTACGCGCGGCGCCGCACGCTCCTGCTGGCCGCGCTCCGGCGCCGGATGCCGCGGGAGGTCGCGTGGACCGAGCCCGCGGGCGGGTTCTCGCTACTCGTGACGCTGCCGCCGGGGCTCGACGCCGAGGCGCTCCTGCCGGCGGCGATCGAGCGCGGCGTCGCGTTCACGCCGGGCGCCGCGTTCTTCGTGGACGGCGGCGGCGCGCGGACGCTGCGGCTCTCGTTCTCGACGGTGGCCGCGGGACGGATCGACGAGGGCGTCCGCAGGCTCGCGGAGACGATCAAGGCCGCGCGAGGCTCGCCCCGGGAACGGGTCGAGCGGGCGGCCGTACCTGTGGTCTAGGCAGAGCGAGCCGCGGGACGTCGCGGGGCTTCCGCCCCGCCGTCCGAGGCGAGCGAAATCCAAGGGACAAAGGAGAGGGGAACATGGCGGACCTGAACGGGCTGCGCATCGCGGACAGGAAGCACATCGGCCTCGCCGAGATGCTCAAGGGCGGGGTCGTCATGGACGTCACGAACGCCGAGCAGGCGAAGATCGCCGAGGACGCGGGCGCCGCGTCGGTCATGGCGCTCGAGCGCGTGCCCGCGGACATCCGCAAGGACGGCGGCGTCGCCCGGATGGCGCCGGTGAAGAAGATCCGGGAGATCCAGCAGACGGTGACGATCCCGGTGATGGCCAAGGCGCGCATCGGCCACTTCGTCGAGGCCCAGATCCTCGAGGCGCTCGGCGTGGACTTCATCGACGAGTCGGAGGTGCTCACGCCGGCCGACGAGCACTTCCACATCGACAAGTTCGCCTTCCGCGTGCCGTTCGTGTGCGGCGCGCGGGACCTCGGCGAGGCGCTCCGGCGGATCGGCGAGGGCGCGGCGATGATCCGGACCAAGGGCGAGGCGGGCTCGGGCAACATCGTCGAGGCCGTGCGCCACATGCGCGCGCTCGTGTCCGGCATTCGGCGGCTCACGATGCTCCCGCCGGAAGAGCTGATGACCGAGGCGAAGACGCTCGGCGCGCCCTACGAGCTCGTGCGCTGGGTGGCGAAGGCCGGGAAGCTGCCCGTCCCGAACTTCTCCGCCGGCGGCATCGCGACCCCGGCCGACGCGGCGCTCATGATGCAGCTCGGCGCCGAGGCGGTGTTCGTCGGCTCGGGCATCTTCAAGTCGAGCGACCCGGCCCGGCGCGCCAAGGCGATCGTCCAGGCGACGACCCACTTCAAGGATGCCGACGTCCTCGCCCGGGTGTCCGAGGAGCTGGGCGAGGCGATGCCGGGGATCGAGACGTCGAAGCTGGCGGAGAAGGATCTGCTCCAGACGCGGGGCTGGTAGGGAGAGTCATGCGGATCGGCGTCCTCGCGCTCCAGGGCGACTTCGCCCTCCACGCCGCGGCGCTCGCGAAGGGCGGCGCCCGCGCCGTGGAGGTGCGGCGGCCGGAGGAGCTCGCCGACGTGGACGGCCTGATCATCCCCGGCGGCGAGTCCACGACGCTGCTCAAGCTGATGGACGAGTGGGCGTTCGTCCCGGCGCTCGAGAAGTTCCACGCCGCGGGGCGGCCCATCTTCGGCACGTGCGCGGGCCTCATCGTGCTGGCGCGCGAGGTCGAGAACCCCCGCCAGTTCTCGCTCGGCTTGATCGACGTCACCGTCGAGCGCAACGCCTACGGGCGCCAGCGAGAGTCGTTCGAGGCCCCGGGGACGGTCACGCTCGACGGCCGGCCGCATCCGCTCGAGATGGTCTTCATCCGCGCGCCCCGGATCCGCCGGGTCGGCACGGGCGTGGAGACGCTCGCCGAGCACCGGGGCGAGCCCGTGATGGCGCGCCAGGGGAGCGTGCTGGTGGCGACGTTCCATCCCGAGCTCACCGACGATCCGGCGGTGCACGGCTACTTCTGCGATCTCGTCGCGCGCGCCAAGGTCGCGGCGTGATCTTCCACGACTACTACGCGAACATCCCGGGCGCCGAGATCGACCGGTTCGTCGAGAGCCGCGAGCTCTGCCGCCTCGTGACCGTCGGCGAGGACGGCACGCCGCACCTCGGGCTCTACCCGTTCGTCTACGACGGCGCGGCGCTCGACCTCCACCTCGTCCGCGCCGACGAGCAGGTGCAGGATCTGAAGTCCCGGCGCCGCTGCCTCGCGGAGGTGGACGAGGTGCTCGGAGTGATCCCGTCTTACTGGGTGCACCCGCGGTACGCGGGCTCGGCGACCGCGTACCATCGGACGGTGATCTTCGAGTGCAACGCCACGGTGGTCGAGGACCCGGACGCCGTCGCGGCCCAGCAGCGGCGGCTCCTCGCCCGCTATCAGCCCGAGGGCGGGTACCAGCCGCTCGATCCCGCCGACCCGTTGTATCGCGGCGCGCTCGGCCAGCTCGCCGCGGTCCGCCTCGAGGTCACGCGCCGCCGCGCCAAGTGGAAGCTCGGCCAGAACCGCCCGGCCGAGGCGCGCCGGCGGGTCATCGCCGAGCTTCGGAAGCGCGGGCGGCAGAACGACCAGCTCGCCGCGACGGCGCTCGAGTGGACGATCGACGTGCAAAAAGCGTAGCCCGCGCTGGCCTCCGCCCGGGTCTGAGCCGAGCGTGCCCAAGTGCGCGTCGAATCGGTACTACGTGGATCGGCTCAAACGGTTTTCGCTCCGACCTCTTGACAGCCTGCACCCTGCCCGGAGTATCCTCCGGTCAGACCAGCCGACCAGTCCCCGGGCTCCCGGGGGCCGGCTGAGGAGGAGCGCATGGCAGCCCTGATCTGCGAGATCGTCTACCGAGGCATCTTCCAGAAGAACCTCGCCTCGCGCATCGCCCGGGGCATCGTCCTGTCGGCGCGCAAGTCGGGCCGCTGGGGCATCGCATTCGGCCGCTACGGCGACAGTCCGCAGCGCAACGGCATCCCGGCGAAGGACTTCGCGATCGTCGCAGACAGCAAGGAAGAGCTCGAGCAGAACATGGCCCGCTACGAGCCCAAGCACGTGGACGTCACGATCTGTGTGGACGACACGCTCTCCAAGGGCGTCGAGTCGTGGGCCTGGTACGGGCTCCAGCCGATCAACCGGCTGACGGTGCCGAACGGCACGGTGCTGATGACGTCGCTCCAGCGCTTCGACGACCTGCTCCAGGACATTCACAAGAAGGACGCGCCCTACCAGCTCTCGCTGATCCGCGCCAAGGCCTCGTTCTCCGGGCTCTGGGTCTACAAGGAGGACCACACCGAGGTCCGCATCCTCGGCGCGCTCGCCAAGATCGCGCCGGCCTTCCTCACGCTCGACGGGGTCTGCGGGGCGATCAAGGAGATGGAGTGGGGCTCGGACCTCAAGGTCGAGTCCGCGAAGAAGGCGTACGCGCGCCTCGAGACCCGCGAGGTGAAGCTCACGGAGGGCAACGCCGAGGTCCCGTTCTCGTTCGAGATGCCCAAGTGGTGGGAGATGCGCGAAGGCGTCACGATCCCCGCGATCCCTCTCGGCAAGCCGAAGGAGGCCGGCAAGGGCTACGTGCCGGAGCGCAATCCGTACTTCAAGAAGTACACGACGCGGACGATGCGGCCGGTCGTCAACTTCGACACCTGTGTGAAGTGCACGCTCTGCTGGATCCAGTGTCCCGACTCCTGCTTCGACGTGATGCCCGACGGCACCTACGACGCCAACATGGAGTCGTGCTGCGGCTGCGGCGTCTGCGAGGCGGTCTGCCCCGTGGAGAACTGCATCACCATGGTGAACGAGTCGGTCTTCGAGGACAACGCGAGCCAGTGGGAGATGTGGCGCAAGGACAAGGACAAGTACCACGTGTGGATGACGGAGAAGATCGGTGACAAGAAGGCCACGGTGCGCTCGCACGGCTTCCGCTTCCGAGGCCAGTACGATGAGGAGCTGAAGCGCGACCTGGACGCGGGCGGCGTCGAGATCACGGCGGGCATCCCGGGCGAGAACGCGCAGCACAAGACGGTGTAGGGGGGCGACGGACATGGCGGTGGCGACCAAGGCGGTTCCGGCGGCGGCCGAAGACAAGGAACTCCTGATCTCGGGGAGCGAGGCGGTGGCAGAAGCCCTCACCCTCGCCGACATCGATGTCGTCACGGCCTACCCGATCCGGCCGTACGACACGGTCATGCAGGCGATCGCCAAGAAGATCGCCAACGGGAATCTTGTCGCCGAGTACATCGTGGCCGAAGGCGAGCACAGCCAGTTCGAGATCGTCAAGCACGCCTCGACGGTGGGCGCCCGCGTCTTCTGCGGCTCATCGGGCGTGGGCTGGATGTACGCGATGGAGTGCCTCGTCGTGACACCACCGCTGCGGGTGCCCATGGTCGCGCTCGTCGGCAACCGCGCGCTCGACGACCCCGGCGCGTTCGGTGTCGAGCACAACGACGCGCTGGTGGTCCGTGACCTCGGCTGGCTCCTCTGCTGGATCGACACGTCCCAGGAGGCGCTCGACACGACGCTGATCGCCTACCGCGTCGCCGAGGACCGGCGCGTCTTCCTGCCGCTCGCGATCTCGGCCGACGGCGCGTTCCTCACGCACTCCCAGGCGCTCACGATGGTGCCGCCGAGGGAGAAGGTGGACGCTTTCCTGCCGCGTTACGATCGCGGCGACCTCCAGCTCCACCCCGACAACCCGATCACCGTCGCCCCGCAAGCGAACGAGGACTGGGTCATCGAGATCCGGCGCCAGAACAACGAGGCGATGGCGCGCGCGGTCGGCGTGATCGAGGAGGCGTACGCCGACTTCCGGCGCGTCTTCGGCCGCGGCCCGGAGAACCCGTGGTTCGAGGAGTACATGACCGACGACGCGGAGATCATCCTGGTCGGCATGGGCACGATCTCGCTGCCCATCAAGGTCGCCATCCGCGAGATGCGCGCCAAGGGCAAGAAGGTCGGCCTCGTCCGGCTGCGCTGGTTCCGGCCGTTCCCGACCGACCGCCTGGTCGCCGCGCTCTCGAAGGCCCAGGCGATCGGCGTCATCGACCGCGATTATTCGTTCGGGTCGCCGTTCGGCTCGGGCGTGGTGGCCAACGAGATCCGCGCGGCCATGTACAACGCCTCGCGACGGCCGCCGCTCCTGTCCTTCATCTGCGGCCTCGGTGGCCGCGAGGTGACGCTGGAGGACGTCAACAAGGCGGCGGACATGTGCTACGGCGCCGCCAAGGCCGGCAAGTCGGACGCGAAGACGCACTGGCTCGGCGTTCGCGAATAGGAGAGCATGCCCATGGCTGAGACCACGACGTTCACCAACGCCACGCAGATCCTCGAGCCGTTCCGTGGCGTCAAGAAGGTCACCCTCGAGGAGTACTTCACCTCGGGCCACCGGACCTGCCAGGGCTGCGAGTCCGCGCTCGTCATGAAGCTCATGGTGAAAGCGGCGGGCCCGCGCACGATCGTGCTCGGCTCCACCGGCTGCATGTACGTCGCCAACACGACGTACTACACGACGCCGTGGGTGGTGCCGTGGATGCACACGCAATTGGGATCTTCCGGATCGGCAGCGCTTGGTACTGCTGCAGGACTGAAAGCTCTCATGCGGAAAGGAAAGATGAAGGCGGAGCCGATCAATGTTATAGCGTTCTGCGGCGACGGCGGCGGCGCCGACATGGGCCTGGGGGCGATCTCGGCGACCCTGACGCACAAGGAGTACAACTCCCTCATCCTGCTCTACGACAACGAGTCGTACGCGAACACCGACATCCAGCTTTCCGGCATGACGCCCTACGGCGCCCACACGACGTTCAGCCCCCCCGGCAAGGCCAAGCGTCTCATCCACACGCGCTGGAAGAAGAACATGGCCGGCATGATGGCGGCGGGGCATTCCGAGTGCCGCTACGTGGCCACCGTCTGCGCCTCCTACGCGGTCGAGATGATGAACCGGGTCCGCCGTGCGCTGACGATCGGCGGGCCGACCTTCATCCACTCGCTCGACCCGTGCCCGAAGGGCTGGGACTACGACCCGATGCTCTCCCACGAGCTGGGCGAGCTCGCCATCGAGACCGGCATCTTCCCCCTCTACGAGGTCGAGGACGGGGTCGTGAAGTACTACGGCAAGACCAAGGCGATCGTCGAGGGCCGCGCGCGGAAGCCCGTGCGCGAGTACCTGCTCAAGCAGGGCCGCTTCGCCCACTTCATCGAGGAGGACCTCGAGTACTTCCAGAAGAAGGTGGACGAGATGTGGGAGAAGTGGGAGATCCCGGCCGTGGTCCCGTTCCGGCGGCTGGACGCCACCAAGGCCGCGCTCGACGCCAAGTAGCGCGCCGCATGGAGCGCGCGGCCGTTTCGTAGCAGCAGAGCGGGCCGGGCCCCGGGGAACCACGGGGCCCGGCCCGACGTTCATCACCCGCCGTCGAGTGTCGGTCAGCACCGGGCGTCGAATTGCAACGAGAGAGACAGCGGCCGCAGGCCGCAAGGAGTCGAGCCATGAGGCTCACGATCGCCCTTTCGCTCGTCCTCGTCCTGGCGTCGACGGCTCCGGCCGGCGCGTGGGAGCCGACCAAGCCGATCGAGTTCGTCGTGCCCGCGGGGACCGGCGGCGGCGCCGACCAGATGGCGCGCCTGATCTCCGGCCTCGCCGAGAAGCACAAGCTCTCGCCGCGGCCGCTCATCGTCGTGAACAAGTCGGGCGGCGCCGGCGCCGAGGGCTTTCTCGACGTCAAGGCCAAGAAGGGCGACGCCCACGTCATCGTCATCACGCTGTCGAACCTCTTCACCACGCCGCTCCACACCGGCATTCCGTTCAGCTGGCGTGACCTCACGCCGGTCGCCCGAATGGCGCTCGACCAGTTCATCCTGTGGGTGAACGCGGAGACGTCGTACAAGACGGCCAAGGAGTACATCGCCGCCGTGAAGGCGAAGCCCACCGCGTTCAAGATGGGCGGCACGGGCTCGGCGCAGGAGGACCAGATCCTCACGATCCAGCTCCAGCAGGCGCTCGGGCTCAAGTTCATCTACGTGCCGTTCAAGGGCGGCGGTGAGGTGTGCGTGAACCTCGTCGGCAACCACGTGGACTCGACCGTCAACAACCCCATCGAGTGCGCGAGCCACTGGAAGGCGGGCCGCGTCCGGCCGCTCGCCGTCTTCGACACCGCGCGCATCCCCGTCGCCGAGTGGAAGGACATCCCGACGGTCAAGGAGGCCCTCGGCGTCGACGTGCACTACCTGATGCTCCGCGGGATCTTCGGGGCGCCGAGCATGCCGAAGGAGGCCGTGGACTGGTACGTCGCGTTCCTCAGGAAGGTCTACGACACGCCCGAGTTCCAGAAGTACCTCAACGAGGGCGCGCTGAAGCCGGCCTTCGCCTCGGGCGCCGAGTACGTGAAGTGGGTGGAGGAGAACGAAAAGCTCCACAAGGATCTGATGGCGAAGGGGGGTCTCCTGAAGCAGTAGCCCCCGACGCCATGCGACTCGCGGACCTGGTCACCGCGTCGTTCCTGATGCTGCTGAGCGGAGTCGTCCTCTTCGACGCCGTCAGGCTCGGCATCGGCTGGGGCACCGACGGCCCCAAGAGCGGATTCTTTCCCTTCTGGCTCGGCGTGCTCATGCTCGCCGCCTGCGCCCTCATTTGTCTCCAGGCGGCGCGCCGTGCGGAGGCGCGGGTGTTCGTCACGCGTGCGCAGCTCGGGCCGGTGCTGAAGGTGCTCTGGCCCGCCGTGGCGCTCGTGGTGCTCACGCAGTGGCTCGGGCTCTACGTCTCCGGGGCGCTCTACACCGGGTTCTACATGCGCTGGATCGGCCGCCACACGTGGCTGGCCGTGCTCGCCGTCGCGATCCTGTTCCCGCTCGCGACCTTCTTCGTCTTCGAGAAGTGGTTTCTGGTGCCGATGCCCAAGGGCCCGCTCGAGGCGTGGCTCGGGCAGTAGGCATGGGGATCGAGAACCTCGTCCTCGGCTTCCACATCGCGATCACCCCGTACAACCTGTTCGTCGCCGTCATCGGCATCACCCTGGGGACGATCATCGGCGTCCTGCCGGGCCTGGGCGGCGCCAACGGCGTCGCGATCCTGCTGCCGCTCACGTTCACGATGCCGCCCACCTCGGCGATCATCCTCCTGACCTCCCTCTACTGGGGGGCGCTGTTCGGCGGCGCGATCACGTCGGTGCTCTTCAACATCCCCGGCGAGCCGTGGTCGGTGGCGACGACCTTCGACGGCTACCCGCTGGCGCGCCAGGGGCTGGGGGGCCAGGCGCTCACCGCGGCCTTCACTTCGTCGTTCGTCGGCGCCTTCTTCTCGATCGTGCTGATCACCTTCTTCGCGCCGCTGCTCGCGGAGATCGCGCTCAAGTTCGGCCCGCCGGAGTTCTTCTCGATCCAGCTCCTGACCTTCTCGAGCTTCGTCGGGCTCGGCGGCGGCAACCCGGTGAAGTCGCTCGTCTCGATCCTGCTCGGCTTCATCCTCGCCGCGGTCGGGCTCGACATCGTGACCGGCCAGCTCCGGATGACGTTCGGCTTCGTGGACCTCATGAAGGGCTTCGACTTCATCGTCGCCGTCATCGGCCTGTTCGGCATCGGCGAGATCCTCCTCACCGTCGAAGAGGGATTGTCGTTCCGCGCCGCCCGGACGGGCATGAACCTCCGGGTCGTTCTCGACACCTGGAAGATCCTGCCGCGCTACTGGCGCACCTTCGTGCGCGGCTCGTTCATCGGCTTCTGGATGGGCTTCAAGCCGGGCGGCGCAACGCCCGCCTCCTTCATGAGTTACGCGTTCGCCAAGCGCTTCTCCAAGCACCCCGAGCGGTTCGGTCAGGGGGAGCTCGAGGGGGTCGTGGCGCCCGAGACCGCCGCGCACGCCGCCGGCGTCGCCGCCATGCTGCCGATGCTCACGCTCGGGATCCCGGGCTCGCCGACGGCCGCGGTGATGCTGGGCGGCCTGATCATCTGGGGCCTCCAGCCGGGGCCGCTGCTCTTCAAGGAACGGCCCGAGTTCGTGTGGGGGCTCATCGCGAGCATGTACACGGGGAACATCATCGGCGTGCTGATGGTGCTCGCGTTCGTGCCGTTCTTCGCCGCGATCCTGAAGATCCCGTTCGCGATGCTGACGCCCGTGATTGTCGTCATCTGCGCGGTCGGCTCGTATGCGGTGCACAACAGCATGATCGACATCTGGTATATGGTGATCTTCGGCGTCGTAGGGTACGTGTTCAAGAAGCTCGACTACCCGCTCGCGCCGCTCGTCCTGGCGCTCGTCCTCGGCGACCTCGCCGAGAACGCGCTCCGCCAGAGCCTCATCATGTCCCAGGGCTCGCTCGCGATCTTCGTGACCCGCCCGATCTCGGGGGCGATCACCGCGGTCGCGCTTCTGTTCTTCGCGCTGCCCGTGCTGACCCCCTGGTGGCGGCGGCTGCGCGGCGCGGCCGCGCCGGGCGCGGGCGCCTGATGGACGTCCTCCTCGATCCGCAGTTCTGGCTGCGCCTCATGGGCATCTCGTTCCTGAATCTCCTCCTCTCCGGCGACAACGCGCTGGTCATTGCCCTCGCCGTGCGCGCCCTGCCCAAGCGCAAGCGCGTGCTCGGGCAGATCTGGGGGGCGGCCGGCGCGGTCGTGCTCCGGCTCGTCTTCGTCGCGCTCGTGAGCGTCCTCCTGCGGGTGCCGCTGCTCCAGCTCGCGGGCGGCCTCCTCCTCGTGTGGATCGCCGCCCGGCTCGTGCGGCCTGGCGGGGAGGGGGCGGGCGACGTGCGTCACGGGGCTTCCCTCTGGGAGGCGATCTGGATCATCATCGTCGCCGACGTGACGATGAGCCTCGACAACGTGCTGGCGATCGCGGCGGCGGCCCACGGGGACCTCATGCTCGTCATGTTCGGCATCGGCCTCTCGCTGCCGATCGTGGTCTGGGGCGCCGGGCTCCTCGCGTACCTCATGAACCGCTACACGTGGATCGTCTGGTTCGGCGGGGGGGTGTTGGGCTACGTGGCGGGGGAGATGATTCTCGAGGACGCCCTGGTCGTGCGCTGGCTGGGGGAGGCGGCCGGCCTGCTCCACCGGCCCGTGCCCCTGGCGCTCGGCGCCCTGCTCACCGCGCTCGGCTGGTGGCTCGCCCGCTCGGGGCGCCGCCACCGCGTGCGCGTCCCGCAGAAGCTCTGATGACGGCCGGCGAGGGGAAGCGGCGGGGCGACCGGGGCGTGGACCTCGCGCCGATCAAGTCGACGCGGATCTACGAAGAGATCGTCCGCCAGATCAAGCAGTTGATCTCCGAGGGCCAGCTGAAGAGCGGCGACCGGCTGCCCCCCGAGCGCGACCTCGCCGAGAAGTTCGTCGTCAGCCGCCCGTCGGTCCGCGAGGCGCTGCGGGCCCTCGAGAGTCTCGGCCTCATCGAGAGCCGGCCCGGCGAGGGGACCTTCGTCCGCGAGGTGTCCATCGACGCGCTCGTGGGACCGCTCGCGCTCCTCCTGACCACGCAGCGCGAGGCGATCGCCGAGCTGTTCGAGGCACGCCGGCTCCTCGAGCCCGCCCTCGCGGGGCTCGCCGCGGCCCGCGCCACCCGCGACGAGATCCAGGAGATGGACCGGATCCTCGAGGCGCAGGCCAAGGAGATCGCGGCCGGCAACACCGGTCTCGCCCAGGACGCCGCCTTCCACGCGGCGATCGGCGCGGCGGCGCACAACCGCGCGATCACGCGGCTCGCCCACGCGATCATGGATCTCTTGAGCCAGAGCCGCGAGGAGTCGCTCAACACGCCCGGCCGGCCGACGCGGTCGCATCAGGACCACCGGCGCATCCTCGCGGCGATCACGGCGCGGGACGAGCGCGCGGCGCGGCAGGCGATGCTCGACCACCTGGAGGCCGTGGAGATGCTCGTGCTGAGGCGGGAGGGCCCCGCCCGCCGCGGCAAGAGAAAGCGGTCTTGACACGCGGTCACGCTCCCGCGTATGCTCCGTCCACCATGACGTTGATCACCGCGCGGGTGCTGTCGCTGGGCCTGATTCTGCTGGCGCTGCCGGGCCTGCCCGGAGCATCCGCGAAGTAACGCGACATCGGATGCCACGGGCAGGAGACGGCCCGTGGCGATGGACACTCTGGGGCCACGGGTGAAACGACCCGTGGCCCTTTCGTTTTTCGGCAGAATGGTGGGGAGGCGCGAGGCTCCCCGGGCATGAGAAAGATTGACGCGAGTGCTTCACATCCTGTAGTGTTAAAAGACTTTTTCGGCATATGACCAAATACGTCTATTTCTTCGGCGGAGGCCACGCGGAGGGCTCGTCCCTCATGCGCAACCTTCTGGGCGGGAAGGGCTGCGAGCTCGCCGAGATGACCAACCTCGGGATCCCCGTGCCGCCGGGCTTCACGCTCACCACGCAGGCTTGGTCGCGCTACAACAAGAGCGGCCGTCAGTGGCCCGAGGGCCTCGCGGAGCAGACGCAGGAGCACCTGGTACGGCTCGAGGCCGCGGCGGGCATGAAGCTCGGCGACGCCGAGCGCCCCCTCCTCGTCGCCGTCCGCTCGGGTGCGCGCACCTCGATGCCCGGCATGATGGAGACGGTCCTGAACCTCGGGCTCAACGACGCGACGGTGCGCGGGCTCGCCGCGTGGACGAAGAACGAGCGCTTCGCGTGGGACTGCTATCGCCGCTTCGTGACGATGTTCTCGAGCGTGGTCCTCGGCATCCGGCGCGAGGCCTTCGACGCCGAGCTCGACGCCCTCAAGGCCCGCCTCGGCATCAGGACCGATCCCGAGATCCCCGCGGGCGAGCTTCGGAAGCTCACGCAGACGTTCAAGGACATCGTGAGCGCCCGCGCCGGCGCGCCGTTCCCGCAGGATCCGAGGGAGCAGCTCCGTCTCGCCATCGACGCCGTGTTCGACTCCTGGTTCGCCAAGAAGGCGACCGAGTATCGCCGGATCCACGGCATTCCGGCCGACTGGGGCACCGCCGTGACGGTGATGGCGATGGTGTTCGGCAACCTCGGCGAGACGTCGGGGACGGGCGTGGGGTTCACCCGCGACCCGCGCACCGGCGAGCGGCGCTTCTACGCCGAGTTCCTCGCCAACGCCCAGGGCGAGGACGTGGTGGCCGGCATCCGCACGCCCGAGCATATCGACGAACTCAAGCGTCGCATGCCCGCGATCTACGATGAGCTCCTCGAGATCGCCGACCGCCTCGAGCGTCACTACAAGGACATGCAGGACCTCGAGTTCACGATCCAGGAGGGAAAGCTCTACCTCCTGCAGACGCGCGCCGGCAAGCGCTCGGCGCTCGCCTCGGTCGGCGTCGCGGTGGACCTCGTGCACGAGAGCGTCATCGACCAGCACACGGCGCTGCTCCGCGTGCCGCCCCGCGAGCTCGGGAAGATCTTCCTCCCGGTCCTCGACCCGCGCGACAAGGAGCGGGCGCTCGCCGAGGGGCGCCTCCTCGCGCGCGGTCTGCCGGCGGCGCCGGGCGGCGCCGTCGGGCACGTCGTCTTCAACGCCGATCGGGCGGTGGAGGCGGCCCGGAACGGCCAGCGGGTGATCCTGGTACGTCCGGAGACGTCCCCCGAAGACGTGGCCGGCATGTACTCGTCCGAAGGCATCGTCACCGCGCGCGGCGGGCGCACGTCGCACGCGGCGGTCGTCGCCGTCGGCATGGGGAAGTGCTGCGTCGTGGGCGCGAGCGACATCGTGGTGGACGAGGAGCGGCGCGTCTTCGTGGCGGGCGGCCGCACGCTCCGTGAGGGCGATCTGATCTCGATCGACGGCGACACCGGCGAGGTCATCGTGGACGAGGTGGCCCTCATCCCGCCGCGGCTGACCGAGAAGGTCGAGGAGTTCCTGGGGTGGGCGGACCGCGTCCGGACGCTCGGCGTGCGGGCCAACGCGGACACGCCCGAGGACGCGCGGAAGGCGCGCGAGTTCGGCGCGGAGGGGATCGGCCTGGTGCGGACCGAGCACATGTTCTTCGCCGCCGACCGCATCCCGATCGTCCGCGAGATGATCATGGCGAGCGACTCGGCCGCGCGGCACGCGGCGGTGAAGCGGCTGCTCCCGTTCCAGCGCGAGGACTTCACGGGCATCTTCCGCGTGATGGACGGCCTGCCCGTCACGATCCGCCTCCTCGACCCGCCACTCCACGAGTTCCTGCCGAAGTACACGGACCTCCTCGAGGAGTACACGCGCCTCGATGCGCGGCACATGGGGCGCGAGCGCCTCGAGGCGATGATGGCAAAGGTCCGCTCGCTCCAGGAGGCCAACCCGATGCTGGGCCACCGCGGCTGCCGGCTCGGCATCACGTACCCGGAGATCTACGAGATGCAGGTGCGCGCGATCATGGAGGCGGCCTGCGCGGTGGCGGCCGAGGGCGTGCGCGTCGAGCCCGAGATCATGATCCCGCTCACGGGCACGGTCGGCGAGATGGAGCTCACCTACGAGCAGACGAAGACGGTGGCCGACGGGATCATCGCGGAGATGGGCGTGCCGGTGAAGTACCTGATCGGCACGATGATCGAGGTGCCGCGCGCGTCCCTCATCGCCGACAAGATCGCGCGGACCGCCGAGTTCTTCTCGTTTGGGACCAACGACCTCACGCAGCTGACGTTCGGCTACAGCCGGGACGACGTCGCGAAGTTCCTGCCGGAGTACCTCCAGAAGAACCTCCTGCCGTCCGATCCCTTCTCCGTGCTCGACCAGGAAGGGGTCGGCGAGCTGATCAAGATCGGCATCGAGCGCGGGCGCCGTGCGCGGCCCGACCTGAAGATCGGCATCTGCGGCGAGCACGGCGGCGAGCCGTCGTCGGTCGAGTTCTGTCACACGGTGGGCATGACCTACGTGTCGTGCTCGCCGTTCATGATCCCCATCGCGCGGCTCAGCGCCGCGCAGGCCCGGATCAAGGCGCGGCAGGCGTCGGAGGGGACCCTCCATGCGTAGCGTCGAAGGCGTCTTCGTCCCCGTGACGACGCCGTTCCGCGGCGAGGACGTCGCCGTGGAGCGGCTCCAGGCGAACCTCCGGCGGTGGAGCGCGACCGGGCTCGCCGGCTACGTCGTCCTCGGCTCGACCGGGGAGTTCCCGATGCTGTCCGAGGCGGAGCGCGAGCGGGTGCTCGCGGCCGCCCGCGAGGCGATCCCGCGGGACCGCGCGTTCATCGCCGGGACGGGCGCCGACTCGACGCTTCACACGATCCGCCAGACGAAGCGCGCGGCCGAGCTGGGCGCGGACGCGGCCCTCGTCATCACGCCGCACTACTTCACGAAGGGCTTCGCCCAGCCGGCGGCCCAGATCCGGCACTACCTGGCCGTGGCGGAGGCCTCGCCCGTGCCCGTCATGCTCTACAACTTCCCACTCAACACCGGGATCAACCTCGAGGCGGACACGGTCGCGAAGATCGCCGAGCACCCGAACGTGGTCGGGATCAAGGATTCGTCCGGCAACATTCCCCAGGCCGCGCAGATCATCGACCAGACGCCGAAGAGCTTCCACGTCCTCGTCGGCTCGGCGTCCGCGCTCCTGCCCTCGCTCGCGATCGGCTCGTCGGGCGGGATCCTGGCGCTGGGCCTCATCGCGGCGCGCGAATTCTGCAACGTCTACGCGGCGGCGCGGAGCGGGCGGTGGGACGAGGCGCGCGAGATCGCGGCGCGGATGCTGGCGGCCGACCGCGGCGTCGCGGGACGGTACGGGATCGGCGGGCTGAAGGCGGCGCTCGATCTCCAGGGCTTCTTCGGCGGCCCGTGCCGGTCGCCGCTCGCGACGCCCGACGGGGACGCGATCGAGGACATCAAGGAAGTCCTGGCGACGGCCGGACTGCTCTAGGAGGAACGTGCGGTGAAAATGTCCGGGGCGCGGATCGTTCTGGAGTGTCTCAAGCGCGAGGGCGTCGAGGTCATCTTCGGCCTCCCGGGCGGCGCGGTGCTGCCGATCTACGACGTCCTGTACGACTTCCAGGGACTGCGCCACATCCTCGTGCGCCAGGAGGCCGCCGCGGGCCACGCCGCCGAGGGCTACGCGCGGGCGACGGGCAAGGTCGGCGTCGCCCTGGTGACGTCGGGCCCCGCGGCCACCAACATCGTCACGGCGCTCCAGGACGCGTACATGGACTCGATGCCGATCGTCGTGTTCACCGGCCAGGTGCCGACGCACCTCATCGGCAACGACGCGTTCCAGGAGGCGGACAACGTCGGCATCACCCGTCCGTGCACGAAGCACAACTTTCTGGTGAAGGACGGGAAGGACCTCGGCCCGACGATCCGCGAGGCGTTCCACATCGCCGCCACGGGACGCCCCGGCCCGGTCCACGTGGACCTGCCGAAGGACGTCCTCGTGAAGGAGGCGGAGCTCATCTGGCCCGAGCGGGTCCAGATGCGCTCGTACAACCCGAACTACGACGGCCATCCGGGCCAGATCAAGCGCGCGGCGAAGCTGCTCGCGCGCGCCCGGAAGCCCGTCCTCTACGTCGGCGGCGGGGTGATCTCGTCCAACGCGCACGCGGAGCTGCACGAGCTGGCGGAGCTGACCCAGATCCCGGTGACCCAGACGCTCATGGGCCTCGGGTCCTTCCCGATGGAGCACCCGCTGTCGCTCGACATGCTCGGCATGCACGGGAGCTACTACGCGAACATGGCCGTCCACCACTCGGACGTGCTGGTCGCCGTGGGCGCGCGCTTCGACGACCGCGTCACCGGCCGCGTGGACGCGTTCGCGCCGAACGCCGAGATCGTCCACATCGACATCGATCCCTCGTCGATCTCGAAGAACATCAAGGTGGACGTGCCGATCGTCGGCGACTGCCGGCGCGTGCTCCGCGCCCTCCTCGAGGCGGTGCGCGAGGAGCTCGCCGACGACACGCCCTCGCTCGCGCGGGAAGCGCGCAAGCAGTGGCTCGCGCAGATCGCGGAGTGGAAGCGCCAGCACCCGTTCCATTACGACTGGGACGACGAGCTCATCAAGCCCCAGCACGTCATCCAGGAGATCTCGAACCTCACGCGCGGCGAGGCGATGGTGGTGACCGGCGTCGGCCAGCACCAGATGTGGGCCGCGCAGTACTACCGCTTCAAGCACCCGCGCCGCTGGTTCACCTCGGGCGGGCTCGGCACGATGGGCTACGGGCTGCCGACGGCGATGGGCGTCGCGGCGGCGTTCCCCGACCGGCTCGTCGTCAACATCGACGGCGACGGCTCGTTCGCGATGAACAGCCAGGAGCTGGCGACCTGCCACGACAACGACCTCGCGGTCAAGACCGTCATCATCAACAACGGCGGCCACGGCATGGTCCGCCAGTGGCAGGGGATCATTTACAAGGGGCGGTTCTGCTCGATCGACCTCGGGCCGAGCCCCGACTTCGTCAAGCTCGCCGACGCGTACGGCTGCGTCGGGATCCGGGCGACGAAGCCGTCCGAGGTGGTGCCCGCGCTCGAGAAGGCCTTCGCGACCCCCGGGCCCGTCGTCGTGGACGTCTGGGTGGACAAGTGGGAGTACGTCTTCCCGATGGTGCCCGCCGGCGGCGCGAACACGGACATGATCCTCGAAAACCCGAACACGGCGGCGAAGGACAAGGCCACCCGCGCGCAGACGGGATTTTAGATGCAGAACGGGAACGAGCCCAGGAAGCACACGATCGCGGTCCTCGTCGAGAACCGGTTCGGCGTCCTGTCGCGCGTCGCGGGCCTGTTCTCGGCGCGCGGCTACAACATCGAGAGCCTCTCGGTCGGCGAGACCCTCGACCCGTCGGTCTCGCGCATGACGATCGTGGTCACCGGCGACGAGTTCGTGATCGAGCAGGTGACCAAGCAGCTCCACAAGCTGATCGACGTCATCAAGGTGTCGGACCTCACGGACGACGACCACGTCGAGCGCGAGTTGATCCTGATCCGCGTGAACGCCGAGCCCCAGCATCGCGAGGAGATTCTGCGGACGGCCGACATCTTCCGGGCGAAGGTCGTCGACGTGACGCCGACGTCCTTCGTCCTCGAGGCGACGGGCGACGAGCAGAAGCTCGAGGCGCTCGTGGGCCTGCTGAGGCCCATGGGGATCCAGGAGCTCGTCCGCACGGGCAAGGTGGCGATCGCGCGCGGGCCGAAGACACGCCTGCGCAAGGCGGAGGCGCCCCGCAAGACGCGCGTCTCGGAGGACCCGAAGGTGGTCGGGTTCGCGGACTAACGGGCGGTCAACGAGGGAAAGGAACGTCAGGATGCCGGCGAAAATCTACTACGACCAGGACGCCGATCTCGGGCTGCTCAAGGGCAAGAAGCTCGCGATCATCGGCTACGGCAGCCAGGGGCACGCGCACGCGCTGAACCTCCGCGACTCGGGCCAGGACGTCGTCGTCGGCCTCTACAAGGGCTCCAAGAGCTGGGCGAAGGCCGAGAAGGACGGCCTCCGCGTCGCGACCGTGAACGAGGCCGCGCAGACGGCTGGCGTCATCATGATCCTGCTCCCCGACCAGAGCCAGCGGCAGGTGTTCGAGGCGGAGATCAAGGGCGGGCTCGGCAAGGGCAAGATGCTCATGTTCGCGCACGGCTTCAACATCCACTTCAACCAGGTGGTCCCGCCGCCCGACGTGGACGTCGCGATGATCGCGCCCAAGGCCCCGGGCCACGTGATGCGCGACCTCTTCACCCAGGGGCCGGGCGTGCCCGCGCTTCTCGCCGTGCACCAGGACGTCTCGGGCAAGGCGCGCGACGTGGCCCTCGCCTACGGCAAGGGCGTGGGCTGTACCCGGGCGGGGGTGATCGAAACTACCTTCAAGGAAGAGACCGAAACCGATCTCTTCGGCGAGCAGACGACCCTGTGCGGCGGCATCTCGCACCTGATCAAGGCAGCGTTCGAGACGCTCGTCGAGGCGGGCTACCAGCCGGAGGTCGCCTACTTCGAGTGCATGCACGAGATGAAGCTGATCGTCGACCTGTTCTACCAGGGCGGTCTCGCGTACATGCGCTACTCCGTCTCCGACACGGCCGAGTACGGCGACTACACGCGCGGGCCGCGGATCGTGAGCGAGGAGACGAAGGCCGAGATGCGGAAGATCCTCGCCGAGATCCAGTCGGGGCAGTTCGCCCGCGAGTGGGTGCTCGAGAACCAGGCGAACCGCGCGGGCTTCCTGGCGATGCGCCGGCGCGACGCCGCGCATCCGATCGAGGAGGTCGGCAAGCGGCTGCGCGCGATGATGTCCTGGATCAAGCCGCCGAGGATGTAGCGTGGCCAAGCTTCCCATCGCGCGCGAGGGCTGGCCCTTCATCCTGCCCCCGGGCATCGTGGCGGCGGTCCTGGCGCTGACGGGCCACAAGAGGCTGGCGGCGGCGTGCGCCGCCGCCTCGCTCGTGTCGGCGGGGTTCTTCCGGGACCCCGAGCGCGACGTGCCGTCGGTGCCGGGCGGCGTGCTGTCGCCGGCGGACGGGCGGGTGCTCTCGGTGGACGAGACCGACGACCGGTTCGTCGGGCCGGCCGTGCGCGTGGCGGTCTTCCTCTCGCCGCTCGACGTCCACGTCAACCGCTCGCCCATCGCGGGGCTCGTCGCCGGCACGACATACTCGCGCGGCCGCTTCCTGGCGGCCTACCGGCGGGAGGCCGAGGGCGCGAACGAGCGCTGCGCGCTCCATCTCCAGGGCGAGAGCGCCCGCGTGACGGTGGTCCAGATCGCCGGCGTCGTCGCGCGCCGCATCGTCTGCCGCGTCGGGCCGGGGGACAAGCTCGCGGCCGGCGAGCGGTTCGGCATGATCCGCTTCGGCTCGCGCACGGACTGCGTGATGCCGCGGGGCACCGACGTGCGCGTGCGCGCCGGCGACCGGGTGACGGGCGGCATGACCATCCTGGGGCTCCTCTCGTGAAGCGGCAAGCCGGACGGAGCCGGCCCGTGCCTTGCTCAGGCCACCCACGGAGTGCGGCGGCCTCACGGACCCCGCTACAATGATCCGGCGGCACGGGGTCAAGGGCTTCAGGCGGCGGCGCTGGCACGACCTCCGGGAGAAGCGGCGGCGGGGCATCTTCCTGCTCCCGAGTCTCCTCACGACCGCCAACCTGGTCGGCGGGTTCTTCGCGCTGCTGCTGACCGTCGAGAACCGCTACGCGGAGGCCGCGTTCGCGATCTTCGCGGCGATGGTCATGGACCTCCTCGACGGCCGGGTGGCGCGCCTCATGAAGGCGACGAGCCAGTTCGGCGTGGAGTTCGACTCGCTGGCCGACGTGGTCTCGTTCTGTGTCGCGCCGGCCTTCCTGATCTACTCCTTCGCGCTGTCCACGCTCGCGCGCCCGGCGTGGTTCGGCGCCTTCCTCTTCGTGATCTGCGGCGCGCTCCGTCTCGCGCGCTTCAACATCCACACGGGCACGGTGGACCGCCGGTACTTCGTCGGCCTCTCGACGCCGGCGGCGGCCGGCGTCGTCTGCGCCGCGGTGCTCCTGCTGCAGGGCGCGCCCGCGACGCGCCCGATCCTGCTCTCGATCGCCGTCGGCACGTACCTCGTGGCGCTCTTGATGGTGTCCACGTTCCGCTACTGGAGCTTCAAGGAGCTCGACTTCGCGCGCCGCCGGCCGATCCAGACGCTGCTGGTGGTCGTTCTGGGCGTCATGATCGTCCTCACGCGCTACGAGCTCTTCCTGTTCCTCATCTTCGTCGGCTACGCGCTGTCGGGGCCCATCCGGAGACTGCTCGTGGGCCGCGCGCCCGCGGCCGCGCCGGCCGAGCAGGCCGCGAAAGAACTTCCGTGAATCAGGAGGGTCACATGGATCGCGTCATCATCTTCGACACGACCTTGCGGGACGGCGAGCAGTCGCCGGGCTTTTCGATGAACACGATGGAGAAGCTCGAGATGGCCCGCCAGCTGGCCCGACTTCAAGTCGACGTCATCGAGGCCGGGTTCCCGATCTCCTCGGACGAGGACTTCGAGGCGACCCGCGAGGTCGCCAGGCAGGTCGGCACGCTGGAGGGAGCACCGTCCATCTGCGGCCTGTCGCGCGTCGGCCTCGGCGACATCGACCGCTGCTGGGAGGCGGTGCGGCACGCGCGGAAGCCGCGGCTCCACACCTTCGTGGCGACCTCCGACATCCACCTGAAGTACAAGCTCCGGAAGTCGCGGGCCGAGGTGCTGAAGGCGTCCGTCGAGGCGGTGAAGCACGCCCGCGGCTACTGCGAGGACGTCGAGTTCTCGCCCGAGGACGCGTCGCGCTCGGACTTCGACTACATGTGCGACGTGCTCTCGGCGGTGATCGAGGCGGGCGCGACGACGATCAACATCCCCGATACGGTCGGCTACGCGATCCCGAAGGAGTGGGGGGAGCGGATCACGCGGATCCGGGAGCGCGTGCAGGGGATCGACAAGGTCGTCCTCTCCGTCCACTGCCACAACGACCTCGGCCAGGCCGTCGCCAACTCGCTGACGGCGGTGATGAGCGGCGCGCGGCAGATCGAGTGCACCATCAACGGGATCGGCGAGCGCGCGGGGAACGCGTCCCTCGAGGAGATCGTGATGGCGCTCCGGACGCGGAAGGACTTCTTCGGCGTCGAGTCGCGGGTCAAGACCGAGGAGATCTTCAAGACGTCGCGGCTCCTCTCGCACATCACGGGCATCCACGTCCAGCCGAACAAGGCTGTCGTCGGTGAGAACGCGTTCGCCCACGAGGCGGGGATCCACCAGGACGGCGTGATCAAGGAGAAGCTCACGTACGAGATCATGCGGCCCGAGGACATCGGGCGGCCGTCGAACAAGCTCGTCCTCGGCAAGCACTCGGGCCGCCACGCGCTGTCGGCCCGGCTCAAGGACCTCGGCTTCGACCTCTCGGGGCCCGACCTCGACCGCGCGTTCAAGACGTTCAAGGCCCTCGCCGACCGGAAGAAGGAGATCTACGACGAGGACCTGGTGGCGATCGTCACCGACGAGGTGACGCAGCAGGTCCGCGGCTACGAGCTCGACTACCTGCACGTGATCAGCGGCACCGGCGTCGTGCCGTCGGCGACGCTCAGGCTCAAGAAGGACGGGCAGGTCTTCCAGGACTCGGGGGTCGGCGACGGCCCGGTCGACGCGGTGCTCGTGGCGATCGACGCGATCACCGGGCTGAAGGGCCGGCTCCTGGACTACTCGCTGCGCGCGGCGACCTCGGGCAAGGACGCGATCGGCGAGGTGGCGATGAAGGTGGACTTCGACGGGACGGTCGTGTCGGGCAAGGGCGCCTCGACCGACGTGATCGAGGCGAGCGCGCGCGCCTATCTCTCCGCGGTGAACCGCGTCGCGCAGCCCGCCGTCCAGCGGATCAAGGAAATCGGGCCGTAGATCGATGGCGACCCACAAGATCGCGGTGCTGCCCGGGGACGGCATCGGGCAGGAGGTGACGCCGGAGGCCGTCCGCGTCCTCCGGGCGGTCGGCAAGGGCGCCGGCGCCGGCTTCGAGTTCGAGGAGGCGCTCGTCGGCGGCGCCGCGATCGACGCGACCGGCGGCCCGCTGGCGCCCGGCGCGCTCGAGCTGTGCCGCGCCTCCAACGCGATCCTCTTCGGCGCGGTCGGCGGCCCCCGGTGGGACGACGTCGCGCACGAGAAGCGGCCCGAGCGGGGGCTCCTCGCCCTGCGCAAGGAGCTCGACCTCTATGCGAACCTGCGCCCCGCGAAGTGCTTCCCGATGCTCGTGGACGCGTCGCCGCTCAAGCGCTCGGTCGTCGAGGGCACCGACCTCATGGTGATCCGCGAGCTCACCGGGGGGCTCTACTTCGGCGAGCCCCGAGGCGTGGAGCGCTTCGCCGACGGCAGCGCCCGCGCGATCAACACGATGGCCTACACCTCGCGCGAGATCGAGCGGATCGCGCGGATCGGCTTCGAGGTGGCGCGCAAGCGCCGGAAGCGCCTCGCCTCCGTGGACAAGGTGAACGTGCTGGTCGTCTCGCAGCTCTGGCGGGAGGTCGTGACGCGCGTGGGAAAAGACTATCCTGACGTCGCGCTCGAGCACGTGCTGGTGGACAACTGCGCGATGGCGCTCGTGCGCCGGCCGACCCAGTTCGACACGATTGTGACCGAGAACACCTTCGGTGATATTTTGTCAGATGAGGCGGCGATCCTCGCGGGCTCCATGGGGATGCTGCCGTCGGCGTCGCTCGGCGGGGCCGTGGGCCTCTACGAGCCGGTCCACGGGACGGCGCCGGACATCGCGGGGAAGGGGATCGCGAACCCGATCGCGGCGATCCTCTCGGCGGCGATGCTGCTCCGGTACTCGCTCGGCATGGAGAAGGACGCCGACCGGGTCGAGCGGGCGGTGCTCGCGGTCCTCGAGCAGGGCCACCGCACGGCCGACATCGCCCCGCGGGGGACGAAGACCGCGGGCACGCGGGAGATGGGGGACCTGATCGTGAAGGCGCTGGAGGCGCAGTACTGATGGCGTCGGGCGTGACGGTCGCGGTGGTCGGCGCGACGGGCGCAGCGGGCCAGACGACGCTCCGCGTTCTCGAGGAGCGGAAGTTCCCGGTGCGCGAGCTGCGCGCGTTCGCGTCGGAGCGCTCCGTCGGCAAGACGGTGACCTTCCGCGGCGAGCCGGTCCGCGTCCAGCGGCTCGAGCCGGCTGCGTTCAAGGGCGTCGAGATCGCCTTCTGCTCGGCGGGCTCGGCCCAGTCGAAGCAGTACGCGCCCCTGCTCGTCCAGGCGGGCGCGACGGTCGTCGACAAGTCGAACGCCTTCCGGATGGACCCGCACGTCCCGCTCGTGGTGCCCGAGATCAACCCTCACGCGGCGAAGACCCATCGCGGCATCCTCGCGTGCCCGAACTGCACGACGATCGTCACCGTGATGCCGCTGAAGCCGTTGCACGACGCCGGCCGGCTCCGCCGCGTGATCGCGACGAGCTACCAGGCGGTGTCGGGCGCCGGGGTCGCCGGGATCGCCGAGCTCCGCGAGCAGACGCTCGCGTGGGCGCGGGGCGAGACGATGACGCCCCGCCACTTCGCGCACCGGATCGCCTTCAACCTCATCCCCGCGATCGACGCGTTCGGACCGAACGGCTACACCGGGGAGGAGATGAAGCTGGTCAACGAGACGCGCAAGATCCTCGAGGCGCCGGACCTCGCCATCACGCCGACGACCGTGCGGGTGCCGGTGTTCACCTGCCACTCGGTCGCCGTCACCGTCGAGACCGAGACCAGGATCACCCCCGAGCAGGCGCGCGCGCTGTTCGAGCGGTTCCCCGGACTCCGCCTCTGGGACGAGCCGGCGCAGCACCGCTACCCGATGCCGATCGAGGTCGAGGGCCAGGACGACTGCTTCGTCGGGAGGGTCCGCGAGGATCTCTCGAGCGCGAACGGCCTCTGCTTCTGGGTGGTCGGCGACCAGCTGCGGAAGGGCGCGGCCACGAATGCGGTGCAGATCGCTGAGCTGGTGCTGGGGTAGGCCCAGGTCCAACCCGCGCGGAGGGCGCGGTGCATGATGTCGCTCCGAAGCTATTACCATCGCCACTTCGGGTACCACGAGCGGTTCCACCTGGCCGTCATCCTCACGATCGTCGTCGTCGCCTACGTCGCCGTGCCGCGGGTCGTGCACTACATCGACGCGCTCGGAGGCTACGCGCCGGCCTACTACGAGCCGAAGGACTTCGAGCGTCAGGACTGGCTCAGCCGTCATGGCGTGCCCGAGGTCCTGGGCGGCGTCAGCGCCGGCGTCGTGGTGGACATCCTGCTCTTCATCCTGGTGGCGATCGTCTGGCTCACGCTGGTGCCGACCCGGGCGGGCCGCCACCGCGCGCCGCCACGCTAGCACCCCGGTCCGTCTTCCGCCTGGTGCTGGCCTATGACGGCACCGACTACCGCGGCTGGCAGGTCCAGGCCGCGGGCCCGACCGTCCAGGGCGCGCTGCTCCGCGCGGCGCGCGCGTTCGACGCGGCCGCGCGCGTCGTCGGCGCCTCGCGGACCGACGCGGGCGTGCACGCCCTGCGCCAGACGGCCTCGCTGACGACGTCCGCGGCCCTCGCGGCGGACGCGGTGCTCGGCGCGCTCAACGCGCGGCTCCCGCGCGACATCCGCGTCCTCGAGGCATGCCCGGCGCCGGCCGCGTTTGACGCGCGCCGCGCCGCCCTCGGCAAGCGCTACGCGTACCTCCTGGACACCGGGCCCGTGGCCGATCCGCTCCTCCGCCGCTACGCCTGGCACGTTCCCGGGACGCTCGACGTGGCTCCGATGCGCCGGGCCCTCGCGCACCTCGCCGGCCGGCACGACTTCGGCGCCTTCTGCGCCGCGCCCGGGCGACAGAAGGACCCGGTCTGCCGCGTGCGGGCGGTCCACGTCGTCCGTCGCCGCAGCCGCGTCGCCCTGCTGCTCTCGGCGGACCGGTTCCTCCATCACATGGCACGCACGATCGTGGGCAGCGCCGTCGCCGTCGGACGGGGGGCGCGCGACCCGGAGTGGCTCGCGAAGGTCCTCGCCTCGCGCGACCGCCGCCTGGCCGGCGCGACGGCGCCGGCGCACGGCCTCGCGCTGGTCCGGGTCATCTATCCGCGCTAGAATCGCGGGCGAGATCGCGCATGCGCACATACGTCAGGGTCCACCGCGGTCGCGCCGACGAGGTCGTCGGCGAGGTGGTGCGCGAGCAGCCGCTGACCGTGTACGTCAACGGCGAGAAGTTCCTCACGCTGCTCTGCACGCCGATCAAGCTCGACGCGCTCGTCGTCGGCTACCTGTGGATGGAGAAGGTGATCGACGCCCTCGACGAGATCGTGCGGCTCGAGGTCTCGCCGGTGGACGGCCGGGCCGACGTGACCCTCGCGCGTCCCGTCACGCTCCCGACCGAGCGCATCCTGACCTCGGGCTGCGGGGGCGGGATCACGTTCCGCATCGACCACCGGCTCTTCCCCCGGCTCGCGTCGTCGCTGCGCGTGGCGCCGGAGGCGCTCTCGGCGCGGATGAAGGACCTCTTCGCGGCGGCCGTGCACTACCGGGAGTCACGGGGCATCCACGGCGCGGCGCTCGGCGACGCCGAGCGCTTGCTGGTCGTCGCCGAGGACGTGGGGCGCCACAACGCGGTGGACAAGGTGAAGGGCGAGGCGCTCGCGCGCGGGATCCCGAGCGAGGACCGCATCCTGCTCTCGACCGGTCGCGTCTCGTCCGAGATGCTCCTGAAGGCGGCGCGCATGGGGGTGCCGGTCGTCGCCTCCCGCACCTCGCCGACCGAGATGGCCGTCGCCCTGGCCGAGCAGCTCAACATCACGGTCTGCGGCTACGTCAGGCCAGACAGCCTGAACCTTTACGCCGGCGACGCGGTTCTCCTGGGTGGCGGGGCCGTCGCGGCGCGCCGCTGACGCGGTCGGGCGGCATGCGGCGGCCGAGACGCGCATGAGTGACGAGTCCTCGCTCGAGGCGAAGTACCAGGCGCTCCGCCGCGGCCTCCGGTCGCGGCGGCGGGACGACCCCGCGCTCGATCTCTTCCGCCGGATCGAGGCGAGCCTGTCGGACGTCGGGTTCGTCGACCGTTCGCTCCTCGAGCTCGGCCGCTACTACAACCCCCTCACGAACGGGCCCGTCGTGAGCCTGGCCACACGGCGGGAGATCGTGGAGTCCCTTCGGGCCGGACGGCTGGGCGACGCGAAGCGGCTCCTGGACGAGTGCATCATGCGCTACGCTCCCCCGGCTGAGGCGCCGGACGGGTCCGCGCCGGCCGACCCGGGCGAGCTCCCCCTTCCGGACCCATCCGATTAGACGCGCTGCGGCTTGACGCTGGTCAGACCAGTTCCGTAGTATTTCCGGAAGATTCCGACCGACTTGACTTCGAGGAGGCTTCAGCATGACGCAAAGCCTCGCCGAGCATATTCAGCGTTCCCGCCTGATGGTCGTCGAAGTGAACCGTGCCGAGGGCCGCCTGCGTGTCAGGGGTGAGGCCGGCGCGTGCACCGAGCTCTCGTGTTCGTCGGAGACGCTCGTCGTCACGGACGAGAATAGCAGCGCGGGCCTCGACGCACTGAACCCCGGAGACATCATCAAGGTCGAGCCCGCGAGCGGGCGCCTCACGAGGATCGTCGTGCTGCGCCGGGCGTGGGATGAGCTGGCGAGCCCTGAGGTGTAGGGCGGGCCGGCGACCTGGTCCGATCGGACCGTCCAATCCTGTCATCACAGAGGAGTGTCGCCATGAGTCTGTCGCGACGCGACTTCCTGAGATACGGCGTGGCCACGGCCTCGACCGCGGCCGCGTCCGGGGCGATCGATCTGAGTCCCGTGGAGGCCGCCGCGACGTCGCTGCGGATCAAGGAGGCCAAGGCGGTTCCTGGCGTCTGTCCGTACTGCGCCGTCGGGTGCGCGCAGCTCATCTACGTCCGGGACGGCAAGATCGTCGATATCGAGGGTGATCCGGACGCGCCCCACACCGAGGGCGCGCTCTGTCCGAAGGGCTCGTCGACCTACCAGCTCTCGCTCAACGAGCGTCGCATCAGCAAGTGCCTGTACCGCGCGCCCGGGAGCGACACGTGGGAGGAGAAGCCGCTCGACTGGATGATGGCCGAGATCGCCAAGCGGGTGAGGAAGACCCGCGACGAGACCTTCGTGGAGACCGCGAAGGTGGGCGACAAGACCGTCACCGTCAACCGGTGCGAGGGTATCGCCTGGCTCGGCTCCTCCGTCCTCGACAACGAGGAGAACTACCTGATCGCCAAGCTCTCGCGCGGCTTGGGCCTGGTGAACCTCGAGAACTCCGCGCGCCTCTGCCACTCCGCCACCGTGCCCGCGCTCGGCGCGACCTTCGGCCGCGGCGCGATGACCACCAACCTGATCGACGTCCAGTACGCCGACGTCATCATGCCGACGTCGAACTGGGCCGAGTGCCACCCGGTCAGCTACAAGTGGGTGATGAAGGCCAAGGAGCGCGGCGCGAAGATCATCCACGTCGACCCGCGGTTCACCCGGACCTCCGCGACGGCGGACATCCACGTGCCGATCCGTTCGGGCACGAACATCGTCTTCTTCGGCGCGCTGATCCGCTACGCGATCGAGAAGAAGAAGTACTTCCACGACTACGTCGTGGCCTTCACGAACGCGCCGCTCCTCCTCGATCCGAGCTTCAAGACCCCGGCGGACCTCGACGGGCTCTTCAGCGGCTACGACCGGGCCAAGCGGAGCTACGACCAGTCGTCATGGAAGTATCAGCTCGACGCGGACGGGTATCCCAGGCAGGACACGACGCTCCGCGACCCCCACTGTGTCTTCCAGTACCTGCGCCGCCACTACGCGCGCTACACGGCGGAGATGGTGGAGCGGGTCTGCGGGATCAACAAGGCCCTGTTCCTGAAGGTGGCCGACATCTACTGCTCGGCCTCCGGGCCCGACAAGACGGCGACGGTCTCCTATGCGCTGCAGCTCAACCAGTCGACCAACGGCGTGCAGCAGATCCGCGCGCTCTGCATGCTCCAGCTGATTCTCGGGAACATCGGTCGTCCCGGGGGCGGTGTGGTCGCGCTCCGCGGCCACTCGAACGTCCAGGGCGCGACGGACTTCGGGACCCTCTACCACATGCTGCCCGGCTATCCGGCGGAGCCCCTGCAGGGGCCGCATCAGTCGCTCATGGAGTACCTCGAGAAGACCACGCCGAAGGGGGGCTACTGGGTCAACAACCCGAAGTTCGTCGTGAGCCTGCTCAAGGCCTGGTGGGGGCCGGCCGCGACGAAGGAGAACGACTTCGCCTACGACTACCTGCCCAAGCGCGAGAAGGCGGACGCCTACTCGCACCAGCACTTCATCGTCGGGATGCTGCAGAAGAAGGTCAAGGGGTTCATCGTCATGGGCCAGAACCCGGCGGTGGACACCCCCAACGCGAAGATGTCGCGGCAGGCCGTGCGCAGTCTGGACTGGCTCGTGGTGGTCGATCTCTTCGAGACCGACACCGCGGCGGTCTGGAAAGAGCCGGGGGTCGATCCGAAGTCGTCGCAGGTCGAGGTCTTCTTCATCCCCGGCGCGCCCGCCGCGGAAAAGGACGGGTCGATCACCAACACGATGCGGATGGCCCAGTGGCACGTGAAGGCGGTCGAGCCGCCCGGCGACGCGCGCTCGGACGCGGCCTTCATCGTCGACCTCGGCAACCGGCTGAAGGCGCTCTACAAGGGGTCGAAGGCGAAGAAGGACCGCCCGGTCCTCGATCTCGTGTGGGATTACCAGCCCCAGGGGCCCAAGCAGGAGCCCACCATGGAGCTGGTCCTCAAGGAGTGCAACGGCTACGCGACCGCCGACATCACGGACAAGGACGGCAAGCTCCAATACAAGCAGGGCGAGCCCGTCAAGACGTTCGCGGTCCTGCGGGACGACGGGCTCACCGCCTGCGGCAACTGGATCTACAGCGGGATCTATCCCGAAGAGGGCAAGAACCTCGCGCTGCGCCGCGAGAAGCCCAAGGGCGGGGACTACCTGGCCCACGGCTGGGGCTTCGTGTGGCCCGCGAACCGGCGGATCCTCTACAACCGCGCCTCGGCCAACGCCGCCGGCAAGCCGTGGAGCGAGAAGAAGAAGCTCATCTGGTGGGACGCCGAGCAGAAGAAGTGGGTCGGCAACGACGTGCCCGACTTCCCGGGGACCATGGCGCCCGACGCGCCCCGGCAGAAGGAGGGCCCGTTCAAGGGCATCGGCGGCGTCGACGCGTTCATCATGAATCCCCACGGCAAGGGGCAGTTCTTCGCCTCGGTGTTGGACGGCCCCTTCCCCGAGCACTACGAGCCGTTCGAGTCGCCGACGAAGAACCTCCTGTCGAAGGTCAACAACAACCCGGTGGCGAAGGTGTACGACATCGGCGACCTGAACAAGCTCGGGACGCCGGACAAGTATCCCTACATCCTGACCACCTATCGGCTCACGGAGCACCACGCCGCCGGCATGTCGCGCCACGTGCCGTGGCTCTCCGAGCTGTTCTTCGGCCACTTCGCGGAGATCGGGTCCGAGATGGCGAAGGAGCTGGGGATCCAGAACGGCGACATGATCACGGTGGAGACGCCGCGGGCCGCGATCAAGGTGCAGGCCCTCGTCACCGAGCGGATCAAGCCGTTCGTCATCAACGGCAAGAAGGTCTACCAGGTCGGCATCCCCTGGCACTGGGGCTACCAGGGCGTGATGAGGTCCGCGCGGGGCGACATCACGAACGACCTGGTCGCGAGCCTCGGAGACCCCACGACGTTCATCCAGGAGTCCAAGGCGCTCCTCTGTAACGTCCGGAAGGGGGTGGCGTAGCCATGGCGCGCACGCTCGCGATGTTCACGGACGTCTCGCTGTGCATCGGCTGCCGCGCCTGCCAGGTCGCCTGCAAGCAGTGGAACCAGCTCGCGCCCGAAGAGCCCGAGTGGACGGGCTCCTACCAGAACCACCCGCACTTCACCGACAAGAGCTACCGCCTCGTGCGGTTCTTCGAGGAGACCGACGCCAAGGGGCAGATGAAGCAGTGGCACATGATGTCCGACGTCTGCAAGCACTGCGCGCAGGCCGGCTGTCTTGAGGCGTGCCCGACCGGCGCGATCTACCGGACCGAGTACGGGACGGTGAACATCAACCAGGACATCTGCAACGGCTGCCGCTACTGCGTGTCGGCGTGCCCGTTCGGCGTCGTGGCCTTCAATCACGACACGGGGACCGCGACGAAGTGCACCTTCTGCAACGACCGGATCCACAACGGCCTCGGCCCCGCGTGCGCCAAGGCGTGCCCGACCGAGTCGATCAAGTTCGGCTTCCGTGACGAGCTCGCCGTCAAGGCGAAGCAGCGGGTCGAGGAGCTGAGGAAGCTCGGCTACAAGGACGCCCAGCTCTACGGCGAGGACAAGGCGGGCGCGCTCGGCGGCCTGAACGCATTCTTCCTGCTGCTCGGCAAGCCGTCGGTGTACGGGCTGCCCGAGAAGCCGAAGCTGCCGCAGCGGAACGTCATCGCCGACTCGCTGCTGTCCATCGGCTCGGCGCTGGTCGTGGGCCTCGGCGCGCTGCTGGCGTTCAGGGGCCGGGGCGCGAAGGAGGGCGACTGATGGAGCCCGGTCTCCTGAAGAGCGCGGACTGGCCGCTCCTGATCGATCTCTATTTCTTCCTCGGGGGCCTGGCGGGCGGAGCGTTCGTGATCGCCACGGTCGCCAACCTGCTCGGCGGCGAGCGCCACCGCGACGTCGTGCGCATCGGCTACTACGTCGCGTTCCTCGCGATCCTGCCGGGCCCGCTCTTCCTGATCCTCGACCTCGGGCTCCCAACGCGGTTTCTCCACATGCTCATGGTGTCCAAGCCCTCGGTCGAGATCGGGATGGACGCGATCACGGTCGGGCCGTTCCATCTCAAGCCCTTCTCGCCGATGAGCGTCGGCGCGTGGGGGCTCCTCGGCTTCAGCTTCTTCGCGTTTCTCGCCGCGCTCGACGTCTTCCTCGAGGACCGGGGCGGCCGGAGCATGAAGAGGCTCCGGGTGGTCGTCGGCGTGGTCGGGGGCTTGTTCGGCTTCTTCATCGCGGCGTATCCCGGGGTGCTGCTCGGCGCCACCGCGCGACCGCTGTTCATCAGCGCGCACTGGCTCGGCGCCCTCTTCCTCGTCGTGGGCGCGTCCACCGGGGGCGCGGCGATCGCGCTGATCCTGAGCCTGTTCGGCGGCCGGGCGCGCGAGTCGCTGTCGGCCCTCAGGCGGTTCACGGCGTTCGCGCTGAGCCTCCAGCTCGCGGCGCTGCTGCTCTTCGTCATCACGGTCTGGTTGGCGGGCTCGGCCGGGATCGCCCGGGCCCTGGCGCAGCTCGTCGCGGGCCCCTACAGCGTCACCTTCTGGCTCGGCGCGGTCCTCGTGGGGATCGTGGTCCCGCTCGTGCTCCAGATGTCCCCCAGGAAGGCGGCGCCGGGGATGACGGCGCTCGTCTCGGCGTTGATCCTGGTGGGCGGGTTCCTCGTCAAGTACGTGATCATCGCGGCGGGGCAGGCCACCTGAGCCGCTCGCAGCGACGACCGCGCCAGGGGCCCCGGCTCGCGGGGCCCCTGGTGTTTCGGGGGCGGGGTTGAGCGACGTGAGACTGCTCGAGGAGTGGGACGATCTCCTGCGCCGTCGCCCCGGCTTTCGCGAGCCGTTGGCGCTCTACGGTCCGCTGCTGGAGTCGTGGGCCCGGGGGTCCATCGAGGGGCTTCACCCGCTCCGGTGGACGGCCGAGGAGTGCGAGGCGCGCTGGAAGCGGGACGTTCCGCTCCTCCCGGAGAGTCCGCCATCCCTCCGGCCGGAGGACGTCGAAGGCGCCCTCGGGTCGTGCCTCGACGTCCTCGCCGCGGTTGGCAGGCACGGAGAGGCCGTCCGTCGGTTCGTCCAGGCCTGGGACGCCGGTGAGATCGGCCCCGTCGAGCTGTTCCCCGGCAAGGGGCGGCTGGGCGCGGCCTGGATCGAAGAACGCCTCGGAGTTCCCGGGGAAGTCCTGGGCGCTCTCGCGTGTGGCGCGCTCCGTCCCGCGCTCGAAGCCTATTTCGCCGAGTGCCGGTCGCATCTCAAGGACGGCCGATGGGCGCTCGGCGTCTGCCCGTTCTGCGGCGCGCCCCCGGGGTTCGCCGACGTGACGGAGAGCGGCCAGCGCCGGCTGGCGTGTCACGTGTGCGGCGGCGGGTGGGTGTTCCCGAGGCTCTGCTGTCCGTTCTGCGGTCACCAGGACGCCAAGGATCTCGTGCGTCTCGAGGCCGAGGAGAAGGAGGAGGGTTACTTCGTCTCGGCCTGCAAGCGGTGCCACGCCTACGTCAAGGAGCTCGACCGGCGGGTTCGTTGGAACGGGGGCTCGGCGCTGATCGAGGACTGGGGCACGCCCCACTTCGACCTCGTCGCCACCCGCGCCGGCTACTGGCGACCCCTGCCGACGCTCCTGCAGCTCGTCGCCTGAGCGGTAGCGGGCTCTGGTTAATCCGCATCGGGAATGTGGTAAACTCTCGCTGAGCTTGGCTTTTTGCCATGCACCCGACCCTCTTGAGCCTTGCGATCATCGCCTACGTGGCGGCGACGGGCCTCTCGCTCGCCTATCTCGTCCAGCGCGAGGAGTGGATCCATCGCTTCGCCTCCGTCGCGACGATCGCCGGCTGGCTCCTGCACACGGTGGCGCTCCTGGCGCGCGGCTTCGAGCTCGGCCGACCGCCGCTCGCGAGCCTCCCCGAGGCCGTGTCGGTGGCCGTCTGGGTGAGCGTGCTGCTGGCGCTCTGGGTGGAGCGCCTGTCGGGCGTGAAGGTCCTCGGCGCCTTCGTCCTGCCGATCGTCCTGATGCTGAGCCTCAGGTCGGCGACGACGCGCTCGCTGCCGGGGCTCGGGCCCGCGCTCGGCGGGGCGTGGCTCTGGGTCCACATCGGCCTGGCGCTCATCGGCATCGCCGCGTTCGTCCTGAACTTCGCCGGCGCGCTGATGTACCTCCTGCAGGAGCGTCAGCTCCGGATGAAGCGGCCGGGCAACCTCTATTACCGGCTGCCCGCCCTCGAGACGCTCGACCGGCTGACCTACCGGACGCTCGCGCTCGGATTTCCGTTCCTCACCACCGGCATCCTCCTCGGCGTCCTCTGGGCGGGCCCTGCCTGGGGCAGCGTCCTCACGTTTGATCCGCTGGCCCTGCTTTCGCTCGTCGCGTGGGCGATCTACGCGGGCACGCTCGCGGGGCGCGCGGCCGCGGGCTGGCACGGGCGCCGCGCCGCCTACTTCGCGATCGTCGGCTTCGCCGCGCTCGTCCTGACGCTCGGCGCCGGGCTGTTCCTGCCCGGCCGCCACGGCTCGTAGATGCCGCTCTTCGTCGCCGGCCTCTCCCACAAGAACGCGCCGATCGAGCTGCGCGAGCGCCTCGCGGTGGAGGAGGACAAGCTCCGCGAGCTCCTGCGCGACATCGCGGCGACGGGCGCGGTCGACGAGGCGCTCGTCCTCTCGACCTGCAACCGCGTGGAGGTGTACGGCGTCGCGGCCGTCCCCGGGGAAGCGCGGGCCGTGGCGTTCCGCCACCTCTGCGCGCATCGGGGCGTCGGCCTCACGGCGATCGAGCCGCTCCTCTACACGCACCTGGAGGCCGAGGCGGTGCGCCACGCCTTCCGCGTGGCGTCGAGCCTCGACTCGATGATGATCGGCGAGCCGCAGATCCTCGGTCAGGTCAAGGACGCGTTCGCGCTCGCGCAGGCGTGCGAGACGATCGGTCCGGGCCTCCACCCGCTCTTCACGCAGGCCTTCGCCGTCGCGAAGCGCGTCCGCACGGAGACGGAGATCGCCCGGCACGCGGTGTCGGTCTCGTTCGCGGCCGTCGAGCTGGCGAAGAAGATCTTCGCCGGGCTCGCGGGCCGGGCCGTCCTGCTGGTCGGCGCGGGGAAGATGGGTGAGCTCGCGGCGCGGCACCTCGTCGAGCAGGGGGCGTTTCCGATCTACGTCGCCAACCGCACCTGGGCGCGCGCCCAGGAGATGGCGCGCGCGCTCTCGGGGACCGCGGTGCCGTGGGACGAGCTCGAGACGGCGCTCGGGAGCGTGGACATCGTCATCACGTCCACCGGCGCGCCCGAGCCGGTGATCACGCGCGCCGCGGTCCAGCGCGCGATGCACGGGCGCCGCGCGGGCCCGCTCTTCTTCGTCGACATCGCGGTGCCGCGCGACGTCGAGGCCGGCGTGGACGGCCTGGGCGACGTGTACCGCTACGACATCGACGACCTCCGGCAGGTGGTGGACGCGAACATCCGCGAGCGGCTGCGCGAGGCGCAGCGCGCGGAGGCGCTCGTCGAGCGCGAGACGGCGAGGTTCGTGGCGCGGCTGCGCGACGTCGAGGTGATCCCGACGATCGTCTCGCTCCGCGAGCGGCTCGAGGAGATCCGCCGGGGCGAGGTCCGGAAGGCCCTCGCGCGCCTCCCCGACGCCGCGCCCGAGACGCGTCAGGCGCTCGAGGCGCTCTCGGCCGCGATCGTCAACAAGATCCTGCACGCGCCGATCACGAAGCTCCGCGATGCCTCGCGCGCGGGCTCGCACCGCTCGTGGCTCGAGGTCGTCCACGAGCTGTTCGGCCTCGGGAAGAAGTGATCAGTCACGTGAGGCGCATTGGCCGGATGGAGCCACGCGTGCCTGGAACACGCCGCGCCCCGAGTGCAGCGGCCTCGCGGACCCCGCTCCAATGATCGTCCGCCTCGCCACGCGCGGGAGCGCGCTCGCCCTCGCCCAGGCCGTCCTGGTCGCCGACCGGCTCCGCGCGCGGGGCGCGGCCGTCGAGGTCCTGCCCATCCGCACCGAGGGCGACCGGCTCGCGGACGCGCGTCTCGCGGCGCTCGGCGGCAAGGGGCTCTTCGTCCGCGAGATCGAGCAGGCGGTGCTGGAGGGCCGCGCGGACTGTGCGGTGCACAGCCTCAAGGACCTGCCGGCGGCGCTCCCCGCGGGACTGGTGCTGGCGGCCTTCCCGCCGCGCGACGCCGCGGGCGACGTGCTCGTGAGCCGGCGGGGCGGCGGGCTCGACGAGCTGCCCGCCGGCGCCGTCGTCGGCACCTCGAGCCCGCGCCGCGTCGCGCTCCTCCGGGCGCTCCGGCCCGATCTCGCCGTCGCGCCCATCCGGGGCAACGTGGACACGCGCCTCGGCAAGCTGGCCGACGGCGCCTTCGACGCCGTCATCGTCGCGGCGGCCGGGCTCGCGCGCCTCGGCCTCGCCCCCGGGCACGCGCAGCCGCTCGATCCCGAGGTCTTCGTCCCCGCCGTGGGCCAGGGGATCCTCGCCGTCGAGGCGCGCGCGGCGGACCGGCGGATCGGGGCCCTCCTCGAGGCCATCGATCACGCGCCGACGCGCGTCTGCGCGCTCGCCGAGCGCGCCTACCTCGCGCGGCTCGGCGCGTCCTGCAACTCCCCCATGGCCGCCCACGCGACGCTCGCCGGCGGGCGCCTCCGCCTCGTCGCCCTCGTGGCGAGCGAGGACGGCACGCAGGTCCTTCGCGGCGAAGACGCGGGCGCGCCCGACGCGGCCGAGGCGATCGGCCGGCGGCTCGCCGAGTCGCTGCTCGAGCGCGGCGCCGCCGCCGTCACGGCGCTCCGGGGGTGACGGCGACGGCGAGGACGGCGCGCGCGATGGGGGCGGGACCGCTCGCGGGACGGACGATCGTCGTCACGCGCGCGGCGGCCCAGGCGCAGCGCTTCGCCCAGCTCCTCGAGGAGGCGGGGGCGCGCGTCGTGCACGCGCCGACGATCGCGATCGAGCCGCCGCCCTCGTGGGAGCCGCTCGACGCGGCGCTCGCGGCGCTCGACACGTTCACGTGGGTGATCTTCACGAGCGTGAACGGCGTTCTCATGGTGGACAAGCGGCTCTCGGCGCGCGGCCTCGCCTGGGCCGCGGTCGGGCGGAAGCGGTTGGCGGCGATCGGTCCCGCGACCGCGGAGGCGCTGGCCGAGCACGGCGTCCGCGTCGAGGCGGTGCCGCGCGAGTTCCGCGCCGAGGCGCTCGTCGAGCGGCTCCGGGGCTGGCTCGGGCCCCGCGACCGCGTGCTGCTGCCGCGGGCCCGGGAGACGCGCGACGTCCTGGTCGTCGAGCTGCGCCGGCTCGGCGCCGCCGTGAGCGAGGTCCCGGCCTACCAGACGCGACGCGTCGAGAACGGCGACGAGCGCCTCCGCGACGCGCTCGCGTCGGGCGCGGTGGACGCCGTGACGTTCACGAGCTCGTCCACGGCGCGGAACTTCGCCGAGCTCTTCAGCGACGAGGAGCGCCGCGCGTGGCGCGGCCGCGTCGCGGTCGCGTCGATCGGGCCGATCACCGCGGCGACCGCGGCCGAGTATGGGCTCCCGACGGACGTGATGCCGAGCGAGTACACGATCCCCGCGCTCGCGCGCGCGCTCGCCGACTACTTTTCCCGGCGGCCCAGGACCGGCGGCCGCCGCCGCAGGAGGGGCGACTGATGGCGCATGCGATGTTCCGTCCGAGGCGTCTCCGCGAGAAGCCGCTGCTCCGGAAGCTCGTGCGCGAGACCGCGCTCGCCGTGGACGACCTGGTCTACCCGCTCTTCGTGGTCCACGGCCGCGGCGTGCGCGAGCCGATCCTCCCGATGCCGGGCCAGTCCCGCCTGTCGATCGACGAGCTGGTGAAGGAGTGCAAGGACGTGGCCGGGATGGGCATCCCCGCCGTGCTGCTGTTCGGGCTCCCCGCCGACAAGGACCCGCGCGGCTCGGAAGCCTACGCGGACGACGGCATCGTGCAGCAGGCCGTGCGGGCGGTGAAGGAGACCGTGCCGGACCTGCTCGTCATCACCGACGTCTGCCTCTGCGAGTACACGAGCCACGGCCACTGCGGTGTCGTCGAGGACGGCAGCGTGAAGAACGATCCGACGCTCGAGCTGCTGGCGCGCACGGCCGTCTCCCACGTGGAGGCCGGCGCCGACATGGTGGCGCCCTCGGACATGATGGACGGCCGCGTGGGCGCCATCCGCGAGGCGCTCGACGAGGCGTCGTTCGCCGAGGCGCCGATCATGGCCTACTCGGCCAAGTACGCCTCGTGCTTCTTCGAGCCGTTCCGCGTCGCGGCGGAGTCCACGCCGCAGTTCGGCGACCGTCGCTCCTACCAGATGGATCCCGCCAACGTCCAGGAGGCGATGCGCGAGATCGCGCTCGACCTCGACGAGGGCGCGGACGTCGTGATGGTCAAGCCGGCGCTGCCGTATCTCGACGTCATCACGCGCGCCAAGATGGAGTTCGGCGTGCCGCTGGCCGCCTACTCCGTCTCCGGCGAGTACGCGATGATCCGTGCCGCCGCCCAGCTCGGCTGGCTCGACGGCGATCGCGCGATGCTGGAGGCGCTCACGTCGATCCGCCGGGCCGGCGCCGACATCGTCATCACCTACTTCGCGAAGGACGTCGCGCGCCTCCTGGAGCGCGGCGGAGGTCGCTGAGGCGTGAGGATCTCGGCCAAGGGGGAGTACGCGATCCTCGCGGTGCTGGACCTGGCGCTCCGGCGCGGGCAGGTGCTGGTGCCGATCCAGGAGGTCGCCGAGCGCCAGGGGATCCCGCAGCGCTACCTCGAGCAGGTGCTGCTCTCGCTCAAGCGCGCGGGGGTCCTCGGCTCGAAGCGCGGCTCCTCGGGGGGCTACCACCTCACGCGCCCGCCCGAGCAGATCAGCGTGGGCGACGTGCTGCGCGCGGCCGAGGGGGCCGCGTCGCCCGTGGAGGCCCAGCGCCGCCCCGGTGGCCGGAACGGCGGCGAGACGTTCGATCTCGGCGAGCTCTGGGACGAGATCGCGAAGGCGGTCTCGGCGGTCGTCGACCGGATCACCTTCGGCGAGCTGGCCGAGCGCGTGCGCGCGCGCCGGAGCGCCGCACGGCCGATGTACCACATATGACGCGGCCGAAGATCGCCGCGAGCGTGCTCGAGCTGATCGGCGGGACCCCGATGGTCCGGCTCAACCGGCTGCCCAGGCCCGGCGGCGCGCGCGTCGTCGCCAAGCTCGAGTCGGTCAACCCGGGCGGCAGCGTGAAGGACCGGATCGCGCTGTCGATGCTCGAGGACGCGGAGGCGCGCGGCCTGCTCAAGCCCGGCTCGACGATCGTCGAGCCGACGAGCGGCAACACCGGCATCGGGCTCGCGATGGCGGCCGCGGTGAAGGGCTACCGGCTCATCCTGACGATGCCCGACGACATGAGCGTCGAGCGCCAGCGCCTCCTCGCGCGCTTCGGCGCGGAGCTCCACGTCACGCCCGCGATCGAGGGCATGACGGGCGCCGTCCACGCGGCGCAGGAGCTCCTGCGCGAGCACCCCGACTACTTCATGCCCCAGCAGTTCCAGAACCCCGCGAACCCCGAGGCCCACCGGCGCACGACGGCGCTCGAGATCCTCGAGGCGGTCGACGGCCGACTCGACGCGTTCGTGGCGGGCGTGGGCACGGGGGGCACGGTGACCGGCGTGGGCGAGGTCCTCAAGGCGAAGGTGCCGGGCGTGCGCGTCATCGCCGTCGAGCCGGCGAAGTCGCCCGTGCTCTCCGGCGGCAAGGCGCGCCCGCACGCGATCCAGGGCATCGGCGCGTCGTTCGTCCCGGGGGTGCTGAATCGCGCCGTCATCGACCGGATCATCCAGGTGCGCGACGAGGACGCGCTCACGTGGTCGCGGAGGCTCGCGCGCGAGGAGGGGCTGCTGGTCGGCGTCTCGGCCGGCGCCGCCGCCTTCGCCGCGTGCGCCGTGGCCGCAGAATTGGGCGCGGGCCAGCTCGTCGTCACCGTGCTCCCGGACACCGGCGAGCGCTACCTCAGCCAGGGCTAGCAGGAGACCACGCATGGCCGTGACCGTGTACATTCCGACGCCGTTCCGGAGGGCGACGAACAACAAGGACCGCGTGCAGGTGGCCGCCGAGACCGTCGGCGCGCTGCTCGACGAGCTCGAGGGCTCGTACGCCGGCCTGCGCGGGCTCGTGCGCGCCGAGGGCGGCGCCGTCCACCACCACGTGAACATCTACGTGAACAACGAGGCGATCGAGGCGCTCCAGGGGCTCTCGACGCCGCTCCGGGACGGCGATGAGGTGGCGATCATCCCCGCCCTCGCGGGCGGCGGCTGGTGATCCTGACCCCGGACGAGCTCACGGCGATCCGCCGCCAGGCGATCGAGGAATACCCGCACGAGTCGTGCGGCGTCGTCGTCGCGCGCGGCGGCGAGCGGCGCCTCGTGCGGTGCCGGAACGCCCAGGACGAGCTTCACGCCAAGGACCCGGTCCGTCACCCGCGCGACGCGCGGACCGCGTACTACATCGACCCCGCGGACCTGCTCCGGATCGGCCGTCTCGAGGCGGAGGGCTTCGCGGTCGCCGTCATCTATCATTCGCACGTGGACGCGGGCGCCTATTTCTCCGACACCGACCGGCGCCAGGCGCTGATCGGGGGCGAGGCGGCCTATCCCGAGGCGGCGTACGTGGTGACGTCGATCGTGGACGGACGGCCCGACGCGGTCGCCGCGTTCCGCTGGAGCGCCGAGCGACGCGATTTCCTCCCGGTGGACCTCGGGCTCGAGGCCGCCGGCGGCACGCGCGGGCGGACTTGAGCGAGTCGAAGCGGCTCTGGGACCGGGCGACGGGCGTCATCCCCGGCGGCGTCAACAGCCCGGTGCGCGCCTTCCGCGGTGTCGGCGGCGAGCCGTTCTTCGTGGCGCGCGCCGCCGGTGCCAGGCTCTGGGACGTGGACGGGCACGAGTACATCGACTTCCTCGGCTCGTGGGGGCCCCTCATCCTCGGCCACGCGCCGGCGCCAGTCGTCGCGGCGATCACCACGGCCGCGGCCCGGGGCACGAGTTACGGCGCGCCGACGCCCGCCGAGGTGGAGCTGGCCGAGGTGATCGCGGCCGCCTACCCGTCCATGGAGCTGGTCCGCCTCGTGAGCTCGGGGACGGAAGCCGCGATGAGCGCGATCCGCCTGGCGCGGGGCGCCACGGGCCGCACGCTCCTGGTGAAGTTCGATGGCTGCTACCACGGCCACGCCGACAGCCTCCTCGTCAAGGCGGGCTCGGGCGGCGCAACCTTCTCGATCCCCGACAGCGCCGGCGTGCCGGCGCCGCTCGCGGAGCTCACGCTCACGGCGCCGTTCAACGACGCGGAGGCCGTCCGCGCGCTCTTCCGCGAGCGCGGGCGCGAGATCGCGGCGGTGATCGTCGAGCCGGTTGCGGGCAACATGGGCGTCGTGCCGCCCCGCCCGGGCTTCCTCGAGGGCCTCCGTGCGGTCACGCGTGAGCACGCCGCGCTCCTGATCTTCGACGAGGTGATCACGGGGTTCCGCGTCGCCTACGGCGGCGCCCAGGAGCGCTACGGCGTCAGGCCCGACCTCACGTGCCTCGGCAAGATCATCGGCGGCGGGCTCCCGGTCGGCGCGTACGGCGGCTCGCGCGCGGTCATGGCCCACGTGGCGCCGCTCGGCGCCGTGTACCAGGCGGGCACGCTGTCGGGAAACCCGCTCGCCGTCGCGGCCGGGCTCGCGACGCTCGCGCGGCTGGCGGACCGGGCGGTCTACGCGACGCTCGAGGCGCGCGGGGCCGAGCTCGAGCGCGGGCTCACGCGCGCGGCGGCGAGCGCCGGCGTGCCGCTCACGGTGAACCGCGTCGGCTCGATGCTGACCGCGTTCTTCTGCGCCGGGCCGGTGACCGATTACGCGTCCGCCCGGCGGAGCGACACGACGCGGTACGCGCGCTGGTTCCACGCGATGCGCGAGCGCGGCGTGTTCCTCGCCCCCTCGCAGTTCGAGGCGGCGTTCGTCTCGCTCGCGCACACGGATGCCGACATCGCGGAGGCCGCGCGCGCCGCCGCCGCCGCGCTCGCGACGCTCTCGGGGGCGCTTGCCGATTGACGGGGTCGCGGCGCGAGTGATAGGCTCCACAGGCACCACCGAATCCCCCAGGGGGCGATCGACTGTCGATGGGCGCAAAAGCGGGCGTGGGGGCACTGGGCATCGTGCTCCTCGCCATTCTGATCTTCCTGGCGGTCTCGTCGTGGAGTCGGCAGCCCGTGGTCGCGAAAGGCTCCGTCCAGCCGATCGCCTTCCCGCACAACGTCCACGTCCAGACGTACAAGCTCGACTGCCAGTACTGCCACAGCGACGCGCGGCGCTCGGAGTACGCGGGCCTGCCGTCGGTGTCACGCTGCCTGGGCTGTCATAAGATCGTCGCCGCGGACCGCCCCGAGATCAAGAAGCTCGGCGAGTACCTGGCCAAGGGGGAGCCGATCCCATGGGTACGCGTGAACAAGCTCCCCGAGTTCACCTACTTCCCGCACAAGGCGCACGTCCGGGCGGGCCTCAAGTGCCAGACCTGCCACGGGCCCGTCGAGACCATGACGACGTTCGGCGCGGACACCGGACCCGGGCTCGCGAACGACCTCCTGAACCTGGTCGGCTTCCGTCCCGCGGCGCGGCCGTTGACGATGGGCTGGTGCGTCGACTGCCACCGGCGAGAGAACGCGGCGGCGGGCACGCACGCGCCGCTCGACTGCGTGACCTGCCACCACTGAGCGCCACTCCAGGAACCGACGAGACTTCTTCAAGGTCGGGTCGCCGGCTGCCAGCAGCCGGCGCAGACCATCCTGCCGCTCGTCGTGCCGAACGAGCAGCTCGTGCCCGGCGTCGCCGCGTGGTTCGCCACGGTGTGCCGCGAGTGTCCGGCGGGCTGCGGCGTGCTCGCGCGGAACCGTGAGGGGCGCGTGGTGAAGCTCGAGGGAAACCCCGACCATCCCGTGAACCACGGCGCGCTGTGCGTGCGCGGCCAGGCGGCGCTCCAGGGCCTCTACCATCCCGACCGCTTCGACGGGCCGGGCACGCCCGACGGACGCGGCGGGAAGCGCCTGGGCTGGGAGGCGGCGCTCAAGCAGGTGAGCGACAGGCTCGCCGAGCTCCGGAAGGCGGGGCAGGGGCGCGCGGTCGCCGTCGTCACGCAGCTCGAGAACGGCAGCCTCGGCGCGCTCCTCGACACGTGGGGCCGGACGCTCGGGGCCCGGCCGCGCGTGACACTCGAGCCCTTCGGCTACGAGGCGATCCGCGAGGCCAACCGGATCGTCTTCGGGCGGAGCGCGATCCCGCACCACGCGTTCGAGGACGCCGAGGTGGTGCTCTCGTTCGGCGCGGACTTCCTCGAGACGTGGCTGTCGAACGTGGCCCACGCGCGCGGCTTCGGGCGCATGCACACCTTCCGCGACGGCCGCGCCGGCACGTTCATCCACGTCGAGCCCCGGCAGTCCCTCACGGCCTCGAACGCCGACGTGTGGCTCAGGAACGCGCCGGGCACCGAGGCCATGCTGGCGCTCGCCGTGCTCAGGGCGATGCTCGAGGCGGGGCTCGGCGACCATCGCTTCGCTCCGTCCGTGGCGAAGGTCGACGTGGCGCGCGTCGCCGCCCAGAGCGGCGTGTCGGTCGAGCAGATCAAGCACGTCGCGGAGGTCTTCGGCCACGCCCGGCCCGGGCTCGCCGTCGGCGGCGGCGTCGCCGTGAGCGGGTCCAACGCCACGGACGCGCTGGTCGCGGTCAATCTCCTCAACGCGGCGGCCGGCAACGTCGGCAAGACGGTCCGCTTCGGTCCCGACTCCGCCTACGGCAAGGTGACGCCGTACGCGGAAGTGGTGGAGCTCGCGAAGGCGATGGAGCGCGGCGAGATCAAGCTCCTCCTGCTCGGGCCCGGGGTGAACCCGGCGTTCACGCTGCCCGGCGGCCTCAAGTTCGCCGACGCGATCGGGAAGGTCGGCCTCGTCGTGAGCTTCGCCGGCCTGCCCGACGAGACGACGGCGCTCGCCCACCTCGTCCTGCCGGACACGCACTGGCTCGAGTCGTGGGGCGACTACTCGCCCCGCGAGGGCGTCGCGGGCGTCATCCAACCGACCATGTCGCCCGTGCGCGATGCGAGGCCCATGGGCGACACGCTCCTGGCGCTCGCGCGCGCCGTCCTCGGCACGGAGGAGGGGAAGGGGCCCCTCCCGTGGCCGAGCTTCGAGGAGTACGTGAAGTCGGTCTGGGAGCCGGTCGTGAAGGGCGAGTGGGCGGCGGCGCTCCAGCGCGGCGGCGTCTTCAAGGACGTCGCGGTGGCACCGGTCACGGCGAAGCCCGTCGCCGTCGAGGGCGCGCCGGCGAAGCTCGAGGGCGATGCGGGCGGGTTCGCGCTGCTCGCGTATCCCTCGCTCAGGTTCTACGACGGGCGCGGCGCGAGCCGGGCGTGGCTCCAGGAGACCCCGGACACGATGACGCAGGCCGTGTGGGACGCGTGGGTGGAGGTGCCGGCGGAGGCGGCCGGCAAGCTCGGCATCGTCACCGGCGACGTCGTGAAGGTGTCGTCGCCGTACGGCGCGATCGAGCTGCCCGCCTACGTCTCGCCGACGCTCCACGGCCAGGCGGTCGCGATCCCGATCGGCCACCGCTACTCGCCCTATCACGTGCCGCGCTACGTCGCGGCCCCGCGGACGCCGGCGAACCCGGTCGCGCTGCTCTCCGGGGCGGCCGACGCGGCCTCGGGCGGGCCGGCGTACCTCGCGGTCCGCGTGACGCTCGCGAAGACCGGCGCGCGCCGGCCGCTCGCCATCCTCCAGGCGACGCACGACCAGGAGGGTCGCGCGATCGCCGAGCACGTGGATCTGCGCGCGGCGCGCGAGCAGGCGCTCCGTGGCCGGCGCGCGAGCGAAGAGCACATCAGCATGTACCCCGAGAAGCCGTATCCGGGGTATCGCTGGGGCCTCACGATCGACGTGGACGCGTGCGTCGGCTGCCAGGCCTGCGTCGTCGCCTGCCAGGCCGAGAACAACGTCGCCGTCGTGGGCAAGGCGCAGGCCGCGTACGGACGGGGGATGCACTGGATCCGCATCGAGCGCTGGGCCGAGGGCAGGGCGGAGCACCCCACGAACGTCTTCCTGCCGATGCTCTGCCAGCATTGTGAGATCGCGCCGTGCGAGCCCGTCTGCCCCGTCTTCGCCGCGTATCGCACCGATGAGGGCCTGAACGCGCAGGTCTACAACCGCTGCGTGGGCACCCGCTACTGCGGCAACAACTGCCCGTATCACGTCCGCCGCTTCAACTGGTTCCAGTGGGAGATCCCGGCGCCGCTCGAGGTGCAGCTGAACCCCGACGTCACGGTGCGGCAGCTCGGCGTCATGGAAAAGTGCACGATGTGCCTCCAGCGGATCATCGCCGGCAAGGACCACGCGAGGGACGAGAAGCGGCCGGTGCGCGACGGCGACATCGTGACCGCCTGCCAGCAGACGTGCCCGACGCAGGCGATCACGTTCGGAAACCTCAAGGACGAGAAGAGCGCCGTGGCGAAGCACGTCCAGTCGCCCCGCGCCTACCACGTCCTCGCGGAGATCGGGACCCGGCCGTCGGTGACGTATCTCAAGAAGGTCGTGCGGGGGCACGCGTGAGCGACGGCCGCGCCGAGACGCCGACGTTCGCCGACGTCACCCGCGACGTCGCCCGCACGCTCGAGCCGCCGGGCAACCTCTACTTCGGCTGGATGTCCTTCGTGGCCCTGGTTCTCGCCGCGTTCATCGTCGCCTGGACGGGCCAGATCTGGTGGGGCATGGGCATGGCGGGCAAGCGCGTGCCCCAGATGTGGGCGATGTACATCACGAGCTTCGTGTTCTGGATCGGCATCGGCCACGCGGGCACGCTCATCTCGGCGATCCTCTACCTCTTCCGGGCGCGCTGGCGCACGCCCATCTACCGCGCGGCCGAGGCGATGACGATCTTCGCGGTGATGACGGCCGGGCTCTTTCCGCTGATCCACGCGGGCCGGATGTGGTTCGCGTATTTCCTGCTGCCGTATCCGAACCAGCGCGACCTCTGGCCGAACTTCCGCTCCCCGCTCGTCTGGGACGTGTTCGCGATCTCGACGTACCTCTCGATCTCGACCGTGTTCTTCATCGTCGGGCTCATCCCCGACGTCGCGGCACTCCGCGACGCGTCGACCGGCTGGCGGCGGCGCATCTACGGGATGCTCGCGCTCGGCTGGGAGGGCGCCGACTCGCAGTGGCGCCACTACCGGCGCGCCTACGGGCTGCTCGCCGCGCTCGCCACGCCGCTGGTGCTGTCGGTGCACAGCGTCGTGTCGTGGGACTTCGCGATGGCGCTCGTCCCGGGCTGGCACTCGACGCTCTTCGCCCCGTTCTTCGTCGACGGCGCCATCTTCTCGGGCTTCGCCATGGTGCTGATCCTGGTCCTGCCGATGCGGCACTTCTTCAAGCTCCACGCCTACATCCAGGAAAAGCACCTGGACGCGATGGGGAAGCTGATCCTCGTGACGGGCCTCGTGCTGACCTACTTCTACGTCTGCGAGATCTTCACGACGATCTACAGCGGCGACGAGATCGAGAAGGCCTCGCTCTTCTGGAAGGTCACGAAGTCCTACGCGTGGGCCCTGTGGCTCATGTACTTCTGCAACTGCGTCGCGCCGCTGATCCTCTTCTGGAAGAAGGCCCGGACGAGCCCGACGATCCTCTACGTGGTCTCGATCCTCGTCCTGATCGGCATGTGGTTCGAGCGGTTCAACATCATCGTCCCGTCCCTCGGCCACGACTTCTACCCGTACACGTGGGGCATCTTCTATCCGAGCCCGACCGACACGATGATCGTCATCGGCAGCTTCGCGTTCTTCTTCTTCCTGTTCCTCGGCTTCATCAAGCTCATGCCGTCGCTCTCGATCGTCGAGGTGAAGGAGACGATCCCCCTGCCCATGAGGGACCGGAGCCATGCCGGCCACCACTGAGACGATCCTCGGCGTCTTCGCCCACGTGGACACGACGGTCCGCGCGCTCGAGGATCTCAGGGCGAAGGGCTATCACGACCTGACGGTCTACACGCCCGTCCCGATCCACGAGATCGAGGAGGTGCTCGAGCGCGACCGCCCCCTCAGCCGCGTGCGCCTCTTCACGCTGGTCGGCGGCCTCACCGGGATCGCCTCGGCCTTCCTGCTGACCATCTGGACGTCGCTCGTGTGGGGGCTCGTCACCGGGGGCAAGTATTTCCAGTTCGGTCCCGACGGCATCGTGGGCTCGTCGCTGCCGCCGTTTTTCATCATCGCGTTCGAGCTGATGGTCCTCTTCGGCGGCGTCGCGACGGTGATCGGCATGGCGCTGCTCGCGCGGTTGCCGCGGTTCCGGCCGAGCGCCGCCTTCGATCCGCGCTTCACGAACGACCGCTTCGGCGTCGCGGTCCACGTGGCGCCCGGCCGCGGCGGGTCCGTGCGCGAGATCCTCCGAACGGCCGGCGCCGAGGACGTGCGGGCGTGAAATACGTCTTCGTCTTCATGCTCCTCGTCGTCGCCGTGGCGGGCGGGCTGATGGGCGCGGCGGTGGCGGTCCGCTGGAGCGACGACATGACCCAGACCCCCAGGATCGTGCCCGGCGAGCGCGTGTTCGCGATGCCCCGCGGCGTGGTCTCGCGCGGCGGTGCGCTCGTCATCCCGCGGGAGCAGCGCGACGTCGCGGCGAAGCAGCCGAACCCGGTGAAGGCGTCGCCGGCGTCGATCGCGATCGGCCGCGAGCGCTTTGCGACGTTCTGCGTGCCCTGCCACGGGCCCGAGGCGAAGGGCGGCGTGACGGGATTGGTCGCGACGAAGTTCATCCCGACGCCCGACCTCACGAGCGCGGACCTCCAGAAGCAGCGGACCGACGGGTACTGGCACAGCTACATCGTCGTCGGCGGCGCGGTGATGCCGGCCTACGGCGAGGCGCTCTCCTCGGAAGAGGCCTGGCACATCGTGAACTTCCTCCGGGCCGTGGCGCAGAAATGACGGTCGTCTGGGGTCTCGTCGTGGTCGCCGGCGCGATCGCCTTCCTGACGGGCGCGCGCTCCGCGGACGCTGCCCAGGTGTGGTCGATCTACCTCGTGAACCTGGTCTTCTGGTCCGGGCTCGCCGTGACGGGGCCCGCGATCGCCGCGATGATGCAGCTCACCGAGGCGCGCTGGTCGCCGAGCGTCCGGCGGCTCGCCCTCACGACGTCGGGCTTCCTGCCGGTCGCGTTCGTGCTCTTCCTGCTCCTGAGCCTGGGCGGCGTGACGCTGTACCCGTGGGTGACGACGCCGATCCCGGTCAAGGAGCCCTGGCTCACCTGGGGCTTCTTCTGGTCGCGGACGTGGATCGGCACGGGCGCGCTCTTCCTCGTCGCCCTGCTCTTCGTCACGGCGCTGCTCCGGGACGCCGTCCCGCCGGACGACGAGCGGGAGCGCGCGCGACGGAACCGACTCGCGGTCGTGCTCCTCGTGCTCTGGGTCGTCGTGGTCTCGCTCTGGGGCTTCGACCTCGTGATGTCGCTGGAGCCCACGTGGTACAGCGGCCTCTTCGGCGGGTACTTCGTCGTGACGTCCCTCTACACGGCGCTCTGCCTGCTCTCGATCCTGTCGGTCCGCGCGAACGCGCGCGGCCAGGCGTCCATCCCGCCCGCGGCGATCCAGGACGTCGCGAAGCTCCAGTTCGCGATCTCGATCATGTGGATGTACTTCTTCTGGTCGCAGTACCTCGTGATCTGGTACGGCAACGTGCCCGTCGAGACGCGCTTCTTCGTCAAGCGCTTTTTCGCCCAGCCCTGGCTCACGCTCGCGTGGGTCGTCTTCGTCGTCGGCTGGCTGATCCCGTTCGCGTACCTGGTGAAGCGCCTCACGGGCCGGCCGCCGCAGCGGCACGCGCCCCTCGTCGTCGTCGCGCTCTTCGGCCTCTTCGCGATCTTCCTCGAGCGCGTGTTCGTCGTGTTCCCCTCGGTCTCGGCCGCGGCGCGCCTGCCGTTCCGGGCGCGCGACGCGGCGATCACGCTCGGTTTCCTCGCGCTCTTCGTGCTCTGCCGCCGCGGCTTCTTCAACCGCTACAAGCCCGTCCTGAACCTGCCCCACACGGGGCATCATTAGATTTCGCTCGCCTCGCACGCTGGGTCCCCGGCCCCAGGCCGTGCCGCGGCTCGCCCTGCCACTAGACCCGCGGTCGGCGCCCGCTACAATAGCCATATGCTGAGCGTCGAAGAGGCGCTGGCGCAGATCCTGTCGCGCGTCCGTCCCCTCGGGACCGAGCAGGTGGACGTCCTGGGCGCGCTCGGCCGCGTGCTGGCCGAGCCGATCGTCGCGCGCCGCGAGCTCCCGCCGTGGCCCAACTCGTCGATGGACGGCTACGCCATCCGCGCCGAAGACACGCGGGCGGGCGGCGCCGAGCTGGCCGTCGTCGGGCGTGTGATCGCGGGCGACATGCCGTCGCGCGCGCTCCACGCGGGGGAGGCGATGCGGATCTTCACCGGCGCCCCGCTGCCCGCGGGCGCGGACGCCGTCGTGCCCCAGGAAGACGTGGGCGCCGACGGCGACCGGATCGCGGTCCGCGGCCGCGTCGATCGCGGCGCCTACGTGCGGCCCGCGGGGGAGGACGTGCGCGCTGGGGACGTCGTCGTCGCGCCGGGGCAGGCGGCGGGCCCGGCGGAGGTGGGGCTTCTCGCCACGCTCGGCTACGCCCGGGTCCGCGTCCACCGCCGCCCGCGCGTCGCGATCCTGTCGACCGGCAACGAGCTCGCCGAGCTCGGCACGGTCCCTCGGCCGGGCCAGATCCCGAACACGAACACCTACTCGCTGATGGCCCAGACGCTCGAGGCCGGCGCCGAGCCCGTGAGCCTGGGCGTCGTGCCCGACCGCCTCGAGGCGATCGTCGAGCGCCTCGGCTGGGCGGCGTCCGCGGACGTCCTCGTGTCCTCGGCCGGCGTCTCGGTCGGCGAGCTCGACCTGGTGCGCGAGGCCCTCCAGCGGAGCGGCGCCGAGCTCCACCTCTGGAAGGTCTCGATGCGCCCCGGCAAGCCGATCACCTTCGGCTCGCTCGGCGGCCGGCCGGTCTTCGGGCTGCCGGGCAACCCCGTGTCCGCGATGGTGACGTTCGAGCTCTTCGTCCGTCCGGCGCTCCGGCGGATGCTGGGGTGCGCGGCGACGGCGAGGCCCCGCATCGTGGCGCGGGCGCAGGGGCCCATCGGCAACCCCGGCGCGCGGCGCGGGTACCTGCGCGTGACGCTCTCGCGCGACCGCGACGGCTGGGGCGCCCGGCTCACGGGCGACCAGGGTTCCGGAATCCTGCGCTCGATGGTGCTCGCCGACGGGCTCGCGGTGGTCTCACCCGACACCGAGATCCCGGCGGGCGGGATGGTGGAGGTGATCGTGCTGCGCGGCCTCGAGCCGCGCGCGGAAAACGCGCCGGACCGTTGACTTCGTTTTCGGGCGCGTGCTAGGGTCGGCGCGGATGAACCGCGCCCTCGGCGTGCTGGCCGTCCTGGCTCTCCTCGCGACCGGCTGCGCCAGCCGAGGCACGGTGAACCGCCTCCGGACCGACGTCGCCAAGCTCCGCTCCGATCTCACCGCCGCCCGCGCCGCCCAGGCCGCCACGGCCCGCGATCTGTCCCAGGCGGGCCGCGACCTCGAGGCGCTCGACGCGCGGGTGCTCGAGCTCACCGCGGGCGTGCGGGAAGTCCGCGACGAGCTCGCGCGGCTCGGCGCGCGCCTGGACACCGCCGAGGAGGAGATCAAGAAGGCCCGCGCGCTCGCGGAGCCGCGTCCGCCGGCCGTCGCGCCGGCCCCGCCGGCGGCGCCCGCCGCGCCCCCGGCGCCGCCCGCGCCGCCCGCGCCGGCGCAGAAACGCGCCGAGCCGCGCCCGGCGCAGCAGGTGTACGCGGCGGCCCTGGCGACGTTCCACGCGCGCGAGTACGGCCAGGCGGTGCTCGACCTGACCGACTTCATCGGCACGCATCGCGGGCATCCGCTGGCGGCCAACGCGCAGTACTGGATCGGCGAGGCCTACTACGTCCAGCGGGACTACCGGCAGGCGCTCCTCGAGTTCCAGAAGGTGATCGAGATGCGCGCCGCCAAGGTCCCCGACGCGCTCGTGAAGGTCGGCCTGTGCCAGTGGAGCCTGCGCGACCCGCGGCGCGCTCGCGCGACGTGGCAGAGGGTCGTGCGCGAGTACGCGGGCACCGAGGCCGCGCGGACCGCGCGGACGCTCCTCCGCAAGCACGCCGCACGCTAGCCGCGGCGCCCGCGGCGTATCCGTCCGGACTCTCTTGCGGAGCCCCGCCCGCGTGGTGTAGCCGTGCTCCGATGAAGCCCCTCGCCTCGGCCGGCGGGGCCCCAGCCCCGCGACGTCCTGGGGCTCGTACCGCCATGCGCCCGCTCGAGCCCGGCGCCCCCGGATATCCCAAGCTGCTCGGCGTCGTCCCGTCGCCGCCCGCACTGTGGGTGCGCGGCACGCTCGGCGCGGAGGACGCGCTGGCGATCGCTATCGTGGGCGCGCGCCGCGCGACGCCGTACGGTCTCGCGACGGCCGAGCGGATCGCCGGCGAGCTCGCCGCGCGCGGCGTGACGATCGTGAGCGGCCTCGCGCGGGGGATCGACAGCGCTGCGCATCGCGGCGCGCTCGCGGCGGGTGGCCGGACGCTCGCGGTGCTCGGGTGCGGCATCGACGTCGTCTATCCGGCCGAGAACCGCGGGCTCGCCCGCGAGATCGCGGCGCGGGGCGCGCTCCTGTCCCAGTTCGCGCCGGGGATGCCCGCGCTGCCGGGCCACTTTCCGGCCCGCAACCGCACGCTGGCCGGGCTCACGCTGGGCGTCCTCGTGGTCGAGGCGGCGGAGCGGAGCGGCGCCCTGATCACCGCGGGTTTCGCGGGCGATCTTGGCCGCGAAGTGTTCGCCATTCCAGGCCGAATCACCTCCGAGCTGTCGGCCGGAACGAACCGGCTCATTCAGGACGGTGCTAAACTGATTTCTTGTTGGCAGGACATCGTGTCAGAATTACCGGAACGGTGGAGGCGTGCGGTGCGAAGCAGTGCGACGCACGAGTGCGACGCGGCGGCGCCTGCACCGGAGAGTGACGAGGGCCGGATGCTCGGGCTCCTGACGCCGGACGAGCCCCAGCACATCGAGCAGCTGATCGCGCGCGGCGGGTTCGATCCCGCACGCGCCGCGGCGACGCTCGTGACCCTCGAGCTCGAAGGCCGGGTCCGGCAGCTCGCGGGACAGCGATGGGTCTCGAGTGCGATGGGAGCGAGGAGAACGTAGTGGCCAAGCGATCGTTGGTGGTGGTGGAGTCGCCCACGAAGGTGAAGACGATCCAGAAGTATCTGGACTCGCACTTCATCGTCAAGGCCTCGATGGGCCACGTGCGCGACCTGCCCAAGTCGCAGCTGGGCGTGGACACGAAGAAGGGGTTCAAGCCGAAGTACGTCGTCGCGCCGGCGAAGAAGAAGGTCCTCGAGGAGCTGAAGAAGGCGGCCGAGAAGGTGGACGCGCTTTACGTCGCGACCGACCCCGACCGCGAGGGCGAGGCGATCGGCTGGCACCTCGCGCAGGAGCTCGGCGTCGACAAGAAGAACGTGCACCGGATCACCTTCAACGAGATCACCGAGCGCGCCGTGAGGGCGGCGTTTGCGAAGCCGGGGAAGATCGACCTGAAGCTCGTGGACGCGCAGCAGGCGCGGCGCGTTCTCGACCGGCTCGTGGGCTACAGCCTCTCGCCGCTCCTCTGGGAGAAGGTCCAGCGGGGCCTGTCCGCCGGCCGCGTGCAGTCGGTCACCGTGCGGCTCATCGTGGACCGCGAGCGCGAGATCCTGGCGTTCGTGCCCGTCGAGTACTGGTCGCTCCACGCCCGCCTCGCGGCGGCGCTGCCGCCCGAGTTCGTCGCGACCCTCAAGGAGGTCGGCGGCGAGAAGGCGAGCATCGCCGGCGAGGCCGAGGCCCAGGCGCTGATCGCGTCGCTCCGCGGCGTGTCGTACGTGGTGAAGTCGGTCACCCGGGGCGAGCGCCGCCGGAACCCCGCGCCGCCGTTCATCACGTCGACCCTCCAGCAGGAGGCGGGCCGCAAGCTCGGCTTCACGGCGAAGCGGACGATGACGATCGCCCAGCAGCTCTACGAGGGCATCGCCCTCGGCGACGCGGGTCCCGAGGGCCTCATCACGTACATGCGCACCGACTCGGTCCGCGTGGCGCGGGAGGCGCAGGAGGAGGCGCGCCGGTGGATCACGGGCCGCCTCGGTGGCGAGTACGTGCCCGAGGCGCCGCCCGCCTACCGCTCGCGCGGGAGCGCCCAGGAGGCGCACGAGGCGGTCCGGCCCTCGGACGTGGGCCACGATCCGAAGAGCATCGCGCAGTTCCTGCGGCCGGAGCAGCTCGCGCTCTACCGGCTGATCTGGGAGCGGTTCCTCGCGAGCCAGATGATGCCGGCGGTCTACGACACCGTGAGCGCGGACATCGAGGCCGGCCGCTGCCTCTTCCGCGCGCAGGGCGCGACGCTCAAGTTCAAGGGCTTCACCGCGGTCTACGAGGAGAGCCGCGAGGACGAGGTCCCGAGCGACGAGGACGGCGAGGGCGCGGTGCCGCAGCTCCGCGAAGGCGAGGTCCTGCGCCTGCGGCAGCTCGAGCCCAAGCAGCACTTCACCCAGCCGCCGCCGCGCTACACCGAGGCCTCGCTCATCAAGGCGCTCGAAGAGCTCGGCATCGGGCGGCCGTCCACGTACGCGTCGATCCTCGGCACGATCATCAACGAGCGCGGGTACGTGCGCCGCGACCGCAAGGCCCTCGTGCCGACGGAGCTCGGCATGGCGGTGACCGACAAGCTCAAGCCGTACTTCCCCGAGATCATGGACGTCGAGTTCACCGCGCAGATGGAGGACCACCTCGACAAGGTCGAGGAGGGCGAGCGCACGTGGGTCCAGACCGTGCAGGAGTTCTGGGACCCGTTCAAGAAGGACCTGGCGCGCGCGAAGAAGGAGATGGGCAGCGAGAAGAAGGGCGAGCCGACGGGCGAGGTGTGCCCCGAGTGCGGCGAGGAGCTGCTGCGCCGCCGCGGCCGCTTCGGCATGTTCCTCGCGTGCTCGGGCTACCCGGGCTGCCGGTACACCCGCAACCTCGACGGCAGCGTGCGGGCCGAGGACCAGCCGACGGGCGAGGCGTGCCCGACCTGCGGCAAGCCGATGGTGCTCAAGTACGGGCGGTTCGGCAAGTTCATCGCCTGCTCGGGCTATCCCGAGTGCAAGACCACGAAGCCCGTCACGCTCGGCATCGCGTGCCCCGAGCCCGGCTGCGCCGGCCAGCTCGCGGAGCGGCACTCCCGGCGCGGGCGCGTCTTCTACGGCTGCTCGGCGTACCCGAGCTGCACGTTCGTCGTCTGGCAGCGGCCCGTGCCGGAGCCCTGCCCGAAGTGCGAGGCCCCGTTCACGACCGAGCGCGCCGTGCGCGGTCGCGTGATCCGGCGGTGCGCGCGGGAGGGGTGCGACTTCGAGCGGGAGGTCGAGTCCACGGTCGCATGAAGGACCCGCTGTCGGCGTTCCTGCGCTACCTCTCGCTCGAGAAGGACGCGTCGCCGCACACGCTCAGGAGCTACCGGAGCGACCTCGTGGAGTTCGGACGTTTCGTGGGCCGGGACACCCCGCTCGACGCGGTGGACCCGCGCACCGTCCGCGCGTACCTCGCGCACCTGCACGCGCGCCGCCTCGAACCCGCGTCCGTCGGGCGCAAGCTCGCCGCGCTCCGCAGCTGGTTCCGCTTCCTCGTCCGGCGGGGCGCCCTCCGGCGGAACGCCGCCCGGGAGGTGCGCGGGCCGCGGCTCCCCAGGAAGCTCGTGTCGTTCCTGCCCCTCGACGAGGCGACGGCGCTCGTCGAGGGCCGGGCCCTCGCGGGCGCGGCGCGCGCGCGCGACCTCGCGATCCTCGAGCTGCTCTACGCCACGGGGCTCCGCGTCTCGGAGCTCGCCGGCCTCGACCTCGACGCGGTGGACCGCTCGGGGCGGACGGTGCGCGTCCTCGGCAAGGGGAGGAAGGAGCGGATCGTCCCCTTCGGCGGCGCCGCGGCCCGGGCGCTCGAGGCCTGCCTCGGGGAGCGCGCGGTGGCCCGCGGACCGCTCTTCACGAACCGGCGCGGCGGCCGGCTGACCCCGCGCGCGATCCACGAGATCGTCCGCCGGAGCGCCGCGGCCGCCGGGATCACGCGGCGCGTGAGCCCCCACACGCTCCGGCACACGTTTGCCACGCATCTGCTCGACGCGGGCGCCGACCTCCGGGCGATCCAGGAGCTCCTCGGCCACAGCCGGCTCTCGACGACGCAGCGCTACACCCACGTCGGCACCGCCCAGCTGATGCGCGTCTACGACGCCGCCCACCCGCGCGCCCGCGCGCGCGCCTGAACCGCGGCATGCCGCGCGTCCACGCCACGACCATCCTCGCGGTCCGTCACCGCGGCCAGGTCGCCCTCGCCGGCGACGGCCAGGTCTCGATCGGCGACACGATCGTCAAGCACGGCGCCCGCAAGGTGCGCAAGCTCTACCACGACCGGATCCTCGCCGGGTTTGCCGGCACCGCCGCCGACGCCTTCACGCTCTTCGCCCGCTTCGAGGCGAAGCTCGACGAGCACCGCGGCAGCCTCGCGCGCGCCGCGGTGGAGCTCGCCAAGGACTGGCGGAACGACCGGGTGCTGCGCCGGCTCGAGGCGCTCCTGGCCGTGGCCGACCGCGAACAGTCGTTCATCCTCTCGGGCACCGGCGATGTGATCGAGCCCGACGACGGGCTGATCGGCATCGGCTCCGGCGGCCCGTACGCGCTCGCGGCCGCGCGCGCGCTCGTCGCCCACGGCGACCTCGACGCCAAGGCGATCGTGACGGAGGCGATGCGGATCGCCGCGACGATCTGCGTGTACACGAACGAGCGCATCACCGTCGAGGTCCTGTGATGTCGGCGTATCGCGCCATGCGGAACGCAGCCGCCGCGCACCTGGATCAGGGCACGCCCCGAGTGTCACCGGCCTCGCGGTCCCCGCTACAATGACCGATCTCGCGCTGACGCCCGCGCAGATCGTCGCCGAGCTCGACCGCTACGTCGTCGGCCAGGAGCGCGCCAAGCGCGCCGTCGCGGTCGCCCTCCGGAACCGCTGGCGGCGCCAGAACCTGCCGCCCGAGCTCCGCGACGAGGTCGCGCCGAAGAACATCATCATGATCGGGCCGACCGGCGTCGGAAAGACGGAGATCGCGCGCCGCCTGGCGAAGCTCGCCCAGGCGCCCTTCCTGAAGGTCGAGGCGTCCAAGTACACGGAGGTCGGCTACGTCGGCCGCGACGTCGAGTCGATGGTCCGCGACCTGACCGAGCTCTCGGTCAACATGGTGAAGGCCGAGATGATGGGGCGCGTCACGGAAAAGGCGACCGAGCTCGCCGAGGAGCGCCTCCTCGACCTCCTGCTCCCCCGGCGCAGTCAGGAGCCCTTCTCGTCGAGCTCGCTCGAGGAGGTCGCGCCGGACGCCTCGCGGGAGGCGACGAAGGAGAAGCTGCGGGCCCAGCTCCGGGCGGGCCGGCTCGACGAGCGGATGGTGGAGCTCGAGACCCAGCAGCAGACGATCCCGACGATCGAGGTCCTCTCCGGCCAGGGGCTCGAGGAGATGGGGATCCACATCAAGGACATGCTCTCGAACCTCATGCCCACGCGGACCCGGAAGCGCCGGGTGAGGATCGCGGAGGCGCGCCGGCTCCTCGTCCAGGAGGAGGCGCAGAAGCTCGTGGACATGGAGGAGGTCGTCGCGCAGGCTATCAGGAAGGCGGAGAACTCCGGCATCGTCTTCCTCGACGAGCTCGACAAGATCGCCGGGCGCGAGGCGGGCCACGGTCCGGACGTCTCGCGGGAGGGCGTCCAGCGCGACCTCCTGCCCATCGTCGAGGGCTCGGCCGTGACGACGAAGTACGGGGTGGTCCGCACCGACCACGTCCTGTTCATCGCCGCCGGCGCCTTCCACGTCGCCAAGCCCTCGGACCTGATCCCCGAGCTCCAGGGGCGCTTCCCGATCCGGGTCGAGCTCGACCCCTTGACGCGCGAGGATTTCGTCCGCATTCTGACGGAACCTCAGAACGCGCTGCTCAGGCAGTACACGGAGCTCCTCCGGACGGAGCGGGTCGCCCTCCGGTTCGCGCCGGAGGCGGTGGAGGCGATCGCGGAGATCGCGATGAAGGTGAACGCGAGCACGGAGAACATCGGCGCGCGGCGCCTGTACACGGTCATGGAGAAGCTCCTCGAGGAGATCTCCTTCAACGCCCCCGACCTGCCCGGCAAGGAGCTCACGATCGACGCGGGCTACGTCCACGCGCGCCTGAGCGACATCACGCGGGATCAGGACCTGTCGAGGTACATCCTGTGACCGAGCCGCGGCAGAGCGCGGAGGTCCTGCTCGAGGCGCTCCCGTACATCCGGGAGTTCCGCGGCAAGACCGTCGTCATCAAGTACGGCGGCGCCGCGATGGACCGCGCCGATCTCAAAGAGCCCTTCGCGCTCGACGTGATCCTCCTGCGCTTCGTCGGCATCAAGCCCGTGATCGTCCACGGCGGCGGGCCCCAGATCGGCGCGCTGATGAAGCGGCTCGGCAAGGAGCCGCGCTTCGTCGGCGGCATGCGGGTGACCGACGCCGAGACGGTCGAGATCGTCGAGATGGTGCTCGTCGGCAAGATCAACAAGGAAATCGTCGGGCTCATCGGCCAGCACGGCGGCAAGGCCGTCGGCCTCTCGGGGAAGGACGCGGGACTCCTCCGCGCGCGCCGGCGCGGCCACCGGCTCGCGAGCGGCGAGGAGGTGGACATCGGCCTGGTCGGCGAGGTCGAGGCGGTCAACACCGAGCCCATCCGCCTCCTCGAGGACGCCGGGTTCATCCCGGTGATCGCGCCGGTCGGCGTCGGGAGCGGGGGCGAGACCTACAACATCAACGCGGATCTGGTCGCGGGCGAGATCGCGGCGGCGCTCGGCGCCGAGAAGCTGATCCACCTCACCGACGTCCAGGGGATCCTCGACAGCCGGCAGCGCCTGATCAGCACCCTCTCGCGTAAGGAGGCCGAGCGCCTCATGGGCGCCGGCGTGATCGAGGGGGGGATGCTGCCGAAGGTCGAGTCGTCGCTGCGGGCGCTCGAGGGCGGAACGTCGAAGGCGCACATCCTCGACGGCCGGGTGCCCCACGCGATCCTCCTCGAGCTCTTCACGCGCGAAGGCATCGGCACCGAGATCGTTCTCTAGGAAGGGCGGGGCAGGCATGGACACCAAGCAGCTCATGGCGTGGGCGGCGAAGTACCACACACCGAACTACTCGCGGGCCCCGATCTGCCTCGTGCGCGGCGACGGCGCGCGCGTGTGGGACTCGGACGGCAAGGAGTACCTCGACTTCGGCGCGGGCATCGCGGTCGCCTCGCTCGGCCACTGCCATCCGCGCGTGACGGGCGCCATCCGTGAGGCGGCGGCGACGCTCCTGCACGTGTCGAATCTCTACTACACGGCGCCCCAGATCCACCTGGCGAAGCTCCTCTGCGAGCACTCGTTCGCCGAGCGCGTCTTCTTCGGCAACTCGGGCGCCGAGGCCAACGAGGCGGCGCTCAAGCTCGCGCGCAAGTACGCGAAGGAGCGCCACGCCTCCGACCGCTACGAGATCATCGCCACGCGGAACTCGTTCCACGGCCGGACCTTCGCCACGGTCACGGCGACGGGCCAGGAGAAGTACTCCCACGGCTTCGAGCCGCTGGTCCCCGGCTTCAAGCACGTGCCGTACAACGACCTGCGCGCGATGGAGCGCGCGATCGACAACCGGACCGCCGCGGTCCTCGTCGAGCCGATCCAGGGCGAGGGCGGCGTGAACGTGCCCGACGACGACTACCTGCCCGGGCTCCGCAAGCTCTGCGACGCGTCGGGGGCGCTCCTGATCCTCGACGAGATCCAGACCGGCGTCGGGCGGACGGGCCGGCTCTGGGCGTACGAGCACGCCGGGATCGAGCCCGATATCATGACGCTCGCGAAGGCGCTCGCCAACGGCGTGCCGATCGGCGCGATGCTGACGCGCGACGAGATCGCGCGCGCCCTCGGGCCCGGGACCCACGGCTCGACCTTCGGCGGGACGCCGTTCGTGACCTCGGTAGCCCTCGCGACCATGCAGACGGTGATCGAGGAGAAGATCCCCGAGCGCGCGGCGAAGCTCGGGCGCCACCTGATGGACGGGCTGCGCCGGCTCGCCGCGGCGCCCGCGGGCGTGAAGGAGGTCCGCGGGCGCGGCCTCCTGATCGGCGTCGAGCTCGACCGGCCGGTCGCGCCCATCGTGGACGCCTGCCGCGACGCCGGCCTGCTCGTCCTCTCAGCGGGCGAGCGGGTGCTGCGGCTCGCGCCGCCGCTCATCGTCGAGGTGCGCGACTGCGACCGGGCGCTCGAGATCATCGGCCGCGCGTTCGCGCCCAAGGCGTGATGCGCCACTTCCTGTCCTCCGCGGACCTGACGCGCGACGCGGCGCTCCAGCTGTTCGCGCTGGCGGCCGACCTCAAGCAGCGCTGGAAGGCGGGCCGCCGGGGCACGCCGCTCGCGGGCCGGACGCTCGCGCTCATCTTCGAGAAGCCCTCGCTCCGGACGCGCGTGACCTTCGAGGTCGGCATCGTCCAGCTGGGCGGGCGGGCCGTGCACCTCTCGGGCCACGAGATCGGCCTCGGCACGCGCGAGTCGGTGCCCGACGTGGCGCGGAACCTCTCGCTCTGGGTGGACGGGATCGCCGCGCGCGTCTACTCGCACGAGACGATCGAGGCCCTCGCGCGCCACGCCTCGGTGCCGGTCATCAACGGGCTCTCCGACGGGGAGCACCCCTGCCAGGCGCTCGCCGACTTCTTCACGCTGTGGGAGCGCGGCGTGGACCTCGGCACGATGCGCCTGGCGTGGCTCGGCGACGGCAACAACGTCTGCCACTCCGTCCTGCTGCTCGGCGCGCTCCTCGGCGCCTCGCTGGTGGTCGCGTGCCCGCCCGGCTACGCCCCCGACGCGCGCGTCCAGGCCGCGGTGCGGAAGCTCGGCGGCCGGCTCGAGGTGACCGAGGACCCGCGGAAGGCCGCGACCGGCGCGGACGTGATCTACACCGACGTCTGGGTCAGCATGGGGCAAGAGGCGGAGCGCGAGCGGCGCCTCGAGGCGTTCGGCCGCTACCAGGTGAACGAGGCGGTGGTCGGCGTCGCCAAGCCGAGCGCGCTCGTCATGCACTGCCTGCCGGCGCACCGGGGCGAGGAGATCACCGACGCGGTGCTCGACGGCCCGCGGTCCATCGTGCTCGAGCAGGCCGAGAACCGGCTGCACGCGCAGAAGGCCGTGGTCCTGAGCCTGCTCGGTGGCTCGATCGATGACGTCTAGCCCGAAGCGCGTCGTCCTGGCGTACTCCGGCGGGCTCGACACCTCCGTGATCCTGCGCTGGCTGATCGAGCGGTACGGTTGCGAGGTGGTCGCCTTCTGCGCCGACCTCGGCCAGGGCGAGGAGCTGGTGCCGATCCGCGAGAAGGCGCTCCGCACCGGGGCGTCGGCCGTCCACGTGGTGGACCTCCGCGAGGAGTTCGTGCGCGACTTCATCTTCCCGATGCTGCGCGCGAACGCGGTCTACGAGGGCGCTTACCTGCTCGGCACCTCGATCGCGCGCCCGCTGATCGCCCGCGCGCAGGTGGAGATCGCCGCCAAGGAGGGCGCGGACGCCGTGGCCCACGGCGCGACCGGCAAGGGCAACGACCAGGTCCGCTTCGAGCTGACCTACGCGGCGCTGGCGCCGCACCTCACCGTGATCGCGCCCTGGCGGGAATGGGACCTCGGCTCGCGCACGGCGCTCATCGAGTTCGCGCGGCGACACGACATCCCGGTGCCGGTGACGGTGGAGCGGCCGTACAGCACCGACCGGAACCTGTTCCACATCTCCTACGAGGGCGGGGTCCTCGAAGACCCGTGGGCCGAGCCGCCGGCGAAGATGTTCCAGCTCACGAACGACCCGGAGGCGGCGCCCGACGTGCCCGTGCCCGTCGAGATCGAGTTCGAGGCGGGCAACCCGGTCGCGGTCGACGGCGCGCGGCTCGGGCCGGTCGCGCTGCTGACGCGGCTCAACCGCCTGGGCGGCGAGCACGGCGTCGGGCGCGTGGACCTCGTGGAGAACCGCTTCGTCGGCATGAAGTCGCGGGGCGTCTACGAGACGCCCGGCGGGACCATCCTCCACGGCGCGCGCCGCGCGCTCGAGTCGCTCACGCTCGACCGCGAGGTGCTCCACCTGCGCGACTCGCTCGTGCCGCGGTACGCCGAGATGATCTACTACGGCTTCTGGTTCTCACCCGAGCGGCAGATGCTCCAGACTCTCATGGACGAGTGCGCCCGGGACGTGACCGGCGGCGTGCGCCTGAAGCTCTACAAGGGCAACGTCATCGTGCTCGGCCGGCGGTCGCCGCGCTCGCTGTACCGGACCGACTTCGCGACGTTCGAGGCCGATACCGTCTACCGCCAGCGGGACGCCGAGGGCTTCATCCGCCTCAACGCCCTCCGGCTCAAGATCCGCGCCCTCCGCGACCGCCCGGGTTGACCCGCGCCGTGCGTGTGGACGTAGTGCTCACGGCCGAGGAGGTCGTCCCGGACCGGCTCGGCGGCGCGACGGCGCTCGTCGTGGACGTGCTCCGCGCCTCGACCACGATCATCGCGGCGCTCGCCGCCGGCTGCGCGGGCATCACCCCCGTCGCCGATCCCGACGAGGCGCGGCGGCGGGCGCGCGACGGCGCCCTCCTGGCGGGCGAGCAGCGGGGCGAGCCGATCGCCGGCTTCGACCTCGGCAACTCGCCCCTCGAGTTCACCCGGGACCGGGTGGCCGGCCGGACCGTCGTGCTCACGACCAGCAACGGCACCCGCGCGCTCCTGGCGGCGCGCCGGGCGCACGCGATCGGCGTCGCCGCGTTCGTCAACCTGAGCGCGGCGGCGGGCTGGGCCGCGGCGGAGGCGCGCGACATCGTGGTGGTGTGCTCGGGCGAGCGCGGCCGCCGCTCGCTCGAGGACCACGTGTGCGCGGGGTTTCTCGTCGAGCGGGTGCAGGCGCGCGCGCCGGGCGCGGCGCCGAGCCAGGCGGCCCTCGCGGCCCTCGCCGAGGGCCGGCGCTACGCGGGCCGGGTCGCGCGGCTCGCCGTCGACTCGCCGTGGGCGCGCCGGCTCGAAGCGTCCGGCCGCGGCGCCGACGTGACGGCCTGCCTCGCCCTCGACACGACGTCGCTCGTGCCGCGCTACCTGCCCGGCGTTGACAAGGTCGTTTCGGGGCGCGGATAATGGCCGCGGTGATCCGCCTCGTGGACGGAGCCGCCGCGTGAACCTGCCGATCGGCCTGACCCTCACGCGTATCGTCGCGGTGCCCCTGCTGATCCTGTTCCTGATCTCGTCCCTCCGCGTGCACGCGGTGATCGCCGCGGCGATCTTCATCCTGGCGGCGATGACGGACTGGGCGGACGGCGTCGTCGCGCGGCGGCGCAACCAGGTGACGACGCTCGGCACGCTCCTCGATCCGATCGCCGACAAGCTCCTCGTCGCCGCCGCGCTCGTCTCGCTGCTGGCCATCGACAAGCTCGCCGCGTGGATCGTCGTCGTGATCGTCGGCCGTGAGCTGGCGGTCACGGGGCTCCGCGCGGTCGCGGCGTCCGTCGGCGTCATCGTCCCGGCCTCGCGCCTCGCCAAGTGGAAGACGGTGAGCCAGTACGCCGCGATCACGCTGCTGATCGTCGAGAAGGGGTTCGACCCGCCCGGCTTCCACGTCGTCACCGCGGGCGTCCTGTGGATCGCGCTCGGGCTCACCGTGATCTCCGCCGTGGACTACTTCTACCGCTTCTTCCGGAAGGCGGACTACCGGGCGATCGTGCCGGGCGAAGAACGCTGGTCGTGAACGCGGCGTTGGCACTCGGCGCCGCGTACCTGGTCGGCGCGCTCCCCCTGGGCTTTCTCGTCGCGCGCGCGTTCGGCGTCGGCGACATCCGGCGCCACGGCAGCGGCACCATCGGCGCGACCAACGTCCTGCGCGCCGCGGGCTGGGTCCCGGCGCTCCTCACGCTGGGCGGCGACATCGCCAAGGGATACCTCGCCGTGGCGGCGGCCGCGGCGCTCGCGGGTGACCCGGCCGTGCGGGCCGCGGCCGCGGTCGCCGCGATCGTCGGCAACTGCTGGTCGGTCTTCCTCGGCTTCCGCGGCGGCAAGGGCGTCGCGACCGGCCTCGGCGGGCTGCTCGCCGTCGTGCCCTGGGCGGTGGCGCCCGCGGTTCCGGTGTGGCTCGCGGTCGCGGTGACGACGCGCTACGTGTCGCTCGGCTCGATCCTGGGGGCGCTCTGCGTGCCGCTCGGCGCGCTGCTCCTGGGCTACGGCGCGCCGGCCGTGGTCGCCGCGCTCGCGGCCGCGGCGATCATCGTCGCCCGGCACCACGAGAACATCGGGCGCCTCCTCGCCGGCACCGAGCGCCGGCTGGGAGAGAAACGGAGCACTGCGTGATCGCGATCGTCGGCGGCGGGAGCTGGGGCACGGCCCTCGCGATCCACCTCGCGCGGCAAGGCGCCGCGGTGCGTCTCTGGGCGCGCGAGCCCGAGGTCGTGGACGGGATCCGGCGGCAGCGTCGGAGCCCGTGGTACCTGCCCGACGTCGACGTGCCCCCGGGCGTCGAGCCGACGCTGGACCCCGCCGAGGCGATCCGTGACGCGGAGATCGTCATCATGGCGGTGCCGTCCGAGTTCTTCGCCGCGACGCTCGCGACCCTCCGGCTCGAGCGCGAGGGCGTGCCGATCGTCAGCGCGACGAAGGGGCTGGACCCGGTCCGTCATCTCCGGATGAGCCAGGTGATCGCCGAGCGGCTGCCGCGCGCGCGGATCGCCGCGCTGTCGGGCCCGACGTTCGCGCGCGAGGTGGCGCTGGGCCGCCCGACCGCCGCCGTCGTCGCGTCGCGCGACGACGTGCTGGCGGGGACGCTCCAGCGGCGGCTCGGCGCGCGCGAGTTCCGGCTCTACGCGAGCCAGGACGTCGTGGGCGCCGAGACGGGCGGCGCGCTGAAGAACGTGATGGCCATCGCGACCGGCCTCGCCGACGGGCTCGGCCTCGGCGAGAACGCGCGCGCGGCGCTCATCACGCGGGGCCTCGCCGAGATGACGCGTCTCGCGGTCGCGCTCGGCGCGGCGCCCGGGACGCTCGCCGGCCTCGCGGGGCTCGGCGACCTCGTCCTGACGTGCACGGGCAGCCTCTCGCGCAACCGCCAGCTCGGCATGGCGCTGGCGCGCGGCGAGACGGCGGCGGCCGTCGAGCGGGAGACGCGGATGATCGCGGAGGGCGCGCGCACCGTCACCTCGGCGCTCGCGCTCGCGAAGACGCACGCGGTGACGATGCCGATCTGCGAGGAGGTCGGCGCCGTGCTCTTCGCCGGCAAGCCGCCCGCCGACGCGGTGGCGTCGCTGCTCGAGCGCCCGCTCCGCCGCGAGGACCGCTAGGCCGATGCCCGAGCTCCGCAAGGACCCGGTCGTCGGGCGCTGGGTCATCATCGCGACCGAGCGCGCGCGGCGGCCGTCCGACTTCGCCGCCGCGGAGCCCGTCCGCCCCACGGGCACCGGCTGCCCCTTCTGTCCGGGCCGCGAGGCGACGACGCCGCCCGAGATCCTCGCGGGCCGCGCGCAGGGGGGGCCGAACGAGCCGGGATGGTCGTACCGCGTGATCGCGAACAAGTTTCCGGCGCTCCGGATCGAGGGCGACCTCGAGCCCACGGGCGAGGGGCTCTTCGACCGGATGAACGGCGTCGGCGCCCACGAGATCGTGATCGAGACACCGGACCACGCGGCCTCGCTCGCGACGCTCTCGACCGACGCCGTCGCCGGCGTCCTGCTGGCGTTCCGCGAGCGCATCCGTGATCTCAAGAAGGACCCGCGCTTCGAGTACGTGCTCGTGTTCAAGAACCACGGCGAGGCGGCGGGCGCCTCGCTCGAGCATCCGCACTCGCAGCTCATCGCGACGCCGATCATCCCGATCATGGTCGCCGACGAACTCGCCGGGTCGGCGCGCTATTACGCGATGAAGGAGCGCTGCGTCTGGTGCGACATCCTCCGGCAGGAGCGGCGCGGCGGGCGCCGCCGGATCCTCGAGGCGAACGGCTTCGTCGCCCTGGCGCCGTTCGCGCCGCGGTTTCCGTTCGAGACCTGGGTCCTGCCGATCGCCCACGGCGCCGCGTACGAGGACTCGAGCCCGGACCAGCTCCGCGGGCTCGCGGGGCTCCTGGGCGACTTCGTCCGGCGGATGAACCGGGTGCTCGGCGACCCGCCGTTCAACTTCATGCTCCACACGGCGCCCCTCCGGGACGCGCCGGGCGACTCCTTCCACTGGCACCTCGAGATCATTCCGAAGCTCACGCACGTCGCCGGGTTCGAGTGGGGGAGCGGCTTCTTCATCAACGCGATGCCGCCCGAGGACGCGGCCGCCGCCCTCCGGGCCGGCGGCTAGAATCGTGATACGATGTGGCGCTGTGGCGCGGGAATAGCTCAGTGGTAGAGCACGACCTTGCCAA
>WNFJ01594570.1_pt1 | contig 64734 bp, 54 predicted proteins | sample 5400461 | NCBI WGS metagenome assembly WNFJ01 (sample SAMN13153349, study PRJNA577476) | soil metagenome | isolation source: 115 cm saprolite on Douglas fir-dominated hillslope | place: USA:California | collected 2013-09-17
CTTTGATCTTGATCAGTTCCGCGCATACTACAAAGACGACCAGAAATGTTCTAGGGATACACCACAACTTACTTTTTCAGCAACGTCTTCAGCCTGTGGTTAGCCCGCTACCTCTTCCCAAGCCACCACGCGCCGCTCGTAAATCGCCTTCCTCCCCAGCATCGCTACCAGAGTCGACTGGGCGGCCGACTCAGCGTTGTTCAGTGGAGTCTTGTGCCCGCGAGCATTGTCGATGAACGCAGCCAGCGACAGGTACGTGGAGTCCTGGCCTGCGTCCGGGACATCCAGCTTGATCTCGCCGCGCTTCTCACGCGCGATCCAGGTGGCCGCCGCCAGATCCACCGCGCCGCCCGCTCCATACACGCGCTCCTTGATCCCCGAAAAACCCGGCGGGTCAAAATAGATGTGGCTGAACTCGAGCCGCACCTCATCGGGGTACTCGTAAATCACGGCGTAGTTATCCATGGTGGTGCGGCCGGGCGGTTCGTTCTTGAACAAGTTGATGCCGCCCGATCCGTACGCGCGCAACGGATGCTTGCCCACCGTCCAGGTGAACAGGTCGAGAATATGGCAGGCCTGCTCGACGATGTTGTCGCCGGAGCGGACGCGATCGAAGTACCAAGGCGTGTCGCGCGGCAGGTCGCCGGTGTGACGATAGCCCTGCAGGAACAGCACCTTCCCGATTCCGCCCGAGTGAATGAATTCCATGGCGCGCCGCCGGTTCGGATCGTGCCGCAATTGAAAGCCGGCTTGAAAGACGCCCTTGGCGCTCTTGGCGGCGGCCACCATCAGGCGCGTATCGTCCGGCGTAACAGCCATCGGCTTTTCGCAATAAACGCTGTTGCCGACCTCGAGCGCATTAATCGCGATCATCTTGTGCGTGTCCACCGGCGTGGCGATGATCGTCGCGTCGATGTCCTTGCGCTCGTCCAGCATCTTGCGGAAGTCGGTGTAGGTGGCCGGCGTGTCTCCGCTCGCGCCCACAACAGCCGCCGCTTTTGCGAGCCGGTCTTCATCCAGGTCGCACAGCGCCACCACTTTCACTCCGGGCACCTTCAGCACGTTCTTCAAATCGTACGAGCCTCGATTGCCGACCCCGATCACCGCCACGCGGATAGTGTCGTTCGGCGATTGTGCGCCGAGCAGCGCCGGCATCGCCACTGCCGTCTTGATAACGTCTCGTCGGGAATACATGTTGCCAGTATCCTGTATCTTGAGGCGCGATATTGAGGTGCGGCAGTTTCAGCGGGACTCGCTCGAGCGTATCCTGGCGATCGAGCGGCATTCCTTCGGCCGCGATGCCTGGAATCGCAAGCTGTTCCTGCATTACTTCCGCGAATGCCCCGGCCTATTTCTCGTTGCGATAGTGGGCCGCCGGATTGCCGGCTACATCATCGCGTGCGCCGAATCGCGCAATGCCGAGCTGGCATCAATCGCGGTGGACTCGCGCGATCGGCGGCAGGGCGTAGGAAGAGCTCTGCTCGATGATACTCTGGCGCGGCTGCGTGCTCATGGCATCAAGACCTGGTGGCTGATGGTGGAAGTCGCAAACGAGCCCGCGATTCAGTTCTATGAGAAGTACGGATTCACGCGCACGCGGCGGGTGAAGGGATACTACGGCCCCGGCCGCGACGCCTGGCGCATGCGTCTCACGGCCACAACAACAAACAGATGAACAGCCCCACCCAAAGCACCGCCAGAAAATGCCAATACAGCGCGGAAACCGCCGCCCGCGCCCGCTGCCGCCGGAAATCGAGAAGTATGACCTCTGGACGCAGCGTGGATTTGAACAACAGGTAGCACAGCGCCGCCATTCCTCCGAGCAGATGCAACCCGTGCGCTCCCGTGACGACGTAGAATAGCGAGCTGTGCGGATTGTGCCGCAGATAGATGCCCTGCGACACCAGTTCCCGCAGCGCGAATAATTGAGACGCCAGAAAAGCCAGACCTGCGGCGAGCGTAGCCTCGAGCCATCCCACATATTGCTGGTTGGCCTTCCTTTCAAACGCAGCGCGCGCCGTCTCGAGCGTCCAACTGCTCGCCAGAATCAATGCGGTGCTGAGCCACAGCAGATGCGGAACGCGAATATGCTGCCAGTTCACCGGCGACCGCGACCGCGCGAAATAAGCAATGCCGACGGTAATGAACAACGCGGTGATAGAAACCAGAACGAAGCGCATGGCCAGCAGGCCCGCGCCGGGGACGTATCCGGGCGGATCGCGATCGTCGTCTCCCCCGCCACCGCCGCCGCGATCGTCGGGATCCAGGTCGCGCGGCCCGCCTCCGTTGGGTCCGGAATGCTTCAGTTCCTCGGTATCAGTAACCGGGACCATGGTTTTAGAATACAGCCACGTCCTATCCGCGTTTATCCGCGTTCATCCGCGGCCAATTTCATTTCCACCCCATCCTGTCCCGCAGCCCCGTGATGTGCGCCACATGATGCCGACCGTGCCACGCGTACAGCGCCGCGTTCTGCTCCAGCCGGATCGACCCCAACTCGGGATGCCGGAAGGTGCGCTTCCAATCCGCCTCCGTGAACGAGCGCATCAGCACCACCCAGCGCTCATGCAGCGCCCCCAGCAACGCCAGCGACACATCCACTGGCCCCGTGCGAGCGTCCAGCAACTCCGCCCAGCGATCCTCTTTATAGGACTTGATGGTGGGCTCGTCTTCGGTCAAAGCCAGCCGGAACCGCGCGTAACTGTGCATGTGACTGTCGGGCACATGATGTACCACCTGCCGGACCGTCCAGCCTCCAGGCCGATAAGGAGCGTCAAGCTGCTCGCCCGTGAGGCCGGAGACAGCCGCTCGTAACCGCGCGGGAGTTTCGGCGATCTGCTCGATGAACTTCTGGCGATCTTCAGCGCTCACGGTCTCGGGAAACTTGAATTTTCCGACAGGATAACGAAGGTCCGCTGCATCCATACATACAGGATACAACCAGCTCGCCACGGGATTCGGTTAGTGGGTCAGTTTGGTTATGTGGGGCAGATTGAAAACCTGCGGCTAACCCGCCTGTGCGCCGATACAAAAGAGGGATTCAGCTTATTTTGGCGCATGTTATGCTGTTTCCGGAGTGTTCAGCCGCCACTATCGAAAAGTCAAGGCAATCTTCGGGATCACCGATGTATTCCTTACTTCCCTGGCCTTCTTCGCCGCTTACGAGACGCGCATCCGGCTGCACCTGGAGAAGAACTTCTACCTCGATTTTCCCGTCGCGGCGGCGCTGCTGGTGATTTCGGTTCTCTGCTGGATCGCCATCGGCTATTGGTTCAACGTCTACGAAAAGCTCGACTCGGCGCACCCGCGCGTGGTCCTGCGCGACACCTTCCGGCAGTGCGCCATGGGAGCCATCTGCGTCGTCGTAGCCGAATACCTGCTGCGCCTCGACCTGAGCCGCTCGTTCGTCGCGCTGTTCGGGGTGTACGCCTGGATTCTGTTGTGCCTGTTCCGCATCAACGCCGCGCGTGTGATCGGCGCCATACGCAGAGAATTTGGCACGGCGCATTTCGTGATGGTAGTGGGATCGGGCGAACGCGCTCTGCATTTGGGACAAGCCCTGGAGCAATCTTCCGATTACGGCATCCGGCTGATGGGTTTCCTCGACGAAGCGCCCGGCGAGATCCAGTTGTCCAAGAGCTACGAGACGTATCCGCTGTCGCAGTTGCCGGAACTGCTGCGCCGGCACGTCATCGACGAAATCATCTTCGCCGTGGACAGCCGGAAACTCAGCGATATGGAAGAGGTCTTTCTGCTTTGCGACGAGGAGGGCGTGCGCACGCGCGTAGTAGTGGACTTCTTCCCGCATGTGAACAGCCAGGTGTATCTGGACCGGCTGGGTCCGACCCCGCTGCTGACATTTTCCGCCGCGCCCCACGATGAAGTCCGGCTGCTGCTCAAGCGCGTCACCGATGTCGTGCTGGCCGCGGCGGCGCTGGTCCTGCTGCTGCCGTTCATGCTCCTGATCGCGCTGTTGATTCGCGCGACTTCGCCGGGTCCCGCAATTTTCCGCCAGGAGCGCTGCGGGCTGAACGGCCGCCGCTTCACGTTTTACAAATTCCGGTCCATGTGCGACAACGCCGAAGAGTTGAAAGCTTCCGTGATGCACCTGAGCAGCCGTGCAACAGCTCCCAAGATTCCCAACGATCCGCGCCTCACCGGAGTTGGCCGCTTTCTGCGCAAGTTCTCCATCGACGAATGGCCGCAACTATGGAACGTCTTGAAGGGCGACATGTCGCTAGTCGGTCCGCGCCCGGCGGTACCCGAAGAAGTGGAGCTGTATCAAGCCTGGCAGCGTCGGCGCCTGCGGATGCGCCCCGGACTGACGTGCCTCTGGGCCGTGGCCGGACGCGATTCGCTCGATTTCGAGACCTGGATGAAGCTGGACATGCAATACATCGACACCTGGTCGCTGGCGCTGGATTGGAAGATCATGCTGCGCACCATCCCGCGCGTGCTAGTCGGAAGAGGCGCAAGCTAACAAACTGAGCCGCGCGCGTGAGCAAGCGGTCTTATGAAATCATAATAACGATATGCACCTAGTTCCAACCCAAGATGAAGTAGTCAGCCTGTTGCGGCGTACCGGGGCCATCCGCGACGGGCATTTCGAATATCCCAGCGGCCTGCACGCCACCGAATACATGCAAGTGCAACTGGCCATGCGCTATTACCAGCACGCCAAGGTGCTGAGCGTTGGATTGAGCCGCCTGCTGCGCGCCCATCCCGAAGTTCGAGCTATCATTCCGGAGCTTTCCATCGTTTCTCCCGATACCGGCGGCTTGCCCGTGGCGTACGGAGTGTGCGAGGCGTTGCGCGCCCATCAAGTCTACTGGGCGGACCGCAAGGAAGAGGGCGGGCCCATGCACTTCCGCCAATACCTGGAACAGAAGCCCGGCGAAAAGGTGCTGCTCGTCGACGATATACTGCGTTCCGGCAGGAATCTTTCGGAATTGAAGCGGCTGGTGGAATCTACCAGCGCGCAAGTGGTCGGGCTGGCAGTGATCATTTACCAGCCGACGCCGAAGACCATCGACTTCAGTCCCCTGCCCTTCTTTTATCTGGCGAAGCTCGATGCGACCTACTACAAAGACGCCGGATCGTGCGAGATGTGCAGGCGCGGCGTGCCGGCCGAAAAGGTTTGGATTTGACCAACTCCAGATTCTTGTTGTTTTCATTTGCGTTCATTTGCGTTCATTCGCGGCCAATTCAAGCCGCCGATTTTCGCGCAGGCGTAGCACGCATCGACATCACTCCCAAAAGCCCGATCTGGATGTCCGGCTACGCCGACCGCACGCATCCATCCACGGGCGTCGTGCATCCGTTGTGGGCCAAGGCTCTGGCGCTGGAGGACAAGAAAGGCCGCGCCGTAATCGTCACCACCGATCTCATCGGCCTGCCGCGCGCCATCACCGATCTAGTAGCCGCCCGCGCCGAAAAAGAATACGGTCTCGACCGATCGCGGCTACTGTTCAACTCATCCCACACCCACACCGGCCCGGTCGTCCTTCCAAATCTCGTCACGATGTTCGATATGAGCGCGGCCGATCACCAGGTCCTTGAAGACTACAGCCGCAAGCTCACCGAGGACCTGTTTACTGCAATCGGCGCTGCGTTAGACAAGCTCGCCCCGGCCCAAATCTCCTATGGGCTCGGCAAGGCGCACTTTGCAGTAAACCGCCGCGAGCCTACTCCGAAAGGCGTTCGCATCGGCGTCAACCCCACTGGCCCCGTGGACCCGGACGTGCCTGTGCTGCGCGTCACTTCGCCCGATGGAACGCTGCTGGCCGTCCTGTTCGGCTACGCCTGCCACAATACGACTCTCACCGGAAAGTTTTTCGAGCTGAGTGGCGATTACGCCGGATTCGCCCAGATCGATCTCGAAAAAGCGCACCCCGGCGCCACCGCCATGTTCCTCATGCTATGCGGCGCCGATCAGAATCCGAACCCGCGCAGCGCTCTGGAACTCGCCGAGCAGCATGGCCGGACACTCGCGGACGAAGTGGATCGGGTATTGCGCACGGATCTCGTCCCATTGAAAGGCCCCATCCGCACGGCATATCGCAACATTGAACTGGACTTCGCCCTCCACACCCGCGCCACGTTCGAGGCGGAGCTGAAAAACACCAACGCCGCCCGTGTCCGTCGCGCGCAAGCGATGCTGAAGGCATACGACGACCGCCACCCGATCCGGCGAACGCCGTATCCGATTCAAGCGATCCGTTTCGACAACGTACTGACGATCCTCGCACTGGGCGGCGAAGTTGTGGTGGATTATTCGCTGCGCGCCAAGCGCGAGTACCCCGCAAACCTGATCGTCGCCGGTTACTCGAACGACGTGATGAGCTACATCCCGTCGCAACGCGTACTGCACGAGGGCGGCTACGAAGCCGTGGACAGCATGATCTACTACGGCCAGCCCGGCCCCTACGCCGACGACGTCGAAGAACGCATTTTCACCGGCATTCATCGCGTCATGAAGACACTCGGTTCCCCGACATCATCCAACCCCCAGCGCCCAAGCATGCTCGAGAGCCTGCGATCGCCGCCTCTATAGGTTGAGATGTTGAGAGGATCAGCGTAGAATCGTTTATATCAGTGGAAGAGCATGCGAACACAAAGAGCCGATTGGTCTTCATCAGCCACAGCGGCACGGACACCTGGGTGGCTAAGCAGGTCGCGCGAGAGATCGAAGCACGTGGTGCGACTCCTTTTTTGGACGAGGCTCAAGTCGATGCAGGAGCGGATTTCGAGGAAGACATCCTGAATTTCTTAGCGCGAGCACACGAATTGGTTGTGTTAATTACTCCGTGGGCTCTTGACCGGCCCTACGTGTGGGCTGAGATAGGAGCTGCGTGGGGGCGCCGGATTCCTATTGTCGCCCTACTGCTCGGGCTCACGCCGAGTGAGTTGCAAACGCGGCCCGGCGTGCCCGTACTCCTGAAGAAGCGGGACCTTTTACAGTTAAATGAGATCGATAACTACCTCGATCAGTTGGCAGCGCGCATGCGACAACAGCAAGGATGAGAAGCATGGAAAAACGAAGAGTCTTCATTTCGCACTCTGCCCAAGATGCAGACTGGGCGCGTTCCTTTGCTCAAGCTCTCAAGGAACGAGGCGTTACCGTCTGGTTCGATGAATTTGACGTTCGACCCGGTGAATCGGTACGAGACGCCCTGGAAGCCGGCTTGCGTGACAGTGACGTTCTGGTGGCATTGCTGGATGCAGAGTCCCCGTCGAAACCCAATCTTTTTTTCGAACTTGGAGCAGCCATCGGCATGGGCAAGAGAGTCGTAGCGATCGTACCTAAAGACTTGGACCCAAGTGTTCTCCCGTTGGACGTGCGTCTACGCCGTTATCTGATTCGCAATACCCCCGAGCAAACGGCAGAGGACCTGTCTAACACTCTGCAAGCGGCTTGAGTCCTCTAGACAGTGAACGGCCATTGAGTTCAGCCACGTGGATTCCTTTGGAGGCATAATGAAAACCGTGGAGCCAGCCCTAATTGCCCTCGTTGGCGTTCTCCTTGGAGTCCTACTAGGTGAATACTTCCGACGAAGAAAGCGCATTGAAGTATACTCGGAAAGAGTCTTTGAGCGGCGGCTGGAGGTGTACGAGAAACTTATGACGCTCGTGCAGGGTGCATACACCGTCGCCAGCGAGGTTATGAGCAGCGGAGGCTTGACAGAAGCGGAACGGCACGACCTGATGTCCGCGGCGATCCTCCCAATTGCCGAGTATGTAGACGACAACGCGTTATATGTAGATCCTTACGTGGGCGCCCATGTAACAGCGGCATTTATGGGTGCGGAGGACGTGCAGGCAATCTCAGACACACGAGACCGAGAGGCCGCAATTGCTGAATTTCAGGCACTCTATAAATCCACGAAACGGATCATCCTTGAAGAATCTGGCGTCTACCAGATCAACAAGCACTTCCGGCTTGTTTCTCGCTCTAAGCCGGACTCGTCGATCATTGGTAGAATTAGGGAACTCGAGCGGGACTAGCCATAGCAGGCTGGCCTCGCCGATCAACCGCGATCCGCAACAGGTGACTGAGCGGAGGACAGTTGCCCAAGACAAAGGACGCTATGTTGAGCTATCCGCGCGGTGGAAATCCTTGGAATCCTCTCCCCGGGGCGGTGTGCGCTAAAACCTAACGTCCCTCGGTCACAACACTTCAAAATATCTATCTCACTCAGACCAACAGCCTTCCCCGCCAAGAACCCAAGCATCGCGCTGACCGCATGCTATACCTGGAATCAAATGACAGCAACTTCCAGCGCTTCCACCCAGTCCGTCACCAGGCTGACGGCGATTTCAGAATCAGCGTCTCCCGGGCCCGAATTTCGCCGATTTGCATTCATCAGCTTGCACCAACACACGCACCCCCCAGATCAGCGTCACCACCGTCACCCGTGCTCTCCGGCCCGCACTCCTCAGGCCCACTCGGGAAGGACATTTTTGCGGGCATCCATCGCGTCATGAAGCAGCGCTAGTGTAGTGGGGCAGGATGGCAACCCGACCCACACAACGGTGGCAGCGAAGACTTCAAGCCTAATGACTTCGTGGGCGTTTTTGCTGTTGGGAAGGGGATTTCGCGACCGCTATGCGATCACTGCGAGGGGCCCGCTCCCAATCTTCAATCCGAAGGCTAACGACTCGGCATTCACCGGCGCGGCGTCTTTTGGCGCGTCCGGTGCAACGCCTGGTTAGTCTGCTGCGGTTCGTGAGTTTCGCGGCGCCGTCGGGGCACCTTAGCTTCTGCTAGTGAAACCAAGAGCCGAAGAGCATCGTTGACGGCATCGGAGTCTCTAAACACCGACGCGACATCCGGATCGAGGAGCACGACATTCGTGCCCTGGCGATAACGTTCGTAGTACTTGCCTCGAACTGCGCCTGTGAAGTCGTACTCGGGAAGCATGTCGTCGTCAGAATTAGTTCTCCGTCTTTGACTCATCCTTCATTCTCTCACGCCGGGTTCGGATTGCCTCACCACGATCTACGTGGACAACCACGAGCAACCGTCGCAATGCGGAGTAGCCGATCGTCACGACGCGCATCTCATCGATCGAATGGAGCGGATCTGCGATCGTACCGGCGAATGGATCGCTGAATACAGTAGACGCCTCATCGAAGGAGACACGGTGCCCTGCCAGGTTGCGGTTCGCCTTGACCGGATCCCATTCGAACTGCACGCCTCGATCGTACTACCAGCGCCGCTACTTCTGCCGCTGAACCGATTTGCTGAGCCGTCGCGCGATGCCGGCTCTTCGCGCGAGCGCCCAAGGCCACGAGGTTGTCCCCCAGAGTCGCGGGCGCCCTAGCTTTGGCGCTTCGCGATTAGTTCCCGGACCTTGGATACGAGTTCGTGAGGAACATTCATTACCGTGTCGGAGGACTGAATGCCAGCCTCATCCTCCGCCACAGCATCCTCCTCGGTCTGCTCCTCGTAATGGGTGAGGACTCGTCGCACTTTCTGTTCATCCCAATCGGCTGGAAACTTGTTTTCGCTCATTGTTGCTTCTTCCTTCTGCGCCTGCGAAATGCGCCGAGAGCCTTACCGGCGAGATCATAGGCCGTGATGACAAACACGCTGTCCGGCTCCGGGTCGGGAACGTAGATGACGCGAAGATACCTGCCCGATCCCGTCTGGCCCAGTGCAATCCTGGCGCCTTCTCGGCCCGGTCGATCCTCACCGGGTTTGTCCAAGACCTCAATGACCTCGTCCTCACTCACTTGATGGTTTTGTATATGCGGCAACCCAGGTTGCTGGATCGATGTAAAATCGCGCTTGCAAGCTTCTTCGATCCCATTCTAACGCCGAATCGGTCACAACAGTTCAAGATATCCATCTCACTCAGACCAATACCCTTCCCCGCCAAGAACCCGAGCTTGGCGCCGACCGCATGCTATATCTGGAATCAAATGACAGCAACTTCCAGCGCTAGCAGCCAGTCCGTCGCCATGGGTGACGGCGATTTGAGAATCAGCGTCTCCGCAGCCCGACTTTCGTGGTCAACCGATTTGCATTCAACAACTTCCACACTACGCACGCACCCCCCTAAATCGCCGTCACCGCCGTCACCCGGGCCCTCCAGACCCACTCCCCCGGCCCACTCCGGAGCAACACCCATTAAGCGCACCACCCCACGAACGAGAAACGAGCAACGAGAAACGAGAAACGCGCAGTTTCATGCTACATTTGAGCTTTCGCCCTGATTCCGCATGTCCGTACAGATCCTATTGCAAGGCAAGATTTTCGGTGTCGAGGAGTTCCTGCTGGCCGGCTCGCCTGCCGAACCTCTCTTCGCCGGGCGGCTTCGCTGGATCAGCCTCTTGAGCGAGATCCTGCCGCGCGCCTTGATCGAGGAATTGGGACTCTCCAAAATGCTCCTTGGCTCGAGCGGCGGCGAGCAATTCCTGGCCGTGCTCCCCGAAGAAGCGCGCCCGCAAGCCGAAGAATTCCTACGCGTTGCGCAAGCGGCCATCCGGCATCTGAGTCAGGGGCATCTCGATCTGCTGTGGGCCATCACCGAGAATCTCGGCGACTGGACCGTGGTTCGCAAGCGCTTGAACGAAGAGTTCCAGGGTAAGCTGGACACCCCGCTGGCCGCCACCGGTCTCACGACGGGCGCGGATTTCGCCGAACCGGACCACGCCTATTTTGAAGAACTGGGCCGCACCATCCCAGATGCGGCAACCATCAGTTGGTCGCCCGATTCTCCCGCCAAAATCAGCACGGGCGACGGCAAGCACACTTGGACCATCGGCTCCACGCACGACTCGGTGCCGCTCGCGCGCCACACTGCACTCGACGACGGCGGCCGCCACGCCGCAACTGCTCCCGTACTCGCCTCCCGCGCCGAGGGCCGTCCCGTCTGGGGTGTCCTGCGCGGCGATGTCGACAACTTCGGCATTCGCATCCGGCGTCTCCAGAGCATCGAGGAGCACGTTCAGCTTTCGGTGATGTACAAGCAGTTCTTCGCCGGCGAAGTCGAGGTGCTGTGTTCCCTGCCCGAATTCTGGCGCAAGGTGAACCTGCTCCACACCGGCGGCGACGATTTTGCCGTGTACGGTGCATGGGACACTCTAATCGGATTCGCGCGCGAACTCCAGCGCCTGTTCCAGCGCTTCACCGAAGAGCATCTGACGGATTTCCCGGGCCCGGAAGGAAAGACCATTACCATGGCGCTCGCGCTCGCTCCGGATCTCGAAACGCCCTTGGGTTCCGTCTACGAGCGCGCCGGCGACCGGTTGCAGGCCGCCAAGTCCGCCGACAAGGATTGCTTCTACCTGCTCGGACGCACGCTCGAATGGAAGCAGCTTTACGACGCGGCCGGTTTGAAGGATAGCCTGACCGCCATGGTGCGTGAGTTCGGTGTTGCGCCACAATATATACGGGATCTGTGTGGGATTTATCGTGAGACCAAGCGCGCGCCCGGCGCCAAACGAGTGGAACGGCCGTGGCGCTTCCATCGCCGCCTCTACCGCATCCTGGGCAGCTCCAGAGCGCGCGATTTTCAAAAGGCGCGCACGGGCCTGATTGCGGACCTGGTGGGCAAGAATCCCGTGAATCTGAAGTTGCGGCCTTCGGGCCGGGTAGCGCTAGAATGGGCCAGGCTGTCCACAGAGGGTCCGGAAGAAGGAATAACGAATGGCTGAGACAACACAGCAGGAACCGCGCAATCGGGAAGGCGGCCCGCGCGAAGGACGTGGCCGCGAAGGCCGCGGCGCGCCGCATGGAGAACGCCGTGAAGGCGGCAGGGGTGACGACCGGCGTGGCGATCGCGGGGATCGCCCTCGCTTCGAAGGACCGCCGGAAATCGATCTCGAGAAGCTGATGTCCGACCCGCTATACCTGGACAACCAGGCGCACGGCGTCGTCAGCCGCATGCGCGACATGGATTCCGGAACCAAGAGCCAGTTGCGGCGGCTCTACAATGCCGTTCGCCGCGCAGTCCGGGCGCCTGAAAATGAGCGCCAGCAGCAATTCGTAATGCTGCGCGCGCGGCTGGCGTACACCATCGCCCGCCACTCGCTGCGCAGCCTCGATTCACTCGAAAAGCTGTTGCTGCAAGTGACGCGCAAAAACGACGCGCGCGGCTACGAACGCTTCCGCGACCTCTTCGAAGCCATCGTCGCCTACAACGAATAACGAGAAACCAGAAACGAGAAACTAGAAACGGTTTACATGAGTAGCCACACAGCGCAAACAGAACTGAAGTTGATCGGAAAGTTGCTTCTGGAGGGAGACGTCACCTGCCAGACCGGCCTGCACATCGGAGCGGGCAAAGGGTCGCTCGAAATCGGCGGCGCGGATAACCCCGTTGTGAAGGACGCCTTCGGGTTGCCTTACATTCCCGGCAGCTCGCTTCGCGGCAAGCTCCGCTCGCTGCTGGAGCAATCCACCGGCATGGCCGTTGCCTCCGAGCTGGTTTATCTTTCCCGGCGCAAAGGCCAGGAGGTTCGCATTCACCAGAGCGATCGCCCGGACGACGAAATCTGCCTGCTCTTCGGCCGCAATCCGGGCCGTCTGGACCGCGTGTCCGGCGAAGCGCTCGAATCGAGCGTCGCCACTCCCGCGCGCCTCACCGTATACGACGCGCCGTTGATTCCCGAAAGCATTACGCCGCAGATGCGCGAAAACATGGACGACGAGCTGACCGAAGTCAAGAGCGAAAACGCCATCGACCGCATCACGTCGCAAGCCAATCCGCGCACTTTGGAGCGCGTTCCGGCGGGCGCCCGATTCCATTTCCGCGTGGTCATGGATGTACTCTGTGCGGAAGATCGTGAACTGCTCTCGCGCCTCGTGGAAGGCCTTCGTCTGCTCGAAGACGACAGCCTTGGAGGCGGCGGCTCGCGCGGCAGCGGGCGCGTGGCTCTGTCGAATTTGAAGCTCACCTGGCGCGGGCGGAGCTTCTACGCTTCCGGCGCTTCCGAGCAGGAGCTGCTGGCCTCGGCCGACCTCGCGGGCTTGCAGTCGTTGGTTTCCGGCGCCGATTTCGCCGAGAAGCTCGCCGAGTAGCAATGTCACCGGCGGGTTCCACAACCAGCTTCGTCGTGCGCTTTCGCCCCGCAGGTCCGTGGCGCTTTGGCCCGGACTCCGGTGCGCGCGATCGCGTCGATCTCATCTACCACAGCGACGCAGTTTTCTCCGCGGTCTCTTCCGCGATGTTGCAGCTCGGCTTGGCCGATGAATGGTTCGAAGCAACCGCGAGATCGCAAGCGGCACCGGCCGCGCGATTCAGTTCCTTCTACCCGTTTCAAGGAAAGTCTTTGCTGATTGTTCCGCCGCGGAGCATCTGGCCGCCGGCGGAATCCGTCAAAGTTCGCTGCAAGGGTGCGCGTTTCGTTCCGCTATCGGTGGTCGAGTCGCTGCTGGCCGATCAGGGAATCGACGAGAATCGTTGGGCTGTGGATGGCGAGAGCGAATGCCTGGTCCATCACGACGGCGGCCGGCACGGACCGTTCAAGATCGCGCTGCGGTCGAGCGCGAGCGTGGATCGCCTGGAGCATGGAAACGTAGAGACCCACGCGACGGCCTGCCTTGAGTTTGCGCGCGACGCCGGGCTATGGACGCTAGTCCAGTTCGCGGACGAGGAAGCCGCGGCGCATTGGGAAGCGCGCGTCCGCAGCGCGTTTCTGCTGCTGGCCGACTCGGGCTTCGGTGGCGAGCGGTCACGCGGCTGGGGCCGCTCGGAGACGCCGGAATGGGAGCCCTGGAGTCCGCCGGAAGTGGCGGACGGTGTCGAGCGCGCCCATTGGCTCTTGTCTCTCTATACTCCATCCGAAAACGATTCCGTCGATTGGAAGCGCGGAAGCTACTCCACAATTTCCCGGAGCGGCCGCATCGAAAGCGCCGCCGGATGGGGCGAGCCGAAAAGCGCGACGCTCATGATCTCGGAAGGCTCGGTGCTCCTTGCGGGCGGCGAATTGCACGGCGCCGCGCGCGACGTCGCCCCCGGCGGATTCCCACATCCCGTCTATCGCGCCGGATTCGCGGTCACGGTCCCCATCCCCTGGCGAGCAGCCGCATGAAATACCGCCTAACTTGCCTCACTCCCACGCTGGTTGGCGACGGCCAGAAACTCGCGCCCATCGACTACATGGTCTGGAAGGAGCACGTCAATGTGCTCAACCAAAAGCGCATCTTCCGCCTGCTGGCCAAAGGCCCGCGCCTGGAAGGCTATCTCAGCCAACTCAAGAAGGCCGAGAAACTGGACTTCGCTTCGTGGGGCGGCTTCGCGCAAAATTACGCCGGCCGACGCATTCCCTTCGAGCACGCCAGTTCGACGCAATTCTGGGATCGAGCCCGAGCCGAGCATTTGTTCATCCCAACCTTCAGCACGGGACCGAGCGGTCCGTACCTTCCTGGAACCGCCATCAAGGGCGCTCTGAGAACCGGAGTCGTGCATGGCCGCTTTACGCATCGGCTCTTGAGCGACGTGGCCGCGCGCGCGACCTCGGAAGGACGGCCGCCACGGCACACCGCAGGCCCCATTGAGGAGGCCGCGTTAGGTTCGCCCGCGCACGATTCGATGAAGCTCATCATGACATCGGACTCGAAGACCGTGCCGGATAGTGTCTTCAAAATTTATCTGCTGCGCGTTTCGACGCTCGAATCCCGCGGCGGTAAGTTCGAGCTGGCATGGAAGCAGAGCCCGCGCGGCAGCGTGAAGCGCATGGAAGACAGCACGCCTGCGTTCGCCGAGATGGCCGTTCCCGGAACCGTCTTCGAGGGCGATTGGCACGAAAATCAATTCCTGAAGAAGTCCAAGCTCGACGTCGCGGAGATCTTCGGATTGGTCAACGCCTACGCGGAGCAATTGCTGCACATCCAAAAGCAGTACGCGGAATGGACTTCGCTCGCGGTTCTGAAGAGCAATCTGGAGCAACTCGAGACGCGGCTCGGCGAGATCCGCCAGCCGGGCAACGGCTGCCTGCTACCGCTGGGCTGGGGCGCAGGCTTTCTCTCGAAAGCAGCGTTCCTGGACACGCAGGACGAAGCCTACCGTTCCGTTCTCAAGCAGGTCGGCTTCTACGCCCGCGCAATCCAATCCGGACTGCCATTCCCGAAAACGCGCAAGATCGTGTTTCAGGCAAACCAACCGGCCACGCTAGCAGGCTTCGTACATCTGGAAATTTCGTAACGCTACGGATCCACCGACTCCGCAATCAACCTCTGATACACCTCCCGCGCATGGTCGTAAGCCTTCCGCGCAGCCCCGCGCTCCGCCGCCGAAATCGCCACCGCCTTCTGCGTCCAGCACTGGCTCACCGCCGCCAGGCACCACTCCGCACTGCGCCGCGACGCCCGGATCGGCTTGCCGTCCACGATCGCGAACACCGGGTTGGTGTGCGACGACTGCGCGATCCGCAGCGCAATCCAACTGCTCTTCTCCAGAGGAACATCGAACGTCACCGGTCGAATCTGTCCATCGGCCGCAATCACTTTTCGCGCCCGCGCGATCCCATTGACGATCAGCTCCAACGGAACATCGCGCGTATCGCCGATCCTGGCCCGCTCCAGCGCCCAATATGGCTTCTGCAAGAAAGACAGCTTACGGATAGACTCGTCGGGCATCGCATCGAGATACGCGGCAACGTTCACTTCGACGTGCGCATTCGCGCCGCGGCTCAACTGGATCTCGCTGCCCACCTCGCGCCCGTTCACGTTGAAGTTCATCAGATGGCTCTTGCCGTCCGATACGTAACTCCGTCCGTCGCGAAGACCCTTCAACCAATCCGGATACGTCAGCTTGCCATCCACCTTGGCGTAGTTGCGCCCCATTCCGACGCGATTATCGTAGATGCACGGAAAATCCGTCTCTCCGCTGATGCGCGTGCGGAATCCGACGTTCAGCGTGTGATACCAGATGTTGAGTTCCGCGGCATACGGCGTGTCGACCGCGGAAATGAAGTCCACCGTGTTCGGATGCGTCACGTCCACGATGTACTCGTTCGCTCCAATCCCGTCGAAGGATGGCAGCTCGTAGTTCGGCAGGTCGTTCGTTTGAACTTCGAGTCCCCAACCGGAATGCGCGAAACCGACAATGGCGCCCTGCTTTTTGCCCCATTGGAGAATGGGCAGATCCCAACTCGGCCAGTCTTCGATTCGTTTCGTGCCTGGATAATCCTGATCCTTCAGTCCCAGCAGAATCAGATGGCCGGCGTGACTGGATGGGAAACCGGAAACTTCCAGATCGTAATGCATCAACCGATCGGGTTTCGAAAGCGGATTGTCGACGCCGGAAAAGAACTGCTTCTGGTAGTAGTAGCAAGGTCCCCAAGTCAGCACGGCGCCGACGTTGACCGACTCACCGAGCAACTGCCGTATCATGTCCTTCGGCAGCACGCCCTCAGTCGGGTTCTGATAATGCGAGCAGCCCGCGGCGTGCACGTGGTGGTCGCCCGAATACCATCCGAACTTCGACGGATCGATCCAGCGCTCCAGAGTGAACGAGATCTCGCTTGGACTCTTCGAGTCGATCGCGAATTCCTTGGTGTGCGTCAAGTATTCTGGGCCGCCAGTATAAGCGACCGTGTAGTAACCTTCCGGCAATCGCAGATCCTCGCCGTCGAAGCGATAGACCTGCGGTTGAAATGGAAAATCCGGCGCGAGGCGCTTGGAGAGATTCGGATAGATGCGATTGTACCGGTCCTTCACCACCAGCGACGCCACGGACGGCTGGCCGTTCTCGTCGCGCACGCGCACCGTGACGGCGCGCGCCGGCAGCGCGGTGAACAGAACCATGATTTCGCTGCGAAACCCGAGGTCCTGGCTGGTCTGCCCGACATCGAACTGCAAGACCGCCGATCGCTGGCCGGCGTCGCGGCTGTAGACTTCCAGAATCTGGTACTCCATTCCGAGACCGGAGAGGCGCTGCCGCATGGGCGGTTTGTCGTAGATCGAAATGTTCGCCCATTTCTCCTGGGCGTCATGCGGTGTGAGCCGCAACGGAGGCGCGCTCGCGCCGTTGGAGGTAATGTAGACATTGCCGCTGTTCGCGCTGGTGACTTTCAGCGGAGCGGTAACGCGCGCCTGATTCACAACCTTCACCAGAAATAGCCGCGTCCCGCTTTCGACAACCTCCGGCTTGGCGGATCCTTGCTCCACCTTCACGCGGCTCTCCGGATTGATCTCGATGACCGCGAGCGCGTACTTGTCCAGCACGCGCTCAACGCCCCGGACGGCAGCGATTTCGTCGGCGTCCGCAATGGCGTCGTTGATGACCTTCTGGTCCGCGGCGAGCAAGGGTTGCCCGAGATAGTTCAGCGCCGTCTCGAGCCGCCGCACCTGTTGCGCGAGCGGCTGCAAAGGCACGGGCGCGTGGGTAACCAGCGGTTCCTGAGCCAGCAAAGGCGCGAGGAATGTGATCGCGAATAGCATTCTGCCCATGTTGGTTACTATACGCCAGCAGCCTGGTACCTGGCACCTAACACCTAACCCCGTTCCTGCCGATGATATTCATAGTTGGGCTTCGCGTGCTAACATGCAGTTAGAGCCCAGAGAAAAGACGGAGTGTAAACCCCGATACAGTCCTGATCGTTATCTCTATGTACAATGCCTACTTTGGCTTCTCGGAGAGCCCCTTCAGTCTCAGCCCCGATCCTGCATTCTTCTATCGCAGCGAGCAACATGAAGAGGCACTGGCCAACTTAATCTACGGCGTGCAAAGCCGCAAGGGCTTTATCGTCCTGACAGGCGAAGTGGGAACCGGCAAGACCACGATGCTCGAATGCCTGCGGGACTTCCTCGATACCCAGTACATCGAATTCGCGTTCATCTTCAATTCGCGCATCAGCGCGGACCAGTTCTTCGAAATGATCGCCTACGACCTGGATCTCCGCTGCGAACGCACCTCCAAGACCGAAGTCCTGTTCGCGTTGAACGCCCTGCTGCTCAATCAGGCCGAGCAAGGCCGCACCACCGTGCTCATTGTGGATGAGGCGCATAACCTCGAGTGGGAAGTGTTGGAGGAGATTCGCCTGCTCGGAAATCTGGAAAACCGCCGCGGCAAATTGATTCAAGTCATACTCGCCGGCCAGCCGGAGCTGGATCGCAAACTCGAAGCGCCCAATCTGCGCCAACTGAAACAGCGCATCGTTCTGCGCTGCAATCTGGAGCCGTTCACACCCGAGGACACGTCCCAGTACGTCATGACCCGGCTGGAGAAAGCCGGGATGCCGGACCAAACTGTCTTCACTCCCGAGATGCTGGCCGATATCCATGCGCGGGCCCAAGGCATCCCCCGCCTGATCAACGCCATTTGCGATAACCTGCTGCTCACCTGTTTTGCGATGGAGACGAAGGTTGCCAATGTCGACATGCTCGACGAGGTCAGCAAGGATATGCGCCTGGAATGGCCGGGCCGGCGTCCGCGCGGCGAACGCCCGCGGTACACGCGCGAAACCTACGAACAAACGCCTTTTTTCACGCGCGGCGGCGAGTAACCTGGAATAGGGCAGCGACGCTCAGGCTTGTTTCGAAATCGCTAACTGGCCCTTCCCGAATTCAAACCACTGCAGGGCCCGGTCCACTTCGCTCTGATAGCCCGGCCAGTCCAGGACCGTGCTGGCGTCCGGCGACGAGCTGAGGAAACTCAACCCCAGCCCGTTGACGTAGGCATCGGATTTCGACAGAACAAAGCTGAGAGCAATTTCGCCAGAGCTGGAATCCCGGTGCGGTTCATGATGGCAGGAGACGGCGCGGCAGACATCGTCGCCCAGCCGCCATTTCTCTGCTACGACGCTCGACATCCCGGCATGATCGATCCCCAAAACATCCCGCTCGATTTCGGAGACCGATTCTGGCGTGGTCTCGCGCATCGCCAGAATGAATTCGATCGCATCCGGCGCCTCGGCGCAAATAACAAACTTTCCGATGTCATGAACCAGTCCCGCCACAAAGGCGCCGTCGCCGTTGCCGACGGGCAGATGATCGCAGAGGTTATCCGCCAGCAGCGCCGCTGCTTCCGCGTGCGCGCTGAACTTCGCGGCGTCCCAACCGGCCACGTCCGGCAAATCACGCAGCACGCCGCCGACCGTCCACTGGATGAGATAGCGGCGCAGAGTGGGTGGCCCGATCAACCCGACTGCGTGCGGGATGGATTCGATTTGGCGCACCCGGCCGAATAAGCCCGAATTCGCCAGTTCCAAAACGCGCGGCTGGAGCGCCGAATCGCGCGCGACGATGGCGACCAGTTGCCGAGCCTCTATGTCGCGGCTCGCCACGGCGGCCAGCAGATCGGTTGCTTTTGCCGGCAGCGGTGGCAATTGCTCGAGCACCTGCATCGCGCGGTCGCGAAAGCCGACTTTCCGCACAAATATCCTTGCTAGGGTGATCGGCGGGAAGTGGACTAGAGTTTAGGCTCTAGTACCCGCTTGCTGACGCGCGCGGCTCAGCCGGCGCCTAACGTCACGCAAGGGCTGCCTTGCAGTACTCGAAGCACTTCTTCACTTCGGCTACGGGGTCCATTCCGCGCTTGCCGTATTCGTACTCGATATTCGCGGGGATCTTGTACTTCTTCGCCTTCAGGAGCTGGAGCACGCCCTTGATGTTGGTTTCGCCCTCGCCGAACGGCATATTGTCACCGTGATTCTTCTTGCGGTCCTTGATGTGCAGGGTTAGGATTTGCGCGTGATGCTCCTCGATGAAACTGACGGGATCGAAATTTGCCGCGGTGAAGTGCCCGATGTCGAGATTGATGCCGATGTACTTGGAGCGTGCTTCCATGGCCTCCTTCCAGTCGTCGGGCGTCGAGAATTCATTCTTCTTCATGCTGTCGTGATTGTGAAAGCCGACGTAGACCTTGTACTGCTGCGCATACTTGTCGACGCGCGGCGAAACGTCGACGTTCGAAGACGCCGTGATCCGGGTCACGCCCAGCGCCTTCGTCATTTCGAACCCTTTCTCGATCACGGCGTCCGTCCACTCGCTGCGGAAACTACAGTTAAACGCATACAGTTCGATACCGGCATCGTCGAATTTCTTCCGGACGGCCTTGATCTCGTCCATGGGCGGGTTTTCGCGCCACTCTTTCAGCTTGGCCTTATCCTTGGGCTCGACGTGGCCTTGCCACAGCTCGGCGTAGCCCAGGCCGATTTCTTTCATAGCGGCGATGCAGTCGTCCAGCGGCCTGTCGCGAAAGCTATAGGTCTGTGCGCCGAGCATGACACCGTCGACCTTGGAATTGATTTTCGCGAACAGCGGCGCGGCGGCTGCCCCGAGCGCCAGCTTAGCCAAATCTCTGCGTGAGTAAATCATGAGGTTGATGATAGCAGCTTCGATGGGGAGAGCGATCCTGCGATGGCTTCGGCGATCTTCCTGCCATGGAAGCGGCCGTTCTCGATGAAGATCTCGTTAGTGTGCATACCGGCGACGATGACGCCAGCGAGAAAAACGCCGGGCCGGTCGCTTTCGAGCGTATCCGGGTTCGTTCGCGGCCGCTGGGTGACGGGCTCCAGCCGTATCCCGAGCGAACCGAGGAATTCGAGATCGGGGTGGTACCCGGTGAGCGCGAAAACGAAATCGTTCTTCAGCGTCACCTGGCCTTCCGGCGTTTCGAGCAGCACGCTTTGCGGATGGATTTCGCGCACGCATGACTTGAAGTATGCCCGGATTTCACCGTTCTTCACGCGATTTTCGATATTCGGCCTGATCCAATATTTCACCCGATCGGAAATTCCGCTGCCGCGATGAACCAGGGTGACTCGCGCGCCGGTCCAGTACAACTCCAGCGCGGCAATCGCCGCCGAATTCTTTCCGCCCACGACGATCACATCGTGGTTGTAATACGGATGCGGCTCCTTGTAGTAGTGAATTACTTTGTCGAGCTCCTCGCCTGGCACGTTGAGCATGTTGGGCAGATCGTAATAGCCGGTCGCGATCACGATTTTGCGCGTCGAGTATTCGCCCTTACTGGTCTTGACGTGAAAATCGCCGTCGTCACCCTGGATGCTGAGGACGCGCTCGTACTGATGAATATTGAGCTGATAGTATTCCGCCGCGCGGCGATAGTACTTCAGCGCTTCGGTGCGCCCGGGCTTTTCGTTCAGCGAGGTCATGGGGAGGCCGCCGATTTCGAGCAGTTCCGGCGTGGTGAAGAAGACCATGTGCGTCGGGTAGTTGTAGAGGGAATTGCACAGGCAGCCCTTCTCGATCAGCACGGTATCGACGCCGCGCTGCTTCAGCTCGATACCGCAGGCGAGTCCCGTGGGTCCGGCGCCAACCACCACGGCATCGTAGCGTTGCACCGTCAGAGCATTCCTTCCACGCTGGCATAGACTGCGTCGAGCGCCGCCGGGAGCGCCGCTGGATTCTTGCCACCAGCTTCCGCCATGTCGGGACGGCCGCCGCCTTTTCCGCCCACGGCCTGCGCCACCGCGCCCACCAGCTTGCCGGCATGGACTTTCGCCGTAAGATCCTTGGTGACGCCGGAAACTATGGAAACGTTGGAATCCTCGGACGATGCCAGCACCACCACCATGCTCTTCCATTTAGCGCGGAATGAATCCACCAGTGTGCGCAATTGTTCCCGATCCATGCCGTCAACTTGCGCGGCCAGCACTTTCACACCCTTGACCTCTCTGACCGCGCTCTCCAATTCCGAGGCCTGGGCCCGCGCCAGCTTCTCTTTCATATGCTTGATCTGGCTTTCGAGCGACTTCTTCTCGTCGAGCAGCTTCTCAACATGCTCAACCAGCTCCTGCTCCGGAACGTGCACGATGTCGGCCACACGATGGAGCGACTGTAGGGTCTCCTGGAACCGCCGCAGGGCCCCCTCGCCCGTAATCGCCTCGATGCGCCGCACACCTGCCGAGATGCTTCCCTCGTAGGCGATTTTGCAGATGCCGATGTCGCCGGTGCGCCGAACGTGCGTGCCGCCGCACAGCTCCTTGCTGAAATCGGGAATGGAGACCACGCGGACCTGCTCGCCGTATTTCTCGCCAAACAGCGCCATGGCGCCGGTGTTGAGCGCCTGGTCCAGATCCATGACGTCGGTGTGGACCTCGGTGTTCTCGAGGATGTGCTGATTCATGAGTCTTTCGATTTCGGCCAGCTCGTCGGGGTCGGTGGCGGCGTAATGCGTGAAATCGAAGCGCAGACGGCCGGGCTCCACGACGCTTCCGGCCTGCTTGACGTGGGTGCCGAGCACTTTGCGCAAGGCTGCGTGCAGCAGATGCGTTGCCGTATGGTTGCGCATGGTGGAGTGCCGTAAGTCTGCGTCTACTTTCGCGACCAGCATGTCGCCTTCCTGAATCGGAGCGAGCATCTGCACGCGATGCACGGTTGCACCCGGAGCGGGCTTGTAGGTGTTCTCGACGATCGCGGCCTTGTCGCCGCTCGCGTGCAGCAGCACACCGGTGTCGCCCACCTGGCCGCCTGCCTCGGCATAGAACGGGGTGCGATCGAGCAACAGCTCGCGCGTTCCATTCTGCTCGATCACGCGCAGCACCTTCACCGGAGCTTCCAGGGTCTCGCGCCCAATGAACTCCGTCGGGGCGAGATCGCGGTAAACCGGCGCAATCTGAGTCTTGTCGGCGCCCTTCCAGCTTGCCCGCGCGCGCGTGCGCTGCTTCTCCATTTCCGTGGTGAAGCCATCGTGATCGATGGTTAACCCACGCTCGCGCGCCATCTCGTCTTGTTCGTCCAGGGCCAGACCGTATGTGTCGTACAGCTTAAACGCCACGGCGCCGGGAATCACTCCGTTCGCGGCCGACTTGGCCTCTTCCAAAAATACTTTTTCCGCAACCTGGAAGGTGGTCGCATAGCGATGCTCTTCGTCCTTCACCACGCGCGCGACGCGCTGGACGCTCTCCATCATCTCCGGGTAACCGGGCTTCATCAGCTCGGCGACGAATCCGGTGAGCTGGTAGAGATACGGCTCGGCGCGGCCGATCATGCGCGCATTCCGGATCGCCCGGCGCATGATCTTGCGCAGCACGTAGCCGCGGCCTTCGTTCGACGGCAGCACTCCATCGTGAATCAGGAACGCGGTGGCGCGGCTGTGATCGGCGTTGATCCGCAGCGCGACATCGGTGCGCTCATCGTCCCCGTAGGCGACGCCCAACAGGCCGGCTGCGTGATCGATCATCGGCCGCAACAAGTCCGTGTCGTAGTTCGATAGCTTGCCTTGCAGCACGCAGGCCGTGCGCTCGAGACCCAGGCCAGTGTCGATGGACGGCCTGGGCAGCGGTGTTATCTTACCGTCCGCCGACCGCTCGAACTGCATGAACACCAGGTTCCAAATCTCGACGAACCGCGCGCCGGGATTCTCGGGAAACTCGCCAGTGCCGGCCTCGGGTCCGAAGTCGTAGTAAATTTCCGAGCAAGGACCGCACGGGCCAGTCTCGCCCATCTGCCAGAAGTTGTCGGCTTCATCCAGCCGTACGATGCGGCTCTTCGGTACGCCTGCCACTTGCTGCCAGAGGCGCTCGGCGTCGTCGTCCTCGCGAAAAACGCTGACGTAGAGCCGGTCCTTCGAGATTCCGAACTCCTTGGTCAGCAATTCCCAGGCCAACGCGATGGCATCGGCCTTGAAATAATCGCCGAAGGAAAAATTTCCCATCATCTCGAAAAAGGTCTGGTGCCGCCGCGTGTAGCCGACGTTGTCCAGATCGTTGTGCTTGCCGCCCGCGCGCACGCACTTCTGGGCGGTGGTGGCCCGCGTGTAATCGCGCTTCTCCGCTCCGGTGAAGACGTCCTTGAACTGGTTCATCCCCGCGTTGGTGAATAGCAACGTGGGGTCGTTGGCGGGAACCAGCGACGAGCTGCGCACGATGCGGTGGCCGTGCGAGGCGAAATAGTCCAGGAACTTCTGGCGGATTTCGTTCGCTGTCATGTACTTTTATTGTACGCGGCACCTTCGTGCCGAGCGGGTTGTAGGTAGTGGGTTGTGGGTGGTAGGAAAAACGTTGGCGCCGGCACGTACGGAATCCGTCGATCTGAACGGCTCATGGTGCGTTGCCTATCACGGGTGGTGTTCATGCTGTATGTTATTGATTTATAGCCGGTTATTCGCTGACAACTGCCTCGGGAGGCGACAAAATGATGGGTTAGCGCCACCCGGCTCATATACCGCGCTGATCTGTTCCACCTACGATGATCGTAGCTTACCGAGGCGGGCGCCGAGAGGCACATTGCCTGTAAGTAGCTGGCTCGATGGAGAAGATTTTTGCTGCGCGCTCGTGACTCAGCGGAGGTCGGTTTTGCTGTGGCCGTTCGATCCGCCACGTTCGAGCGAGCGGATGAAGCAGGGCAAGCTTGCGGATGGCCGCGATCTTGCGGTCGTGCTGCGTGACGCGGGATTCCAGTTCATTGGGCATCCTGTGTTTTTTCCTTCTGCATGCCGGTGTCGGACTGACGGCGACGAGCTGCGGAAGATGCCGTGCCCCCGAGCCGTGAAGGAGTCCAGGAACTTCCGGCGGATTTCTTTCCCTGTCATGTACTTTGTATTGTGACAGGTGCTGCCGCGTAGTTGCAGCACGCCTTCAACTTGCGTTCTTGATCAGCCGGCTGGGCAGGCTCCAGCCAAGCCTGCCGCTAATACTTAGGTCTGCCTAAAACTCGTAGCGCGCACCGAACTGGAACACGCGCGGCCGCGTGAGCACGTCGGTATATTTGCCGAAGTTGGTCGGATTGAGTATGTTCAGACTCGCCGAATTCGGATCGAAACGTACCGTGTTGGTGATGTTGAAGCCTTCTACACGGAGCTGCAGCGTGTGGGGATTGTCATGGAGCTTGAACAACTGGAAGCGCTTCGCAACGCCCAGATCGATGCCGAAGAAGCCGTCGCCTCGGATGCCATTGCGCTGGCCGACATCGCCAGCATACGGCAGGTTATATCCCTTCAACGCCACATTCGGATCGGCAAAGATGTTCGGTCCGCCCTTGCCGCCGACCGCTGGAGCGTTTTTGGTGGTGTGAGCCGCGGGTACGAAGCCGTCTTGAATGGCGTAGCTGCCGCTTTCCCAGTTCGTGGGCCATACGCCGCCGGCGCTGGCGCCGGTAGGCAAACCGCTGGTGTTGCGGAAAATGCCGTTGATGGACCATCCGCCCAGCAGTGCGTTGGTGAAGCCGTTAGACTGGTTCAGCCACTTCTTCCCGTGGCCAAAGGGCAATTCGGCCACCCAAAAGGCGCTGAACACGTGCTGGATATCATAGTCCGACACGCCCTTGTTCAAGCCTGGAAACCACGCGTTGAGGATCGTGCCGGAGTAGCTCCCCGCGGTTTCCCGGCTCGATCCCAGATCGATGGACTTCGACCAAGTGTAGTTGAAATCGAGTTGAACGCCGGAGCTGAACCGCTTGCGTACCGTCCACTGCATGGCATGGTAGTTGCCGCCACCCACCGAACGCAAGGCGGAGAGCGTCGAATACTGGCCATTGAACAACGCGTACCCTCCTAGGACGCTACAGCAGATGCCCTCACCATCCACGGGATTATCCAGAAGGTCCAGAGCCGTGGTGTAATCGCCGCCGACCTGCTGCCACAGGTCGTAGATATTCTGCGTCGCCGTCAGACCGCCGCCCGCCAGTTGCGGCCACAAGTTCTCGAAGAACGGAACCTTGGCGACATCCTTTATGGCCACTCCGGCGTTGGCCAGTACGCTCAAGATCCGCCCAGCCTCGAAATATGTCTGCCCGGACTTGGCGTCTTTCAGGTTGGTGGGCATGGCTAAGTCGTCGCGGATGAGCGACCTGCGCGAGAGTCGTCCCACGTACGCGCCTTGTATTAGAAACCCGTGCCCGAGCTCGCGCTGAACGCTGAAATCGAGATTCATGGTGTACGGCGCTTTCAGCTTGTCGTCCAGACCGTTGGTGATCTGGAAGATATCCGGCTGCACTTGCGGAAATCCGCCCTTGGGTGCCGCCGGTAGGGAGGCAAGTGGCAAGTCGAAGAAACCTGTGAATCGCGGGGAGGTCAAGACGGACGCACTGGCCGAGTTTTGCAGGGATGTAGTGAACCCGAGCGAGGTGGAATCGAAGCTGCGGATCAAGCCTTCGCCGAACAAGTCATAGTACATGCCGAAGCCAGCGCGGATCGCGCTTCGCCCCGGTCCCCCGAATAGGAACTTACCCAAGCCGCTCGTGGATTGTGGCGAATAAGCGAGCGATAAGCGTGGCGCCCAATCCGCGTGGAACGGATAGAGCGGGCGCGTTCCGGGTGTGCCAAACAGGTTGTACGAGATCCGGGGCGCAAGCGATTGCGGCTTGCCCTGGTCGGCGAGCGCGCCTCGCAGGTTGAACCAATCTCCCAGCGGGACGTTGGGGCTGGTCTGGTAGCCGCTGTTTTCGCGGATGGGCGGCAGTAGCGACAGGCGCATTCCGCCAGTAAGGGTCAAGGCCCGGGTAACTTTCCAGGAATCTTGAACGTACATCTCGTACTCCTCCGACGCAAAATGCCGGTGGATGCCGGTCCCCTGCGGCAGAAGGTTACCCTGCTTGTCATAGTTGTACTGACCGGTTAGCTGAGTGAGTAATCCAAGCAGATTCGACATCTGGCGGCGGTACGGCGTCGTGCGCACCGCGTCCGAACCCACCAGATTCGAGCCGCTCCCGAGCAGCCAACTCGAGTTCCCGAAGGCGTTGCTGAACGAGTTTCCAAAATTCAGCCGATTGTTTCGAATCACACGGGCCACTGCTCCGAACGTAATGTTATGCGCTCCCTTGGTCCAGGACATGTCCTCGGAGAATTGGTGCAAGGGGATGGTCTCGTCCAGCTCCTGCGTCAACGGGAACCGGTTTGAGATATCGCGGAAGTTGGAAGCGCCGGACTTTTGGTTCCCGGTGTTGGTAAAACTCTGCCGCGTCAAACCGTAATGGAACGTGCTCACCAGCGAGGAGGTCAGCAACGCGGTGTATCCCAGGGCCTGTCCCTTGCTGTTCTCCAGCCAGCGAACCGATTCCTGATCGCCCGGGAACTGCTGCAACCCGCCAGGTGGAATGAAGTTGTCGTTCTGCAGATTGCCGCGCCAGAAAATCTGGTGCTTGCCTGCCTGGTCTATCTGATAATCAAACTTGGCGATGTAAGTGTTCCAGCTTAGGGTCGACGGCGCGTTGAATCGGAAGCCGGCCGTGTTCAGATTGTCGCCCGCCTTGTCCGTATTGGGGTGAGGATAGGACTGGAAGAGCTGTAGCGCCGCCGGATCCGGTCCGATGTGGAGCGGGTCAATGGTGTCTTTGATTTGTTGCGGCGTGTACTGCCCAAGGCCCCCGGTCTTTTTCTGATACGTGAATATGCCCTGGCGGAAGGTGTCGTTGGGCACGGTCCGGAGAACGCTCCGTTCACTGTCGTCGCGGCGGCCTTCATAGTTCAGAAAGAAGAACAGACGGTTCTTCTTGATGGGGCCGCCCAACGCCACGCCGAAGACGTTCCGGTCCAGTTTCTCGCGCGGCAGATTGGCCGCGTTGTTGAAAAACGTGTTCGCGTTCGCGGCCGTGTTACGCACGTATTCGTACAATGCCCCATGCGGGACGTTGGTGCCGCTCTTGGTCAGTAGCGATACCTGCGCGCCCGACGTGCGTCCGAAATCGGCGCCGGCGTTGGTTGTAATAGTGCGGAACTCCTGCACCGAATCCAGCGTCACGCGGAGCACGCTGGTGAAGGCTGCCTTGTTCTGTTGATCGTTCACGTCGATGCCATCCAGCGTGATGTTGGCCTGGTCGCTCTTGCCCCCATTTACGGCGCCGCTACGGTAGTCGTTTATGGCGCCGGGATCGGGCTCTCCCAGGTACACGACTCCGGGCTGCAGCGACAGCAGTCCCACCACGTTGCGCGCCTCAAATGGCAGTTGCGTGATCGGCTTTTCGCCGACCGCGTTGCCAATCGAGGCATCGGTCGTATTCACCTGCACCGAATCCGCGGTTACTGCCACTGTCTCGGCGACCGCACCAACCTTGGAAAATGAAATCGCGACGGTAGCGGGTGTGTTGACCAAGAGCTCCACCTTGTCGATCACAACGTCGCTGAAACCCGGCGCTTTGGCGGTGATCTGGTAAGTGCCAGGCTGGAGCTGCGCGAACGAGTAACGCCCGCTGCTGTCGGATTTTGTTTCGCGTTGGCTCGCGCTCCCAGCATTAGTCACAGTGATAGCCGCCCCCGGGATGACAGCGCCCGTCGGGTCTGTAACAGTTCCGGTTAATGAAGTAAGCGACTGACCGAACATGCCCAGCCCACTCAATATGCAAACCAATCCCCACACAAATACAGCCTTACGCATTTTGGAATCCCCTTTTCAATCTATAATAGATGCCAACCCATTTCAGATCCCTCGAGCGCGTTAGCGACCGAGAATCCCAAGAACCTCATCCCAGCCCAAGCATCATGTTGACCCTAGGCGACCTGCAACAAGACAAGTGCGTTTCGAATGCGTAACCCTCTTTACACTCCCATTCGCCGTCGGAGTGGAAACCGATGCTTTCCTGATATTGAATCAGATTTCTCTTAGCGAGTCAATGACATTCTTAGCCAGCCTGCACCTCCCGGTGGTGGAGACCGCGAAGAAGGACGGAATTGGAGAATCGCGTCAAAACCAAGTAATCTAAGAGTACAGTGTCCACCGACGTTGTTCCCGCCACTGGCCTCGTCGAGCGGCTTTATTCCGAGCTGGAGCAGAAACTGCGGGTACTGCGCCCCAAGGACGACCTCTCGCAACTCGAGAAGGCTTATCGGCTGGCGGCCGGCGCCCACAAAGACCAGCTCCGCGAGTCGGGCGAGCCGTACATGGCCCATCCCCTCCAGGTCACGCTGATCCTGGCCGACATGCAAATGGATCTGGTGTGCCTGGAGACCGGCCTGCTGCACGATACCGTGGAGGACACCAGCGTCGGCCTGGACGAGATCCGCAAGACCTTCGGCGAAGAGGTGGCGCGCTGCGTCGACGGCGTCACCAAGCTGAGCAAATTGCACCTCTATTCGCGCGAGGAACGGCAGGCCGAGAACGTCCGCAAAATGCTGCTCGCCATGGTGAACGACATCCGCGTGATCATCGTGAAGCTCGCCGACCGGCTGCACAACATGCGCACGCTGGCGTTTTTGCCGCGCGAGCGCCAGATGCGCATCGCGCAGGAGACGCTGGAAATCTACGCGCCCATCGCACACCGGCTGGGCATGGGCAAGATCCGCGGGGAGCTGGAGGATCTCTCGTTCCGTTACATCGAGCCGGAAGCTTCGGCTGAGCTGGTCAAGGAGATTGAGTCACAGCACCAGCAGAACGAAGAGTTCCTCCAAAAGATGCGGCGCGACGTGGAGGTGAACCTGGCGCGGGAGAACATTCCGGCGCGCGTGGACGGCCGCGTGAAGCGCGCTTACTCGGTCTACCAGAAAATGAAGCGCCAGAAGATCGGGGTCGACCAGGTTTACGATCTGCTGGCGCTGCGCATCATCACCGATTCCGTGAAGAATTGCTACGCGGCCCTGGGCGTCATTCACAACGAATGGCATCCCATACCCGGACGCATCAAGGACTTCATCGCGATTCCCCGCCCCAACCTGTACCAGTCGCTGCACACTTCGGTAATTGGGCCCGGCGGACGCGCCTGCGAAGTGCAGATCCGCACCGACGAAATGCATCGGCTGGCCGAGGAGGGGATCGCCGCGCATTGGAAATACAAGGAGGGCAGGAAGGGTCCCGGCGCCGACGATCAGCGCGTGATCTGGCTCCGGCAGCTGGTCGAGTGGCAGCAGGAGTTGCGCGATCCCGGCGAGTTCATGTCCACGCTAAAGGTGGACTTGTATCCGGAGGAAGTCTACACGTTCACGCCCATGGGCAAGGTGATCGCCCTGCCGCGCGACGCCACTCCCCTCGACTTCGCGTACGCCATCCACAGCGACATCGGCAACACGTGTGTGGGCGCCAAGGTGAACGGCCGAATTGTCCCGCTGAAATATGCGCTGAAGAACGGCGACGTTGTGGAAATCCTCACGCAAGCCGGACATCTGCCGAGCAAGGACTGGCTGGCGCTGGTGAAGACATCGAAGGCGCGCAACAAGATCAAGCACGTCATCAACACTACCGAGCGCGCCAAGGCTATCGAGATCGGCCAGAAATATCTGGACCGCGAGGCCCGGCGGCTGGGCGTTGCGTTCTCGCGGATCACGAAAGCCGATCTGGACCGCGTCGCCGCCGAGTATGGCTGCGGCAAGATGGAGGACCTGCACGCGGCCCTGGGTTACGGCAAATTCTCGGCTCGCCAGGTGCTGCAAAAGCTGGCGCCGGATCAAGTGGAATTACCGCTCGTGGAAGCGCCGAAGCCTGTGCCCGCGCCGGTGACGCCGGAACAGCAGATCAGCGCCGCGGAAGCCGCCGACCTGGTGATCAAGGTGAAGGGATGCGACGATCTGCTGGTCTACCGCGCCAAGTGCTGCAATCCCATCCGCGGCGAGGGCATCGTGGGCTATGTCACTCGCGGCAAGGGCATCGCGGTGCATTCCACAAATTGTCCCAATGTGCAGAATCTGATGTACGAAGTGGAACGTAAGATCGACGTCGAATGGGCACGAGCCACTACCGAGACGTTCCTTGTAAAGGTAATGATTTATACCGACGACCGGCCGGGAATGCTCAACCAGCTTACGTCGGTGTTGTTCGCCGAGCAGAGCAACATCCGGAGTCTGGAAGCCAGCTCGGATCAGAAGCGCGGCGCCGATGGCGCGGTCATCGACATGACCATCGAGATCCGCGACAAGAAGCAGCTCGAACGTGTGGTGGGCGCGATCCGCAGAATTTCCGGGGTTCGGGATGTGGAGAGAATTCAATGATGGAAACCAACACAGGCAAGAATGCCTGTGCCGCACATATCGCGATCTCGAAGTCCAAGGGCGTACACATTGATTGGGAGGACGGCCATCACAGCAAGTACGAGCTTGGTTACTTGCGCGATGAGTGCCCTTGCGCTACCTGTACCGGCGCGCACGGAACCCAGCCGGAGAAGAGCGGCTACTCAGCCCCGCAGCAGACTCCGTTCCAGATGTTCAAGCCGACGCTCAAGATGCTGCACGTCGAAGAGGTGGGCCACTACGCCATCCGCATCGAATGGAGCGACGGCCACAATACCGGCATTTACTCCTTCGATCATTTGCGGAAAATATGCCCGTGCGAGGAATGCAAGACGATTCGAGCGGCCAGCGAGTGAGCTATGCTGGTCTTCGTGCGCTACCTCATCCCTCTACTCGCTGCGCTTTGCTTCTGCCAGGAAACTTCGGATCCCTGGCTCAAAACTGAAATCCTGGAACCCGCGGCGCTGGCGCAGGCGCTCCATTCCAGCAAGCCTCCTATGGTTTTCTCCGTGGCGTTCACGGTCCTGTACAAGGGCAAACACATCCTGCATGCCATCGACGCCGGGCCGGGTTCGAAGCCCGAGGGAATCGAGTTGCTGAAGAAAGGCTTGGCTGGCGTTCCGAAGGATGCCGATATCGTCATCTACTGCGGATGTTGTCCGATGGTGAAGTGCCCGAATATCCGGCCGGCTTATCGAACGCTCAAGGAATTGGGCTATTCGCACGTTCGAGTGCTCAACATCCCCACCAACATGCATACGGATTGGTTCAGCAAGGACTATCCGTCGGAAGCCGGAAGTTCCACGTCTCCGGCATCGTAGAAACGGAGCGCCGAGACGAGCGGCTTGAGCAGGGGATTTTCGAGGGAGTCTAGTCTCGGCGCGGCAGACACGAGTGTCTGCGCCACATGCGCTACAATAACCACAATCCAGGAGGTTTTGTGACTCGAACCAGTGCAATTGCGCTCCTTTGTCTACTCGCATTCTTCTTCCTGCCGGCCGCGGCTCAGGAAGCCGACCTGACGCTCGAGCAGATCGTGCAGAAGCACACCCAAGCTCTGGGCGGCGCCGATAAGCTCAAGGCCATTCAGAGCGTGGTTGTCACCGGCAAAGCATCAATCATGGGAGGCCAAATGGAAGCCCCCATGACCTTGAAATTGAAGCGTCCATCGTCTATGCGCATAGAGATGACTATGCAAGGCAAGAGCTTCATCCAGGCCTTCGATGGCGAGACGGCTTGGAACATCAATCCGTTCATGGGATCCATGGATCCTCAAAAAGCGACCGACGAAGACACGAAGACTGCGCGCGACGACGCCGATTTCATCGAAGGCAGCCTGGTGGATTACAAAACCAAGGGCCACACCGTAGAGTTGATCGGCAAGGAGGATGTCGAAGGCACGGCCGCTTACAAGATCAAGGTGACCAAGAAGGGCGGAACGGTGGCGTACGATTATCTGGATGCTCAAACTTTTCTTCCCATCAAGAGCGCTGGCAAACGGAAGCAGATGGGTCAGGAGATAGACTTCGAGTCGGCGCCGGGCAACTTCAAGGCCGTGAACGGTGTGATGATGCCGTTCAGCCTGAGTCAGAAAGTGAACGGCCGCCAGGCCCTGGACCTCACCATCGACAAAGTGGAAATGAACACGCCCATCGACGACGCGATTTTCAAGATGCCTGAAAAACCGAAAGAGGAGAAGAAGGAACCTCCCAAGCAGTAGCGGCGGAAGAGACCAGCATGCTCCCCGAAAAATGGGCTGTTGCGCTGTTCCTGGCCGTTTCCACACAGGCGCAGGTCAAGGTCGACTCCGCCACGTTCGGCGCCATTGAAGCGCGGCCCATCGGGCCGGCCATCACCAGCGGCCGCATCGCCGCCATCGACGGCGTCGCAAGCGACCCGCACATCATCTACGTCGGAGCGGCGGGCGGCGGCGTCTGGAAAACAATCAACGCCGGCATCAGTTTCAAGCCGGTCTTCGACAAATACACGCAATCGATCGGCGCCATCGCCGTGGACCAGGCGCATCCCGACACCGTATGGGTCGGTACGGGCGAGCCGTGGGTGCGCAACAGCACCTCCGTCGGCACAGGAATTTACAAGACCACCGACGCAGGCGACAACTGGAGATTCATGGGCCTGCCGAAGTCGGAGCGCATCGCAAAGATTGTCGTCGACCCCAAAAACTCAGATGTCGTTTACGCCGCCGTCCTCGGCCACCTGTGGGATGCCAGCGAAGATCGCGGCTTGTATAAGACCACGGACGGCGGAAAGACCTGGCAGAAGATTCTGTACGTGAATCCCGACACGGGGTGCTCGGATGTCTCCATCGATCCGCAGGAAACCAACGTCCTCTACGCGGGCCTGTGGCAGTTCCGGCGCTATCCCTGGACCTTTAAGTCCGGAGGACCGGGCAGTGGGCTCTACCGCAGCTCGGACGGAGGAAAAAGCTGGGAGCGGATCAAAGCCGGCCTGCCCGAAGGCGAACTCGGGCGCGTTGCCGTGGCTGTCGCGCCGTCGCGCCCCAGCGTCGTGTATGCTGTCGTCGAGAGCAAGAAATCGGCGCTCTACCGGTCCGACGATCTGGGCCGTACCTGGAACGAGGTGAGCACGGCGGCCGTCATCGGCATGCGCCCGTTTTATTTCAGTCTCATCATCGTCGATCCCAAGGACTATAACCGCGTCTACAAGCCCGGGCTTTATCTCGCGGTGAGCAAGGACGGCGGCAAAACGTTCGGCCAAACCGGACTGACATCCGGCGTGCATTCCGATCATCATGCGCTCTGGATCGATCCGCAGCAGCCTACGACGCTCTACGATGGCACCGATGGCGGCGTCTACAAGTCCACGGACTACGGCGGCAACTGGTCGTTCCTGCGCAGCCTGCCGGTGGGACAGTTTTATCACGTGTCCTACGACATGGATCGCCCTTACAATGTTTTCGGCGGCTTGCAGGACAATGGCGCCTGGATGGCGCCGAGTGAGGGCCGCGGCGGCGTTCAAAACAAGGACTGGCGCAACATCGGCTTTGGCGACGGCTTCAATGCGTTCGCCGATCCCACCGATTCGAACATCTTTTATTCGGAATGGCAAAACGGAAAACTGCAGCGGTTCTACAGAAATACCGGCGAGCTCAAGGCTGTCTCCCCATACGCCAAGGCAGGCGAGCCGAAATACCGGTTCAACTGGAACACGCCCGCAGTCCTCAGCCCGAACGATTCCCGCGTCCTATACATTGGCTCGCAGTTTCTGTTTCGTTCGCGCGACCGCGGCGAATCCTGGGAAAAAATCTCCGGCGATCTCACCACCAACGATCCCGAAAAACAGAAGCAGGAAGAATCCGGCGGCCTGACCGTCGATAATTCCAGCGCCGAGAATCATTGCACAATTTACGCCATCGGCGAATCGCCGCGCGATGGGAATGTGATCTGGGTGGGAACCGACGATGGAAATCTCCAGCTCACGCGCGATGGCGGTAAAACCTGGAAGAACGTGATCGATAGCGTCCCAGGCGTACCGCGGCACACGCTGGTGAGCAGCGTGGAGGCGAGCCATCACCAACCCGGCACGGCATATGTGACCTTCGATGGCCACCAGACCGGGGACATGAAGACCTACGTCTATAAGACCACCGACTTTGGCGCCACTTGGACGCCCATCGCGACCGATTCAATGAAGGGTTACGCGCACGTGGTGCGCGAAGATCTGGTGAAACCGGACCTGCTCTTCGCTGGAACCGAGCTGGGGCTGTTCCTCAGCATCGACGGAGGCAAGCAGTGGGCGCAGTTCACCGGCAATCTGCCCAATGTCGCGGTTCGCGACCTGGCCATTCATCCGCGCGAGTCGGATCTGATCATCGCCACGCACGGCCGCGGCGTCTACATCGTCGACGACATCACGCCCATCCGCCAGATCACGCCCGAGGTCCTGGAATCGAAGCTCAAGGTGCTGGCGCCGCAGCCCACGCCCATCCGCATGCCTGGAAGCGAACAGTCTTTCGGAGGCGGCGATGAATTCGTAGGATCGAATTCGCCCGAAGTGGCCTTCATCACCTATTACATGAAGGAGCGGCACACTTTCGGCGACTTCAAGATTCAGGTTTTCGACAGCGACAATCAGTTGGTAACTACGCTCGTCGCCGGCACGCGCCGAGGCATCAATCGCGTGGCGTGGCCCATGCGCATGAAGCCGCCCAAGGTGCCAACCGGAACGTCGGTCGAGTTCGGTTCGCTAACAGGTCCGTTGGTTCCCGAAGGCACTTACACCGCGAAATTGACTAAAGGCGACGAGACGTTCACCGCCGAGGTCAAATTGGTGGGAGATCCTGCTTCCCCCCACTCGGCCGGCGACCGCAAACTCCAGCAGCAGACCGTCATGAAGTTGTATCGCATGCTGGAGCGTCTGGCGTACGTGAATGCGGCGGCCGTGGAGATGCGCGATCAGGCCGCCGATCGCTTGAAGAAACTCAAGGCGGGCGATGCGCTCTTCAAATCGTTGGAGGGAGTGCGCGAAAAGCTGACCACGCTGGAAAAAACGCTGGTGCCCACCAGAGATCCGGGCACGATGCCGCAGATGACGGGCGAGGTGCGCTTGCGGGAGCAAATCGGCGAGGTCTACGGCGAAGTGATCCGCTACGGCGGCCGGCCCACGCAATCGCAGATGGACCGTGCCACAGTGCTCGAACAGGACGTCGCTAAAGCCGATCAGTCCTTTGTGGAAACAAGCGCCAATTTGGACAAACTCAACGAATCGCTGAAGACCCAGAAGCTCGATCCCATTCGCAAGCTCAGCAAGGAAGAATACGATAAGCGCCCGTAAGAGCCTCCCGCGGGGACGGGGCCATGCCCCGTCGGCTACAAAAAGGCTTGACTCCGGCCACCGTTTGGGTCCAAACTTGGGGCACGGTAGCGGGCCGACTTCCGCCTGCGAGGATTGTTGTGTGCCCACGATCCGTATCCCTTGAATCGGGCCAAAGGAGCTTCCTTGAAAAAACTGTTTGTTGGTAACCTTCCCTACCAAGCCAGCGAGGCCGAGCTGCAAGACTGGTTTTCGCAGGCCGGCTTGCACGCCGATTCCGTCCAGATCATTCGCGACAAGTTCACGGGTGAGCCGCGCGGTTTCGGTTTCGCGGAATTTGGAAACGATGAAGAAGCGGAGAAAGCGATTCAAACTTGCAATGGCCAGGATTTTCTCGGCCGCTCGCTGGTTGTGAATGAGGCCAGGCCAATGCGCGAAGGCGGCGGTGGTGGTGGCGGCGGCGGCGGCCGGGGAAGACCGCATGGCCGAGGCGGCGGCAGGCGAGATTACTGACAAGTCCTCGCTCCCTCCCGGTCCCGGCTCGGTAATGCAGAACGGCGCCAAGCAACTTCCCGAGATGACCCTCAAAGCCGTGGGTCTGGGGATTTTTCTAGCATTTGTTTTTGGCTCGGCGAACGCCTACCTCGGCATGCGCGCCGGCCAAACCGTGGCAGCCACCATTCCCGCGGCCGTGATCGCGATGGCCCTGTTCCGCATCCCGGCCTTTCGCGGAAACCTGCTCGAACAGAACATCACTCGCACCGCAGCTTCGGTAGGCGAAGCGCTGGTCGCTGGCGCGATCTTCACCATTCCGGCATTCATGATGGTGGAGATCGACAACCGCCGTCTCTGGACGGACCTCCGATCGCATTACTGGGAAGCCACGCTAGTGCTGCTGGTGGGCGGGCTCATCGGCGTCTTCTTCATCATTCTGTTGCGCAGGCCGCTGTGCGTGGACGCGCCGCTGCCGTGGCCGGAAAGCGTGGCGAGTTACGAGATCGTGAAAGCGGGCGAAGCCTCGGCCAGCAAAGCGCCGCGCTACATCTTCGGAGCGATGGCCTTTGGCGGCCTGATCCAGATTCTGAAATCGGACAAGGGCATGCAAATTTTCCGCGAGTACTCGGAAGGTTTTCTGGCATTCCCCAAGTCCGTCATTAAGCACTTCAATTACGAGAAGCAGCCCATCGGCGACGTGACGCACTTCGGCGGCATCCCCTGGTCCACGCCCAGCCTCTCTCCCGCGCTGATCGGAATCGGCTACATCATCGGACCGCAGCTTGCGTGCATCAACGTCGCGGGCGGCGTCATCGCTTGGTGGATTCTGATCCCGCTGCTGTTGTTCTTCGATCCCGATCTGCCGCGCCGTATCGGAACCACGGACTCGAACCTCGCCGCGTACTCGGTTTGGTACAACGTGGTGCGGCCGATCGCTGTCGGCACGATGCTGGTGGGCGCCGCGAGTACCCTGTTCTCCATGCGCGAATCCCTGTGGAGTTCGCTGCGCGGGATCTTTAAGGTTTCGACCGGGGCTCATGAAGGGCAGGCGCTCGATCGCACGGAGCGCGACATCCCGGCTCGCTGGGTAGTGCTGTCGACGCTGGCGCTGCTCGTTCCGATCACTGCCATCTATTACTACTTCACGCACGGGATCTTCGCGGCGGTCGTCGCGGCAGTGATCATGAGCATCACAGGATTTCTGCTGTCGGCCATCGGCGGCTATCTGGTGGGATTGGTGGGCAGCTCAAACCAGCCTTTGTCGGGGCTGACGCTTGCTGCGCTCATCATCGCTGCACTGGTGATGCTCGCCATCGGCGTGACGGGGCTCTCTGGCGTCGCGGCCGTGCTGGGCGTGGCTGCGGTGGTATGCGTCGCGTGCTCGGTCTCCGGCTCCCTGATTCAGGATCTAAAGGCCGGCCATCTGCTGGGCGGAACACCGTGGAAGATGGAACTGGTCGAAATCATTGCGGTAATCCTGCTGGCGTTTTTCCTGATGGGCCCGATCATCGCGTTGCACGAGGCCAATCTCGACACCGGAGGAATCGGCGGGCGCGCCTTGCCGGCGCCGCAGGCCGGCCTGATGGCGCAGTTGGCGAAAGGAATTGTTGGCGGTCAGATGGCCTGGGGACTGCTGGCCATCGGCGCTGCTTTCGGCGTAGCGCTGCTGCTGTTCGGCGCGCGCTCTCCGATGCTCGTGGCCGTGGGAATGTATCTTCCGTTCGACACTTCGTCGGCAATTTTTGTGGGCGGCGTTATGAAGTGGATCGCCGACCGGGCCGCGCGCAATCTCAGCGCCGAGCAAAAACCCAGCTTCGAAGAAAAAGGAACGCTGCTCGCTTCGGGCTTGATCGCAGGCGAGGCGATCGTAGGAATTCTGCTGGCGGTCTTGTTCCTGGCCAAGGTTCCTTCCATTGCGGCTTTCGGCTTCTATCCGGCTTGGGGCGGATGGCTGTCGCTGATCGGCTTCGCCGGCATCGCTTATGTGTTGATCCGAATCCCGACTTGGCGATCGGATTGATCCCCGGAAGTTGGTGGTAGCGCATTGACGACGATGTGGGGCGGACCCCTGGTCCGCGCCGGACGCCCTCGTCCGGTTGCCGGTGCAACGAAGAGGCCGACCAGGGGGTCGGCCGCGGACGAGAGCGTCCGCCTCACAGGGTCTTCATCACCTTTGGTGGGCCACAGGCCCATGAGGCGCTCCCTGCCGGTCGCGGCTCGGTCTGACAAGAGTATGCTACACTTTCGAGCGTTGTGCGTGGAGGTTCGATGAGAAGGCTTCTCTTCGGTTTGCTATTTGTGGGGCTGCCTCACGGCATGTTCGCCCAACAAACGCGCGTATTCGGCCGGGGAATCGTCAACGCCGCAAGCTTTATGCAGGCTGGATTGCCGGCCGGCTCCATCGCGCGTGGCTCGTTGTTCTCCATTTTCGGGCAGCGAATCGGACCAACGTCCAGTCCCACGCTGACCTTCCCGCTGTCCACGAACCTGGGCGGCGTCTCCGTTCAGGTGACGCAGGGCAACACTACGGTCAGCGCGATTCCGGTCTTCGTGAGCCCCGGACAGGTCAACGCCATCATGCCGTCGAACGCGCCGCTCGGAGCCGTATCCATCTACGTGACATTTTCCAACTCCAAAAGCCCGCCGACGCCAGCTCGAGTTGTCGCCGACAGCGTCGGGATCTTTTCCGTGTACAGCGATGGACTGGGACCGGGAGCGTTGCAGAACTTCGTGGCCGCGGACAACACGCCCCTCAACACGCCGTCGCTCGCAGCCCAACCCTCGCAGACGATGATTATGTACGGCACTGGATTGGGAGCCGGTCTGAATCCGGATAACGTCGCGCCCCAGGCGGGCAGCCTTCCCACCAAGGTCGAGGTATTCGTAGGCGGACAGCTCGCGTCGACGCAATACAGCGGGCGCAGTCCTTGTTGTTCGGGTCTGGATCAGATCGTATTCACGGTTCCTGCCAGCGCTCCACTCGGCTGCTGGGTGCCGGTGCAAGTCCGAACCAGTGGCGCCACCGTCAGCAACAGCGTGACCATGGCCATCTCCGCCGACGGTTCTCCCTGCTCGGATCCCATTAACGCCTTAACCGCACCCTTTCTCGCTAACCAGAAAATCGGGCTGCTGGCATTGCTGCGCACCGATGTCAATGAGGATGTGGGCTTGAAGAAGACCGGCAATGTGAAGACGGACGTAGCTATGATGACGTTCCAACAGGAAGATCCTCTCACGCCGGTGCCATTCAATGCCGTGATCTCGCTTCCTCCGGCCGGCGCCTGCACAGCATATACGGCGGCCGGAGATCTTCTGGACGGCGACCCGATTCCGGGTTCCGACCCCGGCGCGAAGTTCCTGAATGCCGGCGCGTCATTTACCGTGACCGGCACCGCCGGTAACCGGACCGTCAGGCGAACAACCAACAATCAACGCAATTTCCAGCCCTTGGGTTTCACCTACACCGGAACGCGACTGCCCTCCACGCTGTTCCTCAACCCCGGCAACTTCACGTTCAGCGGCCCGGGCGGTTCCGATGTCGGACAAATCCAAGCTTCGGTCACGTTACCCAACCCCACCGGCCTCACCTGGACCAATCGCGACCAGACCTCGCTCATCGATCGCAGCAAGGGATTCACCGTCAATTGGACCGGTGCGCCTGACGGCCAGCCGGTGATCATCTTCGGCGCCGGGGTGGATGGGCCCACCAACTCTTCCGCGGTCTTCGCCTGCGTGGCGCCCGCCGGATCGTCCAGCTTCACGGTGCCGCCCGTGGCCCTGGCCAATCTACCGGCCACACGAATCGATCTGCTGCGGTCGAAAGATGCCGTCTATGTCGGCGCACTTCCCGCTTCCAGTCCCACCTCTTTCAGCGCCAGCGGACTCGATGTCGGCGCGATTATTTCCGGCGCGTTCGCCGGGAAAACAGTAATTTTCCAATAGGAGGAATGCCATGAGACGCTACCTGCGGGTTTTCTTCGCACTTGCCGCGCTATTCGCGGTGGGAGTCGTACGCACACATGGAGATCAGTACAGTCCTCTACCACCAGACATGCCAGCAATCCCCGATCCCCAGATACCGAACTCCAACGATCCTGAGGACCCTTACTGCAACCCGTTCGGTCCGATGACCACCCCTATTGCGGACCTTCCCGACTTCCCGCCCGAAATCCCGTTTCCTCCGGAGCCTCCGGATGACCTCATTCCTCTTATCGATCCCCCAATGGATGAGGATCCGTTCCCGTTCGTTCCGTCTTTGTACTCCTCCCCAGTGTTCGGAGACTACGAACCGGTCGGCGGCCCCGTTGTAGCCCATTCCGCCGGAATGTCGACATCTCCCGCCGCCGCCGCGACGAACATGCTTACGCCCAAAATGCCGTTTCCCAGGAGGATTCTGTTCCGGCCAGCCCTGGACTTCTTTCCGGCCACGATCACGGCGGGCGCCATCTCCTGCGATCCAACCAACCAGACCCATCTCCTCATCCCGGAGTCGCTACGGAATACGGTATACATCATGGATACGTGCCCCGTTGGGCTCTCCTCGCGTATTGCGGTGGGCAAGAAACCGGTCTTTGTGGTCTCCACACCCGACGGGCACGCTTTGGTCTCCAACAGTCTGGACGGAACTATTTCAGTAATCGACCTCGCTACCAGAACGGTCACCAGGACGATAGCGTTGCCGTTGGTCAACACCCAAATGATGCAACCCAACGGCATAGCGGTGGCCCCGGACGGCTCGCATGCCTACGTGGCCAGCCACGTAGCTATACCGGGTTCCTATGTGTTCATTCTGGATCTCAATACCTTCACTTTCAGCACCACACAACTCGCTGTCGGCGCCTTTCCGGCCGGCATGGCCATCACTCCGGATGGTACCCAACTATGGGTTTCAAGCCGCGGCGACAGCCGGGTGGATGTTTTCGATACTGCGACCAATCAGACCCTGGCTGCTTTTGGCGTTCAGTTAGCCACCGGCGTGGCCATCAATCCGACCGGTACCCGGGCGTACATGGCGGCTGGCATCAGTCCGGGCACCATAACAGTAGTCGATACCTCGACATTTGCCTTCGTCGCGACGATCACCGTGGGTGACCTTCCTCACTCGCTGCTGGTTACCTCAACCGGCCGGCATCTCTTCGTGACGAACGCCCAATCGAACTCCATATCGCTAATCGACGCGGTGAATAACAAAGTGTTGCGCACCATAAAGCTGAGTGCACAGCATCCACTCGGCCTGGCGCTGGTCGCCAATGGGTCTCTCTTAAGGTGATGGCCCTTCTGTGGCTGGAATGAGTCTGTGGTAGCGCCCCTGCCGGTCGCGGCTCAGTCTACGATCACGGCGTAGACTTCACCTGGGCCGTGGACGCCGCGAATCAGGATCTGCTCGATGTCCGCCGTGCGGCTTGGCCCTGTGATCAGGACCATCGAACTGGTTTGGTCGGCAGGCAACGGCAGAATGCCCAGCAGTTCATCCAGATTCGCCAGGAGGCGCGAGCGTGGAATCACGGCTATGTGCACCGGCGGCAACAGTGAGACCAACCGTGCCTCTTGCGGGCTGGACAGCATCACGAAGCTACCGGTTTCAGCCAGAGCGTAGTCGGCGCTGGTGATTCCAATGGCAGCCGAAGCGCACGCCGCGCGTAACGCCTCGCGATCCGTGAACCCGGACTGAACTTGCGGAAGCGCCGTAATGCCGCACTCCTGAAGAAACGGCGCATTGGAGGCGACCGCGCGCTTGCCGTCCAGCAACTCGATCATTACGGGAACCACGGCGGCGCTTCCCTGCACTACCCATGCTTTGCCTGCTAACTTTTCCAGATTTTGTACGAAGAGTTGAGTATAGAGATTGCGGTCCATCAGAGGGATGCGCAACGCCGCGGCCGCAAGAGGGGCCGGAGCGCGGCCTTCAGCCCGGCCCAATGCGGTGCGGATGTTCCCCAGGATCGCTTCGCGCGAGTTCACGGGTGCTCCTTATTCGCCGCCCACCACTGGTGAAAACTCTGCCGCGCGGGCGTGGGAAGCTCGCGTTGGCTGGCCCACTTCTTCAGCGGTCCAACGCGCGGCATGAAAGGCTCGATCCTCGCGCCGATGCGCGTCAGCATCAGGTAAATCCTTGGATGGGTCATGATCCAAGCAAATATCCGGAAGGCCAATCGCTCCAAGCCGCCCGCGCCTTCCCGTCTCTTGGCCTCGGTGACTTCCGCACGAAGCTTCAGCAGCAATTTCGGAATATCGATCTTGACCGGGCAGACCTCTGCGCACGCGCCGCACAAGCTGGACGCAAACGGAAGCCAGGAGTCCTTCGTTACGCCGTGGAATTGCGGCGTGATGATCGCCCCGATCGGCCCGGAGTAGACCCACGGATAATTGTGCCCGCCGATCTTGCGATAGACCGGGCAGTGATTCAGGCACGCGCCGCAACGAATGCAGTAAAGCGACTGGCGTTTCTCCGGATCGGACAGCAGCTTGGTCCGGCCGTTGTCCAGCAGCACAACGTAAAACTCGTCCGGGCCGTCGATCTCGGCGCCGCGCCGCGGCCCGGATAGAAACGACGTGTAGACCGTAAGAGGCTGGCCGGTTGCGCTGCGCCCCAGCAGATTCAAAAACACAGCCAGATCCTGCGCGCGCGGGATCAGCTTTTCGATGCCCGCGACGGCGATGTGAATCTTCGGCGCGGACGTGGTCAAGCGCGCGTTGCCTTCGTTTTCCACCAACACCACGGCGCCAGAATCGGCCACCAGAAAATTTGCGCCGGTTACGCCGATGTCGGCCTGCAGGAATTTGTCGCGCAAAACCGACCGTGCGATCTTGGTCTGCTTCTCCGGAGCAGTTTCCTTCTCCACGCCCAGGCTCTCGGTAAAGACATCGGCGACATCGTAGCGCGTCATATGCAGCGCGGGCGCCACGATATGGTAAGGACGCTGATGAGCGAGCTGGAGAATGTATTCCCCGAGATCGGTTTCCACCGCTTCGAGCTGATGGTGCTCCAAGCGCTCGTTGAAGTGAATTTCTTCGGTGGTCATCGACTTCGATTTGACGATCAGCCGCGCGTTGCGCTCCTTTGCCAGGCCCAGCACGAAGTCAGTCACCTCCTCGCCGTCCTTGCAATAAACAACCTTGCCGCCGTGCGCCACGACGTTCGATTCGAGCTGTTCGAGATAGTAATCCAGGTTCTCGATGGTGTGCTTCTTGATCTCGTGAGCGAGCGTGCGCAACTCCTGGTATTCCGGAAACAGGTCGCTGCGCACCGCGCCGGCGCGATGGTCGATCAGGCGTTTCGTCGCGCTGTAGATCGCCAGTTGCAGCCTAGGGTCGGCTATGGTTTCCTTGATGCTGTCGGAACTCGCGCCAGTCATGCGGTTATCGGGAGGCCAGAACTTCGGCAAGATGCAAAGTGCGGATGGGCAGGCCCGCGCGGTCGATTGCGCCCTGAAGCTGCATCAGGCAACTGGAGTCGATCGAAACCACCGTGCCGGCTTCGGTTTTGAGAATCGAATCGATCTTGGTGCGCGCCATCCCGCCGGACACTTCCGGAAATTTCACCGAAAACGTGCCGCCGAATCCGCAGCACTCCTCGGCGGCTTCCATTTCGCGCAACGTCAGCCCTTGCACTTTGGCGAGCAACCGGCGCGGACCTTGCTTGATGTGCAACTCGCGCAACGCGTGGCAGCTATCGTGATATGTGACCACGCCGTCGAACCGCGCACCCACATCGTCCACGCCCGCTACTTCGGTGAGGAAACGCGAAAATTCCCAAACACGCGGAGCGATGGCCGGCGCTTCTCCGAACAACTCTTCGTAATGATGAGCGATCATTGACGTGCACGAGCCCGACGGCACTACGACGTACTCGGAATCGCGAAAGACGTTCAGAAAATGACGCGCCACCCCGCGTGCCTCATCCGGATAGCCGCTGTTGAAAGCGGGCTGGCCGCAGCAGGTCTGGCCAGCGGGAAAGTCCACCCGATAGCCGAGCCGCTCCAACACCTCGGCCATTGCGATCCCGACCGTGGGGAAAACCTGATCGACGATGCACGTGACGAACAGCGAAACTCGCGCTGGCATGAAACTCAATTGTGCCATATGCCGTGGAGTGGTCCTCGCGTTTAAGATGGTGAGCGTGGAGCTGATCACTATTGGCGAGATTCAGCCGCGCGAGGAACACTACTTGCAGCTCGAGCAAGGCAACATCCTGTTCTTTCCGCGCACGCCTTTCGAGCTCTCCGAGGCCGAGCGCGACGTTCTGCGCGCCACCGGCCTCTCATCCAGCAGCCACCACAAGAACATAGCCTACCGCCCGGCGGCGGACAAAGTCACCGGTTTTGACAAATCCATGGTCCGCGATCCGGAGAATCTGCACGCCGTAATGCGCGCCTACTCCGAACGAGTGCTCACATTCCTGCGCACGCTCCTGCCGCGCTACATGGAGAATTGCCGCATCGACTTCGCCAGCTTCCGGCCCCAGGAGGAAGAGGGCCGCGACCTGCCCACCAAGAAGCGCAACGACCTGCTGCATGTCGACGCCTTCCCCACGCGCCCGACCGGCGGCGATCTGATCCTGCGCGTGTTCACCAATGTCAACGCCACCAAGCCGCGCGTCTGGCTGACGTCGGATCCCTTCGAGACGCTGGCGCAGCGTTATGCGATGGACGCCGGCCTGGCGCAGATTGCCAAGCCTCGCCTGCTCGAGACCCTGCGGTTCGGTACTCGTCGTTCGGCCTACGATCGCTTCATGCTGGGCTTTCACGATTACCTGAAGTTCAATCGCGACTACCAGCAGAACTGCACGAAGTACCGCTTCGAGTTTCCGCCGGATTCCACCTGGATGGTTTTCACCGACATCGTTCCGCACGCCGCCCTGTCAGGGCAGTTCGCGCTGGAGCAGACCGTGATCGTGCGGCGGGACAGCCTGGCCCGCGAGCAGCATGCTCCGATTGCAATCCTCGAAGCGCTCTGCGGTCACCGCTTGGCCCAGCTTCACTCTTGACTTTCCCCTTTTGTTCGCCCACAATAGGGTCATGGCCCTCACCAAACGGCAGAAAGACGTTCTGGACTTCATCGCCGACTTCGTCGAGGAGAACGGCTATAGCCCGAGCTACGAGGAACTGGCGCACGGTCTCAACTTGGCTTCGCTCGCCACCGTCCACAAGCACATCCAGGCGCTCGAATCGCGCAACTACCTGCGGCGGCTATTCAATCAAAGCCGCTCCATCGAGGTTTCTCCGAAGTACGTGCAGGAGCGCCGTAAGAGCCGTCAGGTGGCGCGCGGCGCCGAGGTCCCGCTGGCAGGCCGCATCGCAGCGGGCGCGCCCGTCGAAGCCATCCAAGGCCAGGACACGCTCCAATTCACCGACTTCGCCGGTAAAGGCGACACTTTCGCGCTCCAGGTCACTGGCGAATCGATGATCGACGATCATATCGTAGGCGGCGACTACGTTTTAGTGGAACGAACCCAATCCGCCGCCGATGGAGAGATCGTCGTGGCGCTGGTGGGCGGTAACGAAACCACACTCAAGCGCCTGTATCACGAACCCGGCGGCCGCATCCGGTTACAACCTTCCAACTCTTCGATGCAGCCCATTATCGTGGATGGCGCCGAAGTTCAGATTCAGGGACGCGTGTTGGCCGTGCTGCGCAAATACCGATAACCGCTTCCACGAACGGCGCGACGCCACGCCAAACGATTTCAGGGTTCGAGCCTCCTAATAATACGAAGCGTACTCGGATGATCATGTACCAGCGAAACTGCAGCATGCTGTTCGCGCTTTTGCTCTTGGCGCTATCACTCGATGCGCAGCACACCCCGCCACCAGCCGAGAAAATTAATGTGCCCGAGCAAGGCGCCGCATTGCCGATGGGTGACGTTGGCGGCCGGCCACTCGTCGACGTGCGGATCAACGGCAAGGGCCCTTATCGCTTCATCCTGGACCTTGGAGCGAACAGTACCGTGGTAGCCGACGATCTAGCGACTGAAATGTCGCTACCACCCGTGCCGGGCCAGCCCGCCACAGGACCTGACGGAACGAGCAGGGGCGCCATGGTGAGAATCGAAGAGCTCGGTGTCGGCGATGTGTCCCTGCAAGGCGTGGTGGCGATGGCCGGGCCGCTTTTGCGAATGTTCCGGATGGAAAATGCCCCTCGCGGCGTGCTGAGCGCCTCCAGTTTTCCCGGCTACCTGTTGACCCTGGATTACCCAGGCAAGCGCGTGCTAATTCGCAAAGGAGAGCTACCCGCGCCGGACTCACGCACCAGCTTCGGATACACGGCTGAGCAAATCCTGCCCAGCGCCATAGTCCGCGTCGGCGGCACGGAGGTTCGCGTGCACGTGGATTCCGGATCACCGGGCGGATTGACGCTGCCGACGAAGTACATGCAGGAGCTAAAGCTGGCCGCCGAACCCAAGCAGGTCGGCATAGCCCGCACGCCGCATGGCGAGTATCCAGTTTGGTCGGCAAGAGTGGATGCCGCGATCGAACTAGGCAAGTACAAGTTGGATTTGCCCGAGCTTGGTTTCAGCGACGTCAATCCGATTCCAGGACAAGTGGTCGGCAACATCGGATTTCGAGTACTGCGTCAATTTCAAGTGACGCTAGACGCCAAGAATCGCCGAATCCGGTTCGAGCAGTGACCGCCGCTCGCAGCAATGTTTGGTACGAGACCTGCTAAACTGGAAACGTACCATGGGTAGCCCCGTTAGCGGCCTGAAGCGCTTCCTTTTTTGGGACTATCCTCGCGCCGGCTGGCAGTACGACGTGATGGTGGGGCTCATTCTGGCCTTCATCTTCCTCACTCCGCGGGCATGGTTCCGCGATCAGCCTCGAGCCAGCAGTATTGCCATGCTCCCCGCCGAACACGGCTCCACTGTGTTCTGGATGGATTCGGAACAGCTCTCGGGCGTTCCGGACTCGGAGCGGGCTGCCAGAGCCAGTGTCCTGCTCAAGGCGCGCACTGGAAAAAAATATAACGTTGTTCGACTGGAGCCAATCGTCGATTCCGAACAAGAGATCAAGGGCTACATGGCGTTCACCACGCAGTAGCCGCTGCACGCTGCTCGAATCCGTCTCAATGAAAATGACCTCGCGCGCCTTCGCTGTGTTCCTGCTTCTCGCCAACCTTGCCGCTCGCGCTGCGGATTCCAAGGCCGAATTGCTGGCGCGCATGGACAAAGCTTCCAGCCAGTTCAAAGCCATGACGGCCGAAGTTACGTATCTCACGCACAGCGACGTGCTGAACGACAACACTACCGAAACCGGCAGCGTAGTGATGAAAAAGATGCAGCCCGGCGAAGTCCAAGGCCTGATCGATTTCATAAAAACACCCGATAAACGCACTGTCACGTTCGAGAAACGGCGCGTCCGAATCTACTATCCGAAGACTAAGATCGTGCAAGAGTGGGACTTAGGCGACCAAGGCGAGCAGTTGGACCAGTTCTTGATGATCGGGTTCGGCACTTCCGGCACTGCACTTGCTAGAGACTACAGTGTGAAGGTTTTTCCCCCAGAAGCGGCCAAAGGGCGGCAAGGTGTTCAGGCTGTTCGACTTGAGTTGGAGCCAAAGGCGACCAAGGCGCGCGACTATGTAAAGAAGTTGGAGTTGTGGATTCCTGCCAGTGGCGATCCTTACCCGCTGGAGGAAAAGATTTCTCAGCCCACGGGCGATTACCGTGTGATCACTTACAGTAACTTGCAAATCAATCCGCCGCTGAAGCCTGACGCTCTGGAACTCAAACTCCCGCCCGGGGTTGTAGTAGAACATCCAGGCAAATGACGGATCCTAAGACAAACACGAACAGCCGCCTGAGTTTCCTCGACTGGTCGCGCGGTCTCGCCGTGCTGGTCATGCTGCAGGGCCATGTGTTCCATTCATTTGACAGGCCAGACCTGCGCGGCGAGGGACCGTTCATGCTATCGCAATTCCTGGGCGGAATCGGCCCGGCGATCTTTCTGGTGCTGACCGGAATCACACTGGCCTTCATGATGCACCGTAGCGAACGGCAGGGCGTGGGCCCACTGCGGCGCTGGAAAATCGCGTCGCGCCGCGCCGCCTACCTGTTCTCGCTCGCCTTCCTGTTCCGGCTACAGCTTTGGCTTTTCGCTTATCCGCAGAGCCCCTGGACCGATCTGCTAAAGGTCGACATCCTGAATTGCATGGGCTTCGCGATCGCCCTGATGTCGGTGATGGCGATCTTCACCACGGCCGACCGCGTCCGCTTATGCGCGGGCCTGGGCGCAGCCATCGCCACGCTGTCGCCGATAATTTCTTCCATCAACTGGACCTGGCTGCCGCCGCAGATCTCAGCCTATTTCGTCCCCAGCTATCAATACTTCGCCTTCTTTCCCTGGGCGGCGTTCATCGCATTCGGCCTTAGCATCGGCAGTGTGCTGCGGCTCGCCAGTCCGGAACAAATGCATCGCATGATGCAGTGGGGAACGTTGCTGGGGATCGGACTTGTTCTCGGCGGCCAGTACTTCTCGAATCTGCCATTCTCCATTTACCCGAAATCCGAGTTCTGGCTCGACAGCCCCGGCCTGATCGTCATCAAGCTGGGCGTGGTGCTGCTGATCATGGCGTTTGCCTTTCTATGGACAGAGCACGCGGTCGGCAACTCCTGGAGCTGGATACGGCAGCTTGGCACCACTTCCCTGCTGGTTTACTGGGTCCACATCGAGCTGGTCTACGGACGCTGGTTCGGGGCCCAGAAAGAGACTCTCGGCAATCTCGAGTGCGGCATCTACGCCGTGATTGTGATTGCGCTGATGTTGGGGATTTCGTTGCTGCGAACGCATTGGCGCTCGATTCGAGACATGTTCGCCCCGTTGTTCAGCGACCAAAGCCCCCGCCGCGTTTCCGGCGACTGATCCCGTTCTCGCGCTAGTCCTATAGCGATAACCCTATTCCTTGTCAGCGACAAGTGTTGTATCATTGGCTTACACGGTTGGACCTCAAAGCCGAGGTCTTAAGGGGACTTATGCCACGTTTGAAGCTTGTCCTTTGCTGCTTGATTTGTGCGGCCGCGTGGTCGCAGGAATTCCGCTCAACAATCACCGGGCGAGTAGTCGATGCTCAAGGCGCTGTCGTCCCAAACACAAAAATCACCGCAGTGTTGATCACCACCGGAGGCAGGTCGGAGACCACGTCCGGGCCGGATGGGCTCTACACCATACCGTTCCTGATCCCCGGCATCTATCGTGTCGAGGCGCAGGCTCCTGGATTTAAGCATTACGTTCGGGAACGTGTGGAAGCGAGTACCGGCGAGCGAATTGGCCTGGATATCCGTCTCGACGTAGGTGACATAACGGAAACGGTGAATGTCACGGCCGAGACGCCGCTGCTCGAAACAGCCACGGCCACGACCGGCCAGGTGATTCGTTCGAGCCAGGTGGAGAACATACCGATGAACGGCCGGACGCCGCTGGTGCTGGCGCAGTTGGCCATGGGCGTGGTGCCCAACAGCGATCCGAAATTCAATCGCCCGTTCGACAACGCCGGGCCATCGGGCTTCTCGATGGGCGGCGCGCCCGCGCAATCCAACGAGCTGCTGGTGGACGGAGCGCCGGATACCACGCGGAACCTGCGTGTGGCCTACAATCCCCCGGTGGACGCCGTCGAGGAAGTCCGCGTCCACGCCTTTGAAGTCGACGCCGCCTATGGTCACACGGGCGGGGGCACCGCGAACGTTGTGTTGAAGAGCGGCTCGAACGCCCTGCACGGTTCGGCCTACGAGTTCAACCAGGTGTCGGCGCTCGCCGCGACGCCATTCTTCACCAACAAGGCCGGCTTGCGCAATCCCGTAACACGGTTCAACCAGTGGGGTCTCACCGCCGGTGGGCCGTTGTGGATCCCGAAAGTCTTCAACGGAAAGAATAAGGTGTTTTGGTTTTTCGGCTGGGAAGGCATCAACGATTCAATGCCGGAGCCGCTTACAAGCACCGTACCCACGCAGGCCGAGCGTAATGGCGATTTCTCTGCTTTGCTACCTGTAGAATTGAAACCTGGTGATAATGCAAAGTGCATAGCGAAGACTGGCTATGGCTGCTACCAGATCTTCGACCCGTCTAGCGGTATGAATCAGAGTGGCCGGATCACGCGTTCCCCAATAGCGACCAACGGCATGCTGAACGTCATTCCCAAGAGTCTGATCAGTACGATTGCAACAGCTTACTTCCAGTTCTATCCGCAGCCGAACCAGCCCGGAGCGCTGGACGGGCGCGACAACTATCTTGCCAATTCCATCCGCAGCGACACTTTCAATGGCGAAATCGGCAGGATCGATGTCAACGTAAGCGACAAGAACAAATTGTTTTGGAATTTTAGGCACAACGACCGCATCGAGAATCGCGGCAACCGCTTCTTCAACATCGCCACGGGCAATTTCTTGGGCCGCGTCAACCAGGGCACCATGCTGGATGACGTTCACACCTTCAATGCGACGACGGTTATGAACGTCCGGCTAAACTGGACGCGCTTCATCGAAAGCAATACTAGGACCAGTGACGGATTTGATGCGACAAAATTGGGTCTCCCGGCATATGTGACGGCCGCTTCGACGAAACGCGTGCTCCCGGTAGCGGACATAGGCGGCTTTACTCAACTCGGCGATAGCGGGGGTGATCTTACGCCCTTCGATATCTTCCAGATCTTCGGCGATGTGGTGAAGATCGCCGGCAAACACAGTTTCAAGATCGGCGCCGACGTCCGCGAATTGCGCGAGAGCAGCACCAGCTACGGAAACTCGCAAGGCAGCTATCAGTTCCGTACCAACTGGACGCGGTTCGATGCCGCGGACGTCAGCACGGCTGCTCCGCTTGGCCAGGATCTTGCCGCCTTTCTTTTGGGTCTTCCGACCGGCGGCAGCTTCGACCTGAACGCTTTCCGCACTCAACAGGCAAAGTATTACGCGCTCTTCGTTCACGATGACTGGCGAATCAAGAGTAACCTTGTACTGAATGTCGGGATTCGTTACGAGCAGGATCTCCCCACCACCGAACGCTTCAACCGGAGTGTCAGTGGCTTTGATCTAACGACAGCAAACCCCATCGCAACCACGGCGATAGCAGCTTACGCCGCCAATTATCCCAAGATCAACAACCCGGATTTACTCTCACCTAGCCAGTTCAAAGTGCCGGGTGGTTTGTTATTTCCAAATTCAAGCAACCAGCAAATCTATCACACCTCGTCGCACATCGTCAGCCCGCGATTCGGCTTCGCCTGGACGCCGTCGAAGCTGGGTGGGAAGACAGTGCTTCGTGGCGTTTTCGGCATCTTCGTGTTTCCGATCGGCACCGCCGGTGTGAACCAGGCGGTGCCGATCGGAAACACGAAGATGCCGAAACCTTGACTCCTTACGCCACGCTCGCTAATCCCTTTCCGGGCGGCATCCAGCAGCCAACCGGTTCGTCGCTGGGACTGGCCACATTTCTAGGCAAGGATGTCACCTTCTTCAACACCAATGTTTTGAATCCTTATTCCATCCGCTGGAACTTAAGCGTACAACGGGAATTGCCGGGGACGATGGTACTGGAAGTGGGATATATCGGTAACCACGCCGTGCATCTTGGCCTCGGATCAACCAATCGCGACACGGCTGACTTCCAACTGAACTACCTGCCCGGCCAGTACCTCAGCACTTCGCCTGTACAAGACCCGAATACGATCAAACGTATGACGGCGATCGTTGCCAATCCTTTCGCCGGGTTGATTCCGGGAACCTCGCTGAATGGGTCCACGGTGCAAGTGTCGACGTTGTTGCAAACCTTCCCCGAGTTTGGACGCATTAACATGCAGCAAAACAATGGTGGAAGTTCCTATTTCGACAGCCTCAACGTGCGGCTGGAAAAGCGCTATGCGCACGGGTTGACGTTCCTGGCCAACTACACCTGGTCCAAACTTATCGAGCAGTTCCGTCTGTTGAACGACTTCGGCCTGGCGCCCGAAAAGCGAGTCTCTGGCGACGACCGTCCGCAGCGATTTGTCGTGAGCACCAGCTACGAACTGCCGTTCGGTAAGAACAAGCTGATCGGTTTCGGCTCCCCCCTGGCAAACCGTCTGTTGGGAGGTTGGATAGTCAATGGCGTTTATACCTGGCAAGTCGGCGCGCCATTGACATGGACGAACAATGGCATCATCTACTTGGGTGGCGACCTTCACATGAATCCGCGCGGCGTTAACGGAACCGCTTTCGATACCACGCGCTTCAATACCAACAGTGCGCAGCAGCTTTCGTTCAACGTCAGGACCTTCCCCCCAGGATGGCGCGAACAATATCGACTTTTCTCTCATCAAGAACACGTATATCACCGAACGCGTGAATTTGCAGTTGCGGGTCGAGGCCTTCAATGCCTTCAATCATCCGGAGTTCGATGCGCCGAACCTGACTCCGACCAGTTCCAACTTCGGCAAGATCACCAACCAGCCGAACCTGGCGCGCAATCTCCAGATCGGCGCTCGATTGGTCTGGTAGGATTGCTACAATTCTGTAATGCGCAACTTAGCAGGTTTGCTGCTCTTGGCCGTCGCTGGTTACTCAGCCGACGCCTCTTCCAGTTCCCTTCGCGATGCCGCCGCCAAGGCGGTGACGCTGCTTCAGTCCTCCCAAAAGGATTGGTACGCGAAACAGAGTTGCGCCTCGTGTCATCATCAGGCGTTGCCGGCCATGGCCTACCGCGTGGCGCGCGAGCACGGCGTCCCGGTGAACGAGACCCTCGCGCACGCCGACGCCGCACAAGCCTTCGCCCAATATGCCAGCCTGGACCGAGCCGTCCAATACACGCACTTCATCGACCCGGTGATGGACGATGGCTTCCGGCTGCTGGCCGCCGACGCCGCGGGTGTCCGCCGCAGTCTTTCGACCGCGATCTATGCCCGTTTCATCGCACTGCATCAAATGCCGGACGGCCACTGGGTCACCATTGACGAGCGCCCGCCGCAGTCCGCCAGCTTCGTAACAGCCACGGCTGTCGCCCTCCGCGCCGTCCAACTCTACGGTCACGCATCGCTTGCCAGTGATACGGCTGCGCGCGTTGGTCGCGCCCGAACCTGGCTCGCCTCCCAGCATCCTCGGGACACAGAGGAACGCACGCACCAGTTGCTGGGCCTGCATTGGGCTGGAGCCCCGCGCAGCGATCTCTCCAGGCTCGCCGCTGAACTCTCGGCCTCACAACAAAAAGATGGCGGCTGGAATTCCATCGACGGACGTTCCAGCGACGCATACTCCACCGGCGAGGCTCTCATGGCGCTGCATTCCGCCGCGGGTATGGCGGTCAACGATCCCGTGTGGACCAAAGGCGTGCGCTTTCTGCTCGACACGCAGCAGCCGGATGGTTCCTGGCATGTGGTCTCCCGTTTGCATCCGCCTGCCAACGTGAGCCCGCCTTACTTCGAAACCGGATACCCGTACGGTCACGATCAATTCATCTCCGCCATGGGCGCTTCCTGGGCGATCATGGCGCTCGCCACCGCACTTGGACCGGCGCCGAAATACGAAGCGCCCCCATTGCGGGAAGCCGAGCTGAACGACGTTGAGCCGTGGGCCGAGACCGTACTCTTCGGCAGGCCTTCCGAGCTGCGTGGTCTGGATCCGAATTCGGCTACCAAAGGCGGCACCACGGCCTTGATGATGGCCATGCCGGATGTCGAGAAAGCGAAGCTGCTGCTCGATCGCGGCGCCAGCATCAACGCCCGCTCGAAGACGCGTTACTCGGCGCTGCTCGTCGCCGCCCAATATTCCGGTTCTTCGCCCGTAATGCGAATGCTCCTCGATCGAGGCGCTGAAGTCCGCCCGGCGAAGGGTGAAGGCGCACCACTGTTCAACGCCACCGCGCTCGGCCTGTCCCTGATGTCCGGTAACGCAGACCTCGTTCGACGCTTCCTCGCCAAGGGTGACAAGCTGGACGATAAATTCATCTTTCTGGGATTGTTCCCGGGCACCGCCGTTACCGCTCCCATTGGCTTCGACGACACCGCCACCATCTCCGCTCTTCTGGATGCAGGACTTCCTGTTAATTTTGCCGATCCCGACAACGACGATCTCACGCTGCTGGGCTCGGCCGTGCTAGCCAACCGAACGAACCTGGCTCGTCTGCTCATCTCGCGCGGCGCGAAGGTCGACGCAGCTGACAAGAAAGGCATGACGCCGCTGCTCTACGCCGCCTCGATCGACTTCGGCGATTCCGGCATGATCGATCTCTTGCTCAAATCCGGCGCCGACAAACAAGCCCGCAGCAAAGAAGGCTTAACCGCGCTCGACCTGGCTAAGAAATACAACCACACGCACCTGCTAGCGAGCCTGGCTCGCTAGTCAGGCTTCCACCAGCAGCGCACCCCAGTGGAATCCCGCGCCGAAGGCCGCAAAACAAATCAGCTCGCCCGTGCGCGGACCAGGATTCTGCCACCACTCCGACGCCGCAATCAGCATGGATGCCGACGACGTGTTCCCGTACCGCCGAATATTCGAGTAAAACTTCGCCGGCTCCACTTCGAGCGCCCGCGCCACTCGATCAATCAGATTCTGATTGGCCTGATGCATCAAGAAAATCTCGACATCGGAGGCGGCCTTCTGGTTTCTTTGGAGCACCTCGGCGATCACTCCCGGAATCTTGCGCGAAGCCTGCATGATCACCGAGCGGCCATTCATCGCCAGTGGCGCATCAAACTCCAGTCGCAAATCTTGCGCGAATGCGCCATCGGAGTGCAGCACCGCATCCACGATCCTCGCGGAACCATCGCCGGGACTTACGATGCACGCGCCCGCGCCGTCACCGAACAGAATCACGACTCCCTGCTCCAGCGGCTCGCGCGCAACCACCGCGGACATTTTCTCCGCGGCGACCACCAGCACGTTGCCGTGGACCTCGGTCAGGGACCGAGCCAAGACCATCCCGAAGAGTCCACCGGCGCTCGCCATCGGCAGGTCGAGTGCAGGCGCGCCGGCGGCTCCCAATCGATGTGCCACACCAGCGGCCGGACCGGGGAATCGCCGTTCGGCAGTGCCCGAAGCTACAATAAACAACCCGACCTCGCTGGCCTTCATCCCCGCGCGATCCAAACACCGCTGCGCCGCTTCTACCGCCATGTCCTCGACGGATTCATCCGCCGCGGCATAACGCCGTTCTTCAATGCCGGAAACATCAAGAATCCAGCCGGCTTCGCAGTTTAGAAGCGCAGCCAGATCGCCGTTGGTAACCACACGGGATGGCAGGTATGCCCCGAAAGCTTTGATGGTTGCCACAGGCTATTTAGCAGTCGCGGCGTGGCTAATGTAGCTCTCGATGCGCGCGATGGATTCGAACTTGCGTGGATTCAGATCGGAATCGGGAATCCTGATACCGAACTCGCGCTCCAGTTCGCTCACCACGTCCGGCAGCGCAAACGAATCGAGATACCCGGCATCGAACAACGATTCCTCGGCATCCGGAACTGCCGGCTTCTTCGAAACGCTTTTCACGATGGCAATGATTCGTTCCCTATTGTCCATTCGCGACCTCGGCCTTTACGGCCAGAAACCGGGTGTATTGCGCCATCAGCTCGTCGAACAGCATGCTGCCAACCAGGCGATAGCCTGCGCTCGTAAAGTGCACATAATCGCCTTGGCTCAGCCCGGCTTCGACCCACTGCCGCACGGATCCGGGACCGCCCATCCTGGTGCGCCAGTCCCAAAAAGCGCACCGATTCTCGAGCGCCATCTGCCGCTGCACTTCGATTACCGCATCCAGATTCGGAAACGGCACGCGCCGGCCGCGCAAGCGCTTCTCACAATCGGGAGGGCCAACCACCAGGATGCTGGCCAACGGAGCCGCCGCGCGCAACCGGTGGATCACCTCGCTGAACGCCGCGCCGTACTCCTGCGCCGACCATTTCGGACTCAGCGCTTCGTTTGTGCCGTATGCAACCACGATCAGCGCCGGATCGCGCGTCGCCATTTCGCCGGCCATCATCGCCTGATTCCAACCCAGCAGCATGCCCGCCTGTGCGCCGTTGATGCCCAGCGTCTCGTACGTGACGCCGGAGTGATTCTGCGCCACCCAGCCGAACAGGCGCACCGGCGCATCCCGCAGCGTCCGCAGCGTGTATTCATGCGCGCCCGGCACAGGCGTGTAATGAAAGACTCCCGGCGCGGGCGACCCATCCGTGTCGATGGTGTCCACCGCGACTCCATTCACGGCAAATTCCAACGCCCCGCCGCCGGGCTGCTGCAAGTAGTGCAACTCGAGCTGCTCGGATTCGGCCGAGAGAGAAACAGTTTCGTTCGCGGACTTCGCCGTGAGGCTCACACCCCCGATTCCATAGATCCCGTCCCCTTGCCGTCCGACCAAACCATCCGTGTACCAGCCGCGCGAGTTGCTGCCGCGCGAATCGAAGCGGCGATAACCCAGAAACGGATGCCCCGCCAGCGTGAAGCCCGGACCGCCGGCGCCGAACTTGCGCTGAAAAGCCTGGCGCATCGCGTCGGCCCAATCGTCCGACGCGGTGTGCGAATCGCCGAACTGCAAGATATGCAGGGATCCCTGGGACGGAGGATGCGAAATCTGTTCGAAGAAGGCGACCAGTCCGGCGCCGCCTTCCAGTGCCCTCGTCTGTTGCTCGGCGCGAGCGCTTACGGCTTGAAACGCCATCTGCCGAAGCTTCGGTGAAACGTGCACCACTGGCGGCGTGTAATGCTTCTTATGCGTAGCTTTTTTCTTGGTGGATTTTTTCGTGACGCCAAACGCGGGCGCGGCGGCCAGGAATAGCGCAAGAATCAAAGCCAGTTTCATGGCGTCTGCCTTGCCAAGCCCTGCTGCTGTTTCGCTTTGAACTGCCGGAACCCGGATTCGAGCGCCTGGTAAAGCAAAACGCCGACCCGCCTCGCTCCCGCGGGCAGCGGATGCATGAAGTCCGCGCTCACCAAGCCCGACTGGCTTTCATACCAGCGGCCCATCGTCCCTTCGCCGCCCATGGCTTGAAACGTGTTGAAGAATGCGCAGCTCGTTTCCGACGCGACTTGCCGCTGCACTTCCACCAGACGCGGAAGCGCCGCGGGCGTGACAATCTGCCCGCTCGAGTCGCGTTGCCCTCGATCCATCGGACTCATCACCAGCACCGACGCTCTCGGCACAGCACTCTGGATGCGCCGGATCACGTCCCGTAACTCGCCCGGATAGTATCGCTCGATGTAATCGGCATACAGGCTCTCATTAGTGCCATAATTCACGATCACCAGATCGGGCGCCTCATGCTGAAGCTCGGCGGCCCACTGTGCCTTGTCAAAATAGCGCACCACAACCTGAACCTGGCCGCCATTCAGCCCTAAACTATTGTAAATCACGCCGGGTTCGTCTCTCTCGAAACTGACGCCGAACAGCCTCACGAAGCCGCGCTCCACCGTCAGCTCGATGTGGCGCGCTCCCGGCGGCAATGAGATAACGCGGAACGCCGACCCCTTTTCCGGCCCGGCCGTTTCGATTTCGCCGATCACTTGACCCTCCGCGCGAACCACCAGTAAGCCTCCATCCGGCTGCCGAAGATATTGCACTTCGATGCGCGAATGATCTTCTTTCAGCACCAGGCGCGAAGATGCGCCCACGCTGCCTTGAAAACTGACGCCGCCCAATCCGTGAAGCCCGTCGGGCACGCGCGACTGGCTGGCAGGCCGGATGAACCAGCCTTTCCCGCTTACGTCCACTCCGCGATGGCCGTACCACGCCCATGGCTTCGCGATCAGCACAAATCCGTGACCTGCGTCGCCGAAGCGCTCCTGCATCAGCGAGCGGACGTCGGCGGTGATAGAATCCGCGGTCACGGGCGAATCGCCGTAATGCAAAATGCGCGTCACGGCGCCGGTTTCCTTCGACTCGGTTCGCCACAGCGCCTGATAGAACCCTGTTAGAGCCCCGTGTTGATCAATCAGGTTCGGCTCCACGCGAACCGGCTTCAATCCCGGCGCCGCAGGACGTGGGCGCGGCGGCTCGGCTACCGTCATATTCGGGTTCGCGCGCGGGCGAAAATCCAACACCGTGGCGGGCGCATAAGGCCGCGCTACTTTCGTCAGCTCCAGAAGCAGCATCAGAGCGCCGAAAGTTGCGATCACGAGCGATGTCTTTTTCGGCAGCATCATCAGAACCGGTTATAGATGAACGGCACCGCGCCCGTGGCCGCAATATATTGGATCGCGATCACCACCAGCGCCATCGCCGCAGCCTGCGCATAGAACGGCGATTCGCAATACAGCTCGAGCGACCGATCGTACCAGCGCTTCGGCAGATAGTGCGCGTATGCCGCGACGATCAGCACCAGCACGAACCCGCGTGTCACGTTGCCGAACGCTATGGTGCGCGAGCCGATCTGCGCAAAAATATCCCGGGCCGTGCCGAGATTCGCCGCCCGGAAAAAGATCCATCCGACGAGCACAAAGTGGAACGTCGCAAGCCCGCGCCAGAGCCGTGGTATCGGACGGGCCGGCGGCGTTGGATTCCCGCGAATTACCTGCCACCATCGCTGCACCGCAAGCCCGGTTCCGTGCCACAGTCCCCAAACGAGAAACGTCCAGCTTGCGCCATGCCATAACCCGCCAATCGCCATGGTCAGCACCAGGTTCGCGTAGGTGAAGATCTTCCAGCGTGAACGCAAGCCCGGTAGCGAGAAATACAAGTAATCGCGCAGCCAGTTGGAAAAGGAGATGTGCCAGCGCCGCCAGAAGTCGGCGATGTTTTGAGCGGCGTAAGGACGATTGAAATTGATCGGCAGCTTGATCCCTACGAGCAGCGCCGAGCCGATCGCGATGTCGGTGTAGCCCGAAAAGTCGTAATAAAGCTGCAGCGCATATCCGTAGGCGCCCAGCAACACTTCCGAACCCGAGTAGAGCTTGGGTAAATCGAATACCCGATTCACCAGGTGATCGGCCAGGTAATCCGCGATCATGAACTTCTTCAACAGCCCCAGTCCGATCAAAAACAGCGCCCTGCCGCCATCCTGCGCGCTCACCATTTCGCGCTTCGACCACTGCGGCAGCAGCGTCGGAATGCGCGTGATCGGCCCGGCCAGCGTCGTCGGGAAAAAACTGGCCGAAGCAAGATAAGCCAGGTAGTTCGATGTGGCCTTCGCATCGCGCCGGTAAATGTCGATCGTGTAGGTGAGCGACTGAAATGCGTAGAACGAAAGCCCCAAGGGAAGCGTCCACGACCAGGGGCGCGCCGGCATGTACTTCGCGGTGGCAATCAAGCCCACATTCAGGATGATGCCGAGGGTGACGAGCGCGCGGCGCATCAGCGGCCGCTGCTCGCGCTCCAGCGCGCGCCCGGTGAAAAAGTCACACGTGGACGCAGCGGGAATCAGCGCCAGGTACATCAGGTCCCAGCGCGCGTAGAAAAAATAGTTGGCGAAGACGATGACCGCCAGCCCGCCAAAACGAAACCGCGATACCAGCCAGTAGGCGAAGAAGATGGCGGCCAGAAACGTGAAATACGCGGGCGTGGACAACAACATGAACTGGTTTCTCGTTCCTGGTTCCTCGTTTCTCGGAGGAGCAACCGCTGGACTGGGGAACGAGAAACTAGAAACGAGAAACGAGCAACGGAATGATTCCAGTATACACGCAGGGCGCGGACGAGGTCAGTGTATCAATCCTTCGCGGAGCGCACGGGCAACCGCTTCCGATCGCGAATGTACGTGCAGCTTTTCATAAATCGATCGGAGGTGAAAACCAACGGTGTGGATGCTGATCCCCATCTCGGCAGCGGCCGTTTTGTTCTGATGCCCTTGCGTCAGCAGCTTCAACAGCCGCACCTCCTGCGGTGAGAGACCGGCGGACAACTGTTCGGGTGTCTGCGTCTTGCGGAAGAGTTCCACCACGCGAATTGCAACTTCCGGTGACATCGCTGCGCCACCCTCGGCAATTTCCCGGAGTGCCTCCAGCAGCCGGGCGGGCGGCGTCTTCTTGAGAAGATATCCGCAGGCGCCGGCGCATACCGCCTGAAAAATGCGGTCGTCGTCCTTAAAAACGGTCAGCAAGACCGCCGCGATCGAGGGGTGGCGCTCGCGCATGATTCGGACGCCATCGATGCCGCTCATGCCGGGGAGCCCGATGTCGACCAGCGCGACGCGCGGCGGGCTGGCGCCGATGCCCTCCAGTGCCGCTTCCATTGAGGCGTATACATGCCTGCACTCAAAGCCTTCAGTTCTGTTGATAAGAAATGAGAGCCCTTCCCGCGTCTCGTTTTGATCTTCGACGATCGCCACGCTGATGACGGGCGTTTTCGATTGGTTTCCTGGCACAGATCTCGCTTGCCGACGCCTCAGTGTAATGCATGGCGCGACGCCGGCAACCCTACACAAACGCGCAGGGTGGCTACGGGTTCGTCTTAGCAAAAGCCCCGTGTCCCATCGGAAGATGTATGGCGACGGCGAAGCCCTCGCCGGGTTTCGAGACGAATTGGATGCGGCCGCCCAGGCTTTCCGCCCGCCGGCGCATACCCGGGATTCCGTTGCCACCGGCCCATCCTGGTGGTTTATCGACCGCATTCAATCCGATTCCGTTGTCCTCGACGGTGAGCACCACCTCCCGGTCCACTACTTTCAACTCGGCCTTGACTGCCGTACAGCCGGAGTGGCGGGCGACATTGTGGATGCACTCCTTGAACATCAGGAAGAGTTGCCGCCGAGCCTGAAGGCTCAAATTTTCTCCGGTGTGACTTGTTTGCAAGTTGAAGTCGATGCCCTGGTTGGCGAGCAGATCGAGGGCAAACTCGCGCATGCGCCGGATCAGGGAGTCCATGCCTTGCGGCTCGGAGCGGATGGACCATACGATGTCACCCATGGAATCCACCAACTCCCGGGCCAGGGCGGCAACGCGTTCCAGCGGTTCACCGGGCCGTCCTTGGCCATCGCCGCCGACGCGCGCCACCTCGCTCAAGATGGCGATCTGCGACAGGCTGGAACCGATATCGTCGTGCAAATCGGTCGCGATGGCGGTCCGCACCCTTTCCAGGTTCACCATCTGTGCCACGCGGTAGCGGTGCGCGGCGAACACCAGTGCAATGGCCAGCGCCAGCGCGAGGCCTTGAAACCACCAGCGCTTCCAAATCGGCGGCAGCACGACAAAGTCGATTTCCGCCGGCGACGCACTTTCCGCGCCCTCTGAAGTTACTGCCTTCACCAGAAAGCGGTATGTTCCGCCGGCAAGAGCCGCATAGTTGACCGCGCGCTGGCTGCGCGGCGTGCTCCAGTCTGAATCCGCTCCTTCCAGTTTGTACGAATAGCGGAGCACTTCACCGGGTTCGTAATCGAGACCAACGAATTCGACTTGAAGCTGGTTCCGCGACGGCTTCAACTCCAGCCGCGAGACGTGCGACTCCCCGAGCTGTGACACCGGATAGTCCGCACCGCCGATACGTACATCCGTAATGAGAACCCGCGGCTGCACCGGCGCAGGATCCGCCGTGGGAATCAGCCTGGAGAGGCCCTGCGTGGTCGCAAACCAAAGCGAGCCGGAGCGATCGCGGACCGCCGAATTGAACTCTCCATGCGCCAGGCCATTGGCGCTGGAGAAGTGGCGGATGTGGCCGGTCTTGGGGTCCAGGCGATCCACGCCTCTGCCAGTGCCCGCGTAGATGCGGCCCTGGCGGTCGTTCACGATACAGCGCACGATGTCGCTGGCCATCCCGCTACCCGTGTTATATATCTCTACCCGCGGGCGCTCGGCCCCGGTGTTTTCCAGGCGCCCCAGGCCGCCGCTGCTCGATCCGATCCACAGCCCGTCTTCGTCGACAAACAGGGCCAAGATCGCGCCCCCCGGCACGCCGTCACCGCGCTTGAAGTACTGGAACCCGCGGCGGTTATAGCGATACAGACCGCCCTTATACAGCCCCATCCAGATGTTCCCCTGCCGGTCCTCGGCAAACGCGCTCACCAGGTCGCCCCCAGGCTCGCCTGGAATCCGTGGCGCCGGGAAGTTGAGGAGCTCATTTGTCTGCGGGTCCCAGCGCATCAACCGGTCCCCCTGCTTGGATTGGGCCGAGGCCCAGATGCCGCCCTTGGAATCCTCGAAAATGCGGAAGACCTCACCGTCGCGCGAGTAGCAGATTCGCGGATTCCGCCCGTCCAGATTCGCCGCTTTCGTAGCTGCATAGCGGCAAAGCCCCTGCTTGGTTGCGGCCCACCATTCTCCAGTGCGGCTCTGCAGCACCACTTGATTCCATCCCCAACTGGGATTCTCTGCATAGGCCTTCGGGGCGACACTGCGGAACCACACGCCGTCGAAGATATCCACCGAACGACTCCGCCCGCTGCCTGCCGTGGTCACGGCCAAGAGTTCTCCGGCCAGGTCTTCAAACACCGAAAACACCCGGTCCGTTGGCAGGCCGTCCTGCTCGCGATACGTCGTGAATCCGAGGCGGTCGATTCTCATCACGCCGGCCGATTCGGTCCCGGCCCAGATGTTCCCGGCTTGGTCTTTGGCCAGCGCCGTAATAGCACGGTCGCTTAATCCCTGCGCACGGGTCAGGTTTTCGATAACCGGCTGGCCACTGTCGCCCCATCTCAGGCGGCTGATTCCTTGGGTTGTGCCCACCCATAGGGTTCCGTCCGATGCTTCCGTAAGCGCCTTCACGTCCGTGCCAACCAGACCGGAGTCGTTCGAAAAGACCTTCTCCACCTTCCAGCTACCCGCCGCGCCCCGGCTGATCAACGCCAGCCCGCCGCGAAGCGCCGTCCACATTCTGCCCTTGGAGTCCAGTAGCAACGCCTCGACCCAATTCCCGGGCAGACCGTCCTTCACGGTAAAGCTCTGCACGATTCCGCTCTCTCCCAGGACGAAAATGCCTATTGTTGTGCCGATCCACAAATTGCCGGCCGTGTCCTCGGCGAAATCCGTGATGCGAATCTGAGCAGGCGCCGGAAAATCCTTGTGGCGAAAACTGAGCGCGTCAGTCCATTCAAAGAGCCCGGCGCCGGTCCCGCCCCAAATTTTGCCGGACCGCGACTCCAGAAGAGCAACGACGTAATTGGCGGCGGTCTCTGGCCCGAGCTTGTAGGTGGTAAACCGCGCGCCCTTGCCGCTCGCCGCGATCCGGCTGAGTCCCCGCGCGGTTCCGATCCAGTGATCCCCCGAGCGGGTCTCGGTCAGCGTGAATACCGCCTGGTGCGGTAACCCCTCGTCCACGCCATAACTGACGAAGCGGTATCCGTCGAACCGTGAAAGGCCCTCCGAAGTGCAGAACCATAAGAACCCCCGTGAATCGGCGACGATGCGATTGATCTGGTCCGATGCCAGACCGTCGGCGGTGGTGTAGGCGCGGATTGGCAGCAGATCGCTTTTCAAAGGAAAGACGCTCAGAGCAATCAGGATCGCCAGCCGTCTCATACACACTCCGCTATGCAGACATTCTAACCCCGATGCCCCAAAGTTGCGCCGGTACCTACACGAACGCGCGGGTTGTTGGGCCGGCTTAGGACGTGTAGTATTTCCTTGAGAGCTTTACTACTCAAGGGAGGATGTCCATGAAAAGACTCGGCGTGTGGTTGACGATCGTTGGCTTCTCGCTGTCTGGACTAGTGTTCGCCCAGGATACCGCGGGTTGTCATGGCAGGAAGGTGATAAACGCGCCGTCGGGGAAAAAGGGCCGTGTCCGCCCGGAGCTTGCCCGGAAGGGGAAGGGGGCGGCGACTGGGACGAAAACAACCGGAACTGCCAGTCCCCTTCCAGTCCCTCCCAAGGTGGAAACCGTAATTGGCAAGATCGCAGGCACCGGCAATAAAGGCAATCAACAACCAACCGCTAGGCGCCAGAAAAAGCCACCGCGCCCCGCGCCGGCGCCGCGGCCAGATAAGAACTAACGTGCCCTCGCGGCCGCAAAGCTAAGCGATGACCTACACGAACGTGCGGGTTGTTGCGACGAATTGGAGAATGTAAGATCAACGCTAGTGTATGGAGGAAATTTCGATGAGTATCATTAGAACCCGCGTGCTCGCCGCCCTTGCCGGCCTTGTGCTTTTGATCGGAGGCGTGGCCCCGGCCCAAGGACCACCACGACGGAACGTCTCTCCCGGACATCATCCGAATATCGCGGCGGCGCAGCAGCTCAGCCAGCGAGCCTGGCAAAGAATCGTTGACGCGCAGCGAGCCAATGAATGGGACATGGAAGGTCACGCCCAAAAGGCCAAGAACCTCCTGGATGACGTCAACCGGGAGTTGAAGCTCGCCGCCGGAGCCGCAAACCGCAACACCAGATAGAAGCTTGGAGCGGCGGCTGGAATCACGCACTAAGGACGGCCACGCCACACGAACGCGTGGCTTGTTCTATCGGCTTAGACGCGTAGTAGTCACTTGGGGGCTTTAAATCTATGACAATTCGAACGAGTCTGATGAGTGCGGCCGTACTAGCGATTACGCTTGCAGGCGTGACGCAACCCTCATCTTCGTCGCCTGCGAAAGCTAGAGCCGTCGGACTGTTTCAGGGCATTGGAGTTATAGCGGCGGCATCATCTCGGGGTGTGGACAAGGTACAGCTAGATGATCTGGAGACGTGCCTGGTTGCGAACCGAAAGACGGGTCCAACAAAACTGGGGCAGGTAAAGTGTGGAACCGCTGGGCTCTACAATCCGAAGGTGAGTTGTTGCTGCAACCCTGTTAAGAATACTTACAAGATAGTTCCCAAGAGCAACAACCCCAACTGTAATGCTCCTTGCAGAA
>WNFJ01712201.1_pt1 | contig 64660 bp, 40 predicted proteins | sample 5400461 | NCBI WGS metagenome assembly WNFJ01 (sample SAMN13153349, study PRJNA577476) | soil metagenome | isolation source: 115 cm saprolite on Douglas fir-dominated hillslope | place: USA:California | collected 2013-09-17
GAGCAACACCCATGGGCCATCGCTGTGGCCTGAGCCCTCCCATCGGAGCCGGGAAACAGTCCAAGATCCGCAACTGTGTCAATCTGTCTGCGCTATGTGCCGGCAGATTGACACAGAAACGGATCTTGGGCGCGCCGGAGTGTCATCCGCCGGTTTCGCCTGCCTGATGAGCGTCGGGTTCGTGCCCAGGGTCCTTGCCATCTTCCGTGGTGCTTGCGGTCTCGGGAGCGGCGATGCCGTCCGGGCCCAGCGAACCGGGCGCGCAGCCGGCCAGCACCGCAATCGAGGCGATGGCGCCCCGCAGCGGAGGCCGGCGGTCGCGCGGGCTCTTCGCCGAAGAGCCCGCGCGGGCCGGGCGGGCCGGGCGGTCACGGCGCGGAACCTGCCGCCAGATTGTCTAACTAGGGCAGGGCCCAGCGCTGGTTGGCATTGCCGGTGCAGGACCCGATTTGCAGCTGGGTACCCGGGGTGGTGGACCAGCCGGTGTCGTCGAGGCACTTGCCGGACTGCGGGTTGTAGAGGGCGCCGCCGCTTTGCGGCTGCCAGACCTGCGCGCCGGTGCCGTTGCCGTCGTAACCATCGACTTCCCAGAAGGACAGCTCACCGACGCCGTTGGCGGCGGCGAAGCTCTCCATGGATGAGGCGTCCGACTGGGAGAAGAACTCGTTGTCGTCGTTCTGGCCCGCGATGGGGGGTCAGGCCGAGCCTGGTGCCCGATCGTCGCATGGAGGTCCTTCCCTGGTCCGTTGTCGGCCCGCGCGGCGGGTCGCCGCGGATGACGTGGCTGATGCGGTCCTGGGCTCGGACATGCTGGCTGGAGGGTACCTCAGCTTAACTAATAAGAAAGTTTCTTATTAGTTAAGCTGGCGATATGCCTCCCCAATTGCCAGGTCAACAGAAAGGCGGGAATGACGTGTCGTCCCGGGCCGACAAGTCAGCCGACGCGACCCATAAGCCCAATAGGGCCCGTTCGGGTTCAGCTGGCCGACGGCACGGCGCCGATCCGGCCAGGATCGCCGTCGGCGTGCTCGCCGGCGCTGGCTACGTCAGCCAGCGATGAGGCGTGGCGTCTGGCAGACGTGCTGTGTCACACCTGCGGCTGGGAGATGTTGACCAGCCACGGGACGCCGAACCCGTCGACGCACATGCCGAACTCGTCGCCCCAGACCTGCTTTTGCAGCGGCATGGTCGTGGTCCCGCTGGCGGACAGCTTCTCCCAGTATCCACGCAGGGCGTCGGCGTCGTCACCGCTGAGGCTCACCGAGCACCCGGAGATGGGCTGGTATTCCATGTCACTGGTGACGTCGGCACCCATGATCGTGTAGCCGGCGGCGGTCTCGAGCACCCCGTGCATGATCCGGTCGGCGTCGGGCGAGTCCTTGGCGCCGAACTCAGCGAACGTGCTGACGGCGAGGTTGCCGCCGAACACGCTCGCGTAGAACTCAAGCGCCTGGCGTGCGTTGCCGTTGAAGTTGAGGTACGGATTCAACCGAGATGCCATGGTCTTCTCCTGCAACGTTGTCCTGCGGACGGGGCCCAAGGAGGCCCAGTGCGAATCGGCACGACGCTACCAGCCTGGCCGCGCGCGACAACCGGGGACGCTGGCGGAAGAGGCGCATCCGCGGCAGCCGTTCGGGCAAATGATCCGTAACGGCTGCCGCACGGTGTCACGTGTCCGGCTGGCTCTGGCGCTCGGCATGTTCCTGACGGCATAGCCTGGCACCGGACCGGGCGAGATCTGGCGCGGTGAGGGAGCCAGGCTGAGTGAACGACCGCGAAGTCGACCAGGGGATTGACCAGTGGCGCCGGGTGCGCCGGTATCTCAACGGCCACCGGCACGAGCTGACCCAGGCTGCCGAGGGCCTGTATCCCGAGCTGGGGCGGGTGCGGTCCACGCCGTTGCTCTGCCTGGCGGGCTGGCTTCCGGCTGAGCCGGTCGGCCTCGCCGACGTCAGGCTGAAATGGGTGCCTGAGGTGCCGCCCCCGCGGGTCGACGGGACCGAGCCGCAGGCGCGGGCCGCTGTCCCGCTGGGCGCTGACGGGCGGCGGTTTTCTGACTATGCCGACGCGCTCGCCGCGCTCGATCCGCCGCGGCTGCTCGAGAACAGGATCTGTTACCGCCTGACGAACCTCACACTCGGCGATGGCGCCGCCGCGATGACGTTCGGCCCGAGCACGTACTTCGCAGGCATCAACGTCGACGAGGCGGTGGCGCACGAATTCGCCGGCCGGCAGATGAGCGAGGCCGATAAGCCGCGCCTGGCCGATCTGCCCCTGCGCGACCTGGTGGGCAGCCCCGCGGACCTGGCGGCCCGTGCGGTCACTCCCGCGATCAGCATGCTGACACTGCGCCGCAGCCGTGATGGCGCGATGACGTTCCTGCTGCATCACCGCGACCCCGCCCAGGTGGTCCACGCCGGCGGCCTGTACCAGGTCATTCCGGTCGGCATGTTCCAGCCCTCCAGCGACACCGCCGCCGCGCTGCGGGGCGACTTCGACCTGTGGCGCAGCACGGTACGCGAGTACAGCGAGGAGCTCCTCGGCACCCCGGAGACCTACGGTGACGGCGCCGGGGCCTTCGACTACGACGCCTGGCCGCTGTACCGGGCCCTGACCAAGGCGCGGCAGGACGGGTTGCTCCGCTCCTACCTGCTCGGGATCGGTGTCGACCCGCTGTCACTCGCGGCCGACATCCTCGCCGTCACGGTCATCGACGCAGACGTGTTCGACGACGTCTTCGGCGCTCTGGTGACGGCCAACGCCGAGGGCCAGGTGCTCGGCCACGAAACCCGCGGCTTTGCTTTCACCGCCGGCAACGTCGAGCGTTTCACCGCGCACGAGCCCATGCAGGCCGCGGGCGCGGCCCTGCTCAGGCTCGCATGGGAACACCGGGAGCAGCTCACCGCGCCTGGCTGACGACGTCATCACCGTGCGTGCTCGCCGTCCAGCTTCCGGCTCAGACGGATTGGGGCTCCGGCGCCGCGGCTGGCTGCGTGGTCGTTGCCATCACCGGCGCCGTGCCAGTGCTTGCCCAGTACTCCGCCATCGTGCGCTCCCGGCCGTACCTGTGCCTCAGCCACAGGTAGCAAAGGAACGCCGGCGGTCCGAAGAACGCCTGCGCGGGCACGATCGCGTCGCCGCGGGCGTCGACAAAGTTGATGAGGAGCGGCGCGAGGTTGGGCACGCAGGCACCGAACACCGCGATCAGGCCGAACGCGAGCCGGGCCCCCGGCCGGCCGTACGCCTTGTAGGCGGCGACCGCGAACATGGCATAGACGAGCAGGTCGCCGATGCCGACGCTGAAGTTGTCTATGCCGAACCGCATGCCAAGCGACGGGTCGAGCGGAGTGCCCAGAAGCTCCTCGATGAGCTTGTTGGTCAGCGGGATGACCGCGGTGAAAACGACGTCGTAGGCGGCGAGCGCGAGGGCGAACCAGGCCACGTACCGCAGCTGCATCCCGCCCTGCACGTACAGGTTGGCCACCGCGATCGCGCCGAGGGCGACCAGGACGCTCAGCTCGGCCCACCACAGCTGCCATCCGGCGACGGTGCCGAGCATGGTGCGGCTCGTCCAGATATTGACGCCGACGAGCAGCCCGATGCCGATCCACGTTCGCGTGGAGCCGACCAGCGGACGGTAGCCGATCGACAGCGCGGAGGCGAAGGTCAGCACCAGGAAGCAGGTCAGCGCCCAGCCGGGGAGCGCTACATACAGAAACGGCAGGGCGATGATGAACCCGAGCAGGATCGCGATGTCGCGGCCGTTGAACGTGCCGACCGGCGGCCGCTCCATGCGCACCCGGCGGAAGTACAGCAGCGCACCCGCGCTGACCGCGAACGCGCCGACCAGGGTGACACCCAGCTCGATGAGATTTTGCTGCAGGAGGGAGATCGGCTGGGTCTGCTGCACGAGGGAGATCGGCATGCCGTACGAACCCGTCATGTCATGTTCCAATGAGCGCTTGCTGGCTGGCGAACGTGGTTTCGTGCAGGTCGCTTCGGGTGTGGCGCAGCGAGGTGGCCTGGTCGTCGCCGACGATCGTCAGGTCCACGTCCAGGCCCGCGTCGGCGAAGTGACGGCGGGCCGCGGCGTCGCCGTAGCCGGCGATCGCGGCGGCGGGCAGCGTGAGCTTGACCCGGCCGCCTTCGGCGGTGGCGCCGTAGCGGGCGGGCCAGGGCGCGGTGGGCAGTGCCTCGATGGCCTCGACGAGCTGGCGGGGCGTGACCACACTGGCCGTGTCCAGGTGCAGCAGGTGGTCGGCCTTGCCGAGGATCTGGCTGGTCGCGGGGATACCGGCCAGCTCGCAGCCGAGTGCCTCGCCGGACAGGCAGCGGGCGACGTCGCGGGTGTCGTAGCGGAAGACGGGCATGCACTCGCGGTAGGGGAAGTACGGGGTGATCACGACTGTGCCGAGTGCGCCAGGGGCAGCCGGCTCGCCGGTCCGCAGGTCGAGCAGTTCGGTCAGACCGGTGTTGAGGTCGTGGTGCAGGTGGTTGTGGCTACAGGTCCGCCCGGTGACCGGGATCACCTCGGTCATGCTGAAGGAGTCATGGACCCGCGGCACACCCAGCGTCTGGCAGGCGGCCCGGGCCAGACTGGGGGACAGCACCTCCCCGCCGACGGTGACGCGCCGGAGCTTGAAGTCCCCCGGGCCCATGCCGCGGCGCCTGGCGGCCGTTACGAGCTCGGCGAGGTAGCTGGGGCAGGTCAGCAGCAGCGTCGCCCCGCCGTCGCCGAGGCCGTCGAGAGCCTGGTCCGGTGACACGATGCCGAGCAGCCGGCATCCGGCGCCGGCCAAGCGGCAGGTGGCGGCCGACAGGTGCATCGCGGCGGTCGCCCGGGAGCTGCTGTTGACCTGCATGACGTCGCCGGGCCCAAGCTCGTTGCGCAGCACCGCGGAGAGCGCGCCAAGCGCGGGCCACAGCTCCATCTCGTACCGCGACAGCCATATTTCCACCGGCTGGCCGGTGGTGCCGGTGGTACTGGTGGTCAGGCAGCCCGTCACATCGGTGCACCGGAAGTCACCCGGCCGCTCGATCAGATCCCGCTTGGTCGTCACCGGGATCGCCCGCAGCCCGGTGACGTCGAGCCGGCCGGGCTGGGCGTTCGCCGCGGCGAACCGGCGCGCGTAAAACGGCGACTGCACGGCGAGCCGGCGGGCAGTGCGGCGCAAGCCGCGCTTGGCCAGCTCAAGCTGTGCCGCCTGATCGCCGAGTGGCTCACCGAGCAGTTGCTGCGCATCCGCGCCCGGCTCGCCGAACTCGGCCAGCGTGGCGAGCACGTCATCGACCAGCCGGCCGATGTTGCGCGCGTTCAGCCGGCGCCCCCACACCATGCCCATCGCCATCCGGAACTGTCTGATGCCGGTCTCAAACATCGTCGCTCTGTCCCATGTCGGTGCGGTGACCGGCGCCGTCCGCTCGAGGGCGGCGCCGGCCCCGGCAAGACCGCCCGGGCGAGGGTTCCTGCCCCGCCATCGCGGCCCAGTCAATCGCGGCCCAGTCAATCGCGGCCCAGTTAGAACAGTGCGCTGCCGACGCCGCCGAACAGCACTGCGGTTAGCGACCCCATCACATAGCGAGCGTGCTTGACGCAGCTGATGAGAGACGACATATAACTACCTCCTTTCCGATTCCTCGTGGGCTGACAAGCCGGTGCCATGGTTAGCGGGTGACCGCGACTTTGAGCGTCATCTCGGGGTGCACGGAGCAGGTCAGGTAATACGTACCGAGCGTCTCCCACGGCCCGGTCGTGTAGACGCCGTTCGTCTGCATGAGGTGGAAACCGAGCACCGGCACCCCGGGGACAGGGCTGATGATGTGGCCGTCACGACCAGGACCGATCACGTGAACAAAGCGAGAGTTGTTCACCAGCGTGAGCCGCTCACCGCGGTGGATGGTCACGACTTTCTGCGCGAACATCTGATCGACCATGCCGACGGTGCCGGCGGGATGTGCCTTGGGGGCGGCAATGACGGCCGGTATCAGCAGGCCGGCTAACAGCCCGGGAACGACCAGGAGGACCCGCGGTAGTGACATGGTCGGGCTCCTCGCCACGATCGCCCGGTCTCACGCAGCTAAGGCTGCGTGATCACGGTAGCGTCACGGCGCCCAGCGTGTATAGCAAAGGTCACCAAAATGGCACCTAACGGACACCCACCGGGGAGGATCTGGCCGTCTGTCCAGCTCGCAGGTGAGACCGCGGTGGATGCCCACAAGGCCGACGGCCCACATCCTGGTGCTGACTGCGCCGGCCCGGGCGGGCAGAGCCGGCCGGACAGGAGCGGCGTCGTATCGACAGCAATCGCCGAGCGGTGCAGCCTTGACCGCGTCACCGCGGCGGCTTGGCGGATTCCCACATCGCGTCGAACCGCGCAACCCAGTAAGAGAACCAGCGCCGCGACTCTTTCCTGCGGATCTCAATATGCATACGGTCAGCGATGTTTTCGTCTTTGAAACCGTGCGATTCGACTATCACATAACCGTTGGCGTCGCCCGGGTTGACGATGAGCAAGCTGAATCCCGGGTTGACCCCCAGCTTCCGGTAGCTGAAACCCGGCTCGGCCGCCAGCCGATCCATGATCCCGAACGAGCTGTGCAGGGTGCGGGCGAGGTCGAGGTTGTCATCGAGTTGGTTGGCGGCGTGCGCGAGCGTGCTCGGGTCGTCGTCTTGGACGATGACACGCACCGTCCCCCCGGCGCTCAGCACGAACCGCCTGATGTCGGCGGAGTGGACGAGCACGTTCACCGCGGTCGGGCCGTAGATCCGCAGGTCCCGCACGCCCGGAAGCAGTTTGCTGAACGCGCCGAAGTTCTCACGGCCGCGCAGCACCTCGTCGAGCGCGGGCCGGTCGCCCGACGCCGCCGACGCCGTGTCGAAGACGAGGAAGCTGAGCGCGAGCAAGATCGCGCTCAGCAGCACGGTGTCACTCGCCACGCCGGCCAGACCCAAGATCACAAGGGCGACGCCGACGAGGAAAAGGGCGTACGCCTCCCTGTGCCGACCATGCCGGACGTCATCCATGATGCGCCCGGACACTTCCTTCAGCGCCGCCATGAGATCACATGCTCACCCTTTCGGACGGACACTCACACTCGGCTCAGGGCGTGGAATACGAGGGCATGTCCCCGCAGATCTCTGGCGGCGCGGATTGGCCCGCATCCTCCGAGAGCTACGGCACACACCCTAACGCGGCCGCATGCCCGTGGAGCGCCGCCAGATCAGGAGCTTTCTTTCAGCTCCGCGAGCAGGCGGCGCGCGGTTCTCGCGTCTCCGGGCGGTAAAGGCGGGCGCGCCTGAAGCGCGCGTTCGAGCTCTTCACGCGCCTGCGTCCGGCGACCGAGCAGAGCGGCGACCCGGCCGGCCCGCAGCCGGGTGCGCGAGCGGCCCGGGTCTTGGGGCGCCCCGGGCCCGCCGATGCCAGGGCGAGGGCACGCGCCGACCGGGCGTCGATCTCGTCGTTGAGAGACAGCCCGAGCATGATGGCGCGGTCAAGGTCTTCGAGCGCCGCGCGGTACTCACGGAGATCAACGCGGGCCTGGCCACGGCCGGCCAGTGCTGAACTCTTGTTGCGGTTCCAGCCGAGCGCCCTCGTGAACGTGGCGTCGGCGTCGGCGGGAGACCCCCAGTCCCGCTGCGCGTAACCAAGCCCGGTCAGCGTGTCCACATCGACAGGCAGCCGCGCGTTCGCCTGTTCATGGAACTTGATCGCCTTCGTGTATTCCCCGACATGGCGGTAGACCTCGCCGAGAGCCGACAACACCCGCGCCTGTGCCGCGTCGTCCCCGAGCGCGGTGAATTCGCGCAGCGCCTCCTGGAGGCTTCGGGTGGCCGCGGTCACGTCGCCCTCGACGCGCGCGATCTCACCCTTGAGCTCGAGGGCGTGGGCGAGCCTGCGGGTTTCTCTGAGGCGGGTTTCTCTGGCGGTACCCCGTGTGTCTCTGGCCGCTCGATAGCGCTCGATCGCCATGTCGATAAAACGGTGCGCGTCGGTGAAATCCCCCGTGCCGATCGCGGCTTCGGCGGCGTCGCGGAAATCGGCTGGGGTCCTCGCGGCGGGAGGTTCGGGCAGTTCCACGCGGTGCTCCGCTCGCCATGCGCGGTTGGCGCGCCGCACCGCGTCGATCAGCCGGTCCTGGCCAAGCTGATACCACGTGCTCTGGTTGCGGTACTCGGGCGTGAGGATGCGCACGTCGGCGAGGGCATCCGCCACCTTGTTGGGCATGCCCGCGATCTGCGCGATGCCTCGTAACGCGGTGCCACGAGTGCCCCACTCTGTGACAAAGGTTGATTCGATCCACTCACGCAGGTCGCTCTCTGCTGTTCCGGTCCCTCGGCTGACATCGCGGACGGCCGCGTCATAGAACTCGGCCACGGCCTGACCTGGGTCACCGAACGTCTGCAGGTTCTCCTCGGTGATCAGCTCGACGCGCTCGGGCAGCGAGGACAGGAAGGACCAGAGGTTCGCACACGCGATCTGCAGGTCGAGCGGCTCGACCCGGTCATGCTCAAGCGTCACCGTCTGGAGAAGCCGATCAGTGTAGGTCGTCGTTCGGAGCCGATCAACCAGGCCCCGCGCGGCGTCCGGATCGAACGACCGTCCTGTCCCCTCGAGCGGTCCTGTCACGGCCTCCATGGCGGCCTCGGCGTCGAGGGCGTCAAGCCGCTCTAAACGCACATCGTACGGGGAGAGACGGTCCTCGTAGCGGCTCAAGGTGCCCAGGTGGTCGTCTCGCAATATCAGCAGCAGGTTGAACGCGTCGATCTCCCGCACAGCAGCGCCGAGTTCGTCGATGAGCTGCTCACGTTCGTCGTCGCGCGCCGGGAACGCGGTGAAGATCTCTTCGAACTGGTCGATCGCGGCAAGCACGCTGTAGGGTTCGCCGCGGGCCTTGCTGAGCCCTGGCCGAGAGGCGAGGAATTCGCGCACGGTCGTGCGTGCCCCCGGCGGTTCGCCAAACGGCGCCCAGCTACTGAGCAGGGTGTACCGGTAGGCGTTGTCTGACTGGCTGGTGACCACGGGCCGTGCCGCCTGGTGGACAAGGCGGCCGACGGGAAGCAGGTCCACGTTGGCCTTCGCGGCAAGCTGCGGCAGCACGCCCGCGTTCAGCAACGATGTTTTCCCCACACCAGGGCGCCCGTGCAGCACCGTGACCCGCTCAGCGGGCCAGCTGGACCCCAGGTCCAGCGCCTCGCTGCTGCGGCCGAAAAAGCGGTCAGCCTCGGCGGTACGGAACGGGCGTGGGCCAACATACGGGCCGCTGAGGATCCGGCGTTCCCGGCGATCGTTTGAACTGCCTATGTTCAAGGCCTACCATCCCCTCTCATGCGCCTCAAGCGTGTCACCAGCTTTCTCATGAAAGTCTCGGTCGTTTCCCAAAAGACCCAAATGTTCTGGGAACGGAGATACTGCTCCCAGTACAGGCACGCGGGCGCGGTTGCGGCGTGGGCTGGGTCGAACTGGACGCTGACGTGGTTGCGCTTGTTCGCGCCCTCAAGCAAGCGGCGGAACAGCACGTGGAACGTCCAGTCCTGCAGACTGTAGCCGAGGAAGAGCAGCGGCGTGGTTCGCAGTTGACCGCGAATATAGCGAGGGATGACGTACGGACGGCCGCGTGAACGCGAGTCCCCGGCCTCACGGACGAGGTAGTCGATGTTGTCGTCCTCGGTCAGGAGCAGCGATCTGGCCAAGTTGCGATGGCCATGGAGGTGGAAGACCAGGGGCTCGTCGGCCGAGGGCCGGTAGCCGCCCCGTCCGACCGGACTGGGCGGATGCCCATCATGAGGGCCTGGCCCATACCAGGGGCTGATATCCCGTCGCGGGCGCCGTTCTGCTGTCTGCTCCAGGGCGCGGAACATGAAGTCGTCATAGTTGGTGGTCACGTAGAGGGGAAGCTGGCACTCGGCTAGCACCCGGTGGACCTGGTGTGGCGCAGTGAAGTCAGGCTCGGCCGACTTGTCGAAGTGCTCGCTGACCACCCGCTGCTTCAACGAGTCGGCGTCGCCTGAATACGTCGTTGTCGCCACGAACTGCATGACGCGCGCGAGGTTTTCGGTATCAGGGAACGGATATCCGAACCGCCTGGCCCAATCCGCCGCAAGCTCTCTGCCGGTCGGAATGTGCGGAGCGCTGGCACCGGAGCCGAGGAACGGCGTGCACGTCGCGTTCGCGAGGTTCTCGGCCAGCGCGTTCAGGCGGCTGCGGTCCTCGTCTCGCCTGGAAGCCACAACCGAGATCCATTTCGCCCGCTGCGTCGGAGCGCCGGTGGCGCTGGCCTGCTGGAGGCTTACAAACGTACTGCGCCACCGAAAGGGCGATCGAGGGAAAAAGCAGGATGTGACCGTTCCGTAGTGAAATCGTCGGCACGAGGATGCCTCAGGGCATCGCCGGTCGGCCGGCCCGCCGATCCCCGCGCGATCCCCCCGGTGCCGACTTGGCGTCCAGGCGAACGGCTCCATGTCCCCGGCTCATGTCACGAATTGTTCTTGTTACCACTGTATCGAGCCGAGGTCACCCTGTCCGAAACTGGTTGTTCTGGTTGGTCATAATTCGCCGTTTCGGCCAGCGAAAGGGGACGTCGAGCCAAGGGTGGCGCCTGCCCGACTTGTGCGCCGAAGGGAATAACATTGACGCAAGGGGTCCGCTTGCCGGAGCCGGTTCACGTGGCCCGCTCCCGGTGGCGGTGTCGCAGAACAGGTAAGGAGCGGTGGGGATGACAGATCCGGTGAGCGCCCCGGGCAAGGCGGTCCCACGTCGGCGCCACCGCGTGTGGGGCCGGGAGATTCCGCACCGGAACACCCATTTCATCGGCCGGGAGAAGGAGCTAGCAGACCTGCACAAGTACCTTGCTGATCACTCGGCCGCCCTCATTGGCCAGCCTGTTCAGGCCTTGTACGGGCTCGGCGGCATCGGCAAGACCGAGCTCGCCGCCGAGTACGCCCATCGCTTCCGCGACGACTACGATCTTGTATGGTGGATACGAGCGGAGCGTGAGGAGACCATCACGGGGGCGCTGGTGGCTCTTGGCACGCGGCTCGGACTCGAAGAGTTCCGGCAAGGTGACCGCGACTACTCGATGGGCGTGGTCATGGACGCGCTGATGGAAGAGGTCGAGAACTGGCTGCTGATCTTCGACGACGCGCAGAACGCGTCGCTGATCAGCAAGTACATCCCGCAATCACCGGGACGGGGGCACGTGATCATCACGTCACGGGATATCCGCTGGCGGTCGTTGCACGTGGAGGGCATTGAGCTCACCGAGTTCAAACCACACGAGACCGTGGATTTCTTGCGCAAGCGCGTGCCGGCGCTGGCGCCCGTGGCGGTGCGGGCGAACGCGACGCAACGGGAGGTGGAGGACGCCTGGGCCGAGGACGAGCGCCGTCGGGCGAGCGCGGAAAGGCTGGCCAAGTCGCTCGGCAACCTGCCGCTCGCCGTGGAGCACGCGGCCGCCTATCTCACGGAGACGGGCGCCTCGGCCGACGAGTACCTAACGATGTACGAGCGCAATGCGCACGAGTTGCTGGCCGAGGACGTCGACAGTCCGTACCGGCGCGTGGTAGCAACCACATGGAGCCTCTCCACGCACGCGGTGTCGGACGAGGCTCGCGCCGTCTTCGAGCTGCTCGCGTTCTTCGCCCCCGAGCCGATAGCCGAGGAACTGCTCGTGCAGCCGGTGGCATCGACGCTCCCCAAACCGCTCGATCAGATCCTTATCAACACGTCGAAGTTGCGTCCAGCCGTGCGTGAGCTCGCACGGTATTCCCTGGTCAAGATCGACGGCGTGCGCAATGTGGTTCAGATGCATCGAGTGGTGCGCAAGGTGACAAGAGACCGGCTCGAACGTGAGGACCCGGATAGGTTCGGCGAGTACCGCGACGCCGTCCACGTTCTGCTCGCTGCGTCCGACCCCAACTCTCCTGACCGCGCGGAGAGCTGGCCGATCTACGAACGCTCGCGTGAGCATATCGTGCCCTCTGGAGCGCTGGACTGCGACAGGTCATCGGTCCGCGGACTGATCATCAACCAGGTGCGGCGGCTGTATCAAAGCGGTGGCTACAAGGAGAGCTTGATTCTCGGTGAGCCCGCGCTCGCCGGGTGGCGGGGGAGGTTTCCACCCGACGACAAGCTGACGCTGACGTTGGCCGCCGAGGTCGGTGTGGCGATGCGGTGGGCCGGACGCTGGGAGGAAGCGCGCCAGCTCAACTCCGACACGCGGGACAGGCTGCGCGCCTACGGCGATTCCGACGAAGTCTACCTGCAGTGCGCCCGCAGCTACGGCCGTGACCTGAGCATGCTCGGCAAGTACGCGGAGGCCCTCGACAACGACACGCAACTGCTTCCGATTTACGAACGAGAACTTGGGCCTGGCCATCCACACACACTCGACCTGCGCAACAACATCGGGATCAGCCTGCGCTGCCTGGGCCGGTTCGACGAGGCGCTCGCCCACGACCAGGACATCCTCGATCACCGCAAGCGCACGCTGCCGCGCGTCGACGAGGCCACGCTCAATTCTGAGTTCGCGGTCGCACGCGATCTGCGGCGGCTCGGCCGGTATGAGGAGTCGCTCGAGCTGATCCGCCGGGTGAACGAGGATCTTGAGAACAAGGGCGGCCCGTGGACCCTGTTCCGGTTGCTCGTCGGCGCCGAGCTCAGCCTGTCGCTGCGCCGGGTCGGCATGTACGACGAGGCCCGCAGGCAGGGCGAAATGATCCTCGAGCGCCATCACGCCCTCGTCGGCGAAAAGCACCGGCGGTCGTTGCTGGCCGCGACGTACTTGATCAACGACCTGCGGTTCGCCGGCGATCTGACCGGCGCCGCTGCGCTCGGCGAGCGCACTGTGCGGGAGTGGGAAGAGGTAGTGGGGCCCGACCACCCAAACACCAACGCGGCGCGGGCGAACCTCGCCATCGCGCTGCGGATGCAGGGCGATCTGGTGGACGCGCGCACGCTCGACGAACGCGCGCTCGCCTGTTTCCGCGACATGTACGGCGAGGACCACCCGAACACACTGATCGTGATGGCCAACCTGGCCAGCGACCTGGCGGCGAGCGGGGAGGTGCGGCAGGCCCGCGAGCTTGGCGAGGCTGCGCTTGTCGCCTCGCGCCGAGTGCGGGGCGAGCAGCATCCGTGCACGCTCGCTACCGCCGCCAACCTCTCCCTGGATCGCCGCGCCGTGGGCGACGAGGCGGGCGCCCGTGAGCTTCGCGAGACGGCGCTGCCGGGGCTCGACAACGTCTTCGGGCGAACTCATCCGCAGGCCAGGCGCGCCTCGAACGGCGCCAGGCTAAATATGGATATCGAGCCGATGGCAACCTGAGCGGGCCCGCCCCGGACTGGACGCCGGCCTGGCTATATGCCGCGGCCAGAGGCCCCGCGGTCAGACTCGCCCGCACCCGCGCTGTGATCGGCTCTGAGCACCACGGCGTCAGCCAGCCAGCCAAGGAGGCGCAGCACGTTCGGCGGCTTGCCGATCAGAGCGTGCAGCCGGGCATGCACCGCCGCGGCCACCTCGGGTCGCTCCCTGAGCAGCCGGGCCGGCGCGGGCGGACCCGTGCGCCGCAGCACAATTGCGAGCCCGGCCCATGCGTCAGCGTCGTCGCTGTATTCGAGCCGCCGCAGATAACAGCGAGCGGCGGTCGCGTCGTCGCCGCGCAGCAGGGCGGCGTCGGCCTCGTCGACCGGCGGTCGGACCCCGGCCTGGCCAGGCGCGTCACGGCTGGTGTCAAGAAGCCTGCTGAGCCGCGCCGGGTCGCGGTATCGCGCTGCAAGCAGAGGGGCAAGTGGTTCTTGCGACGCGGGCGGATGCCGCGCACCTCGTGGCGGGGGCTCGATTGTCACGGGCATGCCCGCTCGGCCCACAGCTGCCCCGCCGGGGGCCAGGCCGGCAGCCACCGGACCGTCAGGGCGGCGGGGTTCTTCCCCTGACCGGCGGATCCTCGAGCGGGGCAAAGCGTCGCTCGATTGCCAGGCCCTGGCCAGCGCGTCGATCGCGCCGGCGGCCGGACGCGCGCAGGCGAGCCGCCAGCGAACCCAGTGATCAAGGCGTGCCTCGGCCGCGAGACGCTCGGCCTCCTCCGGCAGGATGTCGTCCTGCCACCCGGTGAGCTCCTGCTGAATCCCAGCCACGAACCGAGCGCCCGCCGCCGTCAATGCGGAAGACGCGGCCAGCGCGGCCGCCGTGCCCAGCGTGGCACGCCGCCACCTGGCGAACTCCACTGCGCCGCGTAACCGTCGCTCCGACCCGCCGACGTGGCGCTGCCGCCGCCAGAACTCAGTGATGCCGAGGTGGGCGTAGCAGCCGTGCAGCAGGCCCGCCGCCGGCCGCGGGTCGTCACGCCACGGCGCATAGCCGAGCCGGTCGTCGCGCTCGTGATCCACAAGCGGAACGAGATCCTCCACCGCGCCGAGGACAAGGTGGTGCAGTTCGTGAACGAACGTCTCCGCCAGCGACAGCCCGCTGGCAGGCAGGCTCAGCCCTATCACGCCGAACGCCCAGCCCGATGTCGCGCTGGTCGGCTGCGAGGTCCTCCCCGCGAGCGGCACCACCGTGGACACCACCGCCGCGAGCACTTCCGCTGCGGTGCGATGGCGACCGACCAGAATCCGCCATGCCTCGCCGGCCCGAAGCTCCCATTCGGCCAGATCGGCCGTTGACAGCGCGGCGACCGGCTCCCCCACGCGAGAGAGAAAGGGATCCAAGGGGTCGAGCGCGACGTTGAGCGCAAGCCCACCGGCTCGGGCGCGCAGTCGCGGTGTGGGCAACCACCGCGGGTCGGCGCGGACGGCCGGATCGAGACCGGTGGGTAGTGCTACCGCACTAGCCCCCGAGGAAGCCAGCGCGCCGTTCCCGTCAAGCCGTACCCGCGCCGAACCCCACGGCTCGCGAGAGTCAAGACGGGCCGTTCCCAAGCCGGGGAGAAGCAAAACGCCATCGCGCAGCGGCACCATGAGATCGAACTGATGACGTGCCCGCAGCGCGGCCGCCGCCGCGACCGCGACGAGATAACCGAGGTCGAGGCGCAAAGGTGCCCGTCCTGCGGCATCAGCCTGTTCGGCGCCATTGCCGACCGGCATCTTGCGCAGGCAGTCAATGGCCCAGCTACCGACGTGCGGAAGCGCGAGGATCTTGGCCACGATTTCGGGTGAATGCGTCTCTATCTGACCAAGCAGCCTCATGGCCGAATCCATCGCGGCAAGATCGTCAGGTGGCCGGGCGCGATGGGCCCGCCGGCGGACCGCCTCCACGAGAAGCCTGTGTTTGCTCAGCTCAGCTGCTATTAATCGGCCGATCACAGCGGTTGTGAATCTGCCGCGGGCCAGGGAAGCCAGTTCAGCGCCGGTGAGACGATGCCTGACCGGTGCCGAATTTGGGCCGGGCATTAACTCAAAATACCCCGACCACTATCCATTATCCCAACAGCGGTCTTCTGCGCTACCCCACATCCGCAGAAGCCGCTCCACAGACGCTCCGAACACCGGATCGTCCAGCATTGCAAGGTCAGCTAACGGCACCTGCGTAACGTCGATGAGACCTGATTCGTGGTCCGTGCCCGGTTCCCCCATGCATCTGCCTCCCTAAGGGACACACAGTAATGATACGACCTGACCTCCGTGATCGTCAGCCTGAGCGACGACAGTCCCGGCGTGTGACATGCGTGACAGTAGAAGCGAAATGCATGTCTCCTGCTCAGCCAGCGAACGATCGTTTGGTATCGACTACCCGCCTGCCGCCGGCGTTATGAGGAAGGTGAGCATCTGACTGCGCCGCTGGTCAGGCGTGACCGGGCGCGGATCACCGCGGCGGTGGCGGCGGCGCGCCGCGAACGCGGCCTAGCGGCCGGGGTGGCCGGTGCCCAGCACGCCCGAGAGCGCCATCCGCGCGGCATAGTCGGCCAACTCGTCGATGCTGAGATGGGACCGGGCGCTGTACCACTCGGTGGTTCCGTCAACACCTGGCGGACGTGGTTGCGGACGGCTGCCGCGGAATCTGCGGCGGCCGGCTTTTGTTGCTTGCTCGTGGCTCATCGTCTTGTTGTCCGTGGTGCGCGCGAGCACAACCTCAAGGACGTCTCGCTGGAGTTGCCGCTTGATGCCCTGATCGTCTTCACCGGGCTGTCCGGGTCCGGCAAGTCCAGCCTGGCCTTCGACACGATCTTCGCCGAAGGCCAGCGCAGGTATGTGGAGTCCCTGTCGGCCTATGCCAGGCAGTTCCTCGGCCAGCTGGACAAGCCCGACGTCGACTTCATCGACGGGCTGTCGCCCGCTGTCTCCATCGGCCAGAACGCCGCGGGCCGCAACCCGCGTTCGACGGTCGGCACGATCACCGAGGTGCATGACTACCTGCGGCTGCTTTACGCGCGGGTGGGCAGGCCGCACTGCCCGATCTGCGGCCGGCCGATCACGCGGCAGAGCCCGCAGCAGATCGTCGACCGGGTACTTGAGCTTGCCGAGGGCACCAGGTTCCAGGTGCTGGCCCCGGTGGCGGTGGGGCGTCAGGGCGAGTACACCGAGATGCTGCGCGAGCTGCAGGCCAAGGGGTATTCCCGGGTCCGGGTCGACGGGGTTGTGGTGCCGCTGTACGGCGCGGTCTCCGGCGAGCTGCCGTCGGTCAAGAAGCACGAGAAGCACGACATCGAGGTCGTGGTCGACCGGCTGGCCGTAAAGGAGTCGGCCAGGCGCAGGCTCACCGACTCCGTCGAGACCGCGTTGTCGGTGTCCGGCGGGGTGGTGGTGCTCGACTTCGTGGACCTTCCTGACCGCGACCCGCACCGGGAGCGGATGTTCTCCGAGCACCTGGCCTGCCTGCACGACGACGTGTCATTCGAGGAGCTTGAGCCGCGTTCGTTCTCATTCAACTCGCCGTGGGGCGCCTGCCCGGACTGCACGGGCCTGGGTACCCGGATGGAGGTCGACCCGGAGCTTGTCGTCCCCGATCCGGCCCGGACCCTGGCCGACGGCGCGATCGTCCCGTGGAGCGGGGGGCAGGTCCGCGACTACTTCATCAGGCTGATCGAGGCGCTCGGTGCCGCGGCCGGGTTCAGCATCGACACCCCGTGGGACAAGCTGCCCGCCGCCGCTCAGCGTGCTCTGCTGCACGGGCATGACCAGCAGGTGCACGTCAAGTACACGACCAGGCACGGCAGGCAGCGCTCGTACGACGCCGACTTCGAGGGCGTGATCCCGTACATCGAGCGCAGGCGCGCGGAGGGCGGGAACGAGGCAGGCCCCGACCGGCTCGCGGGGTTCATGCGGGAGGTGCCGTGCCCGTCGTGCCAAGGGGCGCGGCTGAAGCCCATCGCACGTGCGGTGCTGGTCGATGGCAGGTCCATCGCGGACCTGTGCGCCCTGCCGGTCGGCGAGCTGGCCACGCTGCTGCCGAGGCTGACGTTGTCCGACCGGGATACCCAGATCTCGGCCCCCATCCTGGCCGAGGTGGCCAGGCGCCTGAAGTTCCTGCTTGATGTGGGTCTGGACTACCTGACCCTGGACCGGGCATCCGCGGCCCTGGCCGGCGGGGAGGCGCAGCGGATCCGGCTGGCCACCCAGATCGGCTCCGGCCTGGCCGGCGTGCTCTACGTGCTCGACGAGCCGTCGGCGGGCCTGCACCCACGCGACAACCACCGGCTGCTGCAGACCCTGATCCGGCTACGCGATCTTGGCAACACGCTCATCGTCGTCGAGCACGACGAGGACACGATCCGGGCCGCCGACTGGGTGGTCGACATCGGCCCGGGAGCCGGCCGCCTCGGCGGCGAGATCGTCGTCTCCGGCCCGCTGCCCGACCTGCTGACCAGCACGCAGTCGCTGACCGGCGCCTACCTGACCGGCAGGGAGTCCATCCCGCTGCCCGTCGCGCGCAGGAAACCGGTTCCCGGCCGGGAAGTCGTGGTCACCGGGGCCAGCGAGCACAACCTGCAAGACATCGACGTCACCTTCCCGCTCGGCTGTTTCGTCGCGGTCACCGGCGTGTCGGGGTCCGGCAAGTCGACCCTGGTGAACGACATCCTCTACCGTGGGCTGGCCAAAGAACTGCACGGGACGGCGGTCGCGGCGGGCAAGCACACACGGGTCACAGGGACGGGCCACCTGGACCAGGTGAGCCGCGTCGGCCAGGGTCCGATCGGCCGGACCCCACGGTCGAGCCCGGCGACCTACACCGGGGTGTTCGACCACATCCGGCGGCTGTTCGCGCAGACCACCGAGGCGAAGATCCGCGGTTACCAGCCGGGCAGGTTCTCCTTCAACGTCAAGGGCGGCCGGAGATCGAGATGCAGTTCCTGCCCGACGTGTACGTGCCGTGCGAGGTCTGCCACGGCGCCCGGTACAACACCGACACCCTGAGCGTGCACTACAAGGGCAAGACCATCGCCGACGTGCTGAACATGCCGATCGAGGAGGCCGCCGCGTTCTTCGAGGCCATCCCCGCCATCCACCGGCACCTCAAGACCCTCGCCGACGTCGGCCTGGGCTACGTCCGGCTCGGCCAGCCCGCCCCCACGCTGTCGGGCGGGGAGGCGCAGCGGGTCAAGCTCGCCGCCGAACTGCAGCGCCGCTCCGCCGGCCGCACCATCTACCTGCTCGACGAACCCACCACCGGCCTGCACTTCGACGACATCCGCAAACTGATCGGCGTGCTCGGCCGGCTCGTGGACGCCGGCAACACCGTCGTCGTGATCGAGCACAACCTGGACGTGATCAAGACCGCGGACTGGGTCATCGACCTCGGTCCAGAAGGCGGATCCCGCGGCGGCACCGTCGTGGCGGCCGGCCCCCCCGAACAGGTCGCCCTGACCGGCGACAGCTACACCGGCCAGTTCCTCAAGAAAATCCTCGGCGCCCACCGCGCCACGTCGCCGCGGGCCGCATGACGGTTGTCCCCGTCGCGCGGGCGCTCGCGGCGCGAGCGGTGACCCGCAGGCGCCGCTGGGGCAGCAAGGCGTAGATCTCCTGGCGGGCAGCGGCCGGGGTGCCTGGCGAGCAGGCGCAGCGTGTAGCTGTCCAGCGGGGGTGTGACGCGCCGTCGCCGGGTGGCCCAGTACTCGGCCAGGGCGGGCCTGAAGGTCGCCCACCTGTAGGAGCACGCCCACAGATGCCTGTCCAGGCTGGCGAACGTCCTGGACGAGACGACGCCCCGGTGGTAGGCGGAGCGCGGCGAGGCGCCGCCCGCGCCACCGAAAGCCGGCGTCCTCTTCGGAGACCTGCAAAACCCTTACTTGGCGGTCGACGAGTTCTTCATCGAGGTTGAGCCGCACGACGACGAAGCGCGCAACGCGCTCGACGCACTGCTTCGCCAGTTGAGAAGTTCCAATATGACGTGGCACTCGATCCCGGCGATCTGCCAATCATCGACAACCATCGGGCAGTGCATGGCAGGAAGCCGTTTCAGGCCCGCTATGACGGACGCGACCGCTGGTTGAAGCGCATCGGTGTCACTCGTGACCTCCGGAAGTCCCGTGCCGCCCGTTCGTCAGCGGACTCACCTATAGTCATCACAGGCATGGCTTCGCTTGCGCAGTCAGCAGCCTGAGAGACGGGCGAGCGGCTGCGTCAGGAGTCGGAGGAGTGAGGGACCATGTATCACGGCGCAAACCTTCCCATCGTCGGAGAGTTCGCCAACCCGACATTGCTGGCCGAGCTCGCTGTGGAGGCGGAATACGCAGGTTGGGATGGGGTATTCGTGTGGGACACGTTGCTGTTCAACGTCGAAACCATGCCGCCAGTCATCGACCCCTGGGCCATGCTCGCCGTGATAGCGACATCAACGACCCGGGTGAAGATCGGGCCCATGATCGCACAACTGGCGCGTCGCCGGCCGTGGGAAGTCGCTCGTCAAGTCGTCACCCTCGACCACCTGTCGCATGGCCGCCTCATCCTCGGGGCCGGCCTGGGCTATGCGAGCGAGGCGGACTTCGGGCATTTCGGCCTGCCATCGGACGCACGAGCGCGAGCGGACCTGCTGGACGAGAGTTTGGATGTCATTGCCGGACTGTGCTCCGGCGAGCCGTTTGAATACCAGGGGCGCCACTACACGATCAAAGAGACGCTGTTCCGGCCCCCTCCGGTCCAGAACCACATTCCGGTCTGGATCGGTGGTTACTGGCCCCACAAGAGGCCGATGCGCAGGGCCGCGCGGTGGCATGGAGCGTTCCCAGCACCGCAAGTCGTCCCGACGGCCGGCGGCTTCGCCGCGATGCCGTTCCCGCCAGAGGAAGTTTCTCGCGTCCGCGGTTACATCGAACAACACCGCTCCAGCCAGGAGCCGTTCGATCTAGTGATCAGCCACGCGCTGCCACTCAATGACCCTGCGGCGGCCGCCGCGGAGGCACGACGGTACGAGCAGGTCGGAGTGACGTGGATCGTCCGCGACTGGCTGCCCTGGGAGACGGAGCCCGACGAACTGCGGGCTCAGCTCCGACGTGGGCCGCTAGGGTCTGCGTGAGACCTTGCGGACACGCCCACGGTCATCGCCGGCCCAGCGCGGCTTCCACCGGAAATCAAGATCCACACGCCGCCTGATCAGCACAAGGACCGGCATCATGGCCAATTCGGGGTTATCTGGGCTTGGTGCATCTGGACTAAGGCTTTAACCCACTGGACTAGTGGTTTTACCAGTAGATCTTCCGTACCCTGAGTTGAAAGCTAGGCGACTGTGTGATTGTCACCAGACGACGCCGGACACCAACCAGCGATGATAGTCGTCAACCGCCCTTTCAGCCGACGCCACTCCGTCGCGCTCACGCCGGGAGGAGATTATCGCTATCGACCCCAAACATCAACGCCAGGCTGCTGGCGCTCCGAGGTCACTGCCCTATTTATCTCATTACTGACGAGTTTTCTTGATGTTAGAACCCCCACCGGGGCTCCGACCTGCGGGCGTGACAAATTCTAACAATGTGGAGCATCCAGAATCGCGAGACTAATTTCTCGTAGGCAATAAATTCCCCGCCATTGATCGCTCCTGCCCTGCCTAGAATCCACGATCGACGCTGAAGCGTTCTTGAGTTGATATCATGCGAGCTCGAAAATCGCTGGAGGTATACGGTGATTTCATGCTCCCGCGTCAGGGGACGCCCCTCTTCATTTCCTATGAACCTGGCTATGCCGGGTGAGCCGACCCTGTGGCCGGAGTTCTCCGTGCTGCTAGGTCCCGATTATTCGGGTAAGTCGTCGGTGCTTTCAGCGTTGTCGCTGAACGGGTGGCAGTGCGTATCGTGCGACAACGACTTCGTCCGCCCGGAATGCTCACTGGTCAACGATCTGCGGGACAGCTTCATCAGTCGCGCCCTGCAGGGGATTGGCGAGTCGTACTCGCCGGACTTCGTGATCACGCTACTGCAAACGTCGGTGGTGTATCTGCGTGACCAGGCCATGCGAGTTGCACCAGACCGGCCCGCAATCATGGACTCCTACTATTACAAGATCCTAGCCAAGTGCGTGCTGACCGGGCTGGTCAATGAGGAACTGTTCACCTGGTGGCGCTCCTTTCCTCAGCCGCGGCGAGTGATTTATCTCGACGTGGCACCCGAGACCGCCTGGCGGCGCAGTGGTGACGGTGCCCGGCTGAACCCGTTCGAGTATTACGGCACCACCCGTACGTGGGAGCGTTTCCACCGGTTCCAGACCGACCTCCGTCAGCTCATGGTGAAGGAGGTGGGCACTGTCCCGGTGAGCGTCCTGGGCGAACCGGAGAGTGTCGATCAGGTGGCCGATGCGATTCAACAGATCATCAGGAGGGACGATGCCGCGGAACTCGGCGGCTGAACAATACCGGCACCGAGTGCTGTCCGAGCGGGATGCCCTGCTGCGCGCGCTGCAGTCGCCCCGTGACGCGCAGCGTCAAGTCCTGGCCAGCCTGTTAGCCGCGAACGCGGGAACCAGTTTTGGCGTGGAGCACGGCTTCAGGAGCGTACGCGACTGGAAGGATTTCCGTGCCGCCGTGCCGATCCGCGACTATGCTGCACTGGCGCCGTGGATCGACCGGGGGGCGGGGGGCGAGCACAACGTGCTGTCCGCTGACGACCCGGTCGTCTATTTCATGAGCAGCGGCAGCACCGGGGACAGCAAGAAGATCCCGATCACCCGTGAGTTCATGCGGACCGGGTTCTTCCCGCCCTTCTATGCCGCCTGGGCCAACTTCGTCGAGCACTTTCCGGATGTGATGGCGCGCGAGGACAGCACACTCAACCTCAAGCACGACCCAGTGAGTCAGACCGCAACCACTCCCTCCGGCCGGCCGCACCTGGGCGCCAGCCAGGTGGACTTCAGCGCGGCATTCGGCGAACCACTGTCTGCTGAGCCCGGCTCCCGGGCGCCATGGGGCGTGCTGCCCGTTTCGATCGGCGACACCGACTATCTGGAGAAGGCATATCTCCGGCTGCGGCTGGCGGTCGAACACGACGTGCGCTGCCTTATCGGCATCAACCCGGCGATGGTCGCGGCGGTGCCCTATCAACTCGGCCAATGGTGGCCGCGGATCGTGAAGGACCTGCGAGACGGCACCCTTGGCGGCCGTCGGTATGGCTCGCCCAACCCGGAGCTTGCGGCCGGACTGGAGCGGATGGCCGGTTACTTCGGCACCCTGCGCCCTGCGCATGTCTGGCCGAACTTCCAACTGATCTTCTGCTGGACCACCGGGCTGGCCTCGCTGTACCTGCCTCGGCTCAGGGAGAGCTTCGGCCAGGACGTGACCGTGCTGCCCGCCCCGGTCGCTGCCTCCGAAGGTTTCGTTGGCGTCGCCCTCGACCGGCACCCCACGGCGTGTTCGGCCGCGGTCACCGCTGCTTTCCACGAGTTCGCCGACGCGGACGCCGAACTGCGGCCGGACAGTGCCACCATGCTGTTCGACGAGTTGGAAGTCGGGCGCGAGTACCACGTGGTGCTTACCCACGTCGGCGGCTTGTACAGGTACGCACTCGGCGATGTGGTGCGCGTGGTCGACCGGCGGCACGGAATGCCCAGGGTGAGCTACGCAGGACGCAGTAACCTCTCCAACACGGCCGGCGAGCGGCTGCGCGAGTCGCACGTCGTGCGCGCCCTCCAGACCGCTTTGGGCGCGAGCGGATTGGAGGTTCGCAACGCGACCTGCCGCCCGGCCACTCCGGCCGGCCTGAGTACCCGCTACGAGTTCGCTCTCGCCCCGCGGAGTCCGTTCGGCGCGCGCGAGGTGACAGCGTTGGTGTCCTCGGTGGACAGTGCGCTGTGCGGGCTTTCGACTGACTACGAATCGGCGCGGGCCGGCCGACGGCTGGGCGAGCCGGTGCTGCACCTGCTGGCCGAGGACGCGTTCCTGCAGGAATGGCAAGCGCGAGTGGAGTCGGGCATCAGGCCAGCCCAGGTCAAAGACCGGGTATTCCAGCGTGACGATGCGGCGTGGCAGCGGCTGCTGGCTTGTCCGGCGTCCTGAGCAGCCCGTTGCGGATGGAGGCAAAAGCATGACTCTTCAGGGCTTCGACGCAGTCGCCAGGACCGCCCTGCTCACCACGGCGCTGCGCACGAAGGAGAGCACCCGGCCAGACCGGCTGTACAACGACCCCTATGCGCACGCGCTGGCCGGTGAGGTCGGGACAGCGCTGTTTGACGAGGTCGCCAAGATGACCCACCTGAATCGGGAGGTGGGCGCCTCCGACAGCCGCCATCTACCGAACACCTTCGACTACAACGCAATCCGCACCCGCTTCCTCGACGACTGGCTCACCGCCACCGTCGCGGAGGGCGGCTTCGACCAGGTCGTCATCGCCGCCGCCGGCATGGACACCAGGGCCTACCGGTTGAACTGGCCGCACCCCGTCCATATCTACGAGATCGACCGGCGCGCCGTGCTCGACCACAAACAGGCCGTGCTCGCCGAGTACGTGCCCGCCGACAACGTGACCAGGCACCTCGTCCCTACCGACCTCCTGGCCGACGACTGGCGGGCCGATCTGATCGCCGCAGGGTTCGGCCCGGCCCGGCAAGCCGTGTGGTTACTGGAAGGCTTGCTGTACTACATTCCGGCGGCGAGCGCCCGCGGGCTGCTCGCCGAACTCCAGGACTTCTGTACCTTGGGCAGCCCGCTGGCCTTCGACTTGATGAACGAGGTCGCGCTCACCGCGCCGTCCACCCGCAAGCTGTCACAGCTGTTCGCCGACTGGGGATCGCCCTGGCTGTTTGGTGCCGACGAACCGGAGCAGTTGATGACCTCCTATGGCTTCGACGCGATCGCTGTGCAGCCCGGGGAGCGCGGCGCGGACTACGGCCGTTGGAAGGACCCGGTCATCGCGCGCGAGGTGCCGGGCATCCCACGTGTGTTCTACGTGCATGGAAAGCGGGCCTGAGAAGATGCGCGCCCGGGTCCGCTCGGTGCTCGCTGGCCGGCAACCGGCCCGGATCCCGGTGCCCGAGCGGGCCGAGTTCGTCCGGATCCTCAGCGAGGCGTGTCGATGACGAAGGTCCTGATCGCCCCGGTCACCATCACCCCCACCAAAGCGCTCACGCCCAGCCATCTGAAGGGATTGCTCTGGGTGGATGTGATGTACCGAGCGACCTCACTAGTTGCGGACGCGACCTACCGCTACAGCAACACCACCTACAACGTCACCAGACAGACCCTCGGCTTTTGGGAATACCTCGACCGCACCTTCGGCGATATCGACTATCGCCTGCATGGCGAGGAGGAGATAGGCGAGCTGTACGTGCGCTACCAGTCCGAGCCGCAACACGCCCCCTTTGCCGCGCTGCGGCCCTACCTGCGGGCGGTCGAGGACGCCGGCTGGGTGCATCCCGCCAGCACCCGGTTGCTCGAGTTGTGGACCGGCTACTACACCCGGCTCGGCATGTACGACCCAGGACTGACGAAGGTGCAGCCGCCCGGGATGAGGCTGGAAGAAATGATCGAGTACCTGGCCGCCCGCGACCTATGCCTGGACAATCGGCCTACCGGTGGGCCGGTGTACCTGGACGCCACCAGGTACGGCCTGCCGCTGCGGCAGATCGTCACCCACGAGTGCCAGCCCAACTACCTGGCCTGCGCGCTCCGCGAACTGGTTCCGTTGGTGGAGCAGTACGGCGAGACCGTGCTGGTGCACGACCGGGCGCTCACCGAGGACTATGTACTGCTGCAGCGGCTGCTCGGCGCGGTGGGCGGCAACATTGTGCGCGTCGCGGTGGACCGGGTGCCGATCAACGGCGTGATCAAGTCCAGCCGGTACGGTGGCTGGCAGGGCCACACGCTCCCGGCGATGTTCGCGGACTGCCAGGACGTCGAACCCGAGGTGCTGAAGCTGGGCATGCGGCTGTACTTCATCGCCGTACTCGGCAAGGGCAGCGGTCAGTCCTTCCGAAAGGATCTGCTGCGCCAGACCATGGCCCGAGCCCACAAGCTGCTGGCCGCCGCCGCACCCCGGCTGACCGCGGCCGAACTCGCGGAATATGTGCGCCGGTACAGCGGGGACAACCGCCACGTCGACCCGTATCGGCTCACCTCGGCGATGCTGGCCAAACACTGCAAACCAGCCGTCCACGACCTCGTTGAGCAGGTGTATCGCTGATGTTCACCCAAGTCCTGCTGCATACCGAACTGGCACGCCGAGTGCGGGCCGCCACCGCCGGCCTGAACGGACGACCTGCCCCGGCGACGGATCTGCCCGACCTCACCCAACTGGCGGACGCCGAGGAGAACGCCCCGGACGTGGCTGTGATCGCCGTGCTACACCACTTCGACCTGGCCACCTTCGCCCGATCCGCACTGGAGTTCGCCCTCGGCGTGGATGCCGAGGAGCGGGACGCCTGGTTCCGGGCGTTCACCCGGACCCTCTTCCTGGCCGGCAACCCGGTAAATCTCGCCGGGCGATTTCGCTTCAACCACATCGCCGCAGACGGCTCGGTAGCCTGGTTCGGGCCAACCTCGACGACGCAGTCCACGGGTCTGCGCCGGCTGCTGAAGCGGCTTGACGGCACGGTGGCGCCGAACCCGCCCGCCGCGCTGACACTGGACGTGCCGGGAGCGAGCGGCGGCCAGCTCTACCGGCTCTACGTGGCCACCGCCGGGGTGGCCATGGCCGATTACCTGGTACACCTCAACCACGTGCTCGCCGAGGCAGTCCTGACCAAGGCGGTCAAGCCAGGAGATCGACTGCTCCTCCACCACGTGCCCCGGCTTGGCAGCGCGGTCGCGCCATACCAGGCGCTGCGCGTACACCGGGACAGCTACCACCCGACGCGGCTGCGCGCCTACGCGTGCCTTTCCACCTGATACCGTCGCCGGCCAGGCGATGGACTTCGACATCACCGTCGCCCGCGTGACACGCGGTGTGTACGTCATCTACTGGATCAAGCCGGACGGCGACTCGGTCAGCCACGTGCACGACTACACCGGGGCTGTCCAGAGCAGGCCATCGGGGGAAGCCACCAGGCCGTCGGCATAGAGTTGCTGTTCGTGCTTCGCATCATCCAGCCCGGCCGACGCCAACAGCGCGGGGCCGAGCACCGGTGATTGGGCAAGCCGCGTTATGCTGCCCACACTGTCCGTGGCCAGATGGTCCCCCTCATTGGCGAAATCCGTTGAGGCAGACTTGACCCGCTGAGTCACGTCCTGCGCGTTGATCAGAGCCGACTCGCCCGAGGCTATCCCGCCTACCAACTCCACGAACGCCTCGAGTTCTGAGCCGCTGCTTTCGGTGACTTTCTTGGCCTTCCAGAAGTACGAATTCTCATCGACATTCATGTCGTAAAATGTCACCAAGAATTCATAGAAAATGCCGTACTCCCGCCGGTACCTCGCCTCGAACTCCCTGAATGCCCTGGCCTCATCCACTGTTCCGGCCAGGACGCTGTTGATCGAGCGGGCCGCCAGCAGAGCGCTGTAGGTGGCCAGGTGCACGCCAGAGGAGAGCACGGGATCAATGAAGCAGGCCGCGTCCCCGACCAGCACCATGCCCGGCCGCCAGAACTTCGTGTTGTGGTATGAGTAGTCCTTCCGCACGCGAAGCCGCCCGTACTCGCCCTCCGTGATCCGCTTGGCACCCGATAGGTAATCGGAGATCATAGGGCACTCGGCGATAAGGTTGGTTAAAGCAGTCTCTGGGTCACCTTGAATTTTGGCCGCCATGTCATGGCGCACGACCGCGCCGACGCTTGTCAGGGTGGCGCTCAGCGGGATGTACCAGAACCAGCCGCTTTCGAACGCCACGGACAGTATGTTTCCTGCATTTGGCTCGGGCAGACGTTTGCCGCCGTCAAAGTAGCCGAACAGGGCGATACTGCGGAAGAATTCGGAGTACTGCCGCGGTCCGCCCACCTGCCGGTAAAGGCGGCTACCATTGCCGGATGCGTCGACCACGAACTTCGCTGATACCTCACGTTTGGTGCCGTCACCGTTGCTGTACCGCACGCCGCAGACCCGTCCGCTATCCTCCAGAACGCTTGTCGCCGAGCAGCCTTCTCTGACGTCGACGCCCAGCCGACGGGCATTATCGAGCATTATCTGGTCGAATTTCATTCGCTCGACCTGGAGGGCATAGGAAGTCTGGTGGGCCATCTTCGGCGAGTCTGGGTATGAAAAAGTCCAGGGCTCTTGGCTGGTTCCCCACTTAGAGGTCGCCCCATTTTTCCTCGTGAAGCCGGCCTGCGCCAAGGCATCCCATGCACCGACAAGGCGGCAGATCCCGTGCACTGTTGGCGGAAGGAGTGACTCCCCTATCTGGTACCGGGGGAACCTCTCTTTCTCAAGTACCAGGACCCGATGTCCCTGCATCGACACCAAAGACGCTGCGGTGGAACCTCCCGGGCCGCCACCCACTATCACCACATCGAATTCTTCCACCTTGCAACCTCCAACCGGGTGCGAGGATACTTATTCCGAAGATATCAAGTCACGTATAGGTGTTTTGGTAGTCATTCAGCGGCCTGGCCCCGCGGGGAAGCCCGCCGCGAGTGAGGTCTCAGCTCCTGGTGAACGGCGTCTCAGCGGAGCGGTGTTACCAGCGGCATCTGCGGGTGACCGTCGAGACAGCCTCGCGGCGGGCGTATGAGGCAGGCCTGGACCTCATTGGCGAGTTCTGCGTTGTGCTCAAGCACGCATGAAGGACGAGGCGCTGATCCGCTTGCCCTCGCTGTCGAAGACCTGGATGTGCGGCACGTCGACAGTGATCCAGACCGTCTGCCCGGGTTTCCAGTGATGGGGGGATTCGAGCCGGACGAGGAGGTGCACGCTACGGTGCGTGCCACGGTGTTCGGGTGCTGGCTGAGCCACCTCGCGGGTGCTCGACCCGCTGGCGCTGTGGCGGTGCGGGCCGAGGCGGCGGGGGCCGAGTCGTCTTGGTGCGCGGCCGACCGTGTCCAGGTCTACCGGGCGGAACCCCACCTCAACACGCGCATGCCATTCGTGTCCCTGGTAATCAAGCGAGTTGACCTTGCCGTGGAGCTGCCAGTCGGCTCCGTTCGTACTGGACGGCATCAAGATTTCTGGCCTGATCCCGACGATAACGGACTCGCCGTGGTAGGGGGTGAGGGCTTCCGATCGCGGATCGTTCCACCGTAAATCGAGATGCTGGCCGCCGAAGTCGATGACGACCCGCTCGCCATTCACCACCCAGATGGTGGCCCACACCAGGGTCATCGGCGGCGAGCTCATGAATGCGGCGACAAAGGCGGTGGCCGGGGCGCTGTAGATACGTGTCGGCTCTCCGACGTCCTGCAGCGCGCCATCGCGCATCACGGCTACGCGGTCGGCCAGCGACAGCGCTTCGGCCTGATCGTGTGTGACGTACACGGTGGTGAGATTAAGCGTTCGGACGAGTGCCGCGATCTCGGCGCGCAGACCACTTCGAAGGCCCACGTCCAGGCTGGCCAGCGGTTCGTCCATGAGCAGCACCTGCGGCTGGTCACGGATGAGGGCGCGGCCCACGGCGACCCGCTGCCGCTCACCACCCGAGAGCTTGCTTGGCCTGCGGTCCAGTGTTCTCTCGATGCCGAGGTTGTGAGCGATCTCGGTGACCCTGGCATCGATGGTGGGTTCGTCCACCCGGGCCATGCGGAGCGGAAAGGCAAGATTGTCGCGCACGGAGCGATGTGGGTAGAGCGCGCCATCCTGGAAGACCATGGCGACGTTGCGGTCCTGCGGCGGCAGGTCGTTGACGGCCTGGCCGCCCAGCCGCACCTCGCCGGAGGTCAGCTCCTCAAGCCCGGCGATGATCCGCAGGATCGTGGTCTTGCCCGACCCCGACGGCCCGACCAAGACCAGCAACTCTCCCTGCTCGGCCGAGAGGCTCACGTCGTTTACGGCGAGCACCCCGCCCTTGTAGATCTTGCTTACCCGGTCGAGCATCACGGCCGTCATCAAGCCACCTCCTGGAGACCCTGCCAGCCGTGGCCGACCTCCGCCGCCTCGCAGCAGTCAAAACTCTATTACCAAAGGCATCATCCACCTTCGGCAGGAAACTAGTCTTTAACTCAGGATATGAAGTGGTCTCACAAGCAAGCTGGGTCTGCGGGCGTGATGTGTCCGCCACCGCCGGAGGTGCCCGGCCGGTGAGCGCGCTGGCCTGCGGCAGCCGTTCGGGAGCATTGTCCACAACGGCCTCGAGATTGCGCTCCCGACTATGTCGGTGTGCATTTTGGAAACTGACAGCGACGAATTGTCACGTTGCGGAGTTATCGGCGCCGATCTGGCCGACGTCGTAGGCGCCCGCACGCAACCGCTCCTCGGCGGTGTGCTCGACTCGCCCCATCGCGAAACGCAGCACCGGCGGCGCCATCAGGGATGTCACGATGGCGACCAGGATGATGATCGTGTACATCTCGGTGCTGAGCACCCCGAGCCGCAGGCCGACCATCGCGATGATGACCTCGATGACGCCGCGGGCGTTCATCCCGGCGCCGACCGCGAGTGCTTCCCAGCGGCTGATGCGGCTGAGCCGGGCACCGAGGTAGGCACCCACGAACTTCCCGGCGATCGCCGCGGCCAGGATGACCAGCCCGACCAGCAGCACCGTCGGCTTGGCCAGCGCGGTGAGATCCATTCTCAGCCCGGCGGTCGCGAAGAACAGCGGGGCCAGGAACGCCATGACGACCGTGCGCAGCGGGGCCAGCCGGGCGGGGTCCAGGGTGCGGCAACTGCTGATCACCAGGCCGCAGACGAACGCGCCGAACACCGCCTCGAGTCCCATCGCCTGCGTGGCCCCAGCGGACAGCAGGATCAAGGTGGTGACGAGCGCCACCGTCGCGCCGCCGTTGCGCACCCGGTCGGACCGGTCGGCGGCCCGCAGCGCGGCCCGCAGGAACGGGCGGCCGAGCAGGGCAACGGCCCCGATGAGGGCGAGGTAGCCGATGGACAGCGCGACGTGCCCGGCCCGCACCCCGCTGGTCGCCATCGCCGCGACGATGGACAGCAGCAGCCAGCCGACGATGTCGTCGACCATGACCGCGCACAAGGTCAGCTGGCCGACGTTGCGGTGCAGCAGCCTCAGGTCCATCAGGGTCTTGGCGATCACGGGAATCGCGCTCACCGCCAACGCGACGCCCAGGAACAGTGCGAACGTGCTGCGCTGGGCCGAACCGGGGATCATCGACGCGGGGAGCAGGAACCCGGCGGTGACACCGAGGCCGAGCGGGATGATCAGCCCGGCCACGCTGATCCGCATGGCCGTGGCCCCCCGCCGGCGCACCAGGCCGAGATCCATGTAGATGCCGGTGAGGCCGACGAGCAGCAGCACACCGAGCTGGCCGGCGGCGTCGAGCAGATGGAACTGAGCGGGGTCGTGCGGCAGCAGCCAGTGGTAAAACGCCGGCGAGACATGCGCAAACACCGAGGGACCGAAAAGCACACCCGCGCACAGCTCACCGACGATCGCGGGCATCCCGGCCTTGGCCGCCAACCTCCCGAGCAGGAGGGCCAGCAGGAGCAAGGATCCGACCTGCAGCAGAAACACCAGAAGCTGGTGAGCACCTATCGGGGCGACAGGAGCGAGCGCTACGAGATGTGACATTACGGCATCCCATCAAACAGGAATAGCGGAATCGGATGTGGGCTGCTGAAGCCCGGGCGACAGGTCCGTCAATTACCGTGGAGCTGGCGCAGATAGTCGTAGGTGGTGGGCAGCTTGGCCGCGAAATCACGCTGGGCCTGCTTGATCGTGGCGAAGACGGGATCCGCGCCCTTGATCGCTTCGGGGCGGTACGTAAGCTCAGGCAGCGGATGATCAGGGACGAAGCCGAGCCCGGCGAAGATGCAGTAGTAGTTGCTGTTGTTCCAGAAGTTTCTGAACTCCGCCTCGAAGTTGCCGTAGTAGTTGGTCTCATCGGTGATCGGCAGGTTCACCGGGAGGCCAGCCTGGTACATGGCGATCTTCTCCTGGATGTCGGGGGCGAGCTGAAGCTCCTTACAGGCCCGCCAGAAGGCCGTGTCCGCGCGCGGCGCGAACGAGAAGTGGGCTTGGATGAAGTCCCTCGAGTCGTCGAACATGACCTCGATCTCACGGTTGAACCGGTCGATCAGGATTGGTTCGAAACGTTTGTCGGGGAAGTACTTGGCGAGCTGATATATGGCCGCGGTGATGAAGTAGATGCCGGTCGACTCCAGCGGTTCGAGGAAGCAGGACGACAGGCCGATGCTCACGCAGTTCTTCACCCAGGTACGCCGGTTGCGGCCGACCCGGAAGCGGACGTGGTTGAGCGGTGTCTTGGCGGGGTCGAGGTTCCACAGCCCGCAGAACTCCTCGGTGGCCTCGTCCTGCGTGGCGAACCGGCTCGAATAGACATAGCCGGAGCCGAACCGGCCGAGCATCGGGATCTTCCAGGTCCAGCCCGAGGTCATCGCGATGGCCGAGGTGTACGGCTCGACGCCGTTGGCGGCATCGTCATGGGGCACCGCGGTCGCGACCGCACGATCGTTGAGCAGGTAGTCGCTCATGTCGAGAAACGGTTCCCGCATGGCCTGGTTGATCAGCAGACCGCGGAAGCCCGAGCAGTCGACGAAAAGATCGCCTTCGAGCGTCTGGCCGCCCTTGGTGCACAGCGCGGTGATGAAACCCCGCTCGTCGAAACGGACGTCGGTCATCTCGTCCTGTACGTGCCGTACATTCTGCTGTTTCACCGCAAAGCGCCGGAGCATGTCGGCGACCAGGCTGGCGTCGAAATGCCAGGCATAGTTGGTCCAGCGTTCGCCGTCGATAAATTTTGGCGCCAGCTTCGCGTCCATGATCGGGGGCTCGCGGTAGCAGGCGTAGGCGAAGGGCTCGTCGGTCTCGCCGTGCAGCTTCTTATCGGTCCAGTACTGCGACAGCGGGAGCCGTTCGTGGTTCGGGAGCAGCCCGAACAGATGGTAGAAGTGGTCGGTGGACGAACGGAAGGGCCGTGGGTTCGGCCCGCCTTTGCCGCCGGTGCGCCAGTTGACGAACTTGATGCCCATCTTGTAGCTGGCGTTGCACTCCCGCATCCAGGTGTCCTCGGGCAGGCCGATGGCGTCGAAAAACACCCGTTGCAGGTTAGGCACCGTGGCCTCGCCGACGCCGATCCTGGGGATCGCCGGCGCTTCGAGAACAGTGATTCCGACGGTCTCACCGAATACTTTGCCCAAATAGGATGCTGTCATCCAGCCAGCTGTTCCGCCGCCGAGGATGACAACACTCTTGATTCGCTGGTCCACTTCGTCCCTCCGATTGCACAAGTCGCCTAAAGCCCGTGCCTTTTCGGCACGAGGCGCACGGGCAGGTGAATCAGGCCCCAGGTGAAATTCGACGCGTTGTACCTGGGCTCTCCAATGAGTTCGATGGCCTCGACCTGACGCACCAGTTCATGCAGGAACGCGGCGAGCTCGAGCCGGGCCAGCCGCGCGCCGATGCACAGATGGCGCCCCGCGCCGAAGGTCAGATGCCGGTTCGGGGAGCGGTTCGGCAGGAAACGGCCGGCCTCGGTGAACACTGACTCATCCCGGTTGGCGGATACGTTCCACACCGTGACGCGATCGCCGGCCTCGATGCGCTGACCGCCGACGACCGCGGGCCTGGTCGCGGTGCGCAGCGCGTGCACATCCGGCACGGTCCAGCGCAGGATCTCCTCCACGGCGGCCGGGATCGCGGCATCCCCGGCGGTGTGCAGCGCCTGCCACTGCCGCGGGTTCTCCACCAGGGCGAGGACGCCACCGGCCGCCGAGTAGCGGGTCGTCTCGTTTGCGCCGGCGAGCACGCCGTTGCAGTTAAAGATGATCTCCTCGTCGGTCAGCAGGCGTGACGATCCAGGCACGTTCGTCGTGCGGCGATCGCGCGCCACCCGGCTGATGAAGTCGTCGCCGTCGGTGCCTCTGCGCTTGCGCAGCAGTTCGTCGAAGTAGAGGAAGATCTCGCCGTGGGCGCCGCTCCGGGACTCTTCGTCTTCGCCTTCGAATGCCTCCGTCATCGTCTGGCCAACCCACGCCCAGTCCTCGCGCGGCAGGCCCATCAGCGCGCAGATGACATGGTTGGGGAGCAGCTTGGCCACGTCGACGAGGTCGACATCACCCGCCGCAACGGCCTCGGCCGTCGCTTCCCTGGCGAACTGGCGGGCGAGCCGCTCCATATGCGGAATCTCGGCAGGCGCGAACGTCTTTGACAGCACGCGCTTCAGCTGCGTGTGATCGGGTGGATCTGAGACGATCAGCATTCGCTGGGACACGGCGGACACGGCCTGCGCGTTGCTGCCCAGCCGCATACCAAAGCGCGAGCTGAACGACTCGTGGTCAAGGTAGACGGCGACGGCGTCGTCGTAGCGGCTGACCACCCAGAATCCGGAGCCGTCAGCTTCCTCGTGCCAGTGCACCGGGTCGTTGGCCCGCAGCCAGGCCAGCACCCCCCAGAACTCGTTGCCCGAGAACAATGCGGGGTCGGTGAGATCCACCACTGGTGCTTGCGTCACCGCAGTGTGCCTTTCATCTCGCCTGCCTGCGCGGTCATGGGCCCGAGCAGGGCAAGCGCGGGCTGCGGATCGTCCAGGCAGAAGTAGTGCCCGCCAGCGAACATCCGGGCGCGAAAGGTCTGGGCGGCGTAGTCACGCCAACCGGACAGATCCCCGGCCGAGACGATCATGTCCTGCTCGCCGCCCCACGCCTCGAGCGGGCAATCGACGGCGGCGAGGTCGTCCCCGGCAAAGCTGAGCGAGAGCCGTGCGTCCCGGCTCAGCACGTCGAGCATCACCTCCCGGGTTTCCTCGTCCAGGTGGTCGACGCCGAGACCGCGGGCGTCCAGCAGCCGGGTCAGCTCGCTCTTGTCGCGGACCAGGCCAAGGCCCGCGCCCACCCAGCGTCCGGGCGGCACGCAGGCGGCCACCACCAGGCCGCGCAGCCGCTGGCCGCGCCCGGTTCGCAGGGACCGCGCGATCTCGTAGCCGAGCAGCGCACCAAAGCTGTGCCCGAACACGACCATCGGGTGATCCGCCGGTACCAGCTCGGCCACTTCGGCGACGACCGCGCCGGCCGCAGCGCTCATGGAGGAAGGATCCGGATCGGCCCAGCGGTTTTCCCGGCCGGGAAGCTGAACCCCGATCACCGATACGCCCCCGCCGAGCGCGGCCTGCCACGACCGGAACTGCGCGCAGCCCGCGCCCGCGGGCGGCAGGCACAGCAGGACCGGGCACCGGTCCGGTTGCGGGTGCCACGGCATCAGCCAGGGCCCACTCGTCATGAGCGTCTCCCCTCGGCCTGCGCCAGCCGGTCAAGCTCACGGGCCAGCGCGGCCGCGGTGGGATCGCTCAGCAGATGGCGTACGGACAGCGGAAGCCCGGTGCTGCGGCGCAGCGCCCCCACCGCGCGCGCCGCGAGCAGCGAATGCCCGCCGAGCTCGAAGAAGTTCGCCTGAACGTCGTCGACCGGGCGGGAAAGCAGCTCACTCCACGTCTGGCAGACCTGCCGTTCGCGTTCGGTGCCCGGCGGCCGCCCGATGGCGGTCGCGGCGGTGATCCGCGCGAGCGTATCGCGGTCGACCTTGCCGGTCGGCAGCGCCGGCAGCGCGGCGACGACCGCCACCGTGGCCGGCACCATGAAATCGGGCAGGCGCGCGGCGAGCCGCTCCCTGATCCGTGCGACACACTGGCCAGAGTCCGTGCCGGGTGCCGTTGTCACGGCCAGCCCCAGGCGGTCGGCACTGGCAACCTTGAACGCCGCGGCGGCACGGACCGTGTCGACGGTCATGGCGACCTGCTCAATCTCGCCGAGCTCGACTCTGAATCCGCGCACCTTGATCTGCTCGTCGGCCCGGCCCCGGTACTCGATCTGCCCGTCTGGCCGCAGCCGCGCCACGTCGCCGGAACGGTACATCCGGGTCCCGTCGCCCGCGAAGGGGTCCAGCGAAAATCGCTCGTTCGTGAGGTCAGGGCGGTTACGGTAACCGCGCGCCACGGCCGGGCCGCCGATGTACAGCTCGCCCTCGACGCCGGCCGCCACCGGCCGGCGCTCATCATCCAGGATGTAGACCCGGTAGCCGGGAAGCGGCCTGCCGATTGTCGCGGGGTCATCGCCACGGGCGGTGTCCGCCCAGGTGGCGGCGATCGTGGTCTCGGTGGGACCGTAGATGTTCAGCACCCGCGGCGTGCCGTCGAGCCTGCCCAGGAGGGCCGGCGGGCATGGCTCGCCGGCGACGACGATCAGGTCGGCGCCGGGGATGCGCTCCAAGGCGGACAGCAGCGTCGGCGTCAGGCACACGGTACGCGGTGAATGCGCCTCGATCAGCTCGGACAGGCCCGCGGTGGCGTCCCGGGCGGCCAGGTCGACCACGGCCATGCCCTGGCCGTGCAGCACGTAGAGCAGGGCGCAGTTCAGCCAGCCGTCGAAGGCCGGAGAAACCGCGTTGATCCCCATGCCGCCCGGCGGCAGGTTCAAGGTGGCGAGCGCGTCGAGAAAAGTCTCCAGGTTGCGGTACGTCACCTCGACGCCCTTGGGCCACCCCGTCGTACCCGAGGTGTACACGATGTAGGCGCAGTCGTCCGGGCCCGGGACGGCCGGGCCGGGGCCGTCCAGGCTCGGGCCGGCCACGCCCGGGACAGCGGCGCTGGTCACGTCCGGGCTGATCACGCGGGCCCCCGGCGGCAGCGCGCCCGCCGGGACCGCGTCGGCCACGAGCGTCCGCGCGCCCGCGTCACGGAGCACGGAGCAGAGCCGCTCGGCCGGGTGCCGTTCGTCGACCAGCACCGCCGTCGCGCCGAGCCACCAGACCGCCAGCAGACTCGGCAGGCCGAGCCGGGACCGGCCGGAGAGGAGACCGACGGGCGTCTGCGGGCCGGCGCCCGCGGCGGCCAGTTCGGCGGCGATCGCACGTGTCTTTTCTGCGAGCTCGGCGAAGGTGAGCGCACCGTCCGGCGCGCGGACCGCTGTCTGGTTGCCGCGGCGCTCCGCCCACTTCGACACGGCGTCGGCCAGGCGGCCAATCCCGGACCCCGCCCGTGGCTGCTGCTGCGCGGACACTGTCATGTTCCCTCCTCGCGCCGGCCGGTCAACCGCTCGCCCACGACGAGTACTGCCGCAACCCGTACAACAGGGGCGTGGGGTCGTCGTCAGGGTGGCGCGAGACCCTCGCCACCTTGCCGAACACAACGACGTGATCTCCGACGAAAGCCACCCCGGCGACGTCGCAGTCCGCGATCGCGTGGGCGTACTCGATCAGATGAGGACCGCCTGCGGAATCGTGGCGGCGCCACGCGATCTGGTCGAAGCGGTCCGGTTTCCCCGAGGCGAACAGATCAGCGGCGGGCCGCGCCCGGTCATGCAGAAAATTGACGGTGAAGGCGCCGCGGACGAGAACGGCCTCCAGGGTCGGGCTGCCGTTGCGCATGCAGACGAGCAGGGTCGGTGGTGTCAGTGCGACGCTGCACAACGATGAGCAGGTCATACCGTACGGTTTGCCGTCCTCGCCGTGGGCGGTCACGATCGTTACCCCACTGGGGAAGGAGGCCATGAGGGCCTGGAAGTCGGCCGCCGCGATATGCCGGATCTCGGCCATGTGCGGCATGAGGGCCATCAGCCCGCCCCGGCGCGGTCAGCCTGGCCGTCAGTGGCTTGCCTTTCGTCGCGCAGCCGGGGGCCCGTTGGCGGCGCCGAGGAGTCTGGAAGCTGCATGGCCTTGATCTCGCAGAAACCGTCGAGGCCCTCCACGCCGCATTCGCGGCCGATGCCCGACTGCTTCATGCCGCCGAAGGGCGCCACGATGTTGAACGGGCCGCCGTTGATGTCCACCTGGCCGGTGCGGATCTGCCTGGCCACCCGGGTCGCGTGATCCAGGTCACCGGACCAGACCGCACCGTGCAGGCCGTACGGCGTGGCGTTGGCGATCCGGATCGCCTCCGGCTCACCGTCGTACGGCATGATCGACAGCACCGGGCCGAAGATCTCCTCACGGGCGATCGTCATCGATTCATCGACCCCGCCGAACACCGTTGGCTGAACGTAGTAGCCGGCGGTGAAGCCATCTAGCGGCTCCGGGCCACCGGTCACAAGCTCGGCACCTTCTTCGATGCCGGCCCGGATGTAGCCGCGCACGCGCTGCAGGGCGGCCGCGGACACCAGGGGCCCGAGATCGGTGGACGGGTCGCGCGGCGGGCCGACGCGATACTGGCTCGCGAACTGTTCCGCCAGGCCAAGCGCTTCCGCATGGCGGTGTGCGGGCACCAGGAGCCTGCTCCACTGCAGACAGGTCTGCCCGGTGTTGAAGCACGCCTGGTCGACCGTGGCGCGAACGGCGAGGGCGAGATCGGCATCGTCGAGCACGAGGCTCGCGCTCTTGCCACCCAGCTCCAGGTGGACCCGCTTGATGTGCTCCGCGCCGAGCATGCCGACCTCGCGCCCGGCGCGGACCGAGCCGGTGAACGAGATCAGGTCGACCCCCGGCTCTTTCACCAGGGCCGCACCCGCGACCGGGCCCTCGCCCACCACCACGTTGAATACGCCCGGCGGCAGGTCACACTCGGCGGTGATCTCGGCGAGCAGGTAGGCGTGCAATGGTGTGAGCTCGCTGGGCTTGTGCACGATCGTGCAACCAGCCGCCAACGCGGGAAAGATTTTCTGTATGGCCAGTATCAGTGGAACATTCCATGGCGTGATCGCAACCACAACTCCGGCCGGCTCCCTGACGACAACGGAGTTACCTACTCTTCGCTCGAACTCGAAAGCCTCGCTGATATCCAGAAAGGAATGCGCGATTCCGATGGCGAGGCCGACCTGGGCCCCGCGCGCCACCTCCACGGGCGCTCCCACCTCTGAGGTGATCGTGTCGGCGAGTTCGCCGGCGCGTGCGGTGAGGTGGTCGGCCAGGCGCTCAAGGAACCGGATCCGCTCCGCCACCGGGGTTCGCGCCCAGGCTCCGGCGGCGGAGGTCGCGGCGGCCACCGCGCGCCGGGCGTCGGTGGCGGTTCCGGCCGGGACCACCGCCAGGGTGGTTTCGTCACTGGGGTCGATGACGTCGATTCCGTCCCGCGCATCGGAGGGGGTCCAGTCTCCGCCGATCCACTGTGACGTGAACGTCTTCGTTCCTGCGATCGTGGTCATGCTTGCTCCTCAGTCGCCTTTGGCCAGGCTGGCGCGAGAGCACCTTAAGTAGCGCTTTCGTGAGTCTTGGCATTTTCCGCAGCCGCCCGTGTGCCGGCGACCAAATGGGCCAGGCTGGCGACTGTTGGGTGCGCACACAAGTCGGGCAGCCGCAGTTCTATGTCGAACATCGCGCTGACCGCGCTCAGCATCCGCACCGCGAGCACCGAATGCCCGCCGAGCTCGAAGAAGTTGTCCAGCGAACCCACGTCGCCCAGATGGAGCAGCTCCGACCAGATCTGGGCGATTTCCTTCTCCACCGGATCCTGCGGCGCGACGAATTCGGTGCTGAGTCCATCGCGAACGGACCGGTCAGGTGGCGGGAGCGATTGCCGGTCGATTTTGCCGTTGGGCAGCCGCGGCAGTTGTTCCAGGGCGACCACGATGGCCGGCACCATGTAGTGGGGTAGCCGCTCAGCGGCGTACGAGTGCACTACCGCAGGAGCCGGGGCGGAGGGCGCCGCGACGTACGCGACAAGGCGGACGTCACCAGGAAATGGCTCGCGCGTGACCACGACGCCCTCGTCAACGCCAGGCGCGGCGCATACCGTGCGTTCGACCTCTCCCAGCTCTACCCGGAAGCCGCGGATCTTGACCTGGGAATCAGCGCGGCCGAGCACCTCCACCGCGCCGTCGCTGCGGAAGCGAGCGAGGTCGCCGGTGTCATACAGCACAGCATCGGGGTCTTCCGGAAGTGTGCTGGTGACGAACTTGCTGGCGGTGAGTTCGGGCCGCTGGTGATAACCCGCCGCGAGCCCGGCGCCTGCCACGTGCAAGCGTCCCACCACACCGACCGGAACCGGCTCACCGGCCGTGTCGAGGAGGTAGACCCGTACGTTCGCGATGGGCCGGCCCACGGGGACCGGGCGCACGGCTCGCAGCTCCGGCGGTGTCCCCGCGGCGGTGAAGTCGTTACCTGCCCCGATGTCCAGGCAAGAAAGCGCGTTGGTGGTTTCCGTGGACCCGTAGATCACCACCACGCTGAAGGGCAAGTCGGCCGGTGGCCAGCTCTGTACTCGCTCCGCCGTGGTAACCATGATCCGAAGCGGTGCTCCAGCGGGCCAATCGACGGCCCAGGCCCGTTCGGCCAGGGCCACGACCAGCATGGTATGGGTGATGCCCTCGGCGACGAGCCAGTCGCGCAGCCGCTGCGGGGTGTCGTTGACGGTGAGGGCGTCGCCGATGTGGATGGGCACACCCAAGGCGAGGTAGGGCATCCACTCCATGATCTGCAGGGCGAATCCCGGCGTGGACAGCCAGGAGGCACGGTCACCGGATCGTACGCCAAAGGCGCGCTCGGCCCAGTGGACCAGGTTGACAAGCGCGGCGTGCCGCTCAAGCACCGCCTTGGGCTCACCAGTGGAGCCAGAGGTGTAGAAGAGATGGCTGATGGTGTCGCTTGACAGCTCGACCGCCACCGGTTCGGCCGGCTCGCCGGCAAGGTCATCCCGATCAACGATCAGGCACGGTACCCCTTCGGCCACCCGGTCGCGCAGCGCGTCGGTACTTAGCACGGCGAGCGGCGCCGAATCGGTGATCATATGCGCGAGCCGGGAGGCCGGGTTCACGGGGTCAAGGGGCACCACCGCCGCACCGGTCTTGAGTATGCCGATCGTGGCGACGATGAACTCGGCGCTGCGAGGGCACAAGAGCCCGATCCGTTCGCCGCGGCGCGCTCCCATCCGCGCCAGCCGCCGCGCGATCCGGTTGCTGTCCGCCTCAAGCTCGGCGAAGGTGATAGTGCGCCCGGAATGCACCACGGCGGGCGCGCCTGGCTGGCGGAGCACGTGGGTACGCAGCAATTCGATGTAATCGGCCTCCGGCCAGGCCTGGGCGGTGTTGTTCCAGTCGACCAGCATCCGGGTCCGCTCGGCCGGCGTGATCATGGGCAGTTCGGCGATTGGTGTGCCGTCGTCCGCGCCTGCGGCCATCATCGCGACGTGCCCGGCCATCCGCTCGACGCTCTGCCGTGTCCACCGTGCCTCGTTGGCCTGCAGCATCACCCGGTCACCGGGCAGCACCAGGCGAATGTCGGCCGTGTCCTCGGCATCCTCGGCCGCCGGCCGTGGCGCGGGCAGGCCGGCCAGCACGCGGGCGGACCCGCCTGCACCCGCGGTGTCCGGGGAGGACTCCACGAGACGGGTCGCCCCGGCTGCCTCCCGCAAGCCGGCATCGATGCGCGCCGTGAGCGCGAACATGCTGTCGGTGCCCGCCACGCTGAAGCTGTGCAGCGCGACGGTGCCGTCCGCCATCGGCTCCCCGGCCAGGTGAATGCGCTCCGCCGCGGTGCAGCGATGCAGGAACGCGACGAACAAGGCGGCCCACCAGTGCAGGGGGCGTCGCGCCTCGGCCTGGCACGGTACTTCCACCGCGATGTAGTGCGGCCGCCGTGGCGGTGGGCCAGCGGGCATGTCCACCGGCAGGTCCACGCCGACGTCCTGCCGGGCAGTGATACGGCTGCGCTCAGCCATCCCCTCAGCCATCGGAGTCTCGCTGCTCGGCCGATGCCCACGGTGGCACGGAGAGGATCTTGATGACGGCGCAGGAGTACGTGATTCCGGGTGCCATGCCCATCATGAGCAGGTGGTCACCGGGACCGACCCGTCCGGTGCTGAGCAGGTGGTCGAGCGAGACCATATGGTCGGCTGTCCCGAGGTGACCGACCGTTGTCCCGTACTCCCATGTCGACTTGGACAGCGGAAGCCGGAGCGCCGCCATGAACTGTACCTCGGCTTCATCTCTGGAGCAATGTGTGATAACGGCCCTGGCGACGTCTCTTAACTGAATATCCGCGTCCGACAGGGTCCTTTGGATACACTCGTACGGCTTCTTCTGGAACTCGGCCGCGAGGTCCCAGTTAAGCTTCCCCATCAATCTCTTCTGGAAAGCCTCAAACCGGGAGCTGGGGTTGAAGGCGCGCCCCAAAGTGACGGTGGGCGGAAACATGGGCTCGCCGCACCGGTGGAACTCCTCGGCTTCGGCAATGGTTGTCGAGTGGGCCGACAAAACCTGGGCGAAACCTGGTTCCGTGGTGATGACCATGGCGGCCGCAGCGTCGCCGACCAGGAATGCCGGGCCCGGGTTCCAGCGATCCACGAGTGGCGTGCCGAAGTTGTCACTCGCGACGATGAGCGCCGCCTGCCGCCCGGAATCGGCGTTCAGATAGCCGGACGCGAGTTCGAGGGCGCTGAGGGCGCCGTTGCAGCCGTTCCCCACCTCCACGGCCAGGAGGTCCCCGCCGAGCAGGTAATGCTGCAGGTAGGACTGCGGTAACCAGCCATCTGGACCCTGATGCCAGGAGTGGGCGTAGAGCAGCAGGTCGACGCGGCCAGGATCCAGCCCGCACCGTTCCAACGCCGCACGAGACGCCCGGAGCGCCATTTCCGGCGCCGGAATGTCACCGGCCACCGCTAGCCCGGTCCACCCGTGCGACTCGACATCGCTGGCCGAGTGAGGGCTATTCTTGAGAGCCGACTCGACGCTCACGGTGTCGGGCAGGAAGACCCCAAGGCCGCTGAGGAACATATTCGGCGTGCGCACAACCGCGCCTCCTCGAATCCTGGTTTGCTGGCTCGGTGTGACTCGGGCTGACGAACGGCTCGGCGGCCACCTGGAGCAGCGGCGCGCCGATGTTCCGGCCCGGATCGTGAGGGCGCTTGGGAGCCCGCGCGGTCATCGGGACGAATCCGACCATCGCAGCGCCTGTTTCGGGTGTCAAGCGAGGCCGAACAGAACCGGCAAAACACCTAGTTCCGGCCGCGCCAGAGACGAAATACTCCAGGGATTTCACGAAATACTCCAGGGGTTTCCCCCGATGCCACGGTACTGACATGGCCGCGGTCCGCATATGGGGGCAACGGTGGAGCGCGCCCGGTTCGGTCACGTGCCATTGGTGCCTGGCTGGCACAAGACGCGGCGCGGCTCGATGACAGATCCGTCGGGGAGCAACACGCCGGTGTCTTCGAAGATCACCACGCCGTTGCAGAGCAGGCTCCAGCCCTGTTCTGGGTGGCTGGCGATCACGCGCGCGGCCTGGCGGTCAGGCGCGTCCGCAGGCGGGCACGGCGATGAGTGCTGGCACGTCATCCGCGCGCGCCCGGTCGGGCAGGCCATCGGATCTGGGCTGGCGGAGCTACTGCTCGGCGGGCGGCCAGGGCCGTTCCGCCCGGCGAGCACCCCCGCGGGTAACGCGCTTGGCACGCCGGTCATCACGCACCTGCCGGGCCGGCCGGCAGAGACAACTCGACATAGACGGTCTTGCCCGGGCCGGCCTGGTCGTCGATGGCGCCCCGTTCGCCGCCGTGCAGTTCGATCAGCCCATCGAGCAGTTCCAGGCCCCGGCCGCATTCGTCATCGGCGGCCTGGTGCCTGCGGACCGGCCGCCCCGCGCCGCCGTCATGAACTTCGACCCGCAGCTCACCGCCCGTGTAGCACACCCGCATCTCGACCGGGCCGTCGCCGTGACACAGCGCGTTGGTCACCAGCTCGCTCACCACGAGCTCGGCAAGGTCGGTGTGCTCGCTCAGTGCCCACCCGGACAGGGCCTGGCGAGCCTGCTCACGGGCGCGGCCGACGTGCACCGGGCCGCGGCCGAGCCGGTAGGCGACGGAAAGCTCGCGGGCGGCAGTCAACGGCATTCTCGGCTCCTCACCGGCGCGGGGAGGTTCATCACTATCCGTTCGGGACGGTCAGTTGACGTCGGACCAGGCCGCTATGACGGAGGCGGCCTGGTGGGGGTTTAACCGGGGGTCGCACAGGCTGGCGTGCCAGTTGGCGACGGTGGGGAGCGCGGCCTCGCCGGTTGTGCACTCGGTCACGTTGTCGGGAGTTGTTTCCAGATGGAGCCCGCCGGCCACCCCGCCCGCGGTGGCAACGGCGTGGCGGAAACCCTGGATCTCGCGGCAGATCGTGGTGAGCAGGCGGGTCTTGGTGCCGGCCGGGGTGGTGATGGTGTTGCCGTGCATGGGGTCGCTCAGCCAGATCACCGGGTGGCCCGACGAGCGGACGCGCCGGACCAGCGCGGGCAGCCGGTCGGCGACGGCGTCGGCGCCCATGCGGGCGATGAGCGTGAGGCGGCCGGGCTCGCGCTGCGGGTCGAGCCGCTGGCACAAGCTTGTGATCTCCTCGGGGCTCATGGTGGGACCGACCTTGCAGGCGATGGGGTTGATGACCTCAGCGAGCAGGGCGACGTGCGCGCCGTCTGGCTGGCGGGTCCGGTCGCCGATCCACGGGAAGTGAGTGGAGGCGAGCCACCGCGGCCCGTCGCCGACCTTGCGGATCATCGGCATCTCGTAGTCCAGGAGCAGCGCTTCGTGGCTGGTCCATACGACCGGTTCGGACAGAGCCACGCCCGGACGGGCCGTCAGCCCGTCCCAGCCCAGCGCGGCCATGATCCGGCTGGCGGCCATGTAGCTGGTGAGGATCCGCCTCGGGTCGGGGCGCCGGCTCCGCGGATTGGCCGCAGGCCCGTTGACCATGTGGCCTCGGTAGACCGGCAGTTCCAGGTGGCCGATCCGCTCCACGGCCTGCGAGCGGGGCTTGGCGAACTGACCGGCGATGCGACCGACCCGCAGCACCTCTTTGTGGCCAACCATGGCCAGCGTCTTGGCGCACAAGTCGATCATTGCCGTCTTACGCTGGATTTGGCCGGCGGTGCAGTCGGCGGGGTCTTCCGCGCAGTCCCCGGCTTGAACCACATAGGCATCGCCCGCCGCGACCCGGGCCAGCAAGGACCGGAGTGTATCCACGTCCTCCGCGCTCACCAGCGGCGGCCAGGACGTCAGGACCTTCCGTATGCGCTGAACCTGCGCCGGGTCGTTCCATTCTGGCTGCTGCTGAGCCCTGACGTGCTGTACGTCCGTATCGACATATCCCACGATGGTCTCCAGTGCCGGGATAGGGACGTCCGATCGGCGTACTCGGTGCTCCGCTGCCGAACGGCGGACAGGCGACGCTATCCGGGAAGCCCTCCAGCCGCGGAACCGATCCGGCCGATCTCCGCAGCGATCTCCTGATTGACACGTCGGCGCCGTTCCATCGACTGGCCCGTGGGTCAACGGTGTCATCGTGCTCGGCGCCCCTTCCATGGTGTCGCGTCCGCGTGGTATTCATCAGACGCCCCCCGGGATACGCAAAACACCAGAGTTAGCACGTCGCCGACGCGGGACAGGCACCGGCGAGCCGGTCACGAGCCGATGGCCGCCCCGGCATGTCGATCTTGAACGCGACGTGTAAAATGCGGCACGCAGCTGTTCCTTGGTAATTGGGAGACAACGTTGTCCCAGCCCACCCGGCCGACCATGCGCGACGTGGCGGCGCTCGCCGGTGTCAGCCTGAAAACCGTCTCACGCGTCATCAACGGGACACCGACCGTGGACCCGGCGCTGGTTTCCCAGGTGCAGCGGGCCGCCGCGCAACTGAACTACCAACCCAACCTGACCGCCAGCATCCTGCGCCGTAGCGACGGCAGATCCCTGATGATCGGCCTCATTCTCGAGGACATCGCGAACCCCTACTCCGCCACCATCTACCGGTCCGCGGAGGACGTCGCCCGGGCGCATGGCGTGGGAGTGCTGGCCGGAAGTGTCGACGAGGACGCCGGACGGGAGCGGGAACTGGCCGCGGCCCTGTTCCTGCGGCGGGTCGACGGCCTCATCATCGTCCCGGCCGGGCACGACCACAGTTACCTGCTCCATGAGATGAAGATGGGCACGGCGATCGTTTTCCTCGACCGGCCGCCCGAGTATCTCGCCGCCGACAGCGTCGTATCGGACAACCGCGCCGGGGCGGCGGGCGGCGTCCGGCACCTGATCGGGCATGGTCATCGGCGGATCGGCTACCTGGGCGATCTCATCTCGATCGAGACCGCCCAGGAGCGCTTCGCCGGGTATCAAGACGCGCTGCGCGAAGCCGGCCTCACTCTCGACCATCATCTGGTGCGGCACAACCTGCACACGATCGACGCCGCCGCGGACGCGGCGGGCGAGCTGCTCGGTGGGCCCACGCCACCGTCAGCGTTTTTCAGCGAGCAGAACCTGGTCACCATCGGCACCGTCCGCGCGCTTCGCGCGGCCGCGGCACAGCACGGCACCGCCCTGGTCGGCTTCGACGATTTTCCGCTCGCCGATCTCCTGGAACCCGGCGTAACGGTCGTGGCCCAGGACCCGGCCGCCATGGGGAAGCTCGCCGCCGAGATCCTCTTCCGGCGGATCAGCGGTGACGTGTCACCGGTTCAACAGCACGTCGTCCCAACCCGTCTCATCGAGCGGGCTTCCGGAACGATCCTGCCCCCAGACGTCCTGGCATCCGGCTGAGCGCGCCACCCACTCCCACCATTTGCCAGGAGCGCGTACCGCAGGCCGCACGGTATAGGAGCGGTATAGGACCGGCCCAAACGCGTGGCCTTGTAGGGATTTCCCGGGATTACGAACCCTAACGTGGCTGGTACGGGCCCATCGCCAGTTTCGACCTTTTAAATGGGCTCAGGGCGCTGCCTGAAATCCGGGAGGTTATGTGCGGGTCCGCAACGACGACCACATGGCCGGACTATCCGCTGACTTCGACGATGCGCCCCTTGGACGTATGTTGCCCAGGGTGTTTGTCATGGTTGTGAGTCGCGTCCCAGGCACGGTCGTCATCACACGCCAGGAGTTCTTCCAGCCATGAGGCTTGGTCCGGGCAGCAAGGAACGGCCGATGAGGCGCCGTCCGCCGGGCCGGCCGCGGGAAGCCCCCGGATGACCAGGCACGCCGCGCCTGCTTACCTCCGGGGGCGCTCAATGGAGATCATGATCGAGGCCGATCGGATCAGCAAGAACTTCGGTTCGGTGCGTGCTCTGGATTCGGTGAGCATCGCGGTGGCGAGGGGGACTGTGCTTGCCCTGCTCGGGCATAACGGCTCCGGCAAGACCACCCTCGTCAACATTCTCACCACCGTTCTGCCGCCCAGCTCCGGGCAGGCCAGCGTGGCTGGCTACGGTGTCACCAAGCAGCCACGTGAGGTGCGCAAGCGCATCGGCCTCGCCGGCCAGTTCGCGTCTGTCGACGGCCAGCTCACCGGGCGCGGCAACCTTCTCCTGATCGCCCGGCTGCTCGGCGCCGACCGCCAGGCCGCCCGCGCCAGGGCCGACATGCTCCTGGAGCTGTTCGGCCTCCAGGACATCGCGGCGCGTTGCGCGCACACCTACTCCGGCGGCCTCCGCAGGCGGCTGGATCTCGCCATGTCGCTGGTCGGCCACCCGGAGGTGATCTTTCTCGACGAGCCGACCACCGGCTTGGACCCGTCGAGCCGGATCGGGCTGTGGGAGATCGTGGAAAGCCTGGTGGCCGAAGGGACAACCATCCTGCTGACCACCCAGCACCTTGACGAGGCAGACCGGCTGGCCGACTCCATCGCGGTGCTCTCCGCCGGCGTGGTGGTCGCCAGCGGCACACCCGCCGAGCTGAAAGCCAGGGCTGGACAGCGCACGATCACGGTAACGCTCACCACGATCGAACAGACCCGCGCGGCCAAGGTGACGCTGGCGCAAGCCGGGCTGAAGCCGGAGATGGGCCGTGAGAGGAACACCGTTGTGCTGCCCATGAAAACGACCGAGGAGATCGCATCCGTGGTCACGCCGCTCGACCTGGCCGGGATCGAGGTTCATGAGCTGACGTTCGGTCATCCGAGCCTCGACGACGTCTATCTGGCCATAGCCACGCGTCCCAACAACGGCCAGGCCGCACACATGACCGGAGGACCGACCGTTCCTCCGTCGGCCCAGCGACGAGGAGGGTCTCATGAGCGGGCGTCACAGCCGGGCGGCCCTGAACCGGCAGGCGGCCCTCGACGGGCCCGCCCGCCCGCAGAGATGGCACGGCAGTTCCGTGTTCACCCAGGTGACGGTGCTCACCCTGCGGGCAGTGCTTGAATATGTGCGCGACCCACGCAGAGTAGTGGGCAGCGTAATGCAGCCGGTGCTCGGGCTGTACCTGCTGACGGGCATTTTCAGCAAGATCGCCACCCACGTGCCGGGCTTCCCGCACGGGGTCTCATACTTCGACTACGTCCTGCCAGCCGCGCTGGTGACCAACGCGCTCGATACGTCCCTGTCGACCGGAACCGGGCTGATCGACGAGCTCAAGAGCGGCATCGTCGCGCGGCTCCGCTCGCTGCCGATCCTCCCGAGCTCGCTCTTGACCGCGCGCAGCCTCACCGGCATGATACGCACTGCGTTCCAGGCGCTTATCTTGCTGACCCTGGCCCAGTTGACGCACGGAAGCATCTATCGGGCGGGACCAGCCGCACTGCCGGTGTCTCTCGGGCTGACGCTGCTGATCGGATGGAGCTTGGGCTGGGCGTTTCTCGCGGCCAGCGTGTGGCTCCGCCGGGCGGAGACGATGCAGAATCTCGGGTTCACGGCGCTTTTCCTGCTGACGTTCTCGTCGAGCGCCTACGTCCCGGTCACCGCTCTTCCCACGTGGCTGAGTGTGGTCGCGCACCTCAATCCGCTCACCTACGCGATCAACGCGACACGCTCCATTTTGCTCCAGACCCCGGGCGGCTCCGGAGCAATCCTGCCCGCGGTCCTGACCAGCCTGGTCATCGCGGCCGCAGGCGCCTTCGCCGCCGTCCTCGGCTTCCGCCGTCCGCTCGAAGCGACCCAGCGATAACTCGCACTGGTTGGGCAGCGGGTGTAGGTGCCGAAAGCGTGTCACCCCTATGCTGCCTGGCCCGGAGGCCTCACACACTCGGCTACCGATCTCATGCTTCGCACGCCGAGCGGACCGGCAATCTTAGCCTGCCCAAAGGATCTGCTCGTCCGTGTCGAAGTCGGTCGTCATCCCCGCAACCGGACAGGGAGCTCTTGCAGCCCGCGGAAGCTCGTTGACGCACGCCAGATCGGCTCACGGCTGGTCAAGGTGAGGTCTGGGAAGCGGGTGAACAGCGGCACCAGCGTCTCGGCCAGCTCAAGCCGGGTGAGGCCGGCGCCGAAGCAGAAGTGGGGACCGATCCCGAATGTCAGGTGACCGAGTGGCTCTCTCGCCAGGTCCATCCGGTGCGCGTCGGGCGCGCGGCTGGGGTCCCGGTTAGCGTCCCGCACCTTGACGAAGACGACCTGCCCCGTGGGGATCCGATGACCCCCGAGGTCGTGGTCGGTGACCGCGATCCGGACGAGTTGCTTGCTGGTCCCTTCCATCCGCAGCAACTCCTCCACGGCCCGTCCCGGATCGGCCAGCAGATGGGGGATCTGAGCCGGGTCACGCAGAATCGCCAGTGTCGCGTTGGAGATGAGGTTGCTGTTGGCATCGAGCCCGGCGGCCATCACAAAGAAGCAGGTCGCCAGCATCTCATCGATGCTCAGCCCGTCCTCTATCGCGAGCAGGGCGCTAATGAAATCATTTCCGGGCTCGCCCTTGCGCTTCTCCATGATCGGCGTCAGGAACCGCGTCATCTCGGCCACCGCCTCCGCGGTCGCCTGGAGATCCTCCGGTGTCGGGTCAAATTCCAGAAACCGCACCAGCCGCGGGACCTGCTCCAAGAACAACTCCGCACCTTCCACCCCGACATCGAACAGCTCGGCCATGACCGAGACCGTCACGACGAGGCCAACGTCGGCGACGATGTCGGCTTCGTCCGCATCCTCGAGCCCGTCCAGCACGGTGTTCACAATCGCGATCACCCGAGGCCGGAGCCGCTCGATGACCCGCGGCGAGAAGGCCGGTCTAAGCAACGAACGCAGCCGGGTGTGGTCCGGCGGGTCCATCAGGACTATCCCGGCACCCAGCATGGGCAGGCGCGGCCCCCCCTCAGATTCGGCGGAGGCGCCTAGCTTGTTGACCGGATTGCTGCTCCAGCCAGCGCCGCCGCGCAGGACCACCGTGGCCTCCTCGAACCCGTTGACGACGTACCCGTGGTGTTGGTCGTCCCAGCAGACTGGCTCTAACGGGGTCTTCACATCAGGTCGCATCTGCCCGGCCTTCATCGCGACGCCCGTCGACCGGCGCAGCCGCTCTACGTAGCGCTCGGTGGCCCGGGTCTGCCCTCCCGCTCCGTTCCGGCGCAACGCCACCGCCACGTCCTCGCCGGACGTTTGGCCCGCCAGCCCGGCAAGGGTAGCGGTCCCGGACACCCCGCCGCCTCTGTTACCCCGATCGTCCCGGTCCGTCGTCAGCGACCGCTGGAAATTAGACGGCTCTTCTTGATATGTGGAGGTCATGGGTTCCTCGAATGGATCGTGACCAATAAGTCTGGTCGCTGGCGGGCGGGGATCGGCCAAACAGCACGTGCTCTGCGACACGACCAGTCAACCGAAGCCGGTGCCTGGAAACCCCTACACGTTGCGCGGAACCGGGCAGCTCGCTGTAGATTCCGCGAGGGCCTGCGGAACTCCGGCTGAGGATCGAAGCCTTTGGCCGACCATTTCAGGTCAGGCCCAGCTCTTTGTTAATGGCCTCGAAGATTTCGTCGTCGGTGGAGGCGACGAGATCGGTATCGGGCGCTGGCCGCTCCGCGGCGTCGAGCTTCCACTGCAACCTCTTGAGCCGTGTGACAAGCTGTGCCCTGGCGTCAGCGTCAAGCGCGGACCCGGCCACCGCCGTCTCGAGGTCGCCGAGCTCGGCGAACACAGGTGGCAGGGCCGCCTGTACCCCGTCCGGGCTCAGCAACGCGCGCAGGTGCCGGGCCAGGCTGACCGGGGTCGGGTGGTCGAAGATCAGCGTCGTGGGAAGGCGCAGGCTTGTCTCGGCGTTGAGCCGGTTACGCAGCTCCACCCCGGTCAGCGACGACATCCCGAGATCCAGGAACCCGCGCTCCGCCTCGACCGCCGCCCCCGACGGGTGACCGAGCAGGGTGGCGAGGTGGCTGCAGACCAGGTCAAGCAGCAGTGCCTCTTGTTCGGCGGCGCGCAGCCCGGACAGCCGGTCACCCCAGGGCCTGGCGCTGTTGGCCGCCTGCCGCAGTGGCGCCCGGACGAGTCCGCGCAGTACTGGCGGGATCTCGCGCGCGCGCAGGTCCAGGTTGGCCGGGACGAGCAGCGGGCGGTCGGCTCGTGAAGCCGCGTCAAGCAGGCCGAGCGCCTGCTCGGTCGGCAGGGGCAGCAGCCCGGACCGGGCGAGGCGGGCGAGATCGGCGGGGTCCAGGCCGCCGGTCAGCTCGCTGCGCTCCGCCCAGAACCCCCAGGCCAGAGAGACCGCAGGCAGCCCGCGCCCGCGGCGGTAGTGCGCCAGAGCATCCAGGTACGCGTTCGCCGCACCGTAGTTGGCCTGCCCGATCCCGCCAGCGAGCGCGGCGTAAGAGGAGAACAGCACGAAGGCCGACAGGTCCATGTGCTGGGTCAGCTCGTGCAGGTTCCACGCGGCGTCGGCTTTGGGTTTCAGCACCCGGGCCAGCTGGTCGGCCGACAGGCCCTCAAGCAGCGCGTCGTCCAGCGTGCCCGCCGCGTGTACCACCGAGGTGAGCGGGTGCTCGGCTGGGATGGCGTCCAGCACCCCGGCCAGGGCGGCCCGGTCGGCGGCATCACATGCGACCACGCTTATTTCGGCGCCCATGGCCGTCAGCTCGTCCCGGAGCCCGGGCGCGCCGGGCGCGGCCGGGCCGCGCCGGCTCAGCAGCACCAGGTGGCCGATGCCGTGCCGGGCGACGAGGTGGCGGGCGACCAGAGCGCCGAGGGTTCCGGTGCCGCCGGTGACCAGGACGGTGCCCGTGCCGGTGGGGTCCCATTGCCACGCCGCGGAGTCTGCCGCCTGGGCCTGGGCCAGCCGGGGAACCGTGACGATTCCGCCCCGGATGGCCAGCCGGGGCTCACCGGCGGCCAGGGCAGCCGCCGTTGCCGCCGGGAGGGCCGCCGCGGAGGCTTCGTCGTCGTCCAGGTCGGCCAGCACGAGGCGGCCGGGGTGCTCGGACTGCGCGGAGCCCACCAGCCCCCAGACCGCGGCGTCGGCGGGCGCGCTGACGTCGTCGTGCGGGCCGGTGGCGACGGCCCCGCGGGTTACCAGGGCCAGGCGGGAATCGGCGAAGCGGGGGTCCGGCAGCCATGACTGCAGGAACGCCAGCACCTCGCGCGCCGACTCGTGCGCGGCCGCGGCGGACAACCTGTCCCGGTCCGGGGCGTCCAGGCGCGCCGTGACGACGCCGGGGGCCGGGGCCGGGAGGTCGTCAAGCGACGGCAGGCTGGGTGCCGCCCATACAGCGAGCGGTTCGCTGGCACCGGTCTGGGCGAGCTCGGTCCATTCGACCTGGAAAAACGCGTTCTGGCGGGCTGGCTCCGCGGCCTGGATCTGGCGCGCGGGGACGGGTCTCGTCGTCACCGCGTCGATCACCATCACCAGTGCGCCCGCGTCGTCCACCGCCGTTACCGACACCGTGCCGTCCGTGGCCGAGACGAGCTGTACGCGGAGCCGGGTCGCGCCGGTGGCGAGCACCGAGACCCCGCGCCAGGCCGAGGGGGGCATTGGCGCGACCGCGGCCGCCCCCAGCGCGATCAGCTCCTGCAGCAAGGCGGGATGGACCCGGAACCCCGCTACGTCCGGCTGGGCGTCGCCGGCCAGCGCCACCTCGGCGAATGTCTCGCCGCCGCGCCGCCACATCGCCCGGACCGTCCGGAACACCGGCCCGGGGTCGTATCCGCTCTGGTGGAGTGTCTCGCGGAGCGCGTCGAGGTCCACCGGGCTCGCGCCCTCTGGCGGCCAGGACGCTGGCATGGCCCCGCCCGCCGGGCCGCTCGCGCCGGGCATCACCAGGGTCCCGGTAGCGTGGCAGGTCCAGGGCATGCCGGTGTCCGCGCGGTAGTGGACGGTGACCGGGCGCCCGCTCGCACTGGCAGCGGGGCCGACGGATACCTGGATCTCGGCCGACTCTCCCTTCGGCAGGACCAGCGGTACGTGCTCGGTGAGCTCGCCGACCACGGTGCAGCCGGTCTCCTCGCCCGCGCGCAGGGCCCATTCGAGCACCACTGTTCCCGGGACAACGACCGAATCCAGCATGGTGTGCTCGGCCAGCCACGGGTGCGAGCGCACTCCTATCCGGCCGGTCAGCACGGCGCCGCCCTCGGCCGCCAGGCTCAGCGTGGTGCGCAGTCCGGCGGGGTCGGCCTGCTCCGGCGCCGGCTCGAGCCAGTACCGTTCGCGCTGGAAGGCGTACGTGGGCAGCGGGACCGGCCGGCCGCCGACTACGGTGGGCCGCCAGTCGACGGCCACGCCGTGCACGTGAGCCTCGGCCAGCGAGGTCAGCACCCGTGCCCGCCCGCCGTCGCCGCGGCGCAGTGACCCCATGACCACCGCTTGGCTCCCGGCGTCGGCGATGGTGTCTTCCATGCCCACGGTCAGCACCGGGTGCGGGCTGCACTCGATGAACACGTCATAGCCCTGCGCGAGCAGCGCCCGTACCGACTCCTCGAGCCGCACCGTGTGGCGCAGGTTCTGGTACCAGTACTGCGCGTCCAGGTCGGCGGTGGCTATCCAGTCGCCGGTTACGGTCGAGAAGAACGGGATCCGGCTCTCCTGCGGGGCGAGGCCGGCCAGGCCGGAAAGCAGCACGTCCTTGATGCGCTCGACGTCGGCCGAGTGCGAGGCGTAGTCCACGGGGATCTTCTTGGCCCGGATCCCGGCCTGCGCGCAGCACGCGAGGAACTCTTCGAGGGCGGCCGGTTCTCCGGAGACGACCTCCGTGGAGGGTCCGTTGACCGCAGCCACGGCAAGCCGCTCGCCCCAGGGTTCGAGAAGCACCGCGACCCGGTCGTGCGGCGCCGTCACAGATACCATGCCGCCGCGCCCGGACAGCCGTTCGCTGATGGCCAGGCTGCGCGCCGTGACCACCGTCGCCGCGTCGTCCAGGGAGAGCGCGCCAGCGACACAGGCCGCCGCGATCTCGCCCTGGGAGTGTCCCAGGACCGCGGCGGGCTCCAGCCCATGGGCGCGCCACACCTCGGCCAGCGAGACCATGACCGCCCACAGCGCGCACTGCGCCACCTCCACGCGGTCCAGGGCGGGGGCGCCGGATTCGCCGCGCAGCACCGCGCCCAGGGACCAGCCGACGTGCGGCGCCAGCGCCCGTTCGCACTCGGCGATGCGGGCGGCGAACGCCGGTGAACTCGCCAGCAGTTCGGTGCCCATCCCAGGCCACTGCGAGCCCTGTCCCGGGAAAACCAGGACAACCTTGCGGTCGCGGCGGGCCACAGAGCGGCCCTGGACCAGCCCGGCGGCGGGGGTTCCGCCGGCCAGTGCCCGCAGCCCGGCCCGCAGGTCGTCGTCGCTCGCGCCGATGACCACGGCTCGCCGCTCCAGCATCGAGCGCCGGGTGACGAGCGAGAACGCGGTGTCGACCGGCGCCTGGGCGGGCCCGTCCGCAAGGTGCGCGAGAAGTGCACGGGCCTGGCCGCGCAGTCCCTGTTCGGTCCGCGCCGACAGAACCCAGGGCACGGTGCTGTCCTCGGCTGGGCCGTCCTCGGCTGGGCCGTTCTGGGCAGGCCCGGCGGAAACGGCAGCCGGCCGGTCCTCGCTGGCCAGCGGCTGTTCGAGGAGGACGTGGGCATTGGTGCCGCTGATGCCGAACGAGGAAATCCCGGCCCGGCGCGGGCGTCCGGTCTCCGGCCAGGGCGTAGGCTCGCCGAGCAGCCGGACCGCACCGGCGGACCAGTCGACATACGGGGTGGGCTCGTCGATGTGCAGGCTCGCCGGCAATGTCCCATGCCGCATCGCCAGCACCATCTTCATCACGCCCGCGGCACCGGCGGCGGCCTGGGTATGGCCGATGTTGGACTTGATGGACCCGAGCCACAACGGGTTCTCCGCAGCCCGGTCCCGGCCGTAGGTGGCCAGCACCGCCTGCGCCTCGATCGGGTCCCCGAGCCTGGTACCGGTGCCGTGCGCCTCGACCGCGTCGACCCCGCTGGCATCGACCCCTGCGCTGGCCAGCGCCTGCTGGATCACCCGCTGCTGCGACAGGCCGTTGGGCGCCGTCAGGCCGTTGGAGGCGCCGTCCTGGTTGATCGCCGAGCCGCGGACGACCGCCAGCACTTGGTGGCCGTTGCGCCGGGCATCCGACAGCCGCTCGAGCAGCAGCAGTCCCACGCCCTCGGAGAACCCGGTCCCGTCCGCGGCGGCGGCGAACGGCTTGCACCGGCCGTCTCCGGCGAGCCCGCGCTGCCGGGCGAAGTCGACGAAAAGCACAGGGGACGACATCACCGTCACTCCGCCGGCCAGAGCCAGCGAGCACTCCCCCGCCCGCAGCGACTGGGCCGCCATGTGCAGGGCCACCAGCGAAGAGGAGCAGGCCGTGTCCACCGTCACTGCGGGGCCTTCCAGCCCCAGCGTGTAGGCCACCCGGCCAGATACCAGGCTCATTGCGTTGCCGTTGGTGAGATAGGCCGCGAGTTCCTCGGGACCGTCGCTGGCCCGCAGCAGGTAGTCGTTCACCGACAGACCGGCGAACACTCCGGTCTGGCTGCCGCGCGCCGACTGCGGATCGATCCCGGCCTGCTCGAACACCTCCCACGACGTCTCAAGCAGCAGCCGCTGCTGCGGGTCCATGGCCGTGGCCTCGCGTGGGCCGATCCCGAAGAAGTCGGCATCGAACTCGGCCATGTCGTAGAGGAACCCGCCCTCGCGGGTACGGGAAACGCCCGGCTCGGCCGGGAGCCGGGCGTACAGCCCGTCCAGATCCCAGCCGCGGTCGTCGGGGAAGCCAGCGATGGCGTCGGTCCCCGAGGCCAGCAGCTGCCACAGATCCTCCGGTGATCGGACACCGCCGGGGAAACGGCACGCCATCCCGATGATCGCGATCATCTCGTCGGGCCTGGTCGGCGCCACCGCTACGGAATCCCGTCTGGCCGTCCCGCCAGAGAGCTCAGCGCCGATGTGAGCGGCCAGGCCGGCGGGGGTCGGGTGGTCGAAGACCAGGGTGGCCGGCAGCCGGAGCCCGGTGGCAGCGTTCAGCCGGTTGCGCAGCTCGACGGCGGTGAGCGAATCAATGCCCAGGTCACGGAAGGCACGGTCGGCGTGGAGCGGGTCGGCGTTGTCGTGCCCAAGCACGGCGGCGGCGCTGGTGCAGATGAAGTCGAGCAAAAGCGCCTGGCGCCCTGCGGCGGGCAGTCCGAGGAGGCGCTGCCGTAGCTCCTGCATCCCGCTGGCCTGGGCCTGATCGATCACCCGCCGGGCCGGCCCGCGGTACAGCCCCCGCAGCAGTGGCGGGATCTCGCCCGGGTCGCTGTGACGCAGCAGGTTAGTGTCCAGCCGGACGGGTACGAGCTGGTCCCGGCGGGCCGCGAGCCCGGCATCGAACAGCGCCAGGCCGTCTGCCGTGGACAGCGCTAGGAGTCCGGACCGCTGCGCCCTGGCCACGTGGGCGTCGTCCAGGTGACCGGTCAGGGCGCTGGCCTGCGCCCACAGTCCCCACGCCAGCGAGGTCGCGGGCAGTCCCTGGAGCCGGCGGTGCCGGGCCAGGCCGTCAAGGAATGTGTTGGCCGCAGCGTAACCGGCCTGGCCAGGGCTGCCGAACACGCCCGCCGCCGCAGAGAACATGACGAAGTCGGCGAGATCCAGATGCCGCGTCAGCTCGTGCAGATGCCAGGCTGCGTCCGCCTTCGGGCGCAGCACCGTCCGCAGCCGCTGCGGGGTCAAGGACTCCAGCACGCCATCGTCAAGGGCTCCCGCGGCGTGCACCACGGCCGTCAGCGGATGCTGCTCCGGGACGGAGGCGACCAGCCCGGCTAGCGCGTCGCGGTCGCCAACGTCGCAGGCGGCGACGGTGACCTGGGCATCCAGCCCGGCCAGCTCGTCGCACAGCCGCCGTGCCCCGAGGGCGTCCGGTCCACTCCGGCTGGCCAGCAGCAGGTACCGGACGCCACGCTCGGCGACCAGATGCCGGGCCAGCAGGCCGCCGAGCTCACCGGTGCCACCTGTGATCAATACTGTGCCGTCGGGGTCCCAGCGACGCGGCAGGGTGAGAACGACCGTTCCGGCATGTCGAGCCTCCGCCATGAAGCGGAATGCCTCCCGGGCGTGCCGCACATCCCAGGCGGTGAGCGGCAGCGGACGCAGCGCGCCAGTCTCGTACGCGTTCGGGAAGGCCACGGGAACCGACGCGGCCTGCGCGTAGGACCAGCCCTGCGGTATCGGCACCAGCAGCCGGGCATCGGCAACGGCAAGCGGACCGATCCCGCCGGGCACCGGCCCCATCACCCGGTCGCCGGCCGACAGCTCAGTCACCCCTGGCCCGGTCTCGACGACCAGGCCGGCGACCCCGGTGCCCCGGAACCCGGTCATCCCGGGATCGGGGTCAACCGGGCTGAGGACGTCGCTGGTCAGCCCGGCCGCCCTGACCTCCAGGCGGACCTGTCCGGGCTCCAGCGGCGCCGCTGCTTGCGGGTAGGGCACCAACGCGAGGGTGTCCCGCCTGCCCTTCGCTTCGATGGCCAGCAGCCAGGGCGCCGCCGCGTCCGGGATGGCCAGCCCGTCGTCGGCGTGGAGGCGCACCAGGCGGGGTGCGTACGCGGTGCCCTGGCGCAGCGCTAGCTGCGGTTCACTGGCGTGGACCGCAGCGGGCAGGGCCCGCCACGACGTCGTGTGCATGTCCAGGTCGGCCAGCACGATGCGGCCCGGGTGCTCTGACTGCGCCGACCGCATCAGGCCCCAGATGGCAGCACCAGGCAGGTCCTGGACATCCTCGCCGGAGTCGACGGCCATCGCCGCACGAGTGAGCACTACGAACAGGGTGTGAGCGAGACGGCCGTCAGCGAGCCACTCCTGCAGCCGTGCCAGGATGGCGCCTACCGCGGCCTCGACGGAGGCATCCGCTCCGCTGGCGGATACGAGGATCACGCCGGGAACCTGCTCCGCCGACAGCGCGGCCAAGGGGTGCGCGTCGACGCCGGCCTCGGCCAGGGCCGCCACCACATGCCCGGCATCATCGCCCGTTATCCACCACCCGGCCGCGTCTTGGTCCTGGGGTGCAGCCGTCGGTACCGTGGTCCACTCGACATGGAACAGCCAGTCCCGGGCCGCCGGGTGGACGTTTGCGACAGTCACGGGCCGTAGCGCCATCGACTCGATCGAGGCCACCAATGCGCCGGACTGGTCGGCCAACTCCGCCGCCACCGCGTCCGGCCCGGCAGTGGTCAGCCGGACCCGCAGCGCGGTGGCGCCCGCCGCGTGCAGAGAGACGCCCTGCCAGGAGAACGGCGCCATCATGCGGGTACCGTCGTTGTCCGGCCGCAGGGTAGCGGCCTGCAACGCCGCATCGAGCAGCGCCGGATGCAGGCCGAACCGGGCCGCCTCCGCCCGCGCCTGGTCGGGGAGGGCCACCTCGGCGAACACTTCCTCGTTCCGCAGCCAGGCCGCCCGTACACACTGGAAGGCCGGCCCGAAGTCGTAGCCGCGCTCGCGCAACGTGGCGTAGAAGCTGTCTACGGCCACCGGCTCAGCGCCTGGGGGGGGCCACGCGGCCAGGTCTCCGGTCACGGCGGTGGGCGGGACAAGCGTGCCGATCGCGTGCTGAGTCCAGATGCCGTTGCTCTCCCCGGCGGCCGGGCCGGCTGGACGTGCGTGGACCGTCACCGGCCGATGGCCCGACTCCTCTGGCTCGCCGACCACGATCTGGACCTGGACCTCACCGCGGCGGGGCAACACCATGGGGGTGGGCATGGTCAGGTCAGCGATGCGGCCGCAGCCGAGCTCGTCCCCCGCCCTGATCACCGCCTCCACCAGCGCCGCACCCGGTACCAAGACCGTGCCCGACAAGACATGGTCGGCCAGCCACGGATGTGTGCGCAGCGACCAGCGGGCCGTGGCCACCATGCCGTCACCCGTCGCGAGCTCTACCGCCGCACCGAGCAGGGGGTGATCCGGCGCGCCCAGGCCCGCCGCGGTCACGTCGCCCGCCGGTTCCGCGGCGCTCGGCCAGTAGGGCTGGTGCTGGAAGGGGTAGGTCGGCAGGTCGACGCGGTGGGCGGGGGTGCCTGCGTAGAAGGTGGTCCAGCCGATGGGGGCGCCGTGGGCCCAGGCGTCGGCCAGTGAGGTCAGGAACCGGTCCAGGCCGCCTTCGTCGCGGCGCAGGGTGCCGGTGGTGGCCGCGGCGACGCCGGTGTCCTCGATCGTCTCCTGCAGCCCGGTGGTCACCACCGGATGCGGGCTGATCTCGATGAACACCCGGTAGTCCGCGGCGATCAGGGCGCGGGCCGCCTGCTCGAACTGCACCGTCTGGCGCAGGTTGGCGAACCAGTAGGCGGCGTCCATCCTGATGGTGTCGATCAGCCCGCCGGTCACCGTGGAGTAGAACGGGATGCCGGCCCGCCGCGGCGTGACCGGGGCCAGCAGGCCCAGCAGTTCGTCGCGGATCTTTTCCATGTGGGCCGAGTGGGAGGCATAGTCCACGGGAATCTTCTTGGCCCAGATTCCCTCGCGCTCACAGGCGGCGACCAGGTCATCAAGCGCAGCAGCCGCTCCGGAGACCACCACGGAGGCCGGGCCGTTGACCGCGGCGACCGTCACCTGCTCGCCGTAGGCGGCCAGCCGCTCACGCACCGCCGCCACCGGCAATGCCACCGAGACCATCCCGCCGCCCGCCAGCGCCGTCAATGCCCGGCTGCGCAACGCCACTACCCGCGCCGCATCCTGCAACGACAGTGCACCCGCCACGCAGGCCGCAGCGATCTCACCCTGCGAATGCCCCACTACCGCCGCGGGCTCCACCCCATGCGCTCGCCACAGCGCCGCCAGCGACACCATCACCGCGAACAGCACCGGCTGAACGACATCCACCCGCTCCAGCGGCGGCGCACCCGGTACATCGCACAAGACATCCAGCACCGACCAGTCCACATGGGGTGCGAGCGCCGCCGCGCACTCCGTCATACGCTCGGCGAACACCGGCGAGGACGCCAGCAGCTCCACCGCCATCCCGGCCCACTGCGCACCCTGGCCGGGGAAAACGAACACCGCCCCGGAAGCCCCCTCGCTGACCCCCTCGACCACGCCCGCTCCGTCGTGCCCCCGGGCCAGCCCATCCAGGCCAGCCAGGAACCCATCCAGATCGCCGGCGACGACAGCGGCGCGGTGGCTCATCGCCGACCGGGTCACCGCCAGCGAGTATGCGATGTCAGCGACACCTGCGGAGTTCCCAGCCGCCAGGCCCGCCGCGCGGACGTGCGCCGCCAGCCGGCCAGCCTGATCCCGCACCGCCTGCCGACTGCGCGCCGACACCACCCACGGCACCACCGCCGGCTCGCCCGGCGCCTCCCCCGCCGGTTCCAGCGCGCCCAGCACCCCGGCCGGTTCCCCGGCGGGCTCCGTGGCGGGTGCTGGCTCTTCCAGGATCACGTGCGCGTTGGTGCCGGAGATCCCGAACCGCCGCCGGCCACGCCACCGCCTCGGTCGCCAGCTCCACCGCCCCGGCCGACCAGTCCACCTGCGACGACGGCGCATCCACGTGCAGCGTCGGCGGCACCACCCCATGCGCCATCGCCAGCACCATCTTGATCACCCCGGCCACCCCCGCCGCCGCCTGGCTGTGGCCGATGTTCGATTTGATCGATCCCAGCAGCAACGGCCGGGCCCGGCCCGGCCCGTAGGCCGCGATCAGCGCCTGCGCCTCGATCGGGTCCCCCAGCGCCGTCCCCGTCCCGTGCCCCTCCACCACATCCACCTCGGCGGGCGACAGGCCCCCCGCCGCCAGCGCCTGCCGGATCACCCGCTGCTGCGACGGCCCGTTCGGCGCGGTCAGCCCATTGGACGCCCCGTCCTGGTTCACCGCCGACCCGCGCACCACCGCCAAAACCTGGTGCCCGTTCCGGCGGGCATCGGCCAACCGCTCCAGCACCAGCAGACCCACACCCTCGGCCCAGCCCGTGCCATCCGCGGAATCGGCGTACGCCTTGCACCGCCCGTCCGGGGACATTGCGCGCAGCCGGGAGAACTCCACGAACGGCGATGGGGTCGCCATCACCGTCACCCCGCCCGCCAGCGCCAGCGAACACTCCCCACCGCGCAGCGCCTGCGCTGCCAGGTGCAGCGCCACCAGCGACGACGAGCACGCCGTGTCCACCGTCAGCGCCGGGCCCTCCAACCCGAACGTGTACGAGACCCGGCCAGACAGGACGCTGGGCGCATTGCCGGTCAGCAGGTGTCCCTCGACCTTCTCCCTGGATCTGCTCAGTAGTCCGTGGTAGTCCTCTGAGAAGGCACCTATGTACACACCGGTGGCGCTGCCGCGCAGCGATTCCGGGTCGATCCCGGCCCGCTCGATCGCCTCCCACGCCGTCTCAAGCAGCAGCCGCTGCTGCGGGTCCATCGCCATCGCCTCACGCCGGGAGATCCCGAAGAACCCAGGATCGAATTCCGCCGCCTCCGCGATGAACCCCGCTTCGCGGGTGTAGGTGGTCCCCTCGTGGTCGGGATCAGGGTCGTAGATGGCGTCCAGATCCCAGCCGCGATCCGGGGGCGGGAGTCCTACCGCGTCGCCGCCGCGGTAGAGCAGGTCCCACAAATCCTCCGGCGAGCGCACGCCACCAGCGAAGTGGCACGCCATGGCCACGATCGCCACCGGCTCGTCGGCAGGTCCCGGTGAAGACACGACTGCGGCGGTCTGCTTCGGCTCGGCCAGCAGATCTGCACGCAGGTACCCGGCCACTGCGGCGGTCGTGGGGTAGTCGAACAGCAGCGTGCTCGGCAACCGCACACCCGTCACGGCCATCAGCATGTTGCGCGCCTCTACCGCGGTCAGGGAGTTGAAGCCAAGCTCCTGGAACGCGCGGTTGACCTCGACGGCGTCCGGCGAGGCGAGGCCCAGGACCCTGGCGACCTGGGTCCGGACCACATCGAGCAGGAGGCGGTCCTGCTCGGCCAGGGGAAGACCGTGCAGCCGGTCGTGCAGCGCGTCGGCGGCCGTCGTCTGCCCGGCGGTCAGCGCGCGGCGGACCTCTGGAAGATTGCTGAGCAGCGGGCTGGGCCGGGTCGCGGTTACCATCGAGGCATACGACCCCCAGTCGACGTCGACCACGGTCAGGTTCGCCGTGCCCGCCACCACCGCTCGCTGCAGCGCGGCGATCGCGGTGTCCGGTGCCATCGAAGTCAGCCCGCTGCGGCGCATCCGGTCGTCGAGGACCGCGTTGCCCACCGCCAGCCCGCTATCCGCCCATGGTCCCCACGCGACCGAGGTCGCGACCAGTCCCTCGGCGCGCCGCCGCTCAGCCAGTGCGTCGAGGAAGGCGTTCGCCGCGGCATAGTTTGCCTGGCCAGCGTTACCCAGCGAGCCCGCTGTCGAAGAGAACAGCACGAACATCGTCAGGTCGTACTCCCGGGTAAGCTCGTCCAGGTTCACCGCCGCCGCTACCTTCGGGCGCATGACGGTCTCAAAGCGCGCCAATGTCAGGGACTCCAGGACGCCGTCGTCCAGGACACCTGCGGCATGCACGACCCCCGTCAGCGGCGCGTCCGCTGGGATCTGTGCCAGCACCTGCGCCAGTGCCGCCCGGTCGGCGGCATCGCACGCGGCCAACGTGACCCGCGCGCCCAAGCCTTCCAGCTCGGCCTGAAGCTCTGCCGCTCCCGGTGCGGCGGCACCCCGCCGGCTGGTGAGCACCAGGTGCTCGGCGCCAGCGCCGACCAGCCACCGGGCCACGTGCGCGCCCAGCGCACCCGTGCCGCCTGTCACCAGCACCGTACCGCGCGCCGACCACTCACCGGTGCCCGCGCCCACCGGCGCCCTCGTCAGTCGCCGGGCGAACACGCCTGCCGCGCGCACGGCGACCTGGTCCTCGCGGCCGTCAGCCAGGACGTCGGCGAGCCGGGACACCATGTGCCGGTCCACCTCCTGAGGAAGATCGACCAGGCCGCCCCAGACCTGCGGGGACTCCATGGCGACGACCCGGCCCAAGCCCCAGACCTCCGCCTGCACCGGGCTGGTGAGGGCGTCCAGCCGGTCTGCCGACACGGCACCGCGGGTCAGGCACCAGAGCGGTACTCCGACATCCGCCACCCCCAGCGCCAGCACCAGCCCGCTGGTCGCGGCCAGGCCGCGTGGGAGCGCTGGGTACTGTGGATGCGGCACTTCGTCCACCGCCAGCAGCGACAGCACGCCGCTGGTGGGCTCGGCCACCGCGTCGCTCACCCGCTCCGCGATCGCCGCCGGATCATCGGTGCCCGACAGGGCCAGCCGCCCGATCGGCATTCCCAGGCTAGCGAGACCCTCCAGGATCCCAGTGATCCATGCGTCTTCTGGGGCGTCGGCTGGCAGTACGACAAGCCAGCGCCCGGGTGGCACACGCTTCGGACCACTGGTCAGCGGGGTCCATGTCGTCCGGTAGAGCCAGCCGTCCACGGTGGACTGGGTCCTGCGCCGCCGGTACCAGGACGACAAGCCAGGCAGCAGGCCGCCGAGCGACATCTGGGCCTCGTCGTCTATCGCCAAGGTGGCCGACAGTTCCTCCAGGTCCTCGCGTTCCACCGCCGCCCAGAAGTCAGCCTCCATAGCGTCAGCCATGGCATCGCCAGTGGTGGCTGGCGAGGTCAGCCAGTAGTGCTGGTGCTGGAACGGGTAGGTCGGCAGGTCCACCCGCCGCGCGCCCGTCCCGGCGAAGAACGCCGCCCAGTCGACCGGGACCCCCGCCACGTGCAGCCGGGCCAGCGCGGTCAGCAGCGCCGTCTCCTCAGGACGGTCCTTGCGCAGCGCCGGGACCGCCACCACCGCGTCATCATCGGCGCCGTCCAGGCACTGCTCCGCCAACGCCGCCAGCACCCCGCCCGGCCCGGCCTCCAGGAACCGGCTCACCCCCTGGCCCGCCAGCGCGGCGATGCCGTCGGCGAACCGGACCGGCTCGCGCGCCTGCCGTACCCAGTACTCCGCCGAGCACAGCTCCTCCGGCCCGGCCAGCCCGCCGGTCAGACCCGATACCACGGGAATCTCCGGCGGGGCGAAGGACAGCCGGGCCACCACCTCGGCGAACGGTTCCAGCACCGGCTCCATCAGCGGCGAGTGGAACGCGTGCGACACCCGCAGCCGCCGGGCCCGGCGGCCGGGGAACCGCGCCGCCACCGCCGCCACCGCGTCTTCCTCCCCGGAGATCACCACCGACGCCGGGCCGTTGACCGCCGCGACCGACACCCCCCCGCTCAGCAGCGGCGCCACCTCGTCCTCGGCGGCCGCGATCGCGACCATCGCCCCGCCCGCCGGCAGCGCCCCCATCAGCCGCCCGCGCGCCGCGACCAGCGCGCACGCATCCGCCAGCGACAACACCCCGGCCACATGCGCCGCGGTCACTTCACCGATCGAATGACCGGCCACAAACCCCGGCTGCACCCCCCACGACTCCACCAGCCGGTACAGGGCGACCCCCACCGCGAACAACGCCGGCTGCGCCCACGCCGTGTCATCCAGCGCCCGCTCGTCCTGGCCCCACATCACCTCACGCAGCGGCCGGCCCAGGTGCTCATCCAGGCCCGCGCACACCCCATCCAGCGCGCCCGCGAACACGCCGAACCGGCCGTACAGCTCCCGGCCCATCCCCAGCCGCTGCGACCCCTGCCCGGAAAACAGCACCGCCAGCCGCCCCGGACCCGCAGCAGCGATACCCCGGGCCACCTCGGCCACGGCGCCGTCCGGGCCGGCCAGCAGCACCGCCCGGTGCCCGAACACCGACCGGCTGGTGGCCAGCGACAACCCCACATCCACCAGCCGCGCCCCGCCCACCGCGGCCGGCCCCGCCAGCGCGGACACCCGCTCCAGCTGCGCATCCAGCGCCGCCGCCGACTTCGCCGACACCACCCACGGCACCACCGCAGCCGCAGCCCGCCCCGGCGCCCCCGGCTCCCCCTCCGCCGGCTCCACGGCACCGGCCGGCCCGGCGGCTGGTTCGGGCTGCTCCAAGATCACGTGCGCGTTGGTGCCGGAGATCCCGAACGACGACACCCCGGCCCGCCGCGGCCGGCCCGCCGCCGGCCACGCCACCGCCTCGGTCACCAGCTCCACCGCCCCGGCCGACCAGTCCACCTGCGACGACGGCGCGTCGACATGCAGGGTCTTGGGTAGCACGCCGTGCCGCATCGCCAGCACCATCTTGATCACCCCGGCCACCCCCGCCGCCGCCTGCGCGTGCCCGATGTTCGACTTCACCGACCCCAGCCACAGCGGCGCACCCTCCGGCCGGTCCTGCCCGTAGGTGGCCAGCAGC
>WNFJ01285558.1_pt1 | contig 64503 bp, 56 predicted proteins | sample 5400461 | NCBI WGS metagenome assembly WNFJ01 (sample SAMN13153349, study PRJNA577476) | soil metagenome | isolation source: 115 cm saprolite on Douglas fir-dominated hillslope | place: USA:California | collected 2013-09-17
TGGTTGCCTTTCTCTCTCAAACCAAAACCAAAGAAAGGAGGCCCGGCGGCGGATCGCTTCGCTCCCGCCTCCAGGCTCATTCTTCAATTAGAAAATGCTCCGCTCATATTTGAGCCGGAAGCTCGGAGAGTGGGTTGCTCTCCCTGATAAAATGGGAGTCCGTCTATGAAAGCCACACCGCTCAACGCCGTGCACCGCAAGATGGGCGCGAAGATGGTGGACTTCGGCGGATGGGACATGCCGGTGCAGTACTCGAGCATTTTGGAGGAGCACCACACGGTTCGGAAAAACGCCGGCCTGTTCGACGTGAGCCACATGGGCGAAATCGAGATCCAGGGCGTCGACGCATTCGCGCTCTCCGATTACGTAGGCACCAACGCGGTTGCGAAGCTGAAGATCGGGCAAGCGCAGTATTCAGGACTGCTGTACGGCCACGGCGGCTTCGTGGACGACATTCTGGTTCACAAAGTGGCGGACGATCATTACTTCATCTGCGTCAACGCTTCGAACCAGGAGAAGGATTACGAGCACATCGCGGCGGTGAACCATTACAGCGCCAAAGTGGAGTTCGCCAGCGAGCGTTACGCGCAGTTGGCGATCCAAGGGCCGAAGGGGCTTGCGACACTCCAGAAGTTAACGGCGACAGACCTCGCAGCAATCCAGTATTATCATTTCGCTGACGGCGCCGTTTGCGGTGTTCCGGCGCGCATCGCGCGCACGGGCTACACCGGCGAAGACGGTTTCGAAATCTACATCGCGCCGGAGCAAGCCGAGCGGATCTGGGACCAGATCCTGGACGCCGGCCAGGAGTTCGGTATTAAGCCTTGCGGCCTGGGCGCGCGCAACACATTGCGCCTCGAAGCGAAGATGGCGCTCTATGGGCACGAGATTCACGCTTCCATCACGCCGCTGGAGGCTGACCTGGCGTGGATCGCCAAAATGGACAAGGGCGATTTCATCGGCAAAGCGGCGCTTGCGAAACAGAAAGCGCAGGGCATCACGCGCAAGCTGGCCGGCTTTGAGATGACCGGCCGGGGCATCGGGCGCGACGGCTATGAGGTGTATCTGGACGGCGCTCCGGCAGGCTGGGTCACCAGCGGAGGACCGTCTCCAACGTTAAACAAGAACGTCGGGCTGTGTTATCTTCCTGTGGATCGGGCTAAACCGGGCGAGCACATTCAAATCATGATCCGCAATCAACCCGTGGAAGCCATCACGGTTCCGACGCCATTTTACAAACGAGCGAAATAATGTATCCAACAAACTTCCACTACACGAAAGAGCACGAATGGGTGCGCGTCGAAGGCGGCACGGGCGTGGTTGGAATCACGGACCACGCGCAGAAGGAACTGGGCGACATCGTATACGTGGATCTTCCGAAATTGGGCGCTCAGGTGGAGCAGGGCAAGGCGTTGGGGTCGGTGGAATCGGTGAAAGCGGTTTCGGACATCTACGCGCCGGTTTCCGGTGAAGTGATCGCGGTGAACGACACGCTCTCCACGGCGCCGGAAAAACTGAACGAAGATCCGCACGGCGACGCCTGGCTTGTTAAAATCAAATTGTCGGCCCCAGACGAAATTCAGCAGCTTCTCTCCGCTGAAGATTATCAGAACTATGTAGGAGCGGAGGAATCCGGGCACTGAGCCTCGAGTTCCCGCACAGAACAACCATTGCGCTATTTACCGAAGTCTGACCTCGAGCGCCGCGAGATGCTGTCCGCGATCGGCGTGAAATCTCTCGAAGATCTGTTCTCGCATTTGCCGGCTGAGGTGCGCTTCGAGCGGCCGCTGAACATCGCGCCGGGCGCTTCCGAGTACGAGATCGTCGATTATTTCCGCACTCGCGGAGAGGAAAGCGCCAACGGCTACGCGTCGTTCGTGGGCGCGGGCGTCTACAATCATTACCGGCCCGTGCTGGTCGATACGGTGGTTTCCCGCGGCGAGTTTCTGACCTCGTACACGCCGTATCAGGCCGAGATCGCGCAGGGAACGCTGACCACGATCTTCGAATTTCAGACGATGATCTGCCAGTTGACCGGCATGGAAGTGGCGAACGCTTCGATGTACGATGGCTCCTCGGCGGTGCCCGAAGCGGCCATGATGGCGATGCGGGTGACGGGCCGGGATCGGGTCCTGGTTTCTCGCACGGTGCATCCCGAATATCGCGAAGTTTTGCTGACCTATGCGCAGCACCAGGGTATGCCGGTAGTTGAGTTTGGCTACGTGCGCGACTCGGGCGCGCTGGACGCGAGCGATCTGGAGAGCAAAATCGATGATCAAACGGCGGCGGTGATCATTCAATCGCCGAATTTTTTCGGGATCGTGGAAGACGTGCGGCGCACTGCTGAAATCGCGCACCGGCACGGCGCGCTGCTGGTTTTTGTTTTCACCGAAGCAGTCTCCCTCGGGCTGCTCGCGCCGCCGAGCGACGCCGACATCGTGGCGGGCGAATTGCAATCGTTCGCCATTTCGCCGAGCTACGGCGGGCCGTTCGCCGGCATCATCGCCACCAAAGAGAAATTCATGCGCCAGATGCCGGGGCGCATCGTGGGTGAGACCAAGGACACGCGCGGGAATCGGGCGTTCTGCCTGACGCTGGCCACTCGCGAGCAGCATATCCGCCGGGAGAAGGCCACTTCTAATATCTGCACCAACCAGGCGCTCATTGCGCTGATGGCCACGGTCTTCATGACCGTTTACGGCAAGCAAGGGCTGCGCGAGCTAGCAGAACAGAACCTGGCCAAGGCGCATTATCTGGCGGGCAAACTGCCGCTGCGGTTTTCGGGGCCGTTCTTTAACGAGTTCGTCGCTTCCACGAACGGCCGCACGCCGGCGCAGATCAACGACGCGCTGCTGGGGAAGAAAATCATCGGGGGCTTGCCGCTCACGCGCTTCTATCCGGAACTGGAAAACGCCATGCTTTTCTGCGCCACGGAAATGACCCGGCGCGCGAGCATGGACGCGGTGGCCGAGGAGTTCGCGCGATGATCAAGAAAGTCCGGCAGCACATCAATCAGAACGAGCCGCTGCTGTTCGAGAACAGCTCGCCCGGCAAGCGCGGCTACCAGTTGCCGGCGCTCGACGTTCCCAGCGTGGACGCCGCAAGTGTGCTGGGAGCTGGAAATACGCGCGATGAGATCGACGGGTTTCCCGAGGTAAGCGAAGTGGAAGCGATTCGCCACTTCACGCGCCTGTCGACGCACAACTACGCCATCGATCTGGGCCTGTATCCGCTGGGCTCCTGCACCATGAAGTACAATCCGCGTGTCAATGAGCAGGTGGCGCGCATCGAAGGACTGGCGTGGGCGCATCCCTACCATCCCGAATCGCTCGCGCAGGGCGTGCTGGAGGTGATGGGACAGCTTGAAAAGCTGCTGCTCGAAATCACTGGCATGGACGCGGTGACGCTGCAGCCGGCTGCCGGAGCGCACGGCGAGTTCACCGGGATCCTGCTGATCCGGGCGCTGCTCGAATCGCGCGGCAATGCGCGCAAGAAGGTGCTGATTCCGGACTCGGCGCACGGCACGAATCCGGCGACTGCCAGCATGGTCGGCTACTCGGTGGACAACATCAAGTCCAACGAGCGCGGGATGGTGGATGTGGAATCGCTGGCTCGCGCGGTGAACGAAGACGTCGCCGCGCTGATGATCACGAATCCGAACACGCTGGGAGTTTTCGAGGAGAATATCACGCGGATCGCGGAGATCCTGCACGCAAAAGGTGCGATGGTCTACATGGACGGCGCGAATATGAACGCGCTGGTGGGGATCGCGCGTCCAGGCGATTTCGGCGTGGACGTGATGCACCTGAATTTACACAAGACTTTTTCGACACCGCATGGCGGCGGCGGGCCCGGCTCGGGTCCGGTGGCCGTGAAGGCGGCTCTGGCTCCTTTCCTGCCCAAACCGCGCCTCGAACGAAAAGCCGGCGCCTGGACGTGGAACTACGCTCTGCCGCAATCCATCGGTCGAGTGCGCTCGTTCTACGGCAACATCGGCATGCACATTCGCGCGCTGGCATACATCATGGCGCATGGCGGCGACGGGCTCCGCAACGCCACCATGGACGCGGTGCTGAACGCCACTTACATCCGGGCGTTGCTCGAACCGCATTACGATCTGCCGCACAAGGCGCAGACGATGCACGAGTGCGTATTCAGCGACGACCGGCAGGCCAAGCGCGGCGTGCGCACGGGCGACATCGCCAAACGCCTGATCGATTATGGATTCCATCCGTATACGGTGAGCTTCCCGCTGATCGTGCACGGAGCCATGATGATCGAGCCCACCGAGACTGAGAGCAAGGCCGAGCTCGATTTATTTGTGGACGCGATGATCTCCATCGCGAAGGAGATCGAGGAAAACCCGGAATTCGTACTGAAGGCTCCGCACAACACGCGCACCAGCCGCGTGGATGAAGTGACGGCGGCGCGCAAGCCGGTGGTGCGGTGGAAGGCGAGCAAAACTGAGCCGCGACCGGCAGGGAGCGCTACCACGTAGGTACGGATCAACGTACATCGGATCGCTCCCTCCCGGTCGCGGCTCGGTTGGTTCTTACGGAGTGGTTTTATGCTTCAGCCGGCTGCAGGACGTCTCCGCGCCCGTCGGATCGAGCGCCGAACCGCCTTCCTCAATCGAAGCGATCTTGCCGTCCATGTCCACTACAAATGTCGCGCGGTTGGCCACGCCCATTTGCGGGATCAGCACGCCGTATTGCTCCGATACCTTGCGCATGTGATCGCTCGCCATGAGAAAGCTGGCATTGAGCTCCTTTTTCCAGTGCGCCAGAGTCGGGGTGAAGTCGGTACTGATGGCCAGAACCCGCACGTCCATCGAATCAAATTTTGCGATACCAGACTGGTACGCGGTCAATTCCTTCGTTCAACCACCGGTGAAGGCGGCGGGAAAGAAGGCCAGGACCACGACGTTCTTGCCGCGGAAATCGGAGAGCTTCACTTGCTTGCCTCCGGTTTCGGGCAGCGTGAAGTCGGGAGCTTCATCGCCGACTTTAAGATTTGTCTTTGGAGGCGGAGTCTGCTGGGCCGCCAGAATGGCCGCGAACACAGAGCACGCCGCAAGCGCACGGGTTGCTTTCATATTCCTCCCCACTGGGGTCTCTCTCGGAAGAATAGCATGAGTTGGGGACCGGGGGCTGGAGACTGGGGATTGGAGGCTAGCGGCTCGCGGCCAGGGGTGTATTCTGAATGCCGCGCGCTTCGCCGACTGGCAACCCGAAGCTGACGGTGCAATGGAAAGTGCTGCCGCGCCCGGGTTCACTTTCGACCCACAGGCTTCCGCCCATCAACTGGACCAGCCGCGCCGAGATTGTCAGCCCAAGTCCGGCGCCGCCGTATCTTCTGGTCATCGATGCGTCCGCCTGCGAGAACGGTTGGAAGACATCGCTCTGCTTATCTCTGGGAATGCCGATCCCGGTATCCCGGACAACGAAGTGCACGCATACGGTCTCACTGCCACTGGATTCCACGCCGGCATGAATTTCGACCCGCCCGGAGGGCGTGAATTTGATCGCGTTGCCGATCAGATTGATGAGAACCTGGCGCAGCCTCGCCGGATCGCCGATGAGTTCCTCGGGAAAGTTGGAAGCGATCTCGTGCGTAAGCGACAGGTCTTTCTGACTGGCCTGGAGCGCAAAAGCTTTGGCTGTGTCACGGACCAGTTTGGACAGGTCAAAGCCGACGCGCTCGAGTTCCAGGCTGTGCGCCTCCATCCTGGAGAAGTCGAGTACGTCGTTGAGCATGTGAAGCAGAGATTCAGCGGACCCGCGCGCGGTCTCCAGCAGGTCCCGCTGTTCGGGAGAAAGTTCCGTGTACAGCGCCAATTCGGTCATGCCGATGATTCCGTTCATCGGAGTGCGCAGCTCATGGCTCATATTCGCAAGGAAGCTGCTCTTGGCTTCGTTGGCGGCCTCGGCCATTTTCTTGGCCGATTCGAGCTGGTACCGGTCATTGAGCGCCTTCCGATATTCAGCGCTCAGATGCCGGCCCTGGATGACGAGGAACGCGGTATATAGGGCCGCGATCAAAGCCATCAAATAACCTTCGCGCCCCATATACAGATCGGCCGCGATGCAAGGCAGAAGCCCCGGCACGACGTGCAAGTTGAGATACAGCATTCGCGGCGTGAAAGAAACCAATGCACCGGAGGCGATGCCGAGGATCGAGAACGTCAGTAGCAGCGAATTCCAAGTCGAATAACCGTAGGCGACATAGCTGAAGCCAGTCATCGAGCCCCAGGCGGCGGTGAACACGAAGAGTGTGAGGCCAAAGGCGACTCTCCAACGCTTCGGGTTTCGAGGGTAGATGTCGTCCTTGCGTAGTACCAGAATCAATCGGAGAATACAGGCGGCCATCGTGAAGAACGCGAACAGCTCGGTCTGAAGGGGGTGATCGTTGTAGAAGCTGCCCGACAGGAGGACAAACTGCACCATGCCGAGGCATGCCCACACTCCAGGCAAACCGCGGCGCGCTATGTCCGCATCACGCTGGACGATCGGGTCGCCAACCTCAACAAGTTGGACCACTTTGTCGGGCACCTTCCAATCCATCGGCAAGTGGTGCAAAAAGCTTGAGATAGAGCCTAACCTAGTAAATGTCCCAGGTGACCACTAGTTCGCAGTGACTTGCACGCTCTCCAGCACCCCTTCCGACACGGTCAGGCTTACGCCGCGGGCGCGGCAGGCGGCCAGATCCTCGGGGTTGTAGACTTCGCATGGCGGCTGATCCAGCCACGCTACGAGCACGTACCTGCCGGGAGCGACTCCGCGTGCCAGGAAATTCCCGTATTCATCGGCGTACGTGGATTTATACGCCTGCGAGCGGCCATTGGGCGGATCGGGAATCAGCAGCACCGTAGCGCCACTGGCGACGATCATGGAATCCGCCGTAACTGCCTTGCCTAGTACCTTGCCGCCACGAGTACTCAGGACGACCTCCATCGGCGTCGGTGCATCGCCTGGCTCCGCCTCCAGGCCCGTGGCCAATCGATCGCTGTTTCCCACGCGCACTGCTTTGAGGTAGGCGTCTTCGGGAGCGTTGCGTATCTCCAGATCGTACGTTTCCTGGGGCAGAAAGGATATGGAGAACTCACGCATCCCGGAAACCTGTGCGCGCGTGGCGAACGCGGTGGCGCGGCGCGGCTCGAGCGCAACCACTAACCCAGGCAACTTCGCCGCCTCGTCGCCTTCAACCAGAATCTTGCCATTCCATTTGAGCTCCGGGCCGATGAGGATCTCCAACTCGTCAACATCGGAGTCGCCGACGTTGACTGCGGTGCGTCCAGTGAGCGCCTTGCCGTCGTCCGCGCCCGTGGTCACGATGAGGTACGGACCCGGCGTCACGCCCTTGATTACGAAATTGTTGTGAGCGTCATAACCGACGTCGACCGGCGCGGAGACCGAACCGGTGTTTTCCGTGTCGTTCCAGCGGAGCGTCAGACTGGGTCCGGGAACCACCGCGCCGGTCAGCGCGCTGGTGACGCGACCGTGGATCCGGACCGTGTGGACGAGCGTGAGGAAAATGTCGATACCATCCACCTCCTGGCCGGCAGCCAGACGCACTGCAACGGCGTCCGCAAGTTTCTGCACTTCGGGATAGAACGTGACTGCATAACTCAGGTCCTCGGCGGGCCTTCCCAAAGCGTCGGAACGGCGCTGCTCTTCGGCATTCGGCGGAAGAGGCGGCGGTTGATATAAGGCGGCGACGTAATACGAGCCGGGCTCCAGGCCATGCACTCGATACTCACCGCGGTCGTTGGTTCGCGTATTGGCTGCGATCGCCCACCCGTGCCGGCCGCGCGAATAATACTCGCGATACAGTTGGACGGCCACGTTGATGGCCGGCTCAGCGTCGTCGAATTTCACCTTTCCGCCCAGTACGCCCGATGGGACCATGCGAAATGTGAAGCCACGGATCGCGTCGGCGGGAGGCACGAAAAAGATGGGCGGTAGTTTGTAGGCGCCGACGCGGCCCGCGAACAACGGCAGATAGCCGTCGCGCTGAATCGTGATCGAATAACGGCCGGAGACGACCTTGGGAAACGAGTATCTCCCGCTTTCGTCGGTGGTCTGCACCAAAGCGGGGTTTCCCGCCTCCACCGGTCTAAGCAAAACTTGCGCCCGCCGCAGCGGCTGACCGGAGGTGTCGCTCAGAACTGTGCCTTCGATGCTTCCGGGAAGCTGCTCAGTCTGGGACGGAACTGTCGCCGGCTCCTTGACCGGCGCCACTTGGGCGAAAAGTTTCGGAACCTCACAAACCAAGAGAATCAGGCAAAGCTTCAGCCGCTGCGCCGACACGTCCACGCAGGGTATGACGCAATCGGCCGCCCCGGCGTTGTATTGTAAACAGAGCCGCGACCGTAAGGGAGCGTCCAACGAGAAACCAGAAACCAGAAACGAGAAACGACAATATGACCAAATCTCTTGTAGCAGTATCTCTGACATTGATGATGTTCGCAGCGCTTCCGGCGTCAGCGGCGCCCAAGTCCTCGGGCGGCGATGCCGAGTTCAAGGACTTGATCCGCCAATACTATGAGGCCTGGAATTCGTTGACCACGGATAAACCAGCGCCACTCTACGCCAAAGATGCGAGTCTGGTCTTCTTTGACATCGCGCCGCTGAAGTACACGGGCTGGGAAGAATACAAGGCGGGCGTGCAGAAGAACTTCTTCGATCAGATGACCAGCGGCAAGCTCACCGCGAACAACGACCTCAAGGTGAGCCGCAAGGGCGGGGTCGCGTGGACCACGGTGACGGGTCACTTGTCGGGCAAGATGAAGGACGGCAAGTCGATGGAAGTGGACTTCCGGCAGACCGCGATTTGGGAAAAGACCGGCGGCAAGTGGCTGATCGTCCACGAGCATTTCTCCGCACCGATGATGTAGATGCAGGTTTTGCCATGAAACATCTGATCGGATTTGTGTTGCTTGTGGCGGCTCTCGCGCAACCGCCGCCAGGCAAGAAGGTCTACATCTCGGTGGACATGGAGGGCATCAGCGGCGTTGCCAACGAGAGCCTGGTTTCGTCCGCGGGCTCGGAATACGAGCGTGGCCGAAAGTTGATGGCCGCCGATACCAATGCGGCCATTCGAGGAGCGCTCAGCGGCGGCGCGCGTGAGATTGTAGTCAACGATTCTCATGGGTCGCACGCGAACCTGCGCATGGAAGATCTCGAACCCGGCGCCCGGCTCATTACCGATGCATTCAAACGTTACGGCATGATGCAAGGGCTGGACGAGACTTTCGACGCAGCTCTCTTCATCGGCTATCACGCCAAAGCAGGCAGCACTCGCGGCTTCTTCGCTCACACCGGCGACGCGAACGTGAAGGACCTGGAGATCGATGGGCGATCGGTCGGCGAGGGCGGCATGAATGCTCTGCTGGCTGCCTGGTACGGCGTGCCGGTGGTCTTGATTACGGGAGACGACGTGGCGGTGGAGCAATTGAAAGAATCGCTGGCGGGCGTGCGGGGCGTGGTCGTGAAACGCGCCATCAATACGCGTGCGGGCGAGCTGCGTCCGCTCGGCGAAGTTCATCGGGAAATCGAACAGGCTGCCCGCGACGCGGTGGCCAACGCGCGCAAGATTCCGCAGCAGCGCGCGGCGTCCGTACGGGTCAAGATCCGTTTTCGCGATACGTTGACGCCCGAGGTCGTCGAGGTTTTGCCCGGCATGGAACGGCCGGCCCCCGACACGATCGCCTACACTTCGGAATCTATGCCGCGCGCCTACAGCCTGATCCGCCTGCTCTACCGTTGGATCGGCCCGCCGCCGCCCCGAGCAGGTTATGACTACTAAAGGGTGGTGGGTGGTGGGAAGACCCTCGGAGCGACCGCCAGGTTTTTCCCACTACCTATCACCCACCGCCCACCACCCGTAGTACCATGGTTTTGTCCTCATGCTCTTACCGAAGGAGATTTTCCTAAATGTGGAATAAACGTAAAGAAGAAGAGTACGCCCCGAAACCGGGCGTCATGCCTTCCGCTCCAGCCAGCCTGACGAAGGACAGCCCGCAAATGTCCACTTCCCCCACAGCCAGTCACTTTACACCGGACGTTCGCGGGCCGGCGGTGATTGGAAAGTCGGTGATGATCAAAGGTCAGATCTTCAGCCGCGAGGATCTCACCATCGACGGCGAAATCGACGGATCCGTGGAGCTTCAGGAGCATCGTTTGACGGTGGGCCCGCACGGCAAACTGCAGGCTGGTGTGAAAGCCCGCGAAATCATCGTGCTGGGCACCATCCTGGGAAATGTCGAAGTGACCGATAAGATCGACATTCGGAAAGATGCCAAACTGGTCGGGGACATCAAGACCTCGCGCATCGTGATCGAAGATGGCGCTTATTTCAAAGGCAGCATCGACATCGCCAGGCCGGAGATCAGTAAGCCCGCGGCAGGGCTTGCAAAACCAAACGCGGCGGCCGTATCCCCAGGCGCCAGCGCCGCGGCTGCGTCGATTCCATCTTCGACGCTGGCCGGCGAGATGAAACGTTAAACCGTGGCGCGGATCCACGAGAGGTTCGAACTTTGCTGAAACAGCTCTGGAATACGGATGCGGGGTCGGTCTCCGTGCATTCGGCAGGAGGGCGTGTGGCTGCCACGACGCAATTACAAACCAGGCCCAGCAACGGTCTGGAGCAGTTTTTCAGCTCCATCCAGGAACGCGAGAGCTTGTCGATCTTGGATTTTGGGCGCGCCAGCCAAGCCAACGTCAGTTTCATCACCAGTCTCGGCCACCGCGTTTATTCCAATGATATTCTGTACACGCTGGACGAAGCGTTCGGCACCGACGGAGATTTTGTGGCCAATCAATCCGATCCGCGGCGCGCCGATTTTTTCCTGCGGGAGACTCTGGAATTCCCCGAGCAATCGTTCGACGGAGCCCTGATTTGGGACACGCTGCAGTTCCTCAGTCCAATGTTGCTCCAGGAAACCGTGGACCGGCTGTTTCAAATTCTCCGGCCGCAGTCGGCGCTGCTGGCGTTTTTTCACTGCGAGGAAAAGGCTGAGCATGTCCCGCTGTACTCCTTCCGCATCGTCGAGTCCAGGATGCTCTCGTTGACTCCCCGGGGCCTCCGCAAACCCGCCCAACCCTTCAATAACCGCAGCCTGGAAAAGCTCTTTCAGAAGTTTCATTCGGTGAAGTTTTTCCTGACGAGGGACCATTTGCGTGAAGTGATCGTGCGGCGATAGGGGCTTGGCGCAGGCACTCTAGCCTGCCGGGTCGAGACTGGTCTCGACCATCGCTTGCTACGCTCGATGGTCGTTGCGTATCCGCACCAGATCCACAAACGATTTCAATCCCTGGCTCAACCTGACCTTGGTTCCCTCGGCATTGGCCCAGCGAACCGGCACCTCCAAGGCGCGCAGCCCAAGCTTGGCTGCGATCACCAGGTCCTCAACGTCGAAACTGAAGCCGTCCTGCTCTTGCCGTGAAAAAACCTGCTTGGCGGCATCGGCGCGGTACAGCTTGAAGCCGCATTGCGTATCGCGGAAGGGCAGACCGGTTACGATTCGCATCACCAGGTTGAAGAACCGGCCCGAGTATTCGCGCAGCAAGGGTTGATGCACCTCCACCAATGACCGGTCGATGGCGCGCGATCCGATGGCAATTCCGGCATCTTGTTCGCTTGCGGCGGCGAACAGCTTCGCGAACTCTTCGATGGGCGTGGACAGGTCGGCATCGGTGTAGAGTATCCATTCGCCGCCCGCTTCCAGCATTCCATGGCGAACGGCGTACCCTTTGCCGCGATTGCCGGGATTCCGCAGCAATCGAACCGCCGCGTGCGACTTGCGATACTCCTCCACCACCGCGGCCGTGGCGTCGAGAGAGCCATCGTCCACCACGATCACTTCGTGGAACACCGGACGTTGCTCGTCCAGCCACGCCAGGATTCGCTGCAAGGTCTCCGGTAAGCGGCGTTCTTCGTTGTAGGCGGGAATGACGATGGAGAGCGAGTCCAACAGGTCAATTATACTTGTGGCACAGGCACTCTTGCCTACGTGTTTCAACACAGGAGCTGAATATTGTCCCTCGAAGATGAGTTGTACCAGCAGCGCATCGGCCGGATCGCGGAGATCCAAGCGCTCGGCTTTCAACCCTACGGACATCGTTTCGATTTCACGCACACGATTCCGGAGATCCTGGCCGGATACAGCGCCAAGACCGCGGAGCAACTTGAGCCGCAGGTAAACGTACGCCTGGCCGGACGAATCATGACCATCCGCCGCATGGGCAAGGCTGGGTTCGCGCATCTGCTGCAGAACGGTGAGCGCCTGCAGATCTACGTCCGCAAGGACGCGGTCGGCGAGAAGGATTTCGCGCTCTACCAGCTACTCGATCTGGGCGACATCATCGGCATCGAAGGATATCTGTTCCGAACCAACACCAACGAACTCAGCGTCCACGTGGAGCATTTGTATTTCCTGGCCAAGACGCTTTTCTCGATGCCCGAGAAGTGGCACGGCCTGGAAGACATCGAGATCCGCTATCGCCAGCGCTATCTGGATCTCATCGCGAACCCCGACGTGCGCAACGTTTTCATCGCGCGCTCGAAGATTATCGCTTCTTTGAGGCGTCAACTGGAGGAGCGCGGGTTCCTGGAAGTGGAAACACCGATGCTGCAGCCGCTTTATGGCGGAGCGGCCGCGCGGCCCTTCGTCACGCACCACAACACGCTGGACATCGATCTGTACCTGCGCATCGCTCCCGAGCTGTACTTGAAGCGGCTGATCGTAGGAGGACTCGAGCGGGTCTACGAAATCAACCGCAACTTTCGCAACGAGGGAATTTCCACGCAGCACAATCCCGAATTCACGATGCTCGAGTTCTATCAGGCGTACACCGATTACCGCGGGCTCATGGATCTATCGGAAGACTTGCTGCGCCAGACGGCCATCGACGCGACCGGGTCCGCAGTGGTGGAGTATCAGGGCGAGAAGCTCGACTTCGCCAACTTCCGTCGAGTCACGATGCGCGACGCAGTGGGCGATCCGAGCCTGAAGGGGCTCGCGCTGGTGGAGGCATTCGAGCGCAACGTCGAGTCGACTCTGATCCAGCCCACCATTGTTTACGACTATCCGGTGGAGGTGTCGCCGCTTTCGAAGAACAAGCCGGACGAGCCGGATTTCGTGGAGCGCTTCGAAATCTACGTGGCCGGCATGGAAATCGGCAACGCGTTTACCGAGCTGAACGATCCGCAAGAGCAGCGGCGGCGTTTTGAAATGCAACTGGCCAGGCGCGAGAAAGGAGACGAAGAAGCGCACCAGATGGACGAAGATTACGTTCGCGCGCTGTCGTACGGAATGCCACCCGCGGGCGGCGAGGGCATCGGAATCGACCGTCTCACCATGATCCTCACCAACTCGCGCTCCATTCGCGACGTGATTCTGTTTCCGCTGCTGCGTCCGGTATGACCGCCGGCACGTTCGAACTATTCGTCGCCAGCCGGTACCTGCGCGCCAAGCGCAAGCAGGCGGTCATCTCCGTCATCACGGTAATTTCCATCATTGGAGTCGCCGCGGGCGCGATGGCGCTGGTGATTGGACTCGCCATCAACAACGGCTTTCGCAGCACGCTCCAGCGCAGCCTCGTGGGAGCCACCGCGCATGTCATGCTGCTCGAGAAGGAGTCGTCCGAAGGAATCTCCAACTGGGCACAACTCGATCCCGAGCTGCGAAGAATCCCACACGTCGTGAGCGCGTCGCCGGTGCTCTACGGGACCGTTCTGCTGGCGGGTCCAATGGGCGGCGGACAAGCCGCTGGAGCAGCGCTGAAAGGCATCCCGGCGGATACGCCGCCCGACATGCTGCTGCACTTGAAACAGGGTTCGTTCGAGGATCTCAAGAACACCACCGGTAAGCCGGGAATCATACTCGGCGCGAGCCTGGCGCGGAACACGGGAATGCTGCTCCACAGCGTCGTCAATGTGATTCCCCCGCAAGGCGAGCTGACGCCGTTTGGGCCGCACCTGACGGCCTACCAATTTCGCGTTGTGGGCATCTTCGAATCCGGTTTCTACGAAGTCGACTCGTCCTTGGCGTTCACGGCGTTGAAATCGGCTCAACAGGTGTTCTCTGTGGAAAACGTGGTCAACACCATCGAGCTGCGGCTGGACGACATTTACGAGGCGCCCACTGTGGCGCAGGCAGCCGAAAAAATCACCGGCAACAAGCTCGCCGCCAAGACCTGGGGCGAGCAGTTCCACCAGATCCTGAGCGCTCTCAATACCGAGAAGGTGGTGACGGCGATCACCATCGGCTTAATCCAGCTCGTCGCCGCGCTGAACATTCTGATCTCGCTGGTGATGATGGTAATGGAGAAGAACCGGGACATCGCCGTGCTGATGTCGATGGGCGCGAAACGCCAGCAGATTCGCAAGATCTTCATGCTGCAAGGCGTGCTGATCGGCGTGGTCGGCACGGCCATCGGATTGACGCTCGGTTACACGCTCGCATTCCTCGCGGATCGTTATCACTGGCTGCCCTTGAATCAAGAGGTCTACTCGGTGGCATACGTGCCATTCAGCGCGCGCTGGCAGGACGGCATCTGGATCGCTGCCACGGCGATTTTCATCAGTTTCATCGCAACGCTGTATCCGGCCAGGAGTGCGACGCGCATCGCGCCAGCCGAAGCCCTGCGCTACGAGTAGAACCAGCTCTCAGACATCGGCGCGCAAGCCGCCAGGTTGCCCCACGCGCAACGCCACAACCAACAACGCGGCCAGGTAGAGTGCGCCGCCGATCAACAGCGTCTGGAGAAGGCCCAGGTATATTGCGCACACGAGCGCGGCCACCGATCCCAGCACGCTGGAGGCGGCGTTCAAGGACCAAGCCCAGCGCAGCGACGGTTTGTGCCACTCCTCCAGGCGCGCGAGACCTGTGGGGAACGGCATTCCCATCACGAAGCCCGCGGGCGCGATCAGCAGGACGGCGATGCCAATCTTCAGCCACAACGGCAGTCCGACGGCGGGGGTCAGCAGATACGAAACCGCAACGGCCAGCATCGCCGCTAGAACCGCCACCAAGCCCAGCGCCTTCATCCAGCGGCGAATATCGCCCGCCAAGATACGGCGGCTGAAATAGCTTCCCAAGCCGCTGGCCAGCAGCATCGAGAAGATCACCACCGTGAGCGCATACGTCGGATGGCCCAGGAAAAGCACGAACTTCTGGATCAGCGCCACTTCGATCAGAATGTAGCCGGTTCCGATGAACAAAAAATAGAACAGGAACCCAAACACGCCCTTCCGCCAGGGCAAGCGCGTCCCTAAGACCAGCGGCGGCAGCGCCAGGATGACGATGGTCGCCAGCATGCTGATGGCCGCCAGTCTGAACAGGAGCGGCACGGCGCGATTGAGCTTGTAGTCCATGCTGGGCGAAGCCTTGCTCATGTAGTTCCAGAAATCGCGCGGCTGGACAGTGTAAAAGAAGAACGGCCGGTTGTCGTCCACCGCCGCGATATTGTACGGGTAGGTGCGCGAGAAGTCCCGCGGATTGCGGCTTCTTAAAAGCTCCGTGAACGGATTGGGGATCTCTTTGTTGGGCAGATATAGCGCCGGGATGTCCATTCGCCGGATGGAGTCCTCTGCTTTCAGCAGATCCTCGGGGCTGAACGGATCGCGCGAAACCAGCACGGTGTCGAGCGCGGCCTTGGAAGGATCCCCATCGCGAACCACGATGACATGCTTCCATGGCTCGTGCTTCCCCATGGCGTGCAGGGCGTCGATGGCCAGCGATACCAGCCGCAGCGATTCGCGCGGAAGCACGAAGCCCCAGCGGGTGATGGCCAGAATCCCGCCGTCCGTCAGGTGCTCCAGGTAATCGCGAAAGGCGTCGGAAGTATACAGATTGTTCTCCGAGAGCGCGAACGCGCCGGCCGCGGTGGCGGCCCACGTGTCGACCACGGTCGCCTGAATTACGTCGTATTTCTCCCGGCTGCGGCGAACGAAGCTGCGGCCTTCTTCCACCACGATGTGAACTTCGGGCCGCAGGTAGAGTCCCCGGCTGAACTGCGGGTACCTCTCGCGCATGATGGTGGTGGCGATGAGGGGATTGATTTCGACGCCGGTGATATCCTGGCTGCCTGAAGCCACGGCAAGCTGTACATCCGGTCCTCCGCCTGGACCGATCACCAGGGTCTTTGCACGGGGGCGCAGCAGATAGGGCAGGCCAGTCGCCGTGTTCAGGATGAACGCGCGGTCGGGGTCGTTCAGGTTGTCGAGGTTGGTCGGCCAAATGGCCGAGGCCGCATCTCCGTCGATCGCAATCACCGGTGGCCCGGTGTCTTGCTTCTCGAGAACGATCCGTGAAAAACTGTTCCATCCGATAAAGAGCTCGTGCCCGGCGGGTCTCACGCCGATATAGTTGTGGGTGCAGTTGAGCATCAGGAAGGCCGCCAGCGCCAGCGCCAGAGGAACGCTCAGCGCGGTTCCAGCTACCCGTCGCGGCCCCATGCTGAACCAGATGGCTGCTGCCGATGCGAACAGTACCGCTGCCGCCAGCACTGCGCCGGGGCCGCCTAGATAATTCAGGAAGGGCACCAGCAAGAGGCAGCCGCCGGCGGCGCCCAGCAGATCCAGGAAATACACACGATTCACGCGTTCCACGGTTTCCGAAATCACCAGTGACACGATGGCGCCGGCCGCCACAAACGGCAGCGCTATGACGAAGTAGATCCGCGCCAGTTGCCAGTTGGTGAGGTCTATTTTCGGCGTCGGGACCACTGCCAATGCCACCACAATCAACAGGCCGTTCAGCGCGCTGAGACAGCCTAGCTTTGAGAAAAAGTGGAATTTCCAGCCTGCCACGACATACGAGAGGACGCCGCCCACCCCCAGGCCGAACAGAGCGATGGAGATGGCCAGAAAGGCGAAATGGTAGTAGAAGACTGCCGAAAAGATGCGCGTTAGCGAAAGCTCCAGCAGGAGCGTCGCCATGCTGGTGAGTGCCAGACCTGCGTAGATGCGCGGCCAATGGAAGGGGTGCGATGCAGCAGACAAGGGGTCATTGTAGCGCGGAGTAAGGAGCACCTAGCAAAAAAAACAGGTAGTGGCCTTTGGGCTAAAGCACCACTACCTGTTCACATGGAGAGTGGCCGCGCTCCGAAGTACGCGCGGCCTGGGTGACGGATTCTGCAGAGGGTTGAGCGCTGAACCAACGCGCCAAGCTTTCGTCGGTGACTCTGCGGCGGCTCATGATGCTACGACGCCAGCGGAGTGCGCGCGGGAAACATCGCGCCACGCGCCAGAACGCTGGCAGCGAGCGAGGTTCCCGCAACAGGCAACCGCCGATTACCAACAGATCGCGCGCGGTAGTCGGCAGCCAAAATCGCCTGTATAAACCGCCGCTCATGTTTTTGATGCGGAGCAAGAAGCGGTTTTTGACCGAATGCATGTTCACGACGGCGGGCACGGCACGCCGATTGGCCGGGTTCACCGTCCGCACGTGATAACTCACGGCGCCGGGTACGTAGAGGCAGCGCCATCCCAGCAATTGCGCCCGCCAGGCTACGTCGGCATCTTCGCGATAAGCGAAAAAATCGGGATCGAAAAATCGGCCCGCATCGGATATGTCGGCGATCATCTCCCGCCGATACATGGCCGCCGCGGCGCTGGCTCCGAATACGTATTCCATCTCCCGGTAGCGCCCGTCATCCGGTTCATGCCAGCCGCGGTCGAAATGCCGCATGGCGGGCGTGAAATAGAGGCCGACGGAATCGATCAGCGGCTTTTCGGGAGGCTTGAGATCGCGGCCGATCGCGAGCAGGTGGCCGCACACGGTTCCGGCTTGCGGGTCGATGCGGCCGCCCTCGAGGAGTTGTTCGATGAAGCCAGGCAGCAGCACGACATCGGGGTTCAAGACCAGCACCCAGTCGCTCGTGCTAGCCGCGATGGCCTGGTTTTGCGCCGCCGCGAATCCGACGTTGCTGTTGTTATAGATCACCCGAATCCGGTCTTCGTATCCGGCGAGAATCCCGCGCGTGCCGTCCATGGAGGCGTTATCCACAACCACCACTTGAAGCGCGGAATGACCTTGCGCCAAGACCGATTCAAGGCAGGGTTCGATGAACTGCCGCGTATTATAGGTTACAATCGTGACGCAAACCGACTCGGGCATAGCAAACAGACCGACTTACTGAATCAAAGACCCTCAGCATGGTCATTTCAACTACACTCGAATAGGCGAAGAGCGAAATTTCTCTTACACCCTGTAGTTGCAGTAGGATGCCTGCGGGTCTTTGAGTAGCAGAGCCGCGCGCGTAAGCAAGCGCATGTGACATGTCATCGTTTTCACTAGGCGAACATTTGGCGGGGATCGCGCGACAGGAACGCGCTGGAATGAAACTGCAGGACCAGGTGGCTCAGTTGTTCCTGGAAGCGCGCGACGACGTGTATCGCTACCTGCTCGGCCTGGGCCTGTATCCGCCGCAGGCGCAAGAAGCGGCGCAAGAAGTTTTTCTGCGGCTGTACACCACGCTCAAGAAGGGCGAAGAAATCCAAAACCCGCGAGCTTGGATCTTTCGCGTGGCCCACAATTTGGGGCTGAAGATCCGGGCCAAGCAAAGCACGCAAGCCCCATTCGACGCCGAGCTGGAGTTACGGCTCGCCGCGCCCGAGTTGAATCCGGAACAGAGCCTGTTGGAGCGCGAGCAAACGCTGCGCTTCCATCAGGCGATCCAGCGGCTCTCGGAGCAGCAACGGCGTTGCCTGTTCCTGAGGCTGGAAGGACTCCGCTATCCCGACATCGGTGCGGCGCTGGGAATCAGCCCGTCCGCTGTGGGTGAGTTTCTGCGGCGCGCGATCTCGCGGTTGAAGAAGGAAGAAATATGAGGAGGCTGGAAATGCGCCACCCCGATGAAGAACAACTGCTGCGGTATGCGGACGGCGAGCTGCCGTCGCGCGCCGCCGGCGAAGTACGCTCGCATCTGGAAGCCTGCTGGCAGTGCCGCGCGCAGCTGGAAGAGTTGCACGAGACCGTCACGCAGTGCGTCGGTTATCGAAAGAACGTCCTCCAACGCCACCTGCCTCAGCCGCCTGCTCCTTGGGTCGACATCTATCGGCGCTTCGATGAGATCGATATCGCTTTTGCACAGCCCAGCCTCCTGACTCGCATCGCACGGGTTTTCGAATGGCCCGTGCACAACACGAAGAAATGGGCGCCCGTGGCCGTGGCGCTGTTGGTGGTTTTTCTGCTGTTGTACCGATACCGTGTTACGCCTTCAGTGCAGGCCGCGGAACTTTTGCGCAAAGCGATTGTCGCTGCCGATACTCGCCCGGTGAAGCCGCATCGCATCCAGATTCGCACCCAGGCGCATCAGTTTACGCGCGTCACTGGAACAGAGCGGAAGTTGACCGCCGATTCATCTGAATTGAATTCGCTTCAGGCTATGTTTGTGGCCGCGAAGTATGATTGGGACGATCCGCTGAGCGCGAAGTCGTTCCAGGCCTGGCGCGATCAGCTTCCCGCGAAGCAGGATCGAGTCATAGAGGAACAGGACGCTTACAGAATCCGGACCGACGCGGCATCGGGCGAGCTGAAGGAAGCAACCTTGAAGCTGAGGACGCCGGATCTTCAGCCCGTGGAAGGACGCTTCGAGTTCCGCAACCGGGACTGGGTGGAAATTACCGCGCTTGCCGATGAGGTTTTATCTCCGATCGCCGCGTCGCCGGAAACGCACGCGGGCGTGCCCGCCGTCTCGCCGAATAGCCCCGCTCCGATCGCGAACGCTCCCGAGGCGACAATCGGCGACGAGTTGCGCGTTATGGCAGCGCTGCACGGAGTAGGCGCCGATCTGGGCGACCCGGTGGAGGTTTCGCGCACAGGCAGTGAGATCCTGGTGACCGGCGCGGGAATTGCGCCGCAGCGCCAGCAGGAAATCCAGAGCGCATTGAACGCGCAAGCGCACGTGACGGTTCGCTTTTCCGAGTCGGCTCCCGCAAGAGTCCGGCCGGAGGGCGCCTCACCGGATAGCCAGCCTGGCGCCGATCTCCGGCAACTGCAGTCCCGAGTGGCGGAGCAGGTTGGCGGCCGCGCAAACTTCGAGCAGCTTGCCTCACAGGTTTTGGACCTGAGCGAGCCGATGATGGCCCGGGCCTACGCATTGCGGCGGCTGGCGGAACGATTCCCGGCCGGCGCGGAATCGCAAATGAGCGCGCAGGACCGCCAACTCCTTCGGCAGCTCCAGCGGGAACACACTGCGGCGCTACGGCAACGGGTTGCCGAGATCGATCGCGTGCTGAAGCCCGTGCTGGCCTCCATGCGCGGCGCAGGTAACGCGGCTCCGGGCGGCGCGCTTTCCAGCAATGCCTGGCAGCCTGCCACCGAAGAATTGTTCCAATCCGCCCGCCGCGTGGAAAAGCTGCTGGCCGTCATGTTCGGTGCGGCCACGGCAGAATCCGCCGAAGATCAACTGCCCGTCCAACTGCTGTCCAGCCTGGCGCAATTACGCGCTAAGGTGGAAGGGTACGAACGACTCTCAGCCAACATGGAGAGATAAGTGAGCTTCGGGCGCATTCTGGCCCTTCCTCTGGTTAGCCTCGCTGTTTTTGCGCCCCTCCTGGCGCAAAACTACGCCCAGGTTGGCGGCGTGATCGTGGACCCTTCCGCAGCTTCGGTTCCCGGCGCGACGGTGACCGTGGTCAATGAAGACACGGGCGTTCGGCGCGTGGCGGCGACGCAGGCCGATGGCAGCTACGTCGTATCTTCCCTGCAGCCCGGCGTTTACAAGATCACCGTGCGCAAAGCCGGATTCCGCACTATGATCCGCTTCGGAGTGAAATTGACCGATGCGCAGCCCGCGCGCGCGGATTTCAAGCTGGTGGTCGGCAGTTTCCAGGAGACCATCACGGTGGAAGGTTCCGCTCCGTTGCTGAATAGCGAAGACGTTTCCGTGGGAACGCTGGTGAATCAGGAGCAAATTGAGCATCTCCCCATAGACGGTCGCGGTCTGCTGAGCCTGCTCGAGTTGGCGCCCGGTTTGGTGGTGACGCCGGCCACTCGTGGCGAAGCGGGACAGTTCACCGTGAATGGTCAGCGGCCCAACACACACTATTTCGCCGTGGATGGAGCGAGCGCGAACTCGGGCGTCAGCGGCGGCGGCGTGCCCGCGCAGTCCACCGGCGGAACGCTGCCGGGGATGACCGCTTTCGGCAGCTTGGACAGTCTGGTCTCTTTGGATGCGCTGCAAGAGATGCGCGTGCAAACATCCACCACCGCGTCGGAATTCGGCCGGATGCCTGGCGCGCAAATCTCGCTGACCAGCCGGTCCGGATCGAACGAACTGCACGGATCGCTGCTCTTCGGTTTCCGGAACGAAGCGCTGGACGCGAACGATTGGTTCGCCAACCGGCACGGCGATGCGCGCGCGCCCCTCCGGCAACAGGATTTCGCGGCTACGCTCGGCGGTCCGCTGTGGCGCGACCACACCTTCTTTTTTCTTTCCTACGCCGGCATGCGGCTGCGGCAGCCCTTTGTCTGGAATCAGCCGGTCCCGACAATAGATACAAGAAACAACTCTCTGGTGTGGGCGGAGCCGCTGCTGAAACTTTTTCCGGAACCGAACGGACCTGCGCTGGGGAACGGATTGGCGGAGTGGACCGCCGGGATCAGCCGGCCCTCGCGGCTCAACGCCGGAGCGGTGCGTCTGGATCATACCTTCGGTTCCCGGCTGACTGCGTTCGCGCGATACAGCGAGTCGCCGTCATCCACCGAATTCGGCAGCGACCCGGTGAACACATTGGATCTACGATCCAGATCCCTCACCGCCGGCCTCAGTCTGCGCGCCAAGCCCAACCTGATTTGGGACCTCCGCATGAATGCATCCAGCGCGACAGCCAACTCGGCGTGGCAGCAATCCGATCCAGCGGCGATGCCGTCCTGCTATCTGGAGCCGGTCACCAAATTCTTTCTTCTTACTCCCGGCATTTGCGACTATCTGGTTCGGCTCACTATCGCCGGAGTTGGACAAGTAAACTCGGGCTCAGAAGGCCGCCGGGAGCAGACGCAACTGCAAATCGCGCCCACTGGAAATTGGAACCATGGCGGGCACGCAGTTCGGTTCGGCGCGGACTACCGGCGTCTGGCGCCGAAACGCACCGATGCGACGGGCAGCCTCGGCATTCTTGCGGATACGGTCGCGGATCTGGTCAACAGCAGTCATTTTTGGGAGGCCCACTCCGAACGGCAGGTTGTCTCGGCAGTAGTGAGAGAAATTTCCGTATTCGCGCAGGATACCTGGCGCGCAACGCCGCGGCTCACACTCACGTATGGGCTCCGTTGGGAGATCAGTCCCGCGCCAACCGAGAGCCGGCCGGCGAATTTCTTCGATCCAGTGACGGGAACTCCCGTCTCGCCGCAACAGTCGCTCTGGCAGTCCACTTACGCCAACTTCGCGCCTCGCGCCGGGATCGCCTTTCAGCCTGCCCGGGACGGCCGAACCGTCATTCGGGGGGGATATGGGCTGTATTACGACTCCAGCCTCAACCTGGCAACTGACTTGGTGAATGACGGCCCGCTCAACATTACGAATTTTCAGAGAGTAACTATAATCGCCCCGGCGGCGCACTTGAACTACGGCTTTCTGGCCAACCTCCGGCTTCCGCTCGTCAAGCAATGGAATGCTTCCCTCGAACACATGTTCGGCAATCACGACGCAGTATCGTTGGGCTACGTCGGCGCGTCGGGCGGCGATCTGATCCGGCGCGAAATTGGCGGGCCAGGGAGCGTGCCATCCGCGTTGCTCGCACTCGCAACCAATCACGGCTCGTCGACCTACCATGCTTTGGAAGCGCAGTACCGCCGGCGAATGACGCGTGGGCTGCAAGCCCAGGTTGCCTATGCCTGGTCGCATTCGATGGACAACAGCTCCACCGATGCAGGACTGTACTGGGCGGGGTCCGGCTTGAATCCGGCGCAAGATCGTGCCTCGTCGGATTTCGACGTCCGCCACACACTGACAGCGGGATTCACGTACGAGATTCCGCGCGGCCCGCGTGCGCGCTGGTGGCACGGCTGGGCAGTGGATGGAATGGTCCGCGCGCGTTCCGGATTTCCGATCAATGTTCTGGAGGCCGAGCAAGACCAGGGCATCGCTCTCGAGAACGCGTTCCGGCCCGGCCTGCTGGGAGGCCAGCCACTATGGATCGCGGACGCCTCGGCGCCGGGAGGCCGTCGCATCAATCGTGGCGCGTTTCAAGCAGCTCCTAATGAGGTCCAAGGCAGTTTGGGACGAAATGCTCTGAGCGGTTTTGGAATGTCGCAACTGGACCTCGCGGTCCGGCGCGAGTTCGTGATTGCGGAACAGCGATCGCTGGAATTGCGCGTCGAGGCTTTCAACGCTTTCAACCACGCCAACTTCGCGGACCCGATTCGATTCCTGACCAGCCCGTTGTTCGGCCAGTCCACGTCCATGCTCAATCTAATGCTCGGCACCGGAAGCCCGGGCAGCGGGCTGGCGCCGGTCTTTCAGGCCGGCGGCCCCAGGTCCCTGCGCATGGTCGTGCGGTTCCGCTTTTAAATGAAATTCACGCGCGCTGGTCCACCGCCATTTTTCGGGCGCTCCAAGCTGCACAGAAACGCCTTGAGTGATCTAAGGCCTTAAGGGGGCTGAATATTGGGTGGGGATATTTGGACTGCTGCGGTCCCCAAGGGCGGGTCAAAGGCTCGAAAACCCATATCGGGTAAAATGAGACCAAGCGGAGCATAATAAATGTCTTTCATTCCTATACCGCGGCACGGCGAGGATATTCAAATCAACGCCTGGAATTGGCGCCCTACACTTGTGCTTCTCCGAGCTGAAAACTTCGTCGACGAAGAGACCTATGAGTTGATGGGCGCGGACTGCGGAGCAAAGGTTGACGGAGAGCTCGCGCACCGGATTGCAGCAGTGATCAGTCGCTGGCTGGTCCGAATGCATCCAGGCGAGCGGATTCGCGCTGATCTGTCGATCACAGCAGAACCAAAGAAACGCGTCGTCTTCGGGCCCGAGACTCATCCTGATGACGTGGATGCGGTTGACCTCTACTCGGCAAAAATATGAATGGCTCGTGGAATTCAAGAAATTCTGCGAGCACTCCGGCGGCTTCAAGGTGGTTTAGGGTTGGACCACGCCAATTTCGCGGATCCGATTCGATTCCTGTCCAGCCCATTGTTCGGCCAGTCGACGTCCATGCTCAAACTGATGCTCGGCACGGGAAGCCCAGGCAGCGGACTCGCGCCCGTCTTCCAGGCCGGCGGGCCAAGATCGTTGCGCATGGTTGTACGATTTCGGTTCTAACCGCTTGCTGACGCGCGCGGCTCAGTTACAGAGCGACGACGTTACTGTGCGACGACGTTACCGAGCCACGACGTTACTGAGCCACGACCGTCAGGGAGTGGTCGCGGCTAGGCGCGCTCGTTCGCCACCCACTTGTTCAGCCGCTCCAAGCTTCCCAAAAACGGCTTCAGCCCGCTCCACAGCAACGCCGCGGCCAGCGAACATGCCGCTACGGTTACCACCAGCAGCGAGTAATTCACGGCATCGTCCCGGCGAAAGAGATATTGCGTGCACAGCGCCACCGCCGTGGGGCCGATTCCGAGTCCGATCATATTGATGATGAATAGATAAACTGCCGAGGCCTGGCCGCGCATAGGGTTGGGCATCATCTGCTGAATCGCGGCGGGCGCGATCCCGAAAGGCGCGGCCGCGACGATGCATCCCGGTACCAGCCATATGGTCGCCCATCCGCCGGAAGGCGCAAGAAATAGAAGAATGTTCACCGGCACCGACGCCAGTGCGATGTACATTCCAACCAGCATGTTGGCCTGCCGGGTTCCCCGCGCGCGCAGCATATCCGCGATCCGCCCTGCCCCTACAATGCCCAGCGATCCAAAGGCGATTACCATAGAGCCGTAAACCAGCCCAATGGTCGGGATGTCCCAGTGATGCGTGCGCCGGAAGTATTCCGGAACCCACGCGCCGCTGGCGTAGGAGGCCAGCGACAGCAGCCCGAATCCGACGTTGTGGCAGAGGAACGTCCACTTGTTCTCCAGAATGTAGGCGAAGACCTACGTGAAGGGGATGCCCGAGGCATGCCGCACGATCCCACGCCGCACCGGCTCGCGCACCGTGTACATCAGGAGCGCCACCAGCAAACCTGGCAGACCGACAGCAAAAAAAATCACTTGCCACGGCCGGACCGCGCCCACCACCGGCAGCATCCAGGCTTCCTGCATCGATGCCAGACGCACGATGATTCCGCCCAGCAAGTAGGACATGCCGGCGCCAATGTAGATGCCCGCCGAGTAGACACTGATCGCTGTGGCCAATTTTTCCTTCGGAAAGTAATCCGTGATCAGCGAATAGGCGGACGGCGAGAGCGAAGCTTCGCCCACGCCAACGCCCATGCGCCACACCAGCATCTGCCAAAAGTTCCTTGCAAGCCCGCACATCGCGGTGAAAGCGCTCCAGGCGACCAGCCCAGCGGCGATGATGGAACGCCTGCTGCGCGTGTCCGCCAGCCGTCCCAGCGGTATCCCGCAAAAAGTGTAGAAGACCGCGAAGCCAAATCCCATCAGAACGCTGACCTGAGTGTCGCTGATGCCCAGGTCGCGGCGCAGCGGCCGCACCAGCAGGCTCATGATCTGGCGGTCGATAAACGAGAAGACGTACACCAGCGTGAGCACGCCAACGACATACCAGGAGTAGCCAGCCGGAGGATAAGGCTGCTCAGCGCGCGACGGAACCGGAGCGGGCACAGGTTGGGCGGGCATGGTAGAGCAATTTTATCAGCTTGTGCCGATTTCGGCCCATGTGACCGCTTCGCTCACATGTGACGCGTCCGCACTGTTCTCCCTTCACCAACCCAATCCGGCTGATGAATATTGCGAACGGTCACCGGCGTGCTCCCGTCGAAGCCATGCGTCTATGCATGATTGCTCTGCTCCCCCTGCTAATCTCTCCGCCCGTCGCGGCGCAAGACGCCGGGGCGCAAAAGAAGTTCGCCGGAACTTGGGAAGCGAAGTGGCATGACAAGGTCATCTGCACCCTTATGCTGAAGGCCGGCGTGCAGATCTCCGGAGAAACGGCGGACTGCCGGATTAGCGTCGACGCGAACGGGGACCTGCAGGAGCCGGAGTCGAGCGAACGTTCAGACATGCCTCCTCTACCAATACTCAATCCGAAACTGCAAGGCGATACACTGGCCTTCGAGCAGAAAGACGAGGACGCTGTCCTGAAGTTCGAAATGAAGCTGATTGGCGACGGACGGGCCGAGTTGAGAATCCTGAACGCCGAGGTGACGATCAAGCCCATTCACTTCGATCGGAAGTGAGGCTCGCGCTTTTCAGCATTCGCGTCCATTCGCGTTCGTTCGCGGCTCAATAAATCTGAAAACAGAAAACCCGATTGTCCCCGCTGGGCGAGAGAGCGTACTCGCCGTTCTCGAGCGGCTGGTCGGCCTCGACCTTATACAGCCGGTCGTTGAGCTTCGTAACCATCAGGTGCAGCGGGCGCGCGGAACTCTTGCGGCCCTTCGAAGTCATCGTTACCTCACGATTTCCGTTCCGCACGTCGAGGCGGTAGAGCTCAAAGCGCTCCGGCGAAATCTGGCGGGCATCAATGATGAAGATCGGCTCCGCCAGAGGCGTCTTGGCAGGCGAACTGGCGCCGGCAACAACATAAGTGGCGCCGTTCTTCCCGCCCTCTTCGCGCGCCTGGCCAGCCTCCGTCTCCACAAGAGCACTGGCATGCAGCAGATACGGCACGTCCGGTTTAGGCGGCAAAGGGCCACTGTACTTCTCAGCGCAAACCAGCAATCCACCTATCGCGGAGACCAGCAACGAGAAACGGGAAACGAGAAACGAGAAACGCATCACATCCTCAGCTTACCAGCCCGCAACGAGAAACAAGAAACGAAAGACGAGAAACGTCTTACGCTCCCACCGCGGTTCGTTCCTCCACAGTGCGGCAAATGCGGAGCACCTCCGCTTCGTCGATTGGCTTGCTCAGCACAAACCCCTCGCCGCCCTGAAACGCTCGCGCCAGGTCGGTATCGTAGCCGTCGGTCAGCAGCACAAATCCGCCTACCTGGTGGCGCACGCGCTCAAAGAACTCCACCCAATTCAGGCCGGGAAGCCGTACGTCGCAAATCGCCACGTCGAAGTGCAGCCGCTGAGCCAGATCGGCGGCTTCCTCGGCGCTCGATACGGGAACCACGCGATCTCCGCGATTGGTCAGCAACTGCACCAATTGACGTTGCACTCTCGTGTCCGGTTCCACGATGAGGGCGGTGAGCTGGCGCGCGCCTTCCTGAAATTCCGCTCCGCCCGCCGCATGGACACGGCGTGTTTCTACCACCGGCAACTCGACGTCGAAGCGTGCCTGTGTGGGCGACACATGCACCACGCGGAACTCTCCGCCGTGGCTTTGTACGATGCCGCGGCAAACACCGAGCCCCAGAGCGCCTGACCCCGCGTGATCCATTTCCAACGCGTCCGCCTTCTGAAATTCAGACGGCCGCACCGGATAGGAGATCTCCACGAGCACCCGCCTGGCCAACAAGCTGCTGGAAACCAAAATGACCTTCTCGCGCGACTCAGCGGCGGATTTCTCGGCATCCACAAGAAGGTTCAAGAGCACCTGTCCCAACTGGCCGGGCGAGCCCATCACGATGGCGTGCTTCGGCGCGAACTGCGAGCGGATCTCCACTCCTTTGGACTTGCAATCCGGGCCGCGGAATTTCACCAGGCCCGACAGAATCTCCGTCAGGTCCACGGGCTGCGCCTCGGACGGTTCCACTTTTGCGAACGAAACCAGCCGGCCCACGATCTCCGAGGCGCGGCGGGCCTCCTCGGCGATCGATTCGAGCTCGCGGTGCGAGTTCCCGGTGTGCCGCGGCACCGCGGACGCCAGCGTCGCGATCGACTCGAGCGGCGAACGCAGCTCATTGGCTACATCGGAAATCAGTTGCCCGGCCGCCGCCAGCTTCTCGCTCCGAAACAACTGCTCGCGGATCGATTGTTGCTCCTGAAGTTTGAGCGCCGTGGCAACTTGGTTCGCCAGATGCTGGATGGACGCTTGCTCCGCCTGGCTGAAGTAATGAAAGCTTGCGTTGTGATGCAGTTCCACCACTCCCAACAAATCGCCTTGTGCGAACATCGGGACGAAAAGCACCGAGCGAGGCATGCCCGCGGCATCCTCTTTCTTAAAGAACGGGCTATGGCGCGTGTCCGGAATCGCGATCAGCGTGCGGTTGCGGAAGCAGGCGGCGATGCCCGACGCCATCGCGCCGCTGGGCGAATCTAAATCGACGAAATCCCCAGCCGAGCCGGCGGTTTGAACGCTCTCCAGCGTCTTGGTCCCGCGATTATGGATGTACATGCCGATTCCGGATGCGTTCGACAATTCCGGCAGCGTCAACGTCAGCCTGCGCAGGATCTCAGCCGGCGATGTCGCGCCGATCACCTCTTCGCCCAGTACATTCAGGAAGTGCATCCGCCTGCGCAGCGCTGCCATGCGGCGCTCCCGGAACCACCAGATCGCCAGCAGCGCGGCGGCAAAGATCAGCGAAGCCAGCAGGAATGGCGGAGGAATCATCCAGGCCTTTTCCAGAATCGCCACCGATGCGGGGCTTGGAATCAGGATCTGGAAGAAGCGATCGTAGGGAGGCAGGGCGCAGTATTGGTTGGAGATGCCCATCACCCGCACGCGATCGCCGGGCCGGAACCCGCCGAGCTGCGGACCGGAGTCACGGCGCGTCTTGGGCAGAAAGATGCTGACCACCTTCCCTCTTTCGCCGATCGTGACCACGTCGCCGCCCGCGTTGCCTGTGTTTTGCAGGACTGTGCTGTCGGTGGCGACCAGCACGCCGAGATAGCGGAACGAAGCGAGTTCAGCCACTCTCACAACCTTGGGCGTTGGCGGCGCGGCCCGGCTCACACGCCGAATCTCCTGCGGTAGCAGGACGGGAAGTCCCCCGCGCTTGACGATGGTTCCGCGCGCTTCCAGCCAATCGCCTGGTTCGAGACCTTGGAACTCCTGTTCCAGGCCCTGCAGCATCAGCCCGTAAGCCGCGCCGTCCTGAATGGGAAGGTAATAGGAGTCCGAAACCCGCAGGGGCTGGGAAGAGACTTGCCCGGTCACCAGAACGTTTTTCCCTTCGTAGGCTGGCGTCCAATCCGGAGCATCACGCGAGCCGGCCTGCTGCAAGGTCAGCCGGATTTGGGCAGGCGCCGCTACCGCCAAGGCAAGGCAGATCCAGGCTAGACGAATAAGTCGTTTGTTTTCATTCAGATCGAGTTTTGTAAACTCAGGCACTCATCGTATAGATCGGCATGAACGCCCCCGAACTACATTGAATTAAGGACAGCAGCCGCGAGACGGAACGTTTTCTGGTTTTCGAGTCAGCTCGTCAGATGATTCTTTCGGCCCGGACTATGAACCTATCGGGGGCGGAACCAACGAAGTAGACGGATAGCAGGTGACCAGGGTAAGAATCTCATTCCCACTGGGATCCAACACCGCGACATCGTGTGGACCCACTACCTTCTTGTTAGCAATCCCGCCCAACCGCGTCTTTGAGACTTCAACAACGCCAAGCCAACCCGCCCCGCTGTTTTCGCCATCATTGTCGATGCTTGCCGTGTGGCTCACACCGTTCGCACTCCTGGCCGGGGCGCTTGCCGTTTGGCAACTAGCCGCGGATTCCGGGTGGACCAACCAGTTTTTCATAGCCAATGGTGTTGCTATCGCACTGGCAAGCCTGGTTCGCGGTCGCCATCGGCGTGCACACATCCGCCCGCGGCCTCGACCGGTGGCTGAAGATTCAGAATTCCAGGGTGAGAATCGTGGCGCCCCAGCCACAAGGGATATTGGAGCAACAACAATGGCAGATTCGTCGGTGAGTAAGCCCATCTTGCAAGCGGACCGGGGCAAGTTACTGTGGCGTTTCCTCTTCTCCTTCGGACTGATCGCGAGCGTAGTCGCGGTAGCGGCAGGAATCGCACAGTGCGTGCGGCCAACACCCTAAAACGCCGTTGCTGTTTTTCAGCAACGTTCAAGAAAGCTTCAATCAGCCGATCCTGAGGACCCATCGGCGTGAAGCAAGCATTGCTTTTTCAGTCCGTTCGTGCGATGATATAGTTGTCGTTTGACAGTCCCGCCAATTTTGGCACAGTCTCGCATTGACCGGTTCGCCGCCTTTGTTCGATAACTGCCCCGATTAGCCCGCCTGCAACTTCAGAAAGAAGAATCAATGAAAAATATTTTTGTAGGTAACCTCAGCTTCGGCACAACCGAAGATACGCTCCGTTCCGCGTTTGAACCGTACGGAGCCGTCGACCGTGTCAGCATCGTAACCGATCGGGATTCGGGCCAACCCAGAGGCTTCGCGTTCGTGGAAATGAGCGTCGATTCCGAAGGCAACAGTGCGATCAGCGCGCTGAATGGCAAGGACATCGATGGAAGATCGCTCAACGTCAATGAAGCCCGGCCCAAGGGAGACCGTTCATCCGGCGGCGGGCAGCGCTCGAATCGCTGGTAACGGAGGAGCAAGGAAAACTTTGCCTAAAGAAGACGCCATCGAGGTAATGGGAAAGGTCGTCGAGAAGTTCAAGGCTGGAATGTTTGCGATCGAACTGGACGTAGGCAAGACAGTATTGGCGACCATGGCCGGAAGACTCCGGCGTAATCGCATCAAGGTGATGAATGGTGACCGGGTTTCGCTGGAACTTTCACCCTACGACCTGACCAGAGGCAGAATCACTTACCGGCACAAGTGAACGCCCGCAATATCGAATGAACAGGCAGCGCTTTCGGGCGCTGCCGCGTATCACGCTGCATCGAATGTCCGGTCGGATTGCGAACTTTCGATCTGGTACACAACGGCACTTCCTGTTTCACGTGTCACCTCATCTAGCGAAGCATCGATTGTAACCGTTACTAGGCTCGCTGCCTGTTCAAAAACGCTCAGCAGGCCCTGCTGAATTGCACACTCGCGAGCTTACCGTGAATTGCCGCTCGAGCCCCCTCCAGTGACCATCTGGAGTCATCTGACCGCATATGGTTACCTGCCAGGGCCATTCCATCAACTCAAGGCTCTGGATAGCACCTGAAGAGCCAGCACATGCAACGGCTCGCTGAGTCGGCGCGGTACGTGCCGTAGCAAAGCAGTCGCGTCCATGCGATTGCGGCAGAAGAGGCAAAGGAATATGAAACCTGGACTCAAGACAGCGGCTTTCATATTTGGCGGGAAATACGGGAAGGGCTATCTGTCCAGCCGGAACAACAACGAGCGGGATGGTCAGCGCCTGGCACGGTCCGCATCGAAGGCGGCAGTGTTGGATTCCAGATCGGCGGCTCTGAGACGGACTTGATCATGCTGGTGATGAACGCGCGCGGAGTTGACAAGTTGCTTTCCAGTAAGTTCACTCTGGGCGCGGAAGGCTCGGTCGCCGCTGGCCCGGTGGGCCGTACCACAACGGCTCAAACCGACGCGCAAATGCATGCTGAGATTCTTTCCTGGTCGCGCTCGCAGGGCCTGTTCGCGGGTCTCGCTCTGAAAGGAGCCACTCTGCGGCAGGATCTCGACGACAATGCCGTACTCTACGGGGAGAAACTAGAAAACCGTCAGATCGTAACTCAGGGCGTACGTCCACCCATCCCACGCTGTCCGCATTGCAGATCCATCGAGTTTAGAAGTGTTGGCGTCCGAAACGCCATTGAGAGAGCCATCCACTGGATCCTTCGACACCTAGCACCTGACACCTGACACCTGGCACCTTTCCTACCACCCACCGCCCACCACCTGTTAGCATGGTTGGTTGTCAGGCTCCGGGCTTCGTGCAATGGGCGGCTGTAAACCCCGCCAGGTCCGGAAGGAAGCAACGGTAGCGGTTTAGCTCGTGTGCCGCGGATTACCCGGGGTCTGGCATAATTCTCCACTCGCCTCTCATGTACCAGGTCATCGCCAGAAAATACAGGCCGCAGACGTTCGCGGAACTGATCGGACAGGAGCACGTCCGCACCACAATCGAGAACGCCATCGCGCAGCGCCGCATCGCGCACGGCTATATCTTCTCCGGCCAGCGCGGCACCGGCAAGACCACGGTCGCGCGCATCCTGGCGCGCTGCCTCAACTGCATCGAAGGCCCCACCACCAAGCCCTGCGGCAAGTGCGCGAGTTGCCTCGAAGTCACCGCCGGCAATTCGCCCGACGTGATCGAAATCGACGCCGCCTCCAACCGCGGCATCAACGAAATGCGCGAGCTGCGCGAAAACATCCGCTACCGCCCCGCGCGCGACCTCTATAAAGTCTTCATCATCGATGAGGCGCACCAGATCACCAGCGAAGCCTTCAACGCCCTGCTGAAGACGCTCGAAGAGCCGCCCGAATGGGTGGTCTTCGTGCTGTGCACCACCGAAGTGCACAAAATCCCAACCACCATCGCGTCCCGCTGCCAGCTCTTCAGCTTCCGATCGGTGGACTTCGCCGAAATCGTCGCGCGCATGGAATGGATCGCGAAACAGGAAGGCATCGAGGCCGGCCCCGAAGTGCTGAGCGTCCTGGCGCAGATGGGCGAGGGCAGCGTGCGCGACTCGCTATCGGCGCTCGATCAGGCCATTGCCTGTTGCGGCTTGAAACTGGACGCCGCCGAAGTGCGCGGCCTGCTCGGCATGTTCTCGCTCGACATGCTCAGCCAGGTTACCGAAGCGCTCGCCGGCACCGATTCGCGGCGCATGCTCGATCTCGTAATGGAACTGGAGCGAAACGGCCGCAACCTGCAGCACTTCTGTCGCGAGCTGGCGCGCTACTTCCGCAATCTGCTGGTAGCGAAGGTGGCTGGCGCTGAGACGCGCCTGATCGCGGCATCCGGGCCAGAGCAAGCGCGCCTGGCGGAGATCGCCAGCAAGTTTTCCGAGGAGGATCTGACGCGCTATCTGCAGCTAACGCTAGATCTGTTCAAGGACGTGCAATTCTCGCTGCAGCCCCGCCTGCATCTGGAAATCGGACTGCTCCGCCTAGTCCAAGCAGGCAAACTGCTGCCCATTGAAGAAGCGCTAGCCGGGCTAGGCAACCCACCAGCGACCAGCCACAAGCCACCAACCACCAGCCACAAGCCACCACCTACCACCCACCACCCGCAAGCCACCACCCACCACCCACCACCCACCTCCCCCTGGCGCGACCAGTTGCATGCCGCACTGGTCGAGGCAGGCATGCAATTCACCGCCGACGCCGTCGAGCACTCGCAAATCGCCGAATCGAACGGCGAGCTGCACTTCGTCACGCCCGACGAGTTCAAGCTGGCGATGAACGAAAAGGATATATTGAAGGTCGTGCAAAAGGTGGCCGGCCGTCCCATGCGAGTCAGGATCGCGTTCGGCACAAATGCAACCGCAGTCCCGGCTGCCAATCCGCCGCAGCCGTCCGACGACCTGTCCGAGCGCGCTCTCTCGCATCCTGAAGTGCGCCGCTTTCAGGAGACGTTCCCGGACGCGCAGGTCCGCGTGGTGCGAAATCTGAAGGAATAAGCGAGGACTCATGAAACTTCCAGGAAACATGCAGGCCGTGATGAAGCAGGCCGAGCAGATGCAGAAGAAGCTGCAGGAAGAGATCGCGCTGATCCGCGTGGAAGCCACCGCCGGCGGCGGCATGGTCGCCGTGAAAATGGACGGCAAGAAGAACGTGACCGCCGTCAAGATCGATCCCGAAGTGGCGGGCGACGTCGAGATGCTCCAGGACATGGTGATGGCCGCGTTCAACGAAGCCTCGAAGAAGGTCGACGAAGAAACCCAGCAAAAAATGGGCGGCCTGCTAGGCGGCCTAGGCCTGCCCCCGGGAATGTTCTAACCGAATCGGGATAAGGAATGTGTGGAAAATGTCTTGTGGGGCAGGCATTCTTGCCTGCCGCCGGCTTTCGAGCCGGCGCGGACGGTTGAAAAAATTTTGGGACACCCTAAATCGGGGACACTCCGGGCTAGCGTCCGAGGGCCTTCAAACTGTCCACAAAAGCAGGCGTGTCCCCGATTTTTCAGCCGAACGCTAGCTATGAAGACATTTCAAAAATCGGGGACACTCCGGGCTAGCTTCCGAAGACCCTCAACCTCTCCACCTAAGCAGGCGTGTCCCCGATTTTCCAGTCGAACGGTAACACTGAAAAGATTTGGAAGCACTCCAGTTTCGAGTCCCCAAAACGTTCAACTGACCCATACATGCAGGCGTGTCCCCAAATTCTCGTTCGAACGCTTTTCCCACATCCCACAACCCACATCCCACAACCCGGTCTATGCCTGACTTCGCCGAACCCCTCGCCCGCCTGATCCAGGAATTCAAGCGCCTGCCCGGCATCGGCCAGAAGTCGGCGCAACGCCTCGCCTTCCATGTCTTGCGCACGCCGCGCGAGGACGCCGAGCGGCTTGCGCAAGCCCTGGTCGATGTCAAGGACAAGCTGGGCATCTGCGCCGCGTGCAACAACATCAGCGACGGCGAGCTGTGCAACTACTGCCGCGACGCGCACCGCGACCGTTCGGTGATCTGCGTGGTGGAGGAGCCGCACAATATTCTGCCGATCGAAACCACGCGCCAGTTCAGCGGCCTGTACCACGTGCTGCACGGCGCGCTGTCGCCGTTGCGCGGCATCGGACCGGATCAGCTTCGCATCGCGAACCTGCTGGAGCGCATTCAATCCGGCGAAACGAAGGAACTGATCGTGGCAACCAACCCCACGGTGGAAGGCGAAGCCACGGCGGTGTATCTCTCGCGATTGCTGAAGCCGTTGGGCGTGAAGGTGACGCGCATAGCGATGGGCATCCCGGTAGGCAGCGACCTGGAGTTCGCCGACGAAGTGACCATGGGCAAGTCGCTGGAGAATCGTCGGGAGATGTAACGCCGGTGACCTTGTCGCCAGCAATCGATGTGTGACTCGCTATTGAACTACCGCCGTCACCTGCCCCTGCGAGTTACCGTTTCCGTAGCTAACGCCGGGACAGCGCGCCAGACTGAACGATGGACAAGCGGTGAGTGCCATTTATATGAACATTCAACCCCCTCCAACTTGTCTCCGAGACTTCTTGACGCAGTTGATCCAGTCCCGCCTTCACCGCCGCCTGTCGTTGCGCGTCGAACTCATCCATTCTCTCGACATCGGGAGTCTCGCCCACTGCAGCGACACCGCGAACGTAACTGTGGGCTTCAATGTTGATACGTCGCAAAGCAGCCGCCATGGCACGACAAGCCGCAGTGAGCTTTAGAAGATCGGCATACTGCACATTTAGGTACCTGGCCGCCGATTCCGATAGTTCGGCCTTTCTTGCAGGTTCAGCTATCCAGCGCGCTTCCAGCCACGCACTTAAGTCCTCAACGAAGAAACAAAACGAGGAATAAAGAGAGGGATCGTCCTTGGGAGGATGAGCGGCCTGGAGATCGACGGCAAGTGTCTGTGAAAACGCGACGGCCATCGTTCCCGTCAGCAAGATCGCACGGAGCATTTTGGTCATGTTATTTTCCCTCCTGGCTCTTGGAGCCACACTATTGCTGCTTGCTATGCTTTGCCCGCCACTCTTTCTTAGCAGCTTCGCGCAGCTCGGGGTCCTTAATGAAGCGCTCAAACAAGATCTGGACCACGGGGTCGTCAAACTGCGTCACCGATACGGCAATGAATCCCGCCTGCAGTTCGGGGAAGCGAGCGCATGCCTCAGCTATCAGTGGGATCGAGCCTGTGTCGTTCAGTGTTGCAAGGCCGCCCGCGGCAGAAAGTACCATCAGATAGCTGGATGCCTTCAGCGCTTGTCGTAAGACATCGACCGCGTCCTTGTCGCGGATATCACCTAGTAGGCCCACCGCACCGATGTATCCGGTCATCCTGCGCGCACATTGGTTCCACTCCAGTGCACGGCTCGCGCACCACTCCTCGAATGCTGGGTTGCGTCTCTCTGGGTCTTCCTTGCCCCGCGCATCCGCAAGCAACGGGAGCGGCGGATCCGCCGCAATCGCATCTCGCGCAGATCCAAGGACTTCATTCAAGTACACATCGTCCTTTACGCCGAGCTTTATTAGCACCAACGCTATCTGCTGGGCGACCGGATTGACTCCCAGAGCATCCATCGCTCCAGTTTCTTTTGCTCGACCAAAGAGATCCCTGAGCGCGGGAATAACTCTTGGATCGTAGGAGCGCTTCGCCAAGTCTCCTATCAACCCGGGTTCGCTGACATTCTTTCGAAGTGTTTCGATGATGTCCTCGGTACTCCTGGTGGCTGGGGGCTGAGCCAGCGCTAGGAGGGGGGAACCCAAAAGGAGCGCAAGTGTGAGTCTCATAGCAATCGCCTCATTACGGAATAAGGTACGTTGACGTCCAGTCCAACGAAGTGAACGTCAATATCTGGCCCTGTGGGATCATCTGGACGAGGTTACCGTTTTGATATACGTAATACGTCGGAAAGACCTGCGTCGTACTCGTTGGCGCCAAGGGTGTGAGAGGAATCACATGGCCATTCTGATCAAGCTGGATCACTGACCAAATGAACGGAGTCGCCATAAAATAGTTACTTCCATCGTCGTTCGGATGGTTGAGGTACGCGTTTACTTCCTGCCCGACCGGACCAACACGCCCCTCATTTAGCTGAAACGCATAAGCCGCAGTGCCTGCAGTAGGGCCAAAGCCGCTGATACCGTTTTGCAGGTGCGCCTGCGCTCCAAAGCCGATTTTGAAAGGAGAGCATGGTTCGGGCGTCACACCGATATCGCTTTTACTTTGGAGGTACTGAAACGACTTTGTGTTGATGGTTCCGCTCGACGTCACTTCATAGTAAGCCTTAAAGCGGTTGAAGGCTCGATACGCGCTCACGTTGGCCTCAAACGTCGAAGGGCTTGACATGGGACTTGGTGGAGCGGAATTGGCCGAATTCTTATTTAACCATGCAGTTGCATACTGGCGATCAATATCGCTTGTGAGCGCGTACGGGAACGTGATCCCGCTCCCCATGCCGGCGTTTGCCCAGTTGACTAAGTACAAAAAACAGAAGGTCGCAGATCCGTTCAGTTCGCCCACTAGCAACGGACTTGCTCCGCTCGGCAATGTTATCGCACTACCGTCAATCCATCCAACAACAGTGATGTCATCTGATAACACGAACGTGAGCGAGTCTTGCGCTACTGCGCCGCATGAGTTCGTGTACGTCACTGTGATTTTCGCACGGCCTGGGCTCGTAACTGTCAGATTCACCGTTGCCGAAAGGGACTGATCCGGCGAGATCTGTATCATGCCGGGATTATCAGAGCTCCAGTGATAGGTTCCTCCCGCAGGCGCGCCGGAGGCCGTAAGCGTGGCAGAGTATGGAAAGCCAGTGTCGGGAAAGGCGCCTGTGAGCGCCATGGGACGTGTAGTTATTATGACTGACGGCACGGTTGCACAATTCACTACGACTTGACCCCGATTGCTGTTCCTTTGGCTCGAGCTGTCTGGTGCCGGGAAAAACCCCTGTCCAGACGAACCGTTCGAGGTAATCTGGAGATCGTACGCGCCTGAAGCCTGCGCTGTTGCACTGAGCGAGGCATTGACTTGGCAGTAACCCAGCGCCGGATAGCAACCCCAGGACGTCACGGTCGCCGAAACATCGGTTGGACCAGTGCAGGGGTCCGCGCCCGCCCTGCAGACGTTTAACTGACCGGACGATCCGAAATTGTAGCCGTAGATGGAAGCATCCGCAGATCCGTTAGGAGTAAGTGGTTGCGATAGTGCGATCCCCGTAATCTGAGGGGTCGAGTCAGCCACTGTAAACTGCAAGCTGTTTGTAGTATACCCGAAGGCTGTCAGGCTGAGGTTGTACGCCCCTGGCGCAGCGTTCGACGGGATGTGGATCGTGGCCTGCACATGGTCCCCGGCGAACTGCCCGGGGACAAACGGCTGCGGACTAAAGGTCGTGTTGAAGCCAGCACCCGAAACGTTCACGCTTGTTATCCCCCGATAGGCGTTCAGACCGAGATCGGCAATGCCAAGAGCCGTCCCATTGAGCGACACGTTCACAGTCGCGCCTTGACTCCCATAGGCGGGCACAGCCGACGTGAGAGATGGCGTTGGATACTGAAATGCGTCCTGGAAACTCCCACCATAGGCTATACCGTTGGCGTTGTCATATTCGTAAATGCTGTACGTGAATTGATAGTTTCCAAACCCGCCGTCTGCCAAACGGAAATCAGGAAAGTCCACTGTTGAGGGCGTGCTACCAGTCGTTTGCGGTCCGTCAGTCGGACCCCAACTGTGCGGACCCGAGACGGTCGCTCCCTGCATTTGGTTGGTAAATGAGGGGGAACTCGTGCCCGTCGTCCATACGGCAAAGTGCGCGTAGGTGTCCCCTGAGTCGAGTGCAACCAGTCTGTCGTCCCAGACGTACATCACGTCGGTCCGAACCGCTACTATTAGAGTCGATGAGTGTGTACATCCCCCGCCGGATCCCGAAAACGCCAGAGTATAGGTCCCGGCCGGTGTGGTCGGGGAGGTGTAGATTGTAACCGTGGTTGAGGTCATCGCCGGATTCTGTGAGAATGAAGCCGCCACCCCAGCAGGCCAGGAGGGCTGGTTGGTCCAGCTCAGACTAACGGGCGAGTTGAAGCCGTTAAGCTGCGTAATTATCACCGGTGTTCCCGCGCGCAGTCCCCTGGGAACGGTCCTCGTCGGCGGTGTGCTGAGCGAAAAGTCCGCCTGGATGGCGACGCTCAGTGACGCGGTCGCAATATGACTCAGCCCACCGCTCTGTCCAGTGACCGTCAGCGTGTAATTGCCAGTCGGCGTTCCGGCAGACGTGTTCACGGTCATGGTTGCAGACATAGGTCCGGTTACGAAGAAGCTGGCCGAGGCTCCAGCGGGCAGACCTGACGCACTGAAAATCACCGTCCCACTAAAACCGCTCACACCGGTCGCCGTGACCGTGTAATTCGTGTTAGTGCCAGGCGCAATGGTCGCCGAACCCGGCGAAACGCTCAGCGAAAAGTCCGGTTGCGCCCCCGACACCACGAGCGTCGCCCCCGCACTGCTACTCAGACCCCCGTCCGTCCCCGTTACGGTGATGCTCCCCGATTGCACACCGCCGGTGGTGTTGATCGTCATCGTGGACGACACCGAGCCATTGGCCGGGCAAGCCACCGACGCCGGACTGAAGCTGGCGCTCGCCCCCGCGGGCGTCTGCGCCGAAAGGCTCACGGTTCCGCTGCAGCCATTGGAGCCCGTCACCGTAACCGTGTACGAAGTGCTCCCACCCGCCGTAATAGTTTGAGAACCCGGCGTGATCGCCAGCGACAAGCCAGGCTGCGTGAAGCTCACCGTATACGCCGTCATCGTCGTCGGCAACGCCCCCGCGTAAAGATTGGTCGAGTCCACCACCTCCATCGTGATGTTATGCGTTCCCGCAAACGCCGACGTGAACGTCATCGCCAGGTTCACCGTCAGGTTCACGCCCAACCACGTAATCGAAGATGCGCCGGGATTTAAACTACACTGCGGGTTCGTAAGCGGCTGACCCGCTACGCCTAAGGTCGCCGGCGACCCCCAATTCCAGGTGCTGCCGGTATCCTGCCGCAACCAGACGCCCCTGGACCAGCGATCGATCCAAAAATCGCACGCGTTGCCGTAACCCGAGTCGGCGCCGCTCATGTTCACAAACAGAAGCTGGAGCCCCTTAACATCCGCACCGCCGTTTGGATCGGACGCCTGGAACGTGAAGGTCTGTTGCGAACCGGTGGCGTTCGAGGGCGTTACCGAAACCACCGACGGCGGCGCCGGCGCCAACACCGAGGCGTGAAACGACGGTAGAGCGTGAAATCCAGCGCCAAGATGGATATACTCGCCCGCGGAGAACGTAATGCTGCCGCTCGCCGAAAACCCGCTATCCGCTGCAATGCAATTGACCGCATTGTAGGGCGCCGGGCTGCTAGACGTGAGGATTAGGTTGTCGCACGGCTGCGAAAACAAGGCCGTCGCAAAGAGCGTGCAAAAAACCGCAGCACAGGCACTCCTGCCTGTGTTTCCCCGCACCAAACGCCCGACGTGCTCAGCCAATCGGTTCATGATTGCTCCCTCAGCGCCCGCCTGCCTCCAGCCGCGCGATCCGCTCCTGCAGCTCGCGATTCTTCTCATCCGACCGAACCAGCCGCTCATCCGCCCGAATCAGATGCAGCGTCAACTCCTCGATCTTGGCCAGCAGCTTCGCCTGCATATCGCCCAGACTCACGCCTTTTTCCTTAACCTCCGCCGCGGACGGAATCTCAGGCAGATGATGATGCTCCTGGATGTATGCGGCGACCTCCCGCAGTGGCTTGAGCCGATAATCCGCGTCGAACACGTAATCCGCCGTGATGCCGTTGGTCACGACGATCTCGCTTGCGCCGATCGCCCCCTTCACTGTCAGCAGGCACGGTTGTACGTTGCTGCTGCCACACTGCCCAGGGGTTACCGTCCCAATGCCGACCCAACCTCCGTTTTTCAAGTACATCTGGTTCGTACTACCAGAATCTGTGGTGAACAGAATGTTCTTGCCTTCGCTTCTTATCACCAAATCGCCAGCCTGCGCTGCAGGAGAAAAGTTGCCTGACCCTGCCGACATGGCAATCATTGCTTCATACGTTGTTCTTCCCAGTGCGAGGAAGGTATAGTTGGAAGTCCCCCCTGAATATAAAAGCATTCCACCGTTCGTACCACCACCATTGACCTCTAGCTTTTGTCCGGGCGTGCTCGTACCGACGCCGACCGCGGAACCGGTCGAAAGGACGTTGGTCTGGCTATTGTAATTCCAGTTGGGCGGAGGCTGACCCGACAATGGGCCCGGTAAGAACGTAGCGCAGGCCATTGCGGTGACAGCCCAGACCGCTGATGCGTTGCCCGCGAGGCAAGCGCGCGTGCAAACCGCGATGCGACGGATTAATGTCATTTGGCTTCTCTCTTTCTCGTTTCGAAATTCAGACTTCCTCTACGGCCTCTTGCCCGTGATGTTGAATGTCAGGGTCGGATCCTTCTGCCCCGCCGCTTGCAGGATCGAATAGGAATTACTGACCGCCGGCAGCGGGACTCCGCCTTCGTCCGCAAGCTGCAGGCTGCCGCCATTCACCTCTAGCTGCAATGCAGTGTTCAACGGAATCGCGAGCTCCAACGTCCGGCCCGACCCGTCGCTGGAGACCACATGCAGCGGATGCCAGCGCGACGATGCGCCTATCACGCCGGCCAAAACCGCGCCCCCTCCGTTGGCCATGTGCTTTCCCGGATCGTTCAGCCGCACATGCACAACGGCTCCCTTCGCCATGCGCACGTTGACATTCGCCGCCACTTGTCCCGCCACGACCGTCACCTGCGTTGGAGTCGACCAGTAGCAGCTATCCACGTAGTTGACGGGAAGCGTGGCGAATGCGCCCGCCGGCTGCGAAACGCTCCCGCGGAACTGCACGCAAATCGTGTAGTTCCCTGCTGGCACTGGCGCAATGCTGTATGCGCCGCCCGATGCCGACACGGCCATAAGGGTCGTGCCGGGCTTCACGGGACTCGCGATTACGTAAGCGCCCGCCAGCAATTGCCCCGTTTCATCGCTGATTACGCCCTGAATTCCGCCGCCACCCTGCCCGAACAGGAAGCCGGCAACGGCAAAGACACCAATGCAACACAACGCATTCCTCATGAAAGTACACTCCGCTCCAGGGACTGCCGGACCCGCAGCCACCAGCCGCTCAGATGGGTAGGTGGGAATTTAGATTGGTGAAGCTGTTGCGATTAAACCAAACAGCCAAAATTGCGACTCGAATAGTCGTAAGTGGTATACTACTCCCCTCCCCCCCCAGGTCAAGAACAATCGATCACAATTTTGACGAAAATAGTTTGCGCAAAGTCCACAACAACTTGCAGCTTTCTACAAATCGCTGCCGCTCGCCCGCGTGTTAGTCTGAAAACGGCATGAAGCTCCGTGTGACAAGCGTGAAAACCAGCCATCTCGCCGAAACCCGTATTCGAGTGGCGCAAAGCGAAATATCGAAGTCAATAATTCCACAAAAAGCGCGCAAGTACCAATGCTTTCAGGAGCTTCCAAGCATGCATCACGAAACGCAAAGAATTCGTTTTGCGCCACTCAGCCGCTTTCAAGTTCCCCAAATCTGGCTTCGTTTCGCAAATTTCACGAACCCCAGTCACCAGCGCAAGCTGGCTTCGTTTTTGCGAATTTCACCAAATCGCCCGCCCCGAGCCTCGCAGGACGCAAGATGACAAACAATCGTTTTGCGTCACGGCGTCGACTACCGCAGCAACCACCAGCCACCAGTCACCCACAACAAGCCACCAACCACTTCCTCTGATATGATTGGATCTCAACAAAACGTAACCCAGGAGACACCCTTGAAAGCTATACTCACATCACTGGCATTCACGCTTGCCCTCTCGTCGCTGTCCGCGGCCGCCGCGCCCCAGACCCCCGAATTCCGCCGCCACCCTGCCCGAACAGGAATCCAGCGGCGGCAAAGACACCAATGCAACACAACGCATTCCTCATGAAAGTACACTCCGCCGCGACCGTTCGGTGATCTGCGTGGTGGAGGAGCCGCACAACATTCTGCCCATCGAAACCACGCGCCAGTTCAGCGGCCTGTATCACGTGCTGCACGGCGCGCTGTCGCCGCTGCGCGGCATCGGTCCGGACCAGCTTCGCATCGCGAACCTGCTGGAGCGCATTCAATCCGGCGAAACAAAGGAGCTGATCGTGGCGACCAATCCAACGGTGGAAGGCGAAGCCACTGCAGTGTATCTCTCGCGGTTGCTCAAGCCGTTGGGCGTGAAAGTGACGCGCATAGCGATGGGTATCCCGGTAGGCAGCGATCTGGAGTTCGCCGATGAAGTAACAATGGGCAAGTCGCTGGAAAACCGCCGCGAAATGTAACGCCGCTGATCTTGTCGCCGGTCAGTCAAGACACCTGCAAAATAAACCAACTTGGCTACGAATTTCAGCGCCGCAAGGCTCGTGCGAGTCAGTTGGCGGAGTCCGGCAAAGCAGTTGGAGGCTAACTAAGAATCGAAAATCGGATCTACATCATGGCCATGTTGGCAAGCTGCCAGGCCAGCGCGCCCGCGGCTGTCGCAGGACTACCGGAATTTGAACCGAACAACGGATTGTCGGCAATGGCCGCCCCTAACGCGACTGCCGGGCCAAGGCTGGCGATGTTACCCGCCGAATCCTGCGGATCGGCTGCGGCCCACCCTAAGGATTGCACTATCCCCGACAGCGGATCGGCGTTTAGCTGGTCCATCGCGGACAACCAATCCATATTCGGATCGGCGTACCAGGCCAGCACGTCGGAGAGTTGAACCTGAGCGCGGCGCTGGACGAGTTCTAAGTATGCTCGAAAAGGCGCGTCGAAATTCAGTAGCTCCATCTGGAATGAGCCGTCGCTGAGAACACTTTGGACCTGCGAATCCGACCCATCCGAAGCCCACGCATTCGAGAGTGCGTCGTACGCGCTGCTAACCAGGGAAGCAGTCGCCGGATCGCTGGCCCAGCTCGTGCCGAAATTGGGCGAGTCGGGACTGCCGAACTGGTTCCACACGTCGATCAACGGCCCTAGCGCATCCTCGACTGTGGAGGGCATGTCGTCTGCCTTCGCTCGACGCGCTAATAGGAATGAACCGCCGCCGGCAACCAGAAGACTACCGGCTGTAGTTCGAAAGAAGGTTCTTCTCGTGGTTCGCATGAGAAAGCTCCGAGGTCGGGACATACAAATTCAACACTTCCGCCGGCTGGAAGTCGCGGCCGGCGCTCTGATATGATTGGCACTCTCGGCCAAAGAACGTAATCCAGGAGACGCTCGTCATGACCTGCAAAACTCTCTGCACCTCGATGGCATCGGTGCTTGTTCTCTTATCTGTATGCTCGGCCAGTTGGGCACAGACTCCCGCCGGCGCCAAGAACACCACCGACGTTGTCGCGCTTCTGGAAAAGTCCGGCTACCACTATAGCAAGGTCAGCGACGGTGTTTGGGAAATCACCTTCAAGGGTAATAACGTGGGAGAGTTCGCCGTCCGGATCGCATTAGGCGGAGAAATCCTGATCGTCATGGCAAAAATTGACGACCGCAAGAGCTTGCAACTCCAGCCCGCGTTCATAACCAAGCTCCTGGAGCTGAACGACAAGTTCGATACCGTCAAGGTCGCGCTGTCGGGCGAAATGCTCTACGTCCGGTCGGACACGCATGTGCGATTGCTGGACGTCCAGGAGCTGAAGTACCTGCTGGAGCAAATCAGCGGCGCCGTCGACGAGATGTATCCGCTGATCAAGCAGTACCTCAGCACCGCGAAATGATGCCTACAAAACCGCAAACGGATCGTATTCCCGCAACCCACCCGCACTCACCGACCCGATCGTCACATCGACGATTTGATTCGCCGCCCGCTTCGAACTGAGTTCTACTTTCAAAAAGTTATCCGAAAGCGCCCCGTCCGAAAGCGTCACCACGGAGAGCGCCCGCCCGATCATCTTCCGCCGGAACTCCAGGTTCTTGCTTGCGGCCAGTTCGCGCAGAATCCGGTTGCGCTCCTTGCGCACCGCCATCGGCACTTGATCCCGGCTCTCGGCCGCCGGCGTTCCCGGGCGCTCGGAGTAAGTGAAGACGTGCAGGTAAGTAAACGGCAGGCTCTCGATGAACGCGCGGCTTTCTTCGAACTCTTCGGCGGTCTCGGCCGGAAACCCAACCATGACGTCGGCGCCGATCGCCGCATCCGGCATCCACGCGCGCGCTTTGCGGATGCGCTCCTCGTAGTGCCGCGGCCGGTACTTGCGATGCATGCGCCGCAGCACGCGGTCGGAGCCCGATTGCAACGGCGCGTGTACGTGTTTGGCGATACGGGCCGAAGAAGCCATCAGCCCCAGCAGATCGTCGCTGAAATCCATCGGTTCCACGGAACTGAGCCGCAACCGTTCGATTTCCGTTTCATCCAGCAGCTTCCGGATGAGATCCGCGAGGCGCTGCGTACTGCCCGGCTCGCGCCCCCAGCGGCCCAGATTGATGCCGCTCAGAACCACCTCGCGATAGCGCGCGGCCAGGTTCCGGACTTGCTCCACCACTCGTTCGGCCGGCGCGCTGCGGCTGCGTCCGCGCACGAAAGGAATAATGCAAAACGAACAGCGATTGTTGCAGCCATCCTGGATCTTGAGGTTCGGGCGCGTGCGATCGCCGGCGGCGTCTTCCACCGGAGCCGACAGAAATTCGTGCTGCGCGAAAATGTCGCCGACATGAACTTCCCCATGATAAGGAGCCTGGGCTTCGCTCACGATTTCCGGAATCCGAATCTTATGCGAATTCCCTACCACCCACGTCACGCCGGGTAATTTGACCAACTCCTCCGGCGCGCGTTGGGCATAGCACCCGGTTACCAGGATGCGAGCGCCGGGATTCTCGCGATGTACCCGGTGTACCGCCTTGCGCACATCCTCATCGGCAGCAGACGTGACGGTGCATGTATTCAGAACGACGAGCTTAGCCTCAACCGCGGGAACGCTGCTGAGCCCCTTGGAAACGAGCGACGCCTCCAGCGCAGCGCCATCAGCCTGCGAAGCCCGGCACCCAAAGTTCTGAATATGGAAGCTCTCCACTGCTTCAATTCTAACAGTTAACCATTCGCGTTCATTAGCGTTCATTCGCGGCCAATTTTGGTTTTTTGTTTGAGCGGCGTCACGCTTATTTCTTTGAACGAAATCACCGCGACGCTGTCGTGGTTCTGCAGGCCGATGTAGCCGCTTTCCGGCCGCGGGCCGCGATCGGGCTCGTAGCTCTTTTCCTTGGGAGGAACCGGCGAGACTCCGTCGTAGTCGGTCACCAAAACGCCGTTCAGCTTCACGATCGTTCGCAGACCCTGCATCGCGATCTCCATCGTGTTCCATTCGCCGGGCGGCTTGGACGGCCGCGCCAGCGCTTTGGTCATGGAGTACAGCACGCCGGTGCAGTGCCAGTCGTTGTCGCGATCGTCGATCTGCACTTCGATGCCTTTATGGATCGCGTCGTTCTCGGAAGCCGGTTCGATGGGGATACGGATAAACACGCCCGAGTTGCCTTTTTCGTTGGATATCTTGTATACCACGCGCAGTGTCGCGTTGCCGATCTTCTTGCGCGTATGCCAGAGCAGACCCTTACCCGGCTGCGTGTGCAGCAGTCCGTCGTCCACCGTGAATCCCTGCGTGCCGGGCTGGCCGGGCTGGAACTTCCAGCCGTCCAGATCCTTTCCATTGAAAAGTTGCTCACCGCTCTGGCTCATGGCTGGAATTGCGGCGAGAATAATCGATAGAAACCAGGTTCGCATCACTTGGCCACTTTAACATTTTCCCGGTGGCTACTCCGTTCTTGAGACAGAGCGGAGCCGCCGGTGATCAGCCGTGCCCCGCGGTTGAAGGTCAGATACAGAAAACCCCAATGAATGAACACCAGCACGCGATTCGAGAATTCCACCAGGTACATCAAATGGATGAAAAGCCATGCGAACCAAGCCAGGAGCCCCGAGATGTGCAACCGGCCGACTTGCGCGACCGCCGCGGCGCGTCCGATCACGGCCAGGCTGCCCTTGTCGAAATAGGAGAACGCCGGCAGTGTCTCGCCAAGCAGCCGCTTTCGGATCAGCTTCGCAACATAGCCGCCCTGTTGCATGGCCACCGGCGCGACGCCTGGAAGCGGCGCTCCGTCTTGTTCGAAGTGGGCCAGGTCGCCGATCACGAAAATTTCCGGATGGCCGGGCACGGAGCAGTCCGTATCCACGAATACACGGCCGCCGCGGTCGAGCCGCGCGCCCGCGCGACTGCGCAAAATCTCGCCGAAAGGCGACGCGCGCACACCGGCCGACCAGATGACTGTCCGCGCAGCGATCCGCTCGACGCCCGTGGCCGTCTTCACGGTGACGCCGGTTTCGTCGATCCCGGTGACGAACACATTGGTTCGCGGAGTCACGCCCAACCGGACCAGCGAAGCTTCTGCCTTCGCCGAAAGGTCCGCGGCATAAGTGGGCAGCACGCGCGGCGAGCCTTCCAGCAGCAGGATCTCGGCTTCCTCGGGCCGGATCGACCGGAAATCGTGGCGCAGCGTATCGTGCGCAATCTCGCCCAGCGCGCCCGCCAGCTCGACCCCCGTCGGCCCCGCGCCCACCAGCACAAACGTCAGCCACTCGCGCCGCTTCTCCGTATCCGGCTCCTTCTCGGCGGCCTCAAACGCGTACAGGATCTTATGGCGAATCTCGGTAGCGGATTCAATCGTCTTCAAGCCGGGAGCGACGCGTTGCCACTCGTCGTGCTCGAAGTAGTGGTCCCAGGAGCCGGTGGCGACGATCAGCGTGTCGTATTCGAGCTCGCCCGAATCGAGAATCAACTTGCGGCGTTCCGCATCCAGATCGACAGCTTCGCCCAAAAGCACTTCCGTGTTCCGCTGCCGCCGAAGAACCGAGCGCAGCGGAGATGCGATTTCACCGGGGGACAGCGAGCCGGTCGCCACTTGATAGAGCAATGGCTGGAAGAGATGGAAATTGCGGCGATCCAAGACCGTGAGATGGATTGGAGCTTTCTTGAGGGCCTTGGCGGCGTAGAGTCCGCCGAAACCGCCGCCCAAGATCACAACCCGATCCGTTGGTTGCATGTGGTAACGCTCCCTTCCGGTCGCGGCTCGGTTACGTTGCGGCTCAGTTTGTTAGATGCTTGTTTCATTATCATGGGTTCAGGATGAAACTTCGGACGCTCGGACGGACCGGCTTCCACATCAGTGAGATAGGGTACGGAGCTTGGGGAATTGGCGGGAAACAATGGATGGGCGGCTCCGACGACGAGTCCATGCGGGCCTTGCGCCGCGCCATCGACCTGGGCATCAACTTCATCGATACCGCGCTGGCGTATGGCGATGGCCACAGCGAAAAGCTGGTCGGCAAGGTGATCGGCGAAGCCCGGCACCGCATGTACATCGCTACCAAGGTTCCACCCAAGGATCGCTTGTGGCCGGCCAAGCGGGGCATTGGCATCGATCGCGTGTTTCCCTTCGAATACATCATGCGCTCCACCGAAGAGAGCCTGCACAACCTCAAAGTGGACACCATAGACCTGCAGCAGTTGCACGTCTGGAATCCGGAATGGTTCCAGCGTGAGGAATGGCGCCGGGCATTCGAGGAGTTGAAGACGGCCGGCAAAGTGCGCGCCGTGGGCGTATCCATCAACGACCATGATCCGGATTCCGCGCTCGAGTTGGTTCAGTCGGGCTTGGTGGATACCGTGCAGATGATCTACAACGTCTTCGACCAGAGTCCTGAACGCAACCTGTTTCCGCTGGCGCAGAAGATGAACGTGGGCGTGCTGGCGCGAGTGCCGTTCGATGAAGGCGCCCTGACCGGCAGCATTACCGAAAACACCGAGTTCAGTCCCAAGGAGTTCCGTTCCTTCTATTTCCGCGGCGATCGAAAAAAGCAGGTCGTGGAACGTGTCGCGGCCCTGGAGACGGATCTCGCTGGCGTCGATGGGAACCTGGCTGAAATCGCGCTTCGTTTCACCATTTCGCACCCGGCTGTTTCGTCCGTGATCCCTGGGATGCGAACGGTGCGAAACGTGGAGCGAAACGCCGCCGTCTCAGAGAAGGGACCGCTGGATGCGGCGACCCTTCAGACTCTGAAACGCCATGTTTGGGACAAGAATTTCTACAGCTAGCCTGTTGCTGGTTGCCGGCGTATTCGCCTGCGCGCAACAGCCGGACTATTTCCCGCTCAATCCGGGCAACATCTGGATCTATCGCTGCGTCGGCGCCTGCGGCCCACAACCCACGGTGACGGTTCAGATCGGGCCAACCAAGGACTTCAACGGAACCACATACTCGCAGCTTCAGGGCTGGTTCGGCAAGGATTACTGGGTGCGGGAAAACGAAAATGGCGTCGTGTGGGCCTACGATCCCGATTCGAATCAGGAACGGCAATGGTACGCTTTTCAGACGCCGGTAGGCAGCATATACGACGAATTCATCCCCTCGTTGTGCTGCGGGAAGGCGACGATAATATCGCTCAGCGCGCACTATGATGGCCCAATCGGGACGTTCGACAGCGCGCTTCTGATCGGCTATCCCGGTGTGTTTCAGCTTGGGGTTGCTCGCGAGCTGTTTCTCCCCTACGTCGGGCTGATCTCGCGCGGCGAGGCTGCCGGTGGCCCCGCGTATCGAACCTATGATCTAATCTATTCCAGGCTGGGCGGAGTCACAGTAGTGTCGCAACCGGAAATCTCGACAGGCCTCGCGCTGGACAGCGCGATTTACAAAGCATCGGACTCTCCGGCGCTCACTGCGCGACTCAGCATTCGCAACACTACCGCCGATCCGGTGAGTCTGACCTTTCTAACCGGCCAGATTTACGACCTCGAGATTCGCGACGACCAGGGCACTGTCGTCTTCTTGTGGTCCAAAGGCAAACTGTTTCCGCAGCTCGTGACAACGGTACAGATCCAGGATGAAAAGGACTACGTGATCACCGCGCCGCTGGCCAACTTGCCGCCGGGCAAGTACGTTGTGCAGGGCTGGTTCACCGTCGAAGGCCCGGCGCGGGCGTACTCGTCCTCTGCTCGCTTCGAAATCAAGTAGCGCTCGGGCGATTGCCATAATTCAACGTTGTCAAGGGGATGGGAAGCACCAGCCCCAAGTGCTAAAGCTTTCACCTTAATCGGCCGATTTGAAAAGGCCATGGGACAATTCCGCATCGGCGCGCCTTTTGGTGACACCGGCGCGAAGCTCCGATTCCGCCTCGCGCTTGCATGTGGAATCGGGGCCGCGATATTGGGAGCGATTGCGGCGAAATCGTCCACTCGCGAGTTCTTAGTCTCCAAGGCACTGGACGGCTGGGGCGACCGAGTCTATTCGCGCTTATGGTTCATCGGCGAGGAGACCCTGGCAGGAGCCGCACAGCAAGGTTCCCGCGTGATTGTCGAAAGACCCGGGCAGTCTCGCCGCGACGCAGTGGAACTGGGGAACGCCGGGAACCCATGGGTCGTAGCGCTGGACGGATCTTACGCGGCTTGGATTTCCGGCCACGCGCTGGTTTCGTGCGCACTGCCCGGCGGGACCCCGGCATCGATTCCGCTCGAGAACACGGCTCCCGTGCGGGCGTTTAGCATTCTTTCGGATCACTCCGCTGCGATTCTCTTCGCCGACGCGACACTTGTCAGGTGGGATCTCGCAGCCAAGCGCCTGGTGGCGCGGCGCAAGTTGGATGTGCCGGAAGCCGAGCAAGGCGTTGCGGCCGGGGACTACCTGACGGTCATGTCCCACGACTCGCGGCTCCTGATGTACCACTTGAAGGACAACGGGGAATTGACGCTGGTGGAAGAATCTCGCGCGCCCGCTCCGCCCTTCCAACTCCTGATCCCCACGCCGGGGCGCACGGCGATGCTTACTCCAGGTGGAGTGCGGATTCGCGAAGAGACTTTCAACAGCCCTGGAAAGGTGGGCTCGCTTGCGTTTGGGCATCGGGATCATGTGATCGTAGCGGGCGATTTCGATGGCGTCATGGTGCTGCCGCAGACAGAGGATCCGTATAAGTTGGCAGATGCCAGGCCGGGATCTGTCGTCGCCGCCAGCGAAACGCGTCTGGCCGTGAGCGGCCCGGGCGGCACTGCACTGCTGGAGTTGACTAGCGAGAAGCGGTTTACGAAGCTCGAACGGTCCTTATCTTATTCCTGTCTTGCGCTCTCGCTGCTGGCGGTGATGTTGACGTTGAGTGGTTTCTTCACGGAGGCCGTTTTTCTAAATCCGGAGGGGAGGAAAAAACGGGATATGGATGCCAACACAAGCCGGGGCCTGCCGGATATTCCGCCGGAACTCGTCAAAGTCTGCTCGGCAGGCGAAACCATTCTGTGGTCGGGTGCGGGCCTGAGCGCGCAGTCCGGCTTTCCCTTGCGGCACAACTTCATCATCAGTTTGATCCAGACCGCGCAGGTGGATCAATGGTTGGAGCCGGCGTTGGCCGCGAAGCTGGTAGCGACCGTGGCGCGCGGCGAAGCCGAGCAAGCTCTCAATCAGGTCGTGGCCGCGGTTCGAGGTGCTACCGGACCGTTGCTGCAACAATTTGGGCTTGCGTATTCCCGCTTCGCGCCGCTTTCTACGTCGCATCAGGCGCTGGCCCGCTTGCCGCTGGCGGCTGCCGTCACAACGAACTACGATTCGCTGCTCGAGCACATGGGCGCGCACTGGGCAGGCAACATTCTGACGGTCTCGAACGATCGACATGTGCTGGCTCTGGAGCGAGGGCAATTCTTCGTTCTCAAGCTCTTTGGCGATCTTTCCATTCCGAGCTCTGTGTCGCTGTGCCGCTCCGAGTTCGAGGCCGCTGTTGCCGGCCGCCCCAAAGTGGTCGAAACCTTTCGGCGGCTATACGATTCGCGAACTTTCTTTTTCGTGGGCTGTTCGCTGGAAGGGTTGCTTCGAGACCTGAAAACGCTCGGCGTGAACAAGCCGCTGATGCGCCACCACTATGCCCTGGCCGGTGTGTCCGGCAAAAGCTGGAAAAACCAGGCCGACGAGCTGTCTAGGCGCTATGGCATCGACGTCCTGCCGGTTTCCGACGAAAGGATACAAGCCGCGCTGCCGGAGTTTCTGCACAAGTTCGCCGACGACGTGGAGAAGGTGTCTCAGAGCATTGTGGTGAAGCGGATGGAAGCGGCCTCCTGATAGCTGACTGGATGTTGGACACACTTGTAGTGGTGGCGCTCCCTTCCGGTCGTGGCTCGGTTTCGTCACAATAAGATTTGGACTCTGTATCTGACTTGTACGAGCCCCTGCGCCGCTACTGGGGTTACGACGAATTCAGGCCTCTGCAAGAGCGCATCATTCACAGCATCCTCGCCGGTCATGACACCGCCGTCGTGATGCCCACGGGCGGCGGAAAGTCGTTGTGTTACCAGTTGCCGGCGCTGGTGTCGCCCGGCACTGCGATCGTCATCTCGCCACTGATCGCGTTGATGCAGGATCAAGTGGCGCAGCTCGCTGAAATCGGAATCCCCGCAGCGGTCCTGAACAGCGCCGTCTCCTGGTCCGAGCAGTCGAATGTCGTCTCGAAAGCGGCCCAAGGCGCGTACCGGCTGCTGTATCTGTCGCCCGAACGGCTGGCGAAGCCCGAGACGGTCGCGTGGCTGTCGCGCGTTCCGATTGCGTTCTTTGCCATCGACGAAGCGCATTGCATCTCCGAATGGGGCCACGAGTTCCGGCCGGAATACCGGCAACTGAGCAGCCTGCGCGCGAGTTTCCCCGACAAGCCCATCGCCGCCTTCACCGCCAGCGCCACGCGCCGCGTACGCCAGGATATCCTGACGCAGCTTCAACTGCGCGACCCGCACAAATACATCCAAAGCTTCCACCGGCCCAACTTGCGCTACCTGGTGAAGCAGTGCGAGAACGTTCGCGAGCAGTCGCGCTTGCTGATGGCGGCGTTGCGCGCTCACGCCGGCGATAACGTGATCGTTTATGCGCCCACCATCGCGCGCGTCGAAGAGACCGTCGATTATCTTGCCGAACAGGGGATCGCGGCGGTGCCCTATCACGCCAAGATGGATAACACGACGCGGCGGCGAAATCAGGAGCGCTGGATGTCGGACGAAGTTCGCGTGCTGGTGGGCACCATCGCGTTTGGCCTCGGAATCAACAAAGCGGCCGTGCGCGCCGTGATTCATCTGTCGCTGCCAAAATCGCTGGAGCAGTATTATCAGGAAGCCGGGCGCGCCGGCCGCGACCGCTTGCCGTCGGATTGCGCCCTGCTATGGCGCAAGCAAGACGCCGGGCTGCTGGGGCACTTCATCGGCGCCATTTCCGATCCGGACGAAAAAGAGCGCGCCTGGCAGCGCTATCACACAATCCGGCGGTTTGCCGAATCGAGCGTGTGCCGCCACCGGCAGATCTGCGTGCACTTCGGAGAGACGCCCAAGTGGACGCGCTGCGACATGTGCGATGTTTGCGGCACGGCGCCGGAATGGTTGGAGGGCAAAACCGACGGGACGCTCACGGTGGAGCGGAAGCGGGAAGGGCGACGGCGCAAAGTGGTAACCGCGGCGGGCAACGTTGACGCCGAACTGCTGGAATACCTGCGTGAATGGAGACGGAATGTCGCGCTGCGGGAAAACGTGCCGGCATACGTCGTGATGCACGATAGCACACTTGAAGATTTGTGCCGAAAATTGCCGCGCCGGGATGCGGACTTGTTGCACGTTTCCGGAATCGGCGAGAGAAAAGCGGCCGCGTATGGCCCGGAGATCCTCGCCACGCTGGAAGCCTTTCGGAACGGTGCGCGCGCGTCCAGGCGTGAAGAGGCCAAGGTTTCGCCCGCCGAAGAAACCATGCGGCTGTTGGCGGAAGGCCGCACTTTCGACGAGATTGCACGTATTCGCGAGCGCCGGCTCAACGTCGTGATCGATCTGGTGGCGGATCTGGTGGAGCGCGGGCGGTTGGAGTTCGATCCCAAGTGGATCGCGGCCGAGCGGCTGCAGCAGATCGAAGACGCAATCGGCAGGTTGGGCGCCGGCCGCATGAAAACGGTCAAGGACGCGTTACCGCCGGAGATTACTTACGGCGAAATCCGCTTAGCCGCCGCGCGCTCGCGCCACAGGTCAGCGGCCATCGACGGAAAAAGCGAGTAGCACGTTGCCCGGAATCGCGTTGAAGTAGCCGTAGCCGGAGTTGACGAACAGCATTCCGCCGGCAACCATCGGTCCGGGGCCGTCGATGGAACCACCCTTGGCTTTCACGCTGTTCACGGTATTGTACTCGCGAACCGTGTCGTAATCCCAGATGATTTTGCCGTCCTTGGTGGAATAAGCGCGCAAGTGGCCGTCTAGCGCGCCGGAAAAAACGGCGCCCGGAATCGCCGTTATCGCGGCCGATTGCGCGGGACTGCAGCCTTTGGTTTGGCATCCTTTTCCCGGCGACGGCGTGCCCCAAAGTTTCTCGCCCGTTGCGATCTTGATCGCAAACAGCCCTCCGCCGGCGTTCGGATCGGGGCCAAAGCCTGCGTTGGCCGCGAGCCGGGAGAGATCGGAAATCTTTAACCCGAAATCGGAGAGCGCAACGTACACCGCGTCGCGATCGGCGGCCGGTCCCCATTGGATTCCGCCCAACACGCCGCCCTTGCCGATTCTCGACTGCCACAGCACTTCGCCTTGCTGGTCGGGATCGAGCGCATGCACGACAGCCGACTTCTGTCCGGCGATCAGCGCTCGTTTTCCGCGCCCGAGATTGCGCAGAATCGGCGAGGAGCCGAAGTCGAAATCGGGCCCCGGCGCTTCCGGGCAGTTCATGCCAGGGGGAATGATGCACGACGTGTTGAACACATCCTTCTCGGTGAGTTGGCGCGACCAGACGATCTTGCCGGAGGCGAGGTCCATCGCGAGAATCGCATCCGAAGTGCGCACGGCGGGCTCCGAGTACCCATCGCCCGTTCCGGCATACAGAACTCTCTTGACCGCGTCGATGGTGGGCGACGACCATACGCCTGCCCCCGATGGTCCCCACAACGGCTTGCCCAGCTTGTTCTTCTTGCCCGTCGGGCGAGGCTCTTCCGCGATGGTGTACGTCTTCCAGACTTGCTTGCCAGTCTTCGCTTCCAGCGCGACCACGCTCCCGCGGAATTTGCAACATTCGTAATTCGGGTCCGCGCTGGTCCACTCTTCGTGCGACGATACCGGAACGTAAAGCTTGCCCTCGTAGAGCTTGGGCGTGCCGGTGATGCGCGCAAACGGATAGTCGTCCACGCGAGTTTTCCACAATTGCGTTCCGGTGTTGGCATCGAGGGCGTACACGTTGGCCTGGAGGTCGCCGAAATAAGCGACAGGACCCGGACCGATCGTGATCGCCGTGCGCACGCCCGCGCCCGAGTCAAACGCCCAATAGGTGCAGCCGGTCGAGGCATCGAGCGCGTAGACGGTTCCGCCCGCGCTGCCGACGTAAAGTTTGCCGGCGGCGATAGACGGCTGCGAGAAAGCCACGAAGTCGCCGGGGAATCCGAAGGCCCATTTCAGTTTGAGCTTCGGAATCTGGTCGGCTCTCAGGCCGGCCGCCTCAGCCGGTTGGAAGCGGCTATTCTCGAGGTCCACGCTCCATCCGTTCCACTCGCCGCTGAGCACTTTCCCCGCGGATTTTCCGCCGGCGCACATCCCCGCGGGTGAGGCAGGCGCCTCGAATTTCTTCCCCGTTACAAACTCAGCGACCGCGTGTCGCTCGGCAAGGCTGAGGTACGACCCTTGAAACCGCATCGCACCGCTCACCAGCGACCGATTCACCGCCTCCGGCGAGAACACCTGGAACGCCTCGCGCGTCGGAACGCGCGGAAGTCCGGCGTCGTGGCAGCCTGCGCAGTTCTTCTTGTAGATGTCGCCGCCGTCCAGAGCGGCGAACAACATGGCCGGAAAGACGAAGAAGGAGAGCTTAAGGGGCATGGGATTTTTGTACCACAAATGCAACGGCGCGCCCAATGCTCGTACTATCATTGAACTATGAGCATCACCGCACGGTATGAGAACGGTGTCTTCAAGCCGCTTGAGGAGGTAAAGGGGGCCTCAACGGGGAAAGTTTACCGCGTTTTCTCCGAAGAAGAACTGCGCGGATTGAAAGATGATCTCGGGTGGCTCAAGGCGGCAGAGCGGAGTTTCGATTTCTGGGACAACGAGGAAGATGCCGTCTACGACAGGCTTTAGACAGGGCGACGTTGTCCTTGTCTCATTTCCGTTCACCGACCTGACTTCGGTAAAGCAACGGCCCGCGGTCGTGATCTCGCCCGATACATTCAATGGATTTAACGAAGACATCGTGTTGGCTGCCGTAACGTCGCAGATCACAGGGGATCCCGCGACAGTACGCGTGGCGGTGCGCGATTTAACGGACGGTGCACTGCCAAAGGATTCGGTAGTGCGGCTGACGAAACTCTTCACATTGCATTCGAGCCTGGTGGTGAAGCGGCTTTGCCGTCTGAGGCCTGAGAAGAAGGCCGAGCTACTACGTGAAATTCGGTCATTCTTTCAATGATGCGGATTGGCGAACAACGAGTGCCGGGCCATGCATATTAACTAATGACGCCGGGCGGAAGCCCGGCGGCAGGCTGAAAGCCTGGCCTCACATTACATTGGTGAGTACATCGGCAGTCCGGTGACAATAAGCGCCTTCATTTATCTCGCGGGGGCTTCTCCATTTCTTGCTTCTCCATCGCCGTCATCTCGGCGATGATCGTTTCGTAGATCCTTCTGACGCTTTCCGGGCCTAGCGGCGGTCGCGCACGCTCCGATACGCGGCGCAGAACCTGTTCATTGCGTCCTGGCGCGGTCGCGGGAGCATGGAAGCGCAGCTTCGCCAAGCCGACTTTGCGGACAATCGTCGCGCGTTCGTTGAGCAACTTCACAATCTGATCGTCGATGTTGTCGATACGCCGGCGGGACGAGCTGAGCGCTTTGTCAAGGTCAGTTTGGTCCTGTGCCGTCAGCCCAAGCGCCAGAAGAGTGAACAGAATGCATCGCATATGGCCGGAATTGTAGCAAGAGCCTACACCGGTGAATAGATTGGCGGTCCGGTTACAAGTGGAACGGCATACTGCTCCGGCTTCATCTCGCCCGGTTCAACGATCTCGAGGAATCGCTGCTCGGTGATTCTGTATCGCGAGGCGATCCGGCGCGCTCGAACGGTCGCGAAGCCAGAGCGCCCACGCAGCATTCGCTCGCTCTTCACGAGAGCCGAGATGAAGGCCTCGGGGTCCTTGGTCAAGGCGACGGCTTTCCGATCCGCTGTCCACTGCCAGTATCGTGAGAGGGCCCAGGCAATCAAGGCCACTATCGTTAGGCCCGCGCAAATTAACAACAGCGTCCCCACTCTACCGAGCCAGTAAGCGTACCAGGACGAGCCCAGAAAAACGCCGGTCGCCATAATAGCGACGGTTAATAGCAGCTTTTGTAGTTCGTGTGAGCGCAGTCCCAGCAAGGCTCGAGCGGCTAAAGCGTCCACTTCGCGTTTGCTCAAACGCGCGATGATTTCCTCGGAGATAAGCACGGACCGGTCACCCGAAGCAAACGCGCCTACCGGATTCCCACCTTCGCGAACCAGGCAGAAGCGCCGCAGGCGCACGGTGGCCTTGTGGGCGATCTCGAAGACGCGCTCGCGCAGTTCTCCCTCCAGCACGATTACGCCGGCCACTCCCATGGCGCGATACCGGTTTCGCAAGGAGATCGCGACGATCATGAACGCCAGGGCTACACAGACAAAGATCATTTCCCGGTTCAACCCGCCTTCGAGGTCTGCAACCATGAGGGCCAGCGCGGCAAAAGGAACCACTATCAGATTCGACCACAAGGCGGCGCGCAGGGCTTGCAAACCGGGTAGTTTGGGCAGGACTAGAGGACCAATAGCAACTTCGATCACGAGCGGAAACAACAGCAGCAAGCCTAAGGCGGAGAGATCTCCACGGAGGCCTTCTTCGCCGATGGTCAAACGCACGATTGCAATGGCATCCGTCACTGTAACCAAGAGCGTCCAGCCGACCCAATGCAACAGCCGGTAAGCCCGCTTCCTCCACAGCGCCAGCGCGAAGATGACCAGCGATAAGAGAATGGCCGCAAAGTAGAAGCGCGAGGCTTCGGCCGGTTCGAATCCGTATGAGAGGCGTAGAAACGGCAGGGCCGAATTGAGATCGTACGAATCGATGTCGTACTCCATGCCGCCATTGATCCAGTGAAACTTGGCCGGCGGCGAGAGCAACGATCTGCCGGCGGGCGTGTGGCTAATCGAAACAAACAGCTCTACTGCGCCCTCAGTCCGCAGTCGCGAAGCGATCCGCTCCAGCGGGAATTCCGCGCGCATCTGAGCGCCGTGAGCCAGGTCCGGACGAAAACAATCGCCTGCCCCGGACCAGTCACCGTCGCGCTGCCGCTCCTCGATAACACGCACCCCGTTGCAGCCCAGCAGTCTCTGCATGTCCGGCATCAAGGAGCTTCGAGGCGCCCGGTCGAGTAAGTACAGACTAAAGCAGGTGAGTCCCGCGGGTCTGGATATGAGCGTTAGAAAGGCGACTGTATCCGTGGAACTCCGCGCCGGCAGTCCCCCCAAGTCGAGGTCCCATGGAATTCGTCTCCAGGGACTGGTTTTCTGGCATAACAACTGCCGGTAGACGTAATCGGCGTTTGAAGTTTCTGGGTCATGAGGCGACCATCGTTCTCGTCCGACGAGATAACTCCTCCCGAGTTCGCGCCAGGAAGAATACAGATGCTGCAGTGTTCGGGCGACGGGCATGATACGGTCCCAGGCTTCGTTCTCGGTTAGAAACTTCGCTTGGTAGCCCCAACGGCATAGCGATACGTACCGCGTAAGATTCCAGCCGTTCGACTCGTGGGAACGCAGCGCGTCGAGCTGGTCGAGTAAACCCTCCCGGTTCTCAATGCCCCACCAGTAACTCAACGTAGACTTGATCACCTTTTCATTGGCAGGCGTCCGCTCCGTTTCGCCCAGCACATCGTGCCGCCAGCCATTCATTTGTGTACGAATCCCGGTGGTGGCGAGCGCCCATTCTTTTTGCGCCGGTGTTGGGTTCTGGGCGACCAGAGTGCCCGCAAGCATCGGCAGTACTAGCCAGGCCCGCGGTGTTTCTCGCATGACTGTTCTACTGATCGGCAGGTTACGGCCAAAAGCTTCAGTCCCGCGCTAAACTCAAGAGCACGAGGTGGAGCGGCATCACTTCTGAAGCCGTGCTGCAGGCCACCGGCAGCGTGTTCACCAACAAGTACGCCGTAGGTTTATCCGGGCAAGCGCTATTACGGCGCATGCGAGTTCACGGATATCGCGGAAAATCTGGCTCGTGATCGCGCTAAGAAGCTTTTTGGCGCGGAACACGCGAGTGTGCAGCCGCATTCCGGGTCGCAGGCCAATCAGGCGGCCTATGCGGCGGTACTGCAACCCGGCGACACGAGTACAAGGTGATCCGCTACGGCGTTCGGCGCGACGACGAACGAATCGATTACGAAAAATTGGCCAAGCTTGCCGAAGAACATAAGCCCAAAATGGTCATCGCGCGCGGCAGCGCATACCCGCACATCATCGCTGCTTCATATGCCCTGCCAATTAGTGGACCGGCAGCATCACGGTGTTGCTGGCAACGCTGGCGACATTCATGACGACCGCCTGGTTCCCGCTGGCAAGGCCCGCCGGAATCACGACATTGACTTGATTGAGGCCGACGAAGCCAGGCGCTAATCCGCTGAACGTGACCATGGCTGCGGCCCCGCCGATCGTAACCTTAGGAAGCGCAATCGTCGATTCGCCGTTGGCTGCCGTGCCGTCCACTTGCGCGGTAGAAACCGCTCCCAGCCCGGTGCCATAGATCAGCACCGTCTCGCCCGCCGTGGCAGGGCTCGTGGTTGTGACCAAACTATAATCGGCGTGGAGAATCGCTCCGAAGGTATTCCCTCCGGAGTTGTAGTTAATGATGCCGGGTTGCGCCGCCAGCACCGGGATGTCCACCGGCGGACTGATCCCGCCGCTATTCACAACCTGCACCGCAACCACCTGCTGTCCAGCAATCTCCCACGGCGCTTGAAAGTTGATCTGCTGTTGGCCGTTTACGTTGTCGACGGCGAAAATTGGCGTCGCGGCACAACCATTGACCAGCACTGTCGAGTTCAAAAAGCTGTCTGGCAACGGTAGCGTCGAAGTAAGATTGATCCCCGTGCTGGACGTGAGATTAGTGCCGAATGCGGTAGCGATTTCCCCCGGAACCAGGCTGCCCGCGGCGAAGCTGGCGCCATTGGTCACGGCCGCGATCTTGGGGTTGGGCCGTGGCGGCAAACTCGCGTTGATACTGAAGATCGTCCCTGAGTTGACGCCCTGGGTGGGCGCGCACAGGGACGAGTTCCCTGCGCCATAGAGCTTGCCGTCTGTGCCTTGGATCAGGGGGGCCGTCACTTCGCCCGTGTCGCTCTGGGCGCATGTGAAAAGTGTGGACTGCAGCAAAGTGCCGGCTGTGCTGATCGCATAAAGAGTGGCAAAGGGATCCTGGCCGCCGGTACCCCAAAGGTTGCCGTCCGACGCCTGAATCAACTTAGTCGCCGGTCCTCCGCCTGCCTTGACCGGATTGTTCAGATTGTAGACGACACGAAAATTTCCGACGAGGTCGACCTCAAAAATCGTGCCCCAGCCGTAGACACCCCCGCGAGTCGTGGTGCCATAAAGCTTTCCATCCGAGGCCTGGACCAGCCCCACTCGCGGAGAGTGGCCGTCCAACAGCGGCGCACCCGCTGCTGAGGAGAAGGAGTAGAGCACGGTGTAGACGCCGCCCGGGGCGATGCGGAATACCGTGCCTGCACTGTTCGCAGTCGGTCCGCCGCCCAAAGTGTTTCCGTAGAAATTGCAATCGCTCCCTTGGATCAGCCCCGTTAGCGCGTTTCCTCCATCCGGGATGCCGCTAAACGTATGCAGCGTTTCCAGAACTCCGGATGCGCTGATGCGAAAGATGTTGCCGGGCGTGGTTCCGTAAAACTTGCCGTCGAGCCCCAGGACAAGAGCGGAAGGGAATCTCCCCTCAGTGCAGGTATTGCCGCAGAAGGCATGGAGATTCTGAAATGTCCCGGTCTTGCTGATGCGAAAGATGACTCCGTTGCCGGAATCGGCCGCCTGGCCCATATTCACACCGCCACGCGATGCGCTCCCATACAGGTAGCCGTCCGGGCCCTCCACCAGTCCACCGTTCGGCGTGCTGCCGTCGGCGTATGGCGTCGTAATGCCTTCCCAGGAGAAAGTGTGCAACACCGTAATCTTGCCCGCGGGCGTCAACTGAAAGATCGTGCCCGCACACTCATGAATAGAAGTTCCTGGAGCAGGGTTGGGGTTGCTGCACTGGCCGTCGTCGCCGCCGGACATAGTAGTCCCGTAGAAGTTGCCGTCCGAGGCCTGCAAAAGCGGCCCTTGCGGCACGGCGCCGTCCGGCGAATATCCCCCTCTGGTGGTGAACGCCTTGAAAGGGAAGGTGTACATCTGGCTAAATGTGGGCGTTTGACCCACGGCGCTCGCCGCGAACAGCAAGCCAACCAAGAACTGAATACCACGCTCCACGTTCCACGCTCCTTTGCGCTCATCGCAGGAACCCGATTGTACCAAATATTGACCGTGTTTGCGGCTTCTTCTGCCCCGACGCAGTCAGAACAATGTTGACCGAACCGCGCCCATTCCTTTTGTGCCGGCGTTGAGTTCTCGGCAACCAGACTGCCCGCAAGTATCGGCAGTATTAACCAGGCCGCGGTAACGCTCGCATGACTGTCCTACTGATCGGCAGGTTGAGGCCGAAAGCTTCAGTCCCGCGCTAAACTGAAGTCAATGACCGACCAAGATCGCATGGCGCGCTCGCTCTCCATCGTCGACCCCGAGATCTATGCGGCGATTCAGCATGAGGTGGAGCGGCAGCACGGCCGGCTCGAGCTGATCGCCAGCGAGAACTTCACTTCCGAAGCCGTGCTCGAAGCCACCGGCAGCGTGTTCACCAACAAGTATGCGGAAGGTTATCCGGGCAAGCGCTATTACGGCGGCTGCGAGTTCACCGACGTCGTCGAAAACCTGGCTCGCGATCGCGCCAAGAAACTTTTTGGCGCGGAGCATGCGAACGTGCAGCCGCATTCGGGTTCGCAAGCCAATCAGGCGGCCTACTCAGCGGTGCTCCAACCCGGCGACACTATCCTCGGCATGAACCTGGCCCATGGTGGCCATCTCACGCACGGTCATCCGCTCAACTTTTCGGGCAAGACGTACAAGATCATTCCATACGGCGTGCGGCGGGACGACGAACGAATCGACTACGACGAATTGGCCAAGCTCGCCGCAGAACACAAGCCCAAGATGGTAATCGCGGGCGGCAGCGCCTACCCGCGCATCATCGACTTCCGGCGTTTCCGTGAGATCGCCGATTCGGTGGGCGCTATCTTCCTGGTCGACATGGCGCATTTTTCGGGGCTCGTCGCCGCCGGGCTCTATCCGAACCCCTGCGAGTATGCCGATATCGTCACCTCCACCACGCACAAGACGCTGCGTGGTCCGCGGGCGGGCATTATCTTGTCCAAGGCGCAATTTGCGGCGGCCATCGACAAGGTCGTGTTCCCCGGAGTCCAGGGAGGGCCGCTGGTGCACGTCATCGCCGCCAAGGCTGTCTGTTTCCTGGAGGCGATGGCGCCCGAGTTTATTGAGTATCAAAAGCGAGTGATCGTGAATGCGAAGGCGCTGGGCGAAGGTCTCGCGCAGGAGGGCTTCCGCATCGTTTCCGGAGGCACGGATTCGCACTTGCTGCTGGTAGATGTGTTCGCGAAGGGAATTCGCGGCAAGGAAGCCGAAAAAGCGCTCGACGAAGCCTACATCACGGTGAACAAGAACGCGATCCCGTTCGATGTGAATCCACCGCTCAATCCGAGCGGCATCCGGCTGGGCAGCCCCGCCGTCACCACGCGCGGCTTCCGGGAAAAGGAGATGCGCGAGGTCGCGTCGCTGATTGCGGAAGTGTTGAACAACATCAGCTCCGAGGACGTGCGCGCATCCGTCCGCCGCCGCGTCACCACGCTCGCGGAACGATACCCGCTGTACGGGTGGAAGCTGGCGCGGGCGACAGCCTAGCTTCATGCCTCTCCGCATCGTCCTCGACACGCGCCGCGTCGCGGACTTCGGCATCGGCACATACATCCGCAACCTGGTGCGAGCGCTGGCTCAAATCGACCGGTCGAACCACTACACGCTGGTGACGCCGCAGCGCGAGGTCCCCGAATTCGAGGGCCTTCCATCGAATTTCGAAATGGCGTTCTATCAGGGCAAGGTCCGGTCGGGCTTCTCACAACTGGGCTACACCATCTTCCTGCGCCGTCTCGACGCCGACCTGTTCCACATCCCGCTGAACGCAGTACCGCTGTGGATGCCCAAGCCGTACGTGGTCACCATTCACGACATGAGCAGCCTGTTGTTTGCAACCCAGAGCGGCTACCGGAACAACCTGCGTCTGTACTACCTGCGCCGCGGCCTGCAGCGCGCCGACCGCGTGATGGCCGTCTCGAGTTCCACGCGCCACGACGTCGAGGCGGTACTGGGAATCCCGGCCAGCCGGATTCGCGTCGTCTACAATGCGCCCGATCCCGTTTTCCGCCAGGCCGGCGCTCCCCCATTGGCTCAACCCGGCGAGCGGCAATCCGGATATCCGCCCGACGTTCAGCGCGTCCTCGAGCGCTACCGCATCCACTATCCGTTCCTGCTGTATGTCGGCCGAACGAATCCACAGAAAAATATCCCGCGCCTGGTGGAGGCTTTCGCCGTGCTCCGTGGCGAGATGAGCGATCATCTGCTCTACAAAGACGTGCGGCTCATCATCATCGGAGACGAAATCTCGAAAAATCCGGCGTTGCGCCACGCCGTGATTCAGAGCCGCGTGGAAGATGTGGTCCGGTTCCTGGGTTTCGTTCCCATCGAGACGCTGCGGGCGTTTTATCAAGCCGCCTCGGCGTTTGTTTTTCCTTCCTTATATGAAGGATTCGGTTTGCCTCCGCTCGAAGCCATGGCCTGCGGAACTCCAGTGGTGTGCACGAACGTAAGTTCCTTGCCGGAAGTGGTTGGGGACGCGGCCGTGATCGTCAATCCGGAGAACGTCTTCGATATTGCGCGCGGCATGAAGGAAGTTCTGCTGGATTGCGGGTTGCGCACGCAGCTTATCGAACGGGGCCTGGAACAATTGCGCAAGTTCAGTTGGGAGCGGACCGCCGCGCAGGTGCTCGAAACCTACGAGGACATCAGCTCCCACAACAAGCGTTGACGTGTAGGGGCGGTTGTTAACCGCCGCAAATGGCCGATTGGCAGAGGCTGCGGAAAAAGTCCTCACAGGCATTCTTGCCTGTGTTGGTTTTGCAAATCCACCTGCCTTACCTAGTAGATCCTCCGCCGTTCCCGCCCCGGTCCAGCCAGCGCTGGAATTTTTCCTCGGTGCGCTTCTGTGCCCCTGCCAGTTCGCGCAAGGCCAGGTCGGCACGCTTTTGTGAGGCCGCTAGGGAACGTAGTTCCTGCTGAGTCTTTACAATTTCTTGGCGTGTTTTGACGCCCTGCTCCTGCATCTTGCCGAGCATGCATACCGGTCTTTACGATGGTCTGCAAGCCGCGCATTTGGCGGTCGGTTTGCGCCTGCTTGACCCCCCAGGTCCGCCAGGTTCTCTGAAATAAACTCCATCGTTCTCTCGACGTCCATTGGATCCTTCCGGTCGTGTCTAAGATTATCAGAAGCCCGAAAGGGCGCGTGGGAATCACGACAGGAATCACGACGTAGGCAACCGCGCCTCCGACGAAAACGAGGCCTCCACCGGGTCGATGGCAGACGGACCAATGCAACTTGTCGGCATGTCCACCGGCCTTCTTGAATTCAGGGACGCGTAGCGGCCCCTTCCTCGAATTCCTCGTAAGTGGGTATCCCCTTGACTCAGCCGACCCCAACCTATAGATTCCAAGTGTGGAGGACTATCCGCGAACGATCCAGGAGTTTGAGGATCG
>WNFJ01418497.1_pt1 | contig 64305 bp, 56 predicted proteins | sample 5400461 | NCBI WGS metagenome assembly WNFJ01 (sample SAMN13153349, study PRJNA577476) | soil metagenome | isolation source: 115 cm saprolite on Douglas fir-dominated hillslope | place: USA:California | collected 2013-09-17
GCTTCCGGAACAAGCGGAACTTCCAGATCGCCATCTATTTCCATTGCGGCCGTCTGGATCTGGTGCCATGATGATACCCACTAAGAAGCCGGAAGAGCCTATTTCTCAGGCGGCAAGCCCTCGCTCTTGTCGTCAAACAGATCGGCCCGACGAAAGTACAGTTCCTCGCTCGCCATGAGGTCGCGGAACTTGCGCAGATCCAAAAACCGCCAAATCACGGCATCTTGGCTCGGTTCCTTCTGGTTATGGTAAGGTCGAACGGGCATGATTCAAGTCTACTAGCTTCGCTTTATATTCGCCCCGGCTGGTTGCGGCCTAATGTTGCGGTCTCCCCAATTGGTAGGGCTAGGCTTGTGGAATACTGTTTTGACAGGTTCGCGTTTCGCGAGTACGATTGACGTAGCATAAAGGACGTTATGAGCCAGCACTTGGCCCCGGCCATCTGACGGCCTCACCCCATCATTAACCCTAGCCAGTTTGAACCTCTCCGTTGTCCCAATTCCCAACGGCAAGCTTACCCGCGCCGGCCTGGACCGACTCCCGCCAGCGATCGCACGTGCCGGCGAGAAGGCTGCTTGGCGCTTTATTGAGTTCTTCGCCGCCAACATCCGCAACAAGAACACGAGAGTTGCGTACGCCCACGCCATCACGCAGTTTTTCTATTGGGCCGAATCAAAGCGATTCGGCCTCTACGATCTTCGCCCGGCGCTGATCGCTCTATATATAGAGCAGCACGCAGGTTCTCCACCCACCGTGAAGCAGCACCTTGCCGCGATACGGATGCTTTTCGATTGGCTTGTGATCGGGCAGATTGTTCCGATGAATCCCGCTTCCTCCGTCCGTGGCCCCAAGCATGTCGTCAAGGTCGGCAAGACGCCTGTGCTCTCCGCAGAGCAGGCAAGGCAGCTTCTCGACTCGATCGACACGACCACGATTGTTGGACTGCGTGATCGTGCCATCTTGGGAGTGATGTGCTACACGTTCGCCCGCGTCAGCGCAACGGTCAACATGAAAGTTGCGGACTACTACCAGACCGGGAAACGCTGGTGGTTACGGCTCCACGAAAAGGGCGGCAAGCGCCACGAAGTCCCCGCCCACCACAACGCCGACGCCTACATTGATGCCTACCTAAAGACGGCAGGTATCGAACACGAGAAGAAGTCTCCCCTCTTTCGCTCGATTGACCGTCAACGTAAGATCACCGAGCGGCCCGTGAGCCGAACCGACGTGCTGCGAATGATAAAACGCCGCGCCGAAGACGCTGGACTCCCCTCTTCCACCTGCTGCCACACCTTCCGCGCCACCGGCATCACCGCCTACCTGGAGAACGGCGGCACCATCGAGAATGCCCAGGCCATCGCCGCGCACGAATCGCCCCGGACCACCAAACTCTACGACCGTACCGGGGATGAGATCACACTCGACGAAGTAGAGCGGATCGCGATTTGATCAGCGCGCTCAGAACCTATTGCCACGGCCCTCATACCGGGGTTTCAACCGAGCGTGAAGAAACACCTCAAGTAGCGACAACAGCTCCATTCCGTGCTTTACATCCAGAAGAATATTGACGCGATGTGTGGATGCTTTAATCCACTCTCCGGGATGCTCTGGATTGAAGTCCTTGCACGACTTCATCCGACCGTCCTCCATTAGAGACCGGGCTAGGGTGCTCTGCGCGCTCTCTGGGTTGTAGTGTTGACTGGTGTAACGAGCCTTTGTTTTCGCACCGGCCTTCCCAATCTTCAGCCAGGAGCCATGCCCCCAGAAACCATAGACCGCCATCTTGCCCCGGGGGAGTTCCGATGGCTGGCAATGGGGAGCGGCACAGTACTCGCGGTCGAGATCTCGTTCCAACAAGGGCTGTCGCGCAAGGCTCGCTACAACCACAAAGTCCGCCAAAGCGGCTTCGATATCGGACCGCCAGTTATCCAGCAAACCTCAAAGATACCGCACCTTCCGAAAACCGGCACGTCACGACCGCGCGGAGATCAACGGTGGAGGGCGACAACTGGAAGCTGGCGGCCAGCACAGGGCGAAAACTCACCTAGTGAACATTTTGCCACGCCTATTTGGGAACTGCTACCATAGCTAACGAAAAGCAGAAAGGCGGCTGAATGAGAAATAACGATTGGCTAGGCCCTGTCTTGCTCACCGTTGCTGCGCTGTTCGTGATCAATGCGGCTTCGAAGGCTCCATGGTGCGGTCCAACCTGTCAGGTGATCTTGTCGGACGCGCGCGGTACGCTCGTGAAAGACTTGGTGACCGGCCTGCACTTTTGGGTTTAGCCCCATAAAGCTAATCGAGGCAGTTGAGTTTGATGCCTCAATGTGGGATGTGTGCCGAAAAGTTTAGATCGGTTATAGAGAGGTACCCCGGATGCCAATCGACACAAAGCAAGGGATTATGAATGCCGTCGCCGATATGACGGAACGTCTGACGAAGCTCCTGAATACACCGGGTATTAGCGCGACCATCCGAAAGCAGACCGAACGTGCCTTAAAGGCGCAGGAGCGCCATAAGAAACGCATCGAGCGGCTTCTACGTTAGCTAGCGCGCATCCAACCGAATGCGCCGCTCAGCGGCGGCCTATAATCGAAGTCCTCATGTGCTCGACACCGTCGGGGATGAGCTTTTCGTCGAGAAGATGTTTTGCTCTTAGGTTGTCCCACGCAGCTGAAAATGTGTCCGAGAATCGAACCACCGTGCCTATCAGGTTCTTGTCAAGCTCGTAAACCAGTTGAATATCATCACTGCGGCCTTCAGCAACGCTGACGTACACTTGGCCGCTGCCAGCCCTTAGATCCACTACGCGCGTTTGTGGATGGTGTAGCGCATAGGCGGCCGGGCTTGGCGGGAAGAACAGGTGTTGAATCTCCGTCCCTTTCTCGAAACCGTCAAGTTCACCAAAAGCAGAAAGATTCAAGGCACCTCTGACCCGCGCCGGGTCAAACGTTAGCAAAACGCCAAATGAGAAGGGATAGAAAAAACCACCCACGATCAGTTGATCCTGGCCCCCTCCGGCAAGATCGGCGTGAGTCATGGAGTTCAACGGCCCCATGTGCCAGTACTCGCCTGCGAGTCGCCCGGTGGAGCCGTCGAGGATCGCCAGCTGACTGGGGCCGCTGGAGAAATAAGAAACGCTGGTAACGGCGATCAATGTGGAGCTGTTCTTGCGAGCGATTGCCTGCACGTTCGTGATGAAGTAGGGCGGGTGAAACTCTCGCTGCGAATCCTTCCCCGCAAGCATCTTTTCCCGAACGCTCGGCCTACCAGGTTGAAACCGCCATTTTTCCGACCCGGTTGCCGAAAAGCAAATGAGCGGCGTGCTCCTCGACCAAGGCTCTGGTGGATACTGCGCGAACAGGACTTCATTGCGCCCGTCGTGGTCAATGTCCTGAGTGATCGCTATTCTGTTAGTCTGCTTCGCTGTGGCATAAAGCTGCGGATCAAGTCCCTCCGGAAACCGCTTTTCCCAGAGGTCGCGGTCTTTGGCGTCGTGGACAACAAGTGCCTGCCCCACGATCCGAAGGATTGCCGGCTGAGGTGCCGACCTGTTCCACCACCAGAACCAACCTCCAACAAGAGCCAAAATGGCCACCAGCAACGCCCAGGCCAACTTCGGCCAACGTTGAGGCTCACGCTGCGATTCAAGCCGAGAGAATACCGGCACATACCCCGTCGGTATGGTCATCCTGATCGGTTCGTGGCGACCCTCAGATTCGTAGTATTTTCTTACGCTGTTGCGAAGGTCGCGGGCCGTGGCTCGCGCGCTATTGGCGGGATCGCGGGACTTGGAGTCTTTGCGCAACCCTCCAACAGCGATCTCTAGGGCCGTTACTTCCGAACGTCCCTCCCAAAAGGCATCAACGACGTACCGCAGGAACAGCTGTTGAAGTTCCGAGCCGAGCGCCTTACTCGCAAGGATCTTCTCGACGTGGCCACGAATTTCATCGGGTCCAAGAATCTCGGCCAAATCCGTAACTCCTTCAGAAGCCAGCATATCCGACTACGCACACTCCGTGCGCACGGCTAAACTCCTTCACGAATCAGCATATCCGGCCACGCGCACTCCGTGCGCACGCCTCTTGTCGTGACGAATCGGCGATTTCGTGTTCTTCTACTCTTGACGCGACGCTTGCGGCGCGGGAGCTAGACAAAATGAAAGCCAGCCCTGGAAAGTTTGGGGCTGGCTGATTTGCCGGGCACGGTTCTCGTGCCTTTCGGTTGTTGTTGCTCCTCCGTTTTGAGCTCGCGAAATTATGGGAAGGCCGAACCACTTGGCCGTGGACGATGGCGTCGTCAACGGCGAGGAGTGGAAAGAGTAAGTTTCCGGTTCCCCAGGATCGACCGTCCCACCGCAGACCGTTCAGGGTGACGGGCTATGGTGGGCGCCTATCCGAAGGCTGATTCTTACCTTGTTCATTCCCGCCTGCGATTTCTCCGTTGCGACTCGGCAGTTTGAAGCACCTGTAAGTGTATAAGAAGACGCCAGTTATGTCAATCGTGGGAGATTGCTCTATGTTCCTGACAAGTCGCTTTTCTGACCTGAATACAGCGAGCTTGGACGTGCGATTAGGTATTCTGTCCAGCGCACTACGGCGAACCAATCGCCTTGCAAAAGAGCTGGAGGGCCGTCAACGGGGCGAAGAATACCAGGTTAAGGCTGATCTACTGAGCCTCCTAGTCCTTGAAGGGCGCGTACGGGCGAATGGCGTTCGTGCAGACGGGAAAGTTTGTCTGGACATCTTCCCGGATTCTCCACATCAACGCAGAATTCACGCGTGTACCAAGAATCTGCATCACGAGGCGCGACTGGCGCTCGAAGAGCAACTCTCTTCCGTTGCTGTGAAGTGCTCTATTCGCGAGCACCTCGAATCCAAGCGTGGAGGCAGAGATGTTCGACTTTAACAGAGGTGCCCGTTCGCCGAACACGGCTACTTCCGAATCCCGGTCTTTAACAACTCCGGTTCCCATCCGCAATCCCCTCATGCGAGTCCTGTTATGGGCTTCAAAGACGGACCCCCGCTTGGCTGCCATGTGCAGCCGCTGGGCACGCGCCACGCAAACAGCTCTCGGCGTGTTCGTCTTATTCACGGCCGTGATGGCATTCGGATCAGCCTACTACACCATTTCAACGATTAGACCGTCGAACGCTGCGACGCTTTGGATCGCACTTGGGTGGGCAATCTTCGTCGGGTTCTTGGACCGCGAGATTGTCGGCGGCCTTGACAAGCGAACTGCGATCGTCCGTCCGATTCTTGCCCTGTTCATTGGAACGCTGGTGGCTATTCCGGTTGAGCTTGCCGTTCTCGAACCTCGCGTCGATCAAGAACTTCAGCGCCAATATTTGCAAGAGAATAAGCCGAAACTTGACGAGCTGCACTCTGCACAGGCCGAGTTGGAGCGTCGGCGCACCAATCTCCAGGCCTCGCTCGGAGAGCTCCGCAAAGAGGAAGCGAACTGGGGAAGGATTATGGATCAGGAATTGGCGGGGCGACCCGCTCCGGGTCGAAGTGGGGTCATGGGTTCTGGTCCGGTATTTCAGAATGCCGAACGGCAACAAGCCAGTGTTCGCCAGCGAATCACAGAGATTCAAAAGCAACTAGACGAGGCCGAGCGTTCGATCTCGGTCGAGTCAGATCGATTGGACAAGCAGTTTCAGCGCGTCGAAGTTAGCAAGACCACGGATTTCGCCACGAGATTCGAGGCCATGAACAAGGTCGTCCATAACTCCAGTCCCTTGTATCAGTTGTCGTGGATGATCACACTGGCCTTCATCCTCATCGAGATGACGCCGGCCCTTCTCAAGCTTCTTACACCTCACGTTGACTATCATCATTTGGTCAAGGCGGAGATCCGCGAAAACGTCGCACGAATCGATGAGATTTCGGACAAGAACTTTAGACTTGCCATCGAGCATCCCGAAGCACCCGAGCTATCGGTGAGCGAGAAGTTCGCGATCGCGCGCTTTTCGGGACCTTCCAGTGCCCAAGATCCGGTACAGCAGGTGCGGGTTCGACCGGCGCGCCGCCGCGCCGCAGTTGCCAAGCCGATCTGGCCGCTCAAGCCCATAAGAATAGCAAAGCCGGAAATAGATCAAGCCTACCTCGATCGGCTTTGCGATTCCGCAATGATGCTCTTTAGCGATACGCCGCGGCCGACGATCTCGATCAAGCCGGCCAACGCTTTCGTCATGGCTAACGCGCAGTGCATCGGGCCAAGCAAGCCCGGTGGACCGTGCGCGGTCGAATTCAATCAGAGTTACATTCAGTCCGCCTCCGAAGAAGCGGTTAAGAACACGATGAAGCATGAGTTGATTCATGCGTGGATGCATTCCAAGGGGATCACTGATTCGGAATCTCACGGCCACGTTTTCATCATGAAGGGAAAGGAAGTTGGCTGCGACGTTACTCGCTACGAGCGAGAGCTCACTGAAAAGCGCAAGCAGGTCATTGCCGTGAGTGAGAATTCCAACGCCCTTGAATCGACGGCGCGACCATCATGACACGTCCATATCCAGACCGCTTCAATTCGCGACAGCCCCGAGTCTCAGACAACGCCGCCCCGGACCCGCTTCAACCCAAAGTCCAAATCGTCCCGCGCCACGTCGGACGTATCGACTCTGCTGCGCTCGACCCCTTTGATGAAGTCAACTTTAGACGTGACTTGGCTGCACTAACAGCGTCACCCGGTATGTTCGCACAGTATGTTGAACGCGCACGCATCCGATTTCGGAAGGCCAGCGAGAGGGCGGTTCTGGAGCGATGGATCGAATTCTATTCTGCGGGGGAGCGGCTGCTTGCGGCCAAGATCGGGGTTGAGCGGAGGAAGACCGAATACCTCCAACTCTCCCGCGAACACGAGATCAAAGCGATGGAAAACGCTGCGAGCCTTGCCAAGCTCCAGGCGGACACCGAGGAGCATGGTCTCCGGCGAGACAAGGCCATCTATCAGCGTGAGCACCTGGAACGATACGTAGAGGGCGGAAGCGGCGCTGATATCAGCGATGACGAAAAGAAACTCAACGACGCCCATAAGCGCCGACAACTCGACGCCCGTTGGGAGTTGCATGAGTCCATGAGCGCTTTACAGAGCCTAATCGAACTCCAGCATTGGCGGCGCCAACGGCGTGACCAGATTCTTCAAGACCGCTCTCTCACGTCTCAAGAGCAGGGCGAGGACTTGCAGTTCGTTGACGATCTTTACGAGCAAAAGCGCAAAGACCTAAGAGTTGATGCGCGTATCACCGAGGACTAGCCACGTGCGGATTCGTTGGGACAAGGAGTTAGCCGCTGCGCCTTGGCAGACGGCCGCAGAGCCAACCGAACACTGGGCTAAAAGACTACAAGCCGCGCGGAGCATGCCCGCGGCCGGGATTCGTATCGGTACCGACATCAATACCGGGCTGCCAAGTTTTATAACACCGGAAATTCTACGGACGCACATGCAAGTGATCGGCTCCACAGGGGTCGGCAAGAGTTTTTTCTTGGAGCTGCTCATCAAGGCTCTCATACTACAGGGTCATGGGGTGACTGTCATTGACCCGCATGGTGATCTTTACCATCGCATTTTGACGTTCTGTACGTGGCTCTCCATACAGCGGCCTGATCTCCAAATGCACCGGCGAGTCATCCCCTTCGACGTTGCCGAAACCCAGAACATCATTGGCTTCAACCCAGTTGGCAGAAATGCCCGCGTGCTCACCTACCAAGTCGTGGCGCTGATGGAAGCCGTGAAAAAGTGTTGGGGCCAGAATTCCTTCCAAGAGACGCCTCGCCTTGCGCGATGGTTGTTCAACGTATCGTACGCTCTGGTTTCTTCCGGCGTCACGTTTATTCAGGCGCAGAACATGGTGAACGCCGCGCCGAGTCCCCTTCGCAAGGCCATCGCCAACCGTATCCCTAATCCACGAATTCAGCAGGAGTGGGAGTTCTTCGAAAGCCTTAAACTCGAACGCCGCGAAGAGCGTATCGAATCCACTCTCAACCGCATCAAGCCATTTGTTGAGCACGAAATCATCCGGCCCATGCTCGGCCAATACACCAACACCATCAACTTTCCGTCCATCATCTCCGATCGCCGGGTTCTACTGGTCAACTTGGCCCGCCAAAACGTTATCTCCGACGATAACCAAAGCCTCCTGGGTACGCTGGTCGTGAACGAGGAACTTACGGCCGCCTTCGCCGCACCGGCGAACGAAAGGGTTCCCCACTACCTCGTCATCGACGAGTTCAGCCGGTTTGTGACGAAGGATACGTGTGAAATTCTGGACGGAGGTAGGAAGTATAAGCTACACTTAATCCTAGCCCACCAGCATCTCAACCAGCTAAAAGAAAAAGACCCTGAAGTTTACTTCTCGACGCTCACCAACGCTCGGACCAAAGTCGTGTTCGGCGGCCTGAACGACGAAGACGTTGAGCTGATCGCAAAAGAACTCTACACTGGCGAACTCGATCCCGATGAAGTCAAAGATGAAGTCTGGCATCGAGGTTTTGAGCCTGTTGAAAGCACGCGCGTGGTGCACGCCTACTCCTCCTCCGACAGTTTTGGCGACTCCTCTGGCCAAGTCAGCCACTCTTCTCTGACCGACAGCCGTACCTACATTCCCGGTTCGAACTTCTGGTCTATGCCGACGCTTTCGGGAACGAGCCGAGCGACGGGCTCAGGCAGTAGCAGCAGCCAATCGCATCAGAGTTCGTACTCTTCAGGCCACACCCAGACGACAGTTCCGTTCTATGAGTTTCACGAGTACAAGGAGCTCAGCTCTAGGGCGTTTCGGTCGCTAGAGGAGCAGCTATATCGTAAGAAGGCCCAACTCAAACGCCAGCAGAACCAGCGCGCGGCGATTCTCATCCCTGGCGAAGATGTGTGCACGATGAAGGTCGCCACGCTGCGGGAACTGGCCGCGACGGACAAGCAGGAGGAAGAATTTCGGCAACGCTGCATGGCTACGGCTGGGTTTTATAAGAGCCCGCAGCTTGCCGAACAAGAAATCGCAGCCCTTGAAGAACGCCTTCTTGCAGAACTGAACCCGCCAATCACCATCCAAGCGCTCCCGGCGAAGGTGGCGACCATTGAGCGGAAGACACCGGCTCAGAAACCGATCTGGGATCGTACTGGAAGCAAGGCCTGAGGACGAATGTTTTCGACACCTCCAACGTCAACCTTCCCGATGCGGTCTAATGAGATCGTCGGTAAGCGGCTCCTGAATGTGAGGGAGGCGGCCCAGTACTTGGGTCTCCAAACGGATACGGTCTACAAAAAAGCCCGACTCCGCGAGCTTCCCTCGGTCAAGGTTGGTCGAGCGTTGCGGTTCGACGTAGTAGCGCTAAGTCGCTACGTTGAGCAGCACACGATTGAAACGCTTGATTGAAAGGAGACCGTTTTATATGTCGATTCACAAAGCACGCGACGGAGTTTGGGAAGTCCGCTGGCGTGAGGGAGGACGCAACAAAAGCGTCTGGGTGCACGGAGCGCACGAGCTGGCCAAGAAAGTTCTTCGCAAGAAGATGTCCGCTCGTGACGAAAACCGGCACTTGGATGTGAAACGCGAGGTCAACTTCCGTATGTCTGTTCTGATCGATCGGTACCGCGTAGAGTACGGCAACAAGAAGAAGTCCGCGGACCGCGAGAAGAGCATTCTCGATGGCATTGGCACAGAACTTGGACACCTATTCGTTCGGGAAGTGGACGGCACCGCCGTTCACGGGTGGTACCGGGGACTGACGGAAGAGAAAGAGCTGTGCGCTGGCACAGCAGTCCGGCATTTCAACGTCATGCACCACATGATGAAGAAGGCAAGCACGATTTGGTCCAAGGAGACCGGCATCGACCGGAATCCAGCAGATCAGATCGAGGTCTTTAGGCCGGATGACCAGCGCGAACGCTACCTGTCGATTGAAGAGATGAAGTCGCTGAAAGCCGCGCTCGATGCGAAGCTGTATCGAGTCGGCACCAGGGACATCAACCGGACGTTTTATCGGTTGCGCGCGATCGTACTGATCGCGCTGACCACCGGTATGCGGATGGCTGAAATCTTCGGTCTGATATGGAGCGATCTCCGCTACGGTGAGGGGCTGATTGCCGTTCGATCCAAGTTGAAAGGCGGCAAGATCCGGTACGTGCCCTTAACACCGGAGTTGGCGGCTGAGCTTCGGAAGTATCCGGCAGTGCTCGGCGAGGAATATTTGTTCCCGCCGAAGGCGGATGCCAAGGGCGAACGCCAGCGAGTGGAGAAGAGCTTTGCGACCATCCTCGAACTAGCGGGAATTCAGAATTTCCGTTTTCACGACCTCAGGCACACGTTCGCATCGTGGTACATGATGAACGGCGGGGACCTGTACGAACTGGCGAAGATTCTCGGGCATTCCAACATCAAGATGACCGAGCGTTACGCCAAGCTGGGCAAGACACATATCGCGCGGACCTCGGATACGGCGCGCGCCATGTGGAAGCTTATGGAAAGGGTGCAACCCGAGCATCAAGCTGTCTGATGTTCGGTTATTGTTCGGTTGGCTGATTTATGCTGTTCTTGGCTCTCACTAACTCGTTTAGAATGTGGTGGCCAGGGACGGAATCGAACCGCCGACGCCAGCCTTTTCAGGGCTGCGCTCTACCGACTGAGCTACCTGGCCGCGAGCAGAACTTCATTTTATCAAACCGCTACGCCCGCTGCAGTTCGGCGAGCTTCGCGCCCGTGTTTTTCTCCACATCCGCGTGCAGGCTGTTGCCGTGCGCGTCCATCGTCACAATCGCGGCGAAATCCTTCACGCGCAGATGCCACATCGCTTCCGGAATTCCGAACTCCAGAAGTTCGACGCCCAGCACTTTCTCGATAGCGCGCGAGTAGAACTGCGCAGCGCCGCCGATCGCGTTCAAGTACACCGCGCCCGACTTCTGCAACGCAGCGAGTGTCTTCGCGCCCATGCCGCCTTTGCCGATCACCGCGCGAACGCCATACTTCTCGATGATGGCCGCCTGATACGGCTCTTCGCGGCTGCTCGTGGTCGGACCCGCCGCCTTCACCACCCAGCCGTCGCCCTCCTTCAGCATCACTGGACCACAGTGGTATAGCACCGCTCCTTCTAAGCTCACTGGAGGCGGATTCTTCATCAAATGCGCGTGCACCGCATCGCGCCCAGTGAACACTTCGCCCGAAATCAGCACCACGTCGCCGACACGCAGCCGTCGCACAGCGACTTCCGAAAGCGGCGCGGTCAGCACCACTTCGCGTCCCGTCAAAGGAAAACCCTCCGTGCGCGCCATTCGTTGCACCGCGCGATCTGGATCGCGATACAGCCAGCGAGTAATCGCCCCGCTGGACACATCCAGCATCACGCCCAGCCGCCGGAACGCCCAGCAGTCGTAGGCGACGGAAACAAAAAAGCTCGCCGGCAGACGATTCGCGGCCGCGATCTTGCATCCGATCAGCGAAACGTTGCCGCCGAAGCCCATCGCACCCACGCCGATGCGGTTCGCCTCCTGCATGATCTCGGCTTCCAGTTTCGCCAACTCCGGCACGGGGTTCACATCGTCGAGGGTCCGGAAAAGCTGATTCTTTGCGAGCACGTAGCCGTGCGCGCGATCGCTGCCAATGCACACGCCGACAGCGCCGGGCGCGCAGCCCTGCCCCTGCGCCTGCCACACCGCATGCAGGATGCACTTGCGCACGCCTTCCAGATTGCGGTCCGCGCGGCCCAGGTGCTCCAGCTCGCACGGCACCGAATACTGGATGCTCTTGTTCTCGCAGCCGCCGCCCTTGAGGATCAGCTTCACCTCGATCTCCGGTTCCTCCCATTGCTCGAAGTGAATCACCGGCGTCTCTTCGCCCAAGTTGTCGCCGCTGTTCTTACCGGTGAGTGAATCCACGGAATTCGGCCGCAGCTTGCCGCGCCGCGTGGCCTCCGCGACGGCTTCACGGATCGCGCGCTTCACCTGCATCTGATTGACGCCCACCGGAGTGTGCACCACGAACGTCGGCATGCCCGTATCCTGGCAAATCGGCCCGTCGTCCTCCTGCGCCATGTCGATATTGCTCGCGATGATTCCGAGCGCCTGCGCCGCCTGCGTCCCGGAAGCCTCGGCGTCGAGCGCCAACCCCATGGCCGCGCGAACATCGGGCGGTAAGTTCGTAGAAGTCTCGGTAATTAGTTCAATCAAACTGTTTCTCAAATTGTTCATTAGTTCGTTCGTTCTTTCGTTCCTTGGTTCCCGCACCCTGTGGCTTGGAGCTTCGGTTCAGCACAAGGAGAACCAATGAACCAAGGAACCAAAGAACTAAGGAACTATTTTAACCTGCGCCATCATTCCCGGCCGAATCGCCGTCGACGGGCTTGAAAACGCGACGAATGCCTGCCCGGCCTTAATCTCACGAACTTTGCCCGCAATTGTGCCCGGAACATCCTTAACGTCGATCGCCGCCGCCTGCCCCACATGCATCCGCGAAGCGTCCGCCGGCACGACAACCTCGAGCGCATTCAACTCCACCGCGACCTGAAACAGATCCGCCATCTTCCGCGTCACCTGCTCGCCCTGCTGCCCGCGCCGCCCGATCACCACTCCGTCGGCCGGCGCGTAGACTTCGCCGGTTGCCTCCTCCCCTCCGGATTGCTCCAGCGCCATCTGCCTTTGCGTGAAATTCTTTCGCGCGCTCTCCAACTCTCGCGTCAGGGCCGCCACCCGCTCCGCCGCTCTCGTGGCCACGTCCGCCATGCTCTCCGACTCCACTCGCAGTCGGTTGTAATCCTGTTGAGCCTTTTCAAACACGACCCGCGGCGTGACGCCCTCGCGAATCATCATCTGCTGCTTCGCATATTCTTTCTCCGCACGCTCGAACTCCAGCTTGGACCGCGCCGCGTCCGCTTCGGAGCGAGAAACCTCCAGCCGTGCGTTCCTCACCGCCGCTTCCAGCCCGCTTACCTGATTCTGCGCGCGCTCCACCTCCAATTGCAGCTTCTCCTGAGCGTTCTCCAGCTTCATGTTCTTGATGCGAGCCAGCACCTCGCCTTCCGCGACGTCGTCGCCAACGTCGGCCACGAACTGCTCGATGGCTCCGTCCACCGGCGCAGCCACGTTCATCACTTTCGTCGCCTGAATCTTTCCGGAAAGGCTGATTTCGGCCGGCGCGGGCTGCGGAGCGACGGCTTGAACCGGTTGTGTAACCATTGGATGTGCCGTGTGGGAGCCGCGCAAGGCAAAAAACGCGGCCGCCGCGATCGCCAAAAGGCCCGCGCCGGCCACAGCCATCCACCGAGGGCTCATACCCCGATGATAGTCTCTTGCTACAATCCTCTTTATGTTCCGAGGACTGGAGCACACCGCGATTGCATCGCCCGACCCCGCGCGGCTCGCCGCCTGGTACGTCGAAAAACTCGACTTCCGCATCAACTTCACTTACGACGGCAACTACTTCGTGCGCGCCGCGGATGGATCGATGCTCGAAATCATCCCCTCGCAAGGCGAACGCGCGCCGCAGCAGATGAAGGATCCCGGCATCCGTCATCTCGCGGTCAGCGTGGATGATTTCGATGCCGCGCTCACCGAGCTTCGCAAGCGCGCCGTGCAATTCCTCGGCGAACCGTTCGTGAACCAAGGCAACCGCCTGGTCTTCTTCAGCGACGGCGACGGCAACATCCTGCACCTCATCCAGCGTGAGAAATCTTTGCCCTGATCGGAACTCCTATTGCTGAATCGGGTCTTCAAGGGGCTTCAATATCGCGACTTCCGCATCATGTGGGTCGGCGCCTGCACTTCCAGCATCGGCACCTGGATGCAGATGCTCGCGCAAAGCTGGCTGGTATTGCAACTCTCAGGTTCACCTGTCATGCTGGGGCTGGATTCGTTTCTCGGAAGCATCCCCATCGTACTGTTCTCGCTCGTGGGCGGCGTCTTCGCGGACCGCACCGCGCGCCAGAATATTCTAATCGGTTCGCAAGTCGTGCAACTGACCTGTGCATTTCTGCTCGCCGCGTTGTATGCAGCCGGCGTGGTGCGCCTGGGACATGTGTGGCCTATTCTGATGCTTTCGTTCATCATCGGCACCGCGCAATCCTTTGGCGGGCCGGCGTACCAGGCGCTCATTCCATCGCTGGTGAAAACCGAAGATTTGCCGAATGCCATAGCGCTCAATTCGATTCAGTTCAACCTGGCGCGCGTCATCGGACCGATGCTGGGCGGCTTGGCTCTCACCCAACTCGGAGCTTCATGGTGCTTTTCGCTGAACGGCATCTCGTTCGTCGCCGTAATCATTTCACTGCTGATCATTCGGCCGCATTTCGTGCCGACGAAGACCGGTGAATCCATGCTGACCAGCATGAAACAAGGATTCAGTTTCATTCGCAAGCAGGGGAGCATGGAAGCACTGATCGTGCTGGCATTCACCATGACGCTGCTGGCCTTCCCTGTGGTAACGTTCCTGCCGGTCTTTGCCCGCGACGTTTTTCACGGTGGACCGAAACTGTACACAGTATTTCTTGTCTGCTCCGGCTGCGGATCCATTTGCGGCGCGCTGGTAGTGGCGGGAGCCGGCAAACATAAGCACCAGGGCCGCTCGGCTCTGCTGATGCTAATCGTACTGGGAGCGTTGGTCACCGCCTTCGCGCGCTCGCACTGGCTACTCCTCAGTTGCATCCTGATTTTTCTGGCCGGCGGGGTCCTGCTAGCGACGTTCGTGACCATCAGTTCGTTGGTTCAAATGATCACATCCGACAACATGCGCGGCCGCGTGATGAGCGTCTACAACGTCGCGTTCCGCGGCGGCATGCCCTTCGGAAGCCTGATCGTAGGCGCGCTGGTAAAGGAGTTAAGTGCGCCAGTAGTGCTGACCTACAACGGCGCCCTGCTGGCAATCCTTGGCCTATACTTTTTGACGGTCCACCGCAAGGTAGCTGCACTCTAAAAAATCTGTGGACACTACAGGCTAGCGTTGCTGTCCTCCGCGCCGCCAGCAAGGTTTTTCAGCGCTACGTCTACGAGCCCCAAATAGGTGAGAAATGTGCTCTCAGGAATGTTGGCTATTCCGGCTTAAACCCTACGCTCTCCCACAACGCCTTGGGATCGTAGAGGACGCCATTCGCAAGCGTCATCCGCACAGTCCGGATGTTGTGAATGTCGTCCAGCGGATTGGCGTCAAGCACGTCGAGATCGGCGCGCTTTCCCGGCTCCACGGTACCGCTTTCCGCATCCAGCTTCATCGCGCGTGCGGGTACGACGGTTGCTGCCTGCAAGGCTTCCATCGGCGTGAAGCCCGCGCGCGCGTACAACTCGATTTCCCGATACATGGAAAACCCCGGCGCCGTCTGGTCGGTTCCGGCCACGATCGGCACGCCCTTTCGATGCAGCGCGGAGACAATGTCCAAAGCGCGCTGAAAGACTTGTTGCGCCAGAGGTGCAAGCTCCGGAGGCACTCCGCCGATCTCCAGTTGCCGCCGCAGTTCAGGTGCAACGCGCGCCATGCCGGGCTCTATCTGTTCCGCCCGCACATTGGCCGGGCGCGCTTGCATTTCGAGCAGCGCGAGAGTCGGATCGATCACCGTCCCGTGCTGCTTGAAGAACTCCACGGCGTGCTTGCCTGCTTCTGAGTTCCCGTCGATTGAGGCAAAGATCTTCATGCGCTCCGCGCCCTTCACTCCGTCCCGGTCGAAACCGCTCGGCAGCAGAAGATGGGAGATATACGCGATGTGATTGATCATGTCCATGCCATCTTCCACACCCTGATACGCATTCATCCCGTCTGGAATGTGGCCGGTAACGGTCATGCCCAACTCGTGCGCGTACGTGCAGATGGCCTTGACGTTTTCGGGCTTAACAGAGCTGTAGATCTTGATCTGCTGGAACCCCGCCTCGTGATAGCGGCGCACCCACCTCTGCGCGTCCTCCGGCGAGTTGACGCGCGCCATCCCGATCGCCCTCGTGGCCGGATCGCCATCGACAATTCCCGCCAGCAACAAGCGTGGCCCAAGCCCGTTGCGGCGGTTCACGGCGTCGCGCACCTGCGTGATGAAATCCAACTCGGTGCCCAGATCCCGCGCAGTTGTGACTCCCGCGGCAAGATAAATGGGACCCCACTCGACCTGTTCGTAGTGGGCGTGCATATCCCACAGTCCCGGGATGATATATCTTCCCGTGACGTCGATGCGCCGGGCTCCCGCGGGGATCTGCACCCTTACCGTTGGACCGACGGCGACAATCCTGCCGTTGCTGGTGACCACCGTTGCGTGCGGGATCGGCGCCTTCCCGGTGCCGTCGATCACCGTTGCACCGATGAAGGCGAATGTCCCCATGCGGCGGCCCGGGAGTTTGCGGTTCCTCTCCGTCAGTGCAGTCATCCGATCACGTGCTGCGCTTGCGACGAATGCCCCCAGAGCCAGTTCGTACTCCTCGCGCACCGCTTCGAACTGGGCGAAGTCGCCATCTACCGAAACAAGCGCGGCGAGCTGTTGGCTTCTGTCCATCCACAGCGTCTCCATGCCCCAAATCAGTCCGTCTATCAGGTAGCGCTCCAGCGGAACGTTCCGGCCATTGACGCGGATCGTCTCCGGACCGCGATCCTGGATCCTGACGGCGCCCTGCGGCAGTGTCGGCATCCGCGCCGGTGAGCCGTGCGCAAGCCAGTAGCGCATCATCATCATCTGCACGGCTACGGGAGCGCAACCGGAAATCGTGAAAAACGCCGGCGGTGCCGGACTCGTGTACGTGTCCTTGCCCTGGCGGATGCTAGCGGTTTTTCCGGCTACGGTGACCTCACTGTCGATTTCTGAGGTACGTGTCACGCCGCCCTTGACAACGAAGCTCAGCGGCAGGTAGGTATGTGAGGTCCGCAGCGTGGCCGTGAGGGGTACCGTCGTGCCGAAATCGGTAAACTTGAAGTCGGTCTTGAGCTCCAGGGAGTTGGGTTCAGCCGTAATGGTATAGTTCTCCTCCCCAAATAGCTGCTCGAATCGGTGCAGGCGGAACTTACCGGACTCATTCCGCGGTGCGGCGTGGGACAACACGAGGACAGGCGAAAGGGAGAGCACAAGGATAGGAAGGCGACGAAATCCAGGACGCCCGTTCATTTTATTTTCCTCTACTCTGGCGACTTTCCCGCAGCTTGTCAAGCTGAGCCTTGAGGCGTGTCTCCAGATTTTTCCACGCTATCGCACCAAGCCCTTTCAAAAACCATCGTAGAATTATATTGATGCGTCTCCTCATCGCAACATCGCTCTTATTCGCCACTGTCACATTCAACGACACCGATCTGATCAAAGCTCGCGACCGCCAGGACCGCTCAGCCCTGGAAAGAATCGCGAACGATCTACACGCCGTCGCCGACAAAGATCAAAAGGACCCGGCCGCGCAATACCGTCTGGCGCTGGCCGAGTCGTACCTGGCGGAAGTCGCGATCGAGATGCGCGATAAACTGGCGGCCAAGAACGCGGCTCAAGCCGGAATCGATGCGGCTGAACGCGCCGTTACCTTGAAACCGGATACATCCGAATACCAGCGCCTGCTCGGTACGCTCTGCGGCCAAGCCGTCTCCGCCAACACGCTGGCCGCGCTCAAATACGGAAAATGCGCGCTCAGCGCGGTGAATCGAGCCATCGAGCTCGATCCTAAGTCATCCATCAACTACCTGAGCCACGGCGTCGGAAACTATTACCTGCCACCAGCGCTCGGCGGCGGCATCGATCTGGCGATCAAAGATTTCCGCAAGGCCATCGAGTTGAATCCCAAGAATGCCGATGCCTACCTCTGGCTCGGCGTCGCGCTGCGCAAAAACAATCAGCCTGCGGAAGCGCACAAGGCCATCGCCAAATCGCTCGAACTCAATCCCAACCGGGCCTGGGCGAAACAGCAGCTCGACAAGACTCCGGCGCAGTAATGCGTGACCGGCTCGCGATCGCCGCCGGCATCGCCGCGCTCACCTTCCTCAGTTACTTCCAGTTTCCCGGCCACACCTGGCTCGCATCGGACACGCAGATCTACGTCCCCATGCTCGAGCACATCTGGAACCCTTCCGCGCTCGCGCACGACCTGGTAGCCACCAAACCCCATCTCGCCTTCACACTGTACGACGAGATAGCCATCGCGCTTCGATGGATCACGCACAGCTCGTTCAAAACTGTCCTGACCGCCGAGCAGTTCGTGTTTCGCGCGTCCGAAATCTTCGGAGTTTTTCTGCTGGCAGCGTCGTTCCCCCTGACGCGCCGGCTGGCGATGCTCGTGGCGGCTCTGTTCACATTGGGCGCCACCATCGTCGGACCCGCGGTGCTGACCTTCGAGTATGAGCCGGTCCCGCGCGCGTTCTCCATCGGCCTCATCTTTCTCGCCATCGGCCTCGCGGCGCAAGGTCATCTGATGCTGGCCGACATTGCCGCCGCTGCCTCGTTTCTATACCACCCGCCCACGGTCTGGGTCTTTTGGGCGCTCTATCTCTGGCTGACTCTGCGGCATCGCGACTATCGCGACCTGTGGCCGCTCGCCATCGGGATCCTGTTGCTGCTCGTTTCTTCGCAGCTTCAGCCGGGCGCCGCCGAATCGCAGGCCTTTTTCACGCGCATCAGCCCCGAACTCGAAAAATTGCAGCGCATGCGCGCGTCGTACAACTGGGTTTCCACCTGGCCCGCACAAACGATCTGGCAATACGTCTCCTTGTGGATCGTCTCACTGATCGCATTCTGGCGCGTGCGACCCAAAGCAGGCCGGCTTTTCCTGATCGGAATGCCCGCGCTCGGAATCCTGAGCGTGCCGCTGTCCTACCTTTTGCTCGAAAAGCTCAAGTGGGGACTGATCCCCCAATTCCAACTCGGCCGCGCGGTTTTATTTGTGACGGCCTTCGCCGTGATCCTGGCCGCGGCGGCGGGCATCCGCGCGGCCCAGAGCAAACGTTGGATCGAATCGATCCTTTGGTTCGCGATCGTTTTCGCTGTTCCTACTGCGCCGCGCCTGTTTTCCATCCGCGGCGCGCAAATCGCCCTAGTGCTTGCGCTGGCGATCGCCATCGTCCTCGCGGTTTATCTTCAGCGATATCGCTGGGCGCCCGCGCTGCCGATGATCGCAGCATTCTTCTTGCTGCCGTCTGTCGGCCACGTTCGCAATTATCCCAACGTCGACTCGACCGCAATCGATAACCTGGCCCAGTTCGCGCGCGCGCAAACACCCAAGGACGCCGTGTTCCTATTCGGCGATGCAGGCCAAGCCCTTTACCCCGGCGTCTTCCGAGCCGAAGCTTTGCGCGCAGTCTATGTCGACTGGAAATCCGGCGGTCAGATGAACTATCACGAATCGATCGCAATGGAATGGTGGCAGCGCTGGCAAGAAACCAGCGGTTTGCGCTTCAACCATCTGCCATCTCCGGACATCGACTACCTGGTGCTAGCCCCCAATCACCGTCTGCCGGATCGCAAGCCGGTCTACGAGAACACCCAGTTCGTGCTTTACAGCCTGCCCAAACCAAACTGAGCCGCGACCGGAAGGGAGCGCCTCATGGGCCTGTGGCCCACCAAAGTTGATGAACACCCTGTGGGGCGGACGCCCTCGTCCGCGGCCGACCCCCTGGTCGGCCTCTTCGTTGCACCGGCCAGCCGGACGAGGGCGTCCGGCGCGGACCAGGGGGTCCGCCCCACAGCGTCTTCAACCGAGCGTCACCATTTTCTCGTGCGCGGCCGATCGCTCTCCGATGTGAGAAATGGTGATTGAGTAGCCTAGTAGCCTGTCCCCAATTTTCTTGTATTCTGGGACACGAAGACGATGAACCCGCCGTCCACGATCGCCCACTACCGCGTCACGTCCAAACTCGGCGAGGGCGGCATGGGCGCCGTCTATCGCGCCACCGACACGAAACTGAATCGCGACGTCGCCATCAAGGTGCTGCCGGATTCGTTCGCGAACGACCCGGACCGGTTGGCGCGATTCACCCGCGAAGCACAGATCCTGGCGTCCTTGAATCACCCCAACATCGCCGCCATCTACGGTGTCGAAGAGCGCGCGCTGGTGATGGAGCTGGTGGAGGGACCGACGCTGGCCGAGCGCATCGCGCTGGGGCCAATCGCGCTGGAAGAAGCCCTGCCGCTGGCGAAACAGATTGCCGAAGCGCTGGAGTACGCCCACGAGCGCGGCATTATCCATCGCGATTTGAAACCGGCGAATATTAAGATCACGCCGGAAGGCAGAATAAAGGTACTGGATTTCGGGCTGGCAAAGGCGCTGTCGGACGACACAGCGGCCGCCAATCCGGCTTCTTCGCCGACGCTGACGATGCGCGCAACCATGGCCGGCGTGATCATGGGCACGGCGGCCTACATGTCGCCGGAGCAAGCGCGCGGCGCGGCGGCCGACAAGCGCTCGGATATCTGGGCCTTCGGCGCGGTGTTCTACGAAATGCTGTCGGGCCGCCAGGCATTTTCGGGTGACACGGTTTCGGACACATTGGCGGCCGTGCTGCGAGCGGAACTGGATTGGGCAGCGCTGCCCAAGGACACGCCCGCGCCGATCAAACGACTCTTGCGCCGTTGCCTGGAACGGGACCGCAAGCGGCGCCTGGCCGACATCGCGGACGCACGCCTGGACATCGAGGAAGCACCCGAGGCGGTGCAGGCCCACGAGCCCGCCGCCCCCGCGATCATTCATAACGTGCGCTGGTGGATGGCGGCCGCCGCCGCGCTGGCACTTGCATTGGTGGCGGTGTCCACGATCCATTTTCGTGAGACGCCGCCCCCACCGGCCGTGGTCCGTTTCCAGGTGCCGCCGCCCGAGGGCGGCTCTTTCACCCTGCCCTTCATGGCGCTGTCGCCCGATGGCCGCAAACTCGCTTTCTACGCCAACGGCAAAGGCGGCGGCCAGCCTCTTCTCTGGGTCCGCGCGCTCGATTCCCTGGAAGCACGCGCCCTGCCCGGTACGGAGAATGGCATCTTTCCCTTCTGGTCGCCAGACAGCCGTTTCCTGGCGTATTTGGCTGGCGGCAAGCTGAAGAAGATCGACGGATCCGGGGGCCCTCCCCAAACGCTGTGCAACGTGTCTGCGACCGGCCCGGCGCCCGGCGATTGGAACCGCGACGGCGTCATTTTTTTCAGCGATGGCACATTGGGTATTTTCCGCGTGCCGCAGGCTGGTGGCGACCCGGTTCGCGTCACCAGGCCAGATGCTGCACATAGCGAGGTTGGGCACCAATTTCCGCATATCTTGCCCGACGGCCGCCACTTCCTCTATCTCATCAAGTTTGCGGCGCGAGAAAACAACGCGATCTACCTCGGCTCGCTCGACGGAAAAGAGAAGAAGCGTCTGATTGGCGCCAGTACCAGCTTCAGCTACGCGCCTCCTTCCGAAAACGCAAAGTTCGGCCACCTGCTGTTCTTGCGGGAAGACACCCTGATGGCCCAGCCTCTCGATCCGAAGACGTTCGAGCTTGCCGGCGATGCCTTTCCGGTCGTGGAACGGGTTGGGTTTTCGCGCGCCTATTCGCTTTTCACCGTTTCGCAAAGTGGAGTTCTTGCCTACCGTACCGGCGCGTTCGGGGGCACCCGGCTCCTGACCTGGTTCGACCGCGCGGGAAAGCCGCTGGCAACGCTGGGCGCGCCCGCTGATTACAACAACGTGGCGCTCTCCCGCGATGCCACACGCGCCGCCGTAATGCAGATCGACGCGCAGACTTCGAATCGAGACATCTGGTTGATCGATGTGGCGCGGGGGATTCCCACGCGGTTCACCTTCGATGAGGCAGAAGATTGGGATCCCGTCTGGTCGCCCGACGGCAGCCGGGTCGCGTTCTCCTCCAACCGCGATGGTCGCTTCACCCTCTATCTAAAGGATTCAAGCGGTGCGGCAAAGGAAGAGCGGCTCCAGAAGGCCGAGCAAGAGGAACGCCCGTGCGACTGGTCGCTCGACGGCCGATTCTTGATGTACGTGCGCTACGGCGCGGGATTGGCGAAGCTATGGTTCGTCTCCGATCCGGCGGCAGACCCGGCGAACCGCAAGGCGGCGCCTTATCTTGAAACGCCGTTCAACACAACGCAGTGCCAGTTTTCGCCGGGTCCCGCCACTGCTCCGCGCTGGGTGGCCTACAGCTCCGACGAATCCAAGCACGGCTACGAGATTTACGTGCAATCGTTCCCGGCGGGCGCGGGCAAATTCCTGGTGTCTAGCACCGGCGGCGTGCAACCGCGCTGGCGGCGCGATGGCAAGGAGCTTTTCTACATCGCCCCGGACGGCAAACTGATGGCAGTGGACGTGAAGACCGCGCCCAAGTTCGAGGCCGGTATCCCCCACGCGCTGTTCGATTCGCGGATCTTGAATCCCGCCGCCCAGTATGTCTTCCGCTACGACGTTACGCCCGACGGCCAGCGCTTCCTGGTGAACACAACGCGGCAAAGCGAAGCCGCCGCCGCACCCGAAGCCATTACCGTGGTCCTGAACTGGACGGCAGGCTTGAAGAAATGAGTTGTGGGCCAGCCGGCCGATCCCTCACCCTCGTGCTACGATAGAATAAATCGAACAATCCTTTCGGTTTCTACGTCTAAGCCTGACGGGAGCGTCATCTAACAGTGAAGCGCAAATGGAAGATCCTCATATTCATCGCACTGATCGTGCTGGTCAGCGGCGGCGTTTTTGCCAGCATCAAGTACAACCAACGCGGCATTGTCGGCGTGCAAACCGGCCAAGCGGTCCGTCAGGACCTGACGGCAACCGTCACCGCCTCCGGTGAGATTAAACCCAAGAACTACATCAACCTGGGCACCAATACCTTCGGCGCCGCGCCCATCACCGACATCTTCGTCAAGGAAGGCGACCGCGTGCGCAAGGGCCAAGTGGTCGCGAAGTTGGAATCCATCCAGGCGAACGCCGACGTCGTGGCTCAAAAGGCGGCCATCGATACCGCCATCGCGGATTCGGCCGCGGCGGAATCCGGACTGCGATCCATGGCCGACGCCATCCGGACCGCCCAAGCCACCGTGGATCGTTCCAAAACGGAAGTCGAGCGGACCAAGCTCAACATCGACCGCGCCAACGAGCTGTATAACGCCAAGCTCATCGCCAAGCAGGATTTCGACCAGAAGAAGGCCGAGTACGATACCGCCAAGGCCGCTTTGAACGAGGCGGAAGCGCGGCTCGCTCAAGCCAAATCGCAGGAGTCTCAATCCCGGCAGCAGCTCGACTCATCCAATAAGCGCATCGCTCAGGTGCGCGCCTCGCTGACTCGATACTCGGACGTGCTGCAAAAATATTCCGTCATCGCGCCCATCGACGGCATCGTCACCAACCTGCCCGTGCGCGTAGGCGAAACCGTGGTTCCCGGCATCCAGAACTCGGCCGCAAGCACTATCATGACCGTCGCCGACATGTCGCTGATCACCGCGGAAGTAAAAGTAGACGAGACCGATATCGTAAACGTCAAGCTCGACCAGGTGGGCGACATCACCATTGACGCCATCCCGAACAAGACTTTCAAGGGTCACGTAGTGGAAATCGGCAATACCGCGATTCTCCGATCCACGGGCCTCGCGGCTTCGCAAAGCGCCGTGTCCAGCCAGGAAGCCAAAGATTTCAAAGTGGTCGTGGCGCTCGATAATCCTCCGGACGAGATCCGCCCGGGCCTGTCTTGCTCCGCCAAGATCATTACATCAACGCGCCAGCACGTGCTGACAATTCCCATCCAGTCGTTGACCGTGCGGCAACGCGGCGATTTGGAGCCTCCCAACAAGAACAAGGGAGTCCAGGCGGCGGCGAAGCCTGACCCAGTAGCCGAAAAGGCCAAGAAGGAAGAGTTGCAAGGCGTCTTCGTCGTCAAAAACGGAAAAGTCGAGTTTCAGAAAGTGACCACGGGCATCACGGGCGCAACCGACATAGAAGTTTTAGGCGGCCTGAATGAGGGCGATCAGATCGTCACCGGCAGCTATAAGGTGATTCGCACTCTGCGAAACTTCGCCAAGATCAAAGTCGACAACAAGGCGCCCACGCCGACCAAGTCAGAAAGCTAATGGCGACTGCGACTCAGGAACTCGTCGATCGCGGCGAGGCGTTAAAGCGCGAAGGGATCGTTATCCGTACCTTCGATCTGTGGAAAACGTACGTGATGGGCGACCAGGAGATTCATGCCGTTTCAGGCGTGGATGTCGAGATTCATCGCGGAGAGTACGTCGCCATCATGGGCCCATCGGGATCCGGCAAGTCGACTCTCATGAATCTCATCGGCTGCCTCGACACGCCCACCAAGGGCCTGTATTATCTGAACGGCAACCTGGTGAGCGATATGCCGGACGACGAGCTGGCGCGCATCCGCAACAAGGAAATTGGTTTCGTTTTTCAAACCTTTAATCTGCTGGCGCGCGCAACGGCGCTGCACAACGTGGAGCTACCGCTGATCTACGCTGGGATTTCGTCCCAAGCCCGGATCGAAAAAGCCAAGGCCGCCTTACGCGCCGTGGATCTCGAGGCGCGCATGCATCACAAACCCAGCGAGCTTTCCGGCGGCCAGCGCCAGCGAGTCGCCGTGGCCCGTGCCCTGGTGAACAATCCTTCGATCCTGCTGGCCGACGAGCCCACCGGCGCTCTCGACACCGCCACCGGCAACGAGATCATGGCCCTGTTCGACAAGCTCTGGCATGACGGCAACACCATCGTGCTGGTGACCCATGAGGCGGATATCGCCGCCCGCGCCCACCGCGTAATCCACATCCGCGACGGCAAAGTGGAAAAAGACGAAAAGCTGAGATAGAATTTTCTTGGCCGCGAATGAACGCAGATGAACGCGAATCCCGAATTTCTTATTTGCGTTAATTCGCGTTCATTCGCGGCCAAAAAAACTTCCGGTGGGGGTTACTCAACCGTCATCCCGCCCTTCCCCGGCCGGATCTTCTTCATCAAAAACATAAACGGAATCACCGCCACGAAGAAGATCGCAAACATCCGGAAAGTGTCGATGAACGAAAGCAGCATGGCCTGCTTTTGGACCATTCCGTAAACCATCTGCTGTGCCTGCGCCGCGGCATGCACGGCGTCCGAGCCTTTGCTCATGAACAGTTGCTTGGCCGCCTCCAGCGTCGCCTGATAAGTGCCGTTCAGCGGCGTCAGATGCTCCACCAGCCGCTGTTGGTGGAACTGTTGCCGGCGCGCGATCAGGGTCGTGGCTATCGCAATCCCCGTGCTCCCGCCGATGTTGCGGGCCAGATTGATCAGGCCCGTAGCGTAGCTCGTGTTCCGCTTGTCGATAAAGTAAAACGCCATGGTGTTGATGGGCACAAACAGGAACGCCAGGCCCAGACTCAGAATGATGCGCGAAATTACGGCGTGCCGGAAATCGATGTTCAGATCGAAATGCGTCATCTGGAAAAGACCGATGGACGAAATCGAAAGCCCGAAAATCACCAGCCACCTCGCCTCAATCCTTGCGAGCAGCAAGCCGACAATGGGCATCATCGCGATAATCGCCAGCCCTCCCGGCGACAGCGCCATGCCGCTTTGCGTGGCGGTGTAACCCAACAGCGTTTGCAGGAACAGCGGCAGCGCCATCGTGCTCCCGTAAAGCACAAAGCCCAGCATGAACATCGTCATCGTCGAGATGGCGAAATTGCGGTCTTTCAACAGGCGAAAATCCACCACCGGGTCGCGCTGTCGAAGCTCCCAGAACACAACCCCAACCAGCGCTACCACCGCGAAGAACACTGCAGCGGCGATCCCGCGCGACGCGAACCAGTCGTTGCGCTGCCCTTCATCCAGTGTGATTTCGAGCGCCCCCAGTCCCGTCGCCAGCAACCCCAGGCCGATGTAGTCGATCTTCAATCCTTGCGCGATCGTCTTGCGCCGCAGATAAGGCGGGTCGAAGATCAGCAGCGAGGTCATCAGTAACGAACAGATCCCCACCGGGATGTTGATGAGAAAAATCCAGCGCCAGGTGAAGTTGTCGGTGATCCAACCGCCCAGCGTCGGCCCGATCACCGGCGCCAGCACAACACCCATCCCGTACACCGCCATCGCCATGCCCTGCTTCTCGCGCGGAAAAGTCTCGCGCAGGATGGCCTGCGAAACAGGCTGTAACGCCCCGCCGCCGAGCCCCTGCAGAATACGGAACAGGATCAGCGTGCCCAGGTTCGGAGCCAATCCGCACATGGCCGAACTGATGGTGAACAGCAGCACGCAGGTCATGTAGAATCGCTTCCGCCCGAAGAGAGTCGAGAACCAGCCGCTGAGCGGAAGCACGATCGCGTTCGCAACCAGGTACCCGGTAAGCACCCAAGTGGTTTCATCGATCGTGGACGAAAGATTCCCCGCGATGTGCGGCAGCGCGACATTCGCCACGCTCGTATCCAGCACTTCCATGAACGTCGCCAGCATCACCGTGGCGGCTATGATCCACGGATTGACGGCGGGCTTCTCTAGCGCGGGCAAATCCAATACTTGCGCTTGCATACTACTTGGTTAGGATGGTGGCGTCCACATTCATACCGGGGCGCAGGATGGCGTTACCGCCCGCAATCGGATCTAGCACGATCTTCACGGGAATGCGCTGCACCACCTTCACGTAATTTCCGGTCGCGTTTTCCGGTGGCAGCAAGCTCATCCGAGTGCCCGTCGCGCTCGAAATCGAATCCACGTGCCCCGAATAACTTTTCCCCGTCAGATCCACTTTCACTTCGGCTTTCTGTCCGGCTTGCACATCGCGAAGCTGTGTCTCCTTAAAATTGGCCGTCACCCAGACGTCGTTGAGCGGCACGATCATCATCAGGCCCTGACCCGCTTGCACAATCTGGCCCACTTCCACGGCCTTGCGAGTCACCATGCCGTCCATGGGCGCGACAATCGTCGTATAACTCAGATTCAGCTCTGCGGCCGCCAGGTTCGCCTTCGCTAATCCGACATTGGCGGTCGCCGACGCAGCATCCGCCGTGCGGACGTTCACCTGTTGCTGATTGGCCTGCGCCTGCTGCACGCCCGCGCGCGCTTGCGCGATATGAGCCTGCGCGGCCAGCATCGCCGCCTTCTTTGTCTCGGCGTCCTGAATAGCGCCATTCACCTTGTCCTTCGCGGCCTGCAACTCGCTTTGCGCCACGCGCGCTACGGCGACAAACGAATCGTATTGCAAGCGCGAAATCTCGGCTTTGTCCGCCAGCGGCTTCATCCGGTTCAGGTCCGCTTGAGCGCGATCGTAAGTCGCCTGCGCCGTCTCAACATTCGCGCGCGCCCATGCGATCTCCGTGCTCGACGCACGCTCGTAGTCCAACTTGGCTCGATCGTAGTCGGCCTGCATCCCGCTCAACTGCGCCTCCGCGCTCGAAGTCCCACTCCGCGTCGTGTCTCGCGTTAACGGCACACCCACGGCGGCGCCAGTCGCCTGGCTTCCGGCCACCGCAACCGATGCTTTCGCCTGGTCCACCTTGGTCTGATAATCCCGCGCATCGATGCGAACCAGAACGTCGCCTTTCTTCACCGCCTGATTGTCGCTCACCAGAACCTCCGCGACATTGCCGTAGATCTTCGACGAAATGGGAATGATGTGGCCGTCCACCTGCGCATCGTCCGTAGAAACGCGATTCCACGTGCGCATCCACAGGAGAAAGCCGGCCGCAATCAGAACCACCAACCCGCCAATGATCGCCAGCTTCCGGCCGAACATGTTCTCCCTTCGCCGCACGGGCCGCGTCCGCTCGCGGGATTCCACTTCACGATCGGTCTCGTAGTCCAGAGTCTTCGGTTCCATGCGTTCCTCACTTGGCATACAGCAATTCCATCCGGCCCGTGGCATGCGCCAAATCCGCGCGCGCCTGGTTGTAGCGGTACAACGCCGCTATCTGATTGTCGTTGGCGCGCGACAATTCGTCCTGCGCCGTGATCACTTCAATGTTATTCGCCACGCCCGCCTGAAAGCGATCGCGCGCCTGCGTCACTTCTTCCTTGGCAAGATCGACGCCCAGATTGGCGACATCCACTTCATTCTTAGCCGACTCGATCTGCGCCACCGCCGTCTTCACTTCCAGCGCGATCCGGTTTCGAAGCTCCACCTGCTGTTGCGCCAGCTTCTTCAACTCGATGTCCGCGACCGCCGTCTGCGCTTTGATCCGGCCGCCCGTGAACAGCGGAACATCCAGACTCGCCGCGTATTGATACACCGGAATCGCGGTCGTCGGCGTCAAGCCCTGCAAGTCCCAAAACCCGGACAGGCTCAGCCGAGGCAGCCGCGCATCCTCGGCGCCCTTTTTCTGCAGCTCCGTCGACCGGATCTGCGAGGCCAGCGCTTTCATCTCCGGACGCTCCGCGAAGGCCCGCTCCATCGTTTCAACCGCCGAATACTCCGGCGTTCGGAAGAATTCTGATTCATCCGCCAGCTCGATCTCCTGCTGCGGATCGATGTTCAACAGCCGCGACAAACCATAGGACGAAGTCTTGAGAGCCGTCTGTGCGTTGATCAGCCGCTGCCGTTCGTTCTGATACTGCACGTTCGACCGCAGCGTATCGATGCCGGTTCCCGCGCCGTTTTTCTGCAGGTCGCTGGCCTGATCGAATAGCGCCTTGGCAAGGTCCACTCGCGATTGCGCAGCTTTCACATCCGCGGCAGCACGCATCGTCCCCAGATACTGCGATACAACCAGCAGCACGTTCTCTTCCCGCGCCGCCAGTTCCTGCGCCCGAGTTCCCGTCACATTTTCCTTAGATGCTTGCCAACGCCTCCAGGCTGTAAGATCGAAGATCGGCATCGAGCCCGCTGGACCTCCTTGCACCACCCAGAACGGGCCCGAATGCGCCGGAAAGAACGGGATCCGCCTGCCAAAAGCAGCCGCCAGGTTCTGACGGTGAACCGATTCCGAGCCGGAGAGATTCACCTGCGGCAACAGCGCCGAGCGAGCGATGCCCTGATTCTCCTGGCTCTCCGCAATGTTTAGATTCGCGATCTGGACTTGCGGATTCTGCCCCAGCGCAATCTGCACGGCGTCCCGCAGCGTAAGCTTCAGAGGCGCGCCTTTCGCACCGCCGATCGCGAGAAACAACAACAGCGATTGAGTAAGGATTCCTCGCCACGGATTGCGCGACTTCCCCGTAATCTCGTCTACAATCGCGCGCGTCATCGGCCCGGCAGTTCGAAAAAAAGCTCCATCGCCGAATAACTTCGCCAGCACGCGCTTTCCGTCCTCGTCGATATAAGAAATCTCAGTTAAATCGACAATTAATGCCTTGCGATTGCGGATGGAAGAAGCTGTCTTCCAGGATTGCTCCAGTTCCTTCGCCCACGCGCCGACCAGTTTGCCCTCAACCTGAAACGTCAGCGCTTCAGGCCCATCATGCATAGTAATCTTCAGCATCGCACAGATTAGAGGGCACACCGAATGCCGATGTTTCACCCAATGGTTTCAAAGACTTGAAATCGGAGCCAGCCGAAATATCGGCATGTGCCGCCCCCGTCGTCGGCACCCCCTGGCCAATTGTCCATCCACGTTCAAACCGAGCCGCGACCGGAAGGGAGCGCAACCACTCGGGAACAATCCTCCACCCCCGGTGTCTACATAACCATGTTCGAGCAATCCATTCTGAATTCCGACGCAAGAAATCGGCCATTGAGTTTCGCCGCCTCACTAACAACCGAATTACTCGTAATAGCTCTATTAATCGTAATTCCGCTCGCGTACACCGACCACTTACCTGATTTTCACTGGAAGAACGTCATTGTGGGGCCGCCAATCCGGCCGATCAACATACAGCACGTTCGCGCCCAAACCGCAATCATCTCGCTACGTCCGGTATTCAACGGGCCGACGAGAATCTTCAATCCGATCAGCCTGCCGAAGGGTGCGCAACCCAGCACAGAAGCCGTCAGCCAGCTTGACCTGGCAGTCTTGCCCTCTGTCGACACGGCTGGCCCAGTGAACCCGATCGGCAATCTGATCTGGAAACCCGAAGCCGCGCCACCTCCCAGGCCGACCGAAGCACCCCAGCGAACCTCCACCGGACCGATCCGAGTCACCTCAACCATACAAATGGCCAAAATCGTAAAGCAGGCCATGCCCACCTATCCGCCGCTGGCACGGAGCGCGCGCATCTCAGGCGTGGTCCACCTGGTCGGAGTCATCGCGAAAGACGGCACTATCCGCAATCTCCAGTTGCTCAGTGGCCATCCCCTGCTGACCAGGGCCGCGCTGGAGGCGGTCTCGCAGTGGGTATACAAGCCCACGCTGCTCAACGGCGAGCCCGTCGAAGTAATCTGCCCCATCGACGTAAATTTCACGCTAAGTCAGTAACGCCGCCTGTGCACTAACTTGATCCCTACATAAAGCACCGCAAATAGAACCAGCGCGAAACCACCGAACTGCCAAATGTGCTCCCGCAGATAAGGCCCCGTTTGATTACCTAGCCGCGTCCCGAGCCATGCCAAGAACAGATACCGCGGCACTCGCGCCGCCGCCAGAACGATGAGGAACGTGCGGGGCCTCACTCCAAAAGCCCCCGCCGACAGTACAAAAACCTTCATCGGCATCGGGATCACGACGAAAGCCGGCACGAAAACCGTCAACAGCCCGTACTCCTGAAACCACGCGCGAAATTTCGCCCCGCGCCCCCGCGACGTGTGCCGCTCCAGATACGCCTCGCCGCCCCTGCGCGCCACGTAAAACAACCCCATGCTGCCAATCAGAGATCCCAGGATCGCTGCACCCGCACCCCAATATGCCCGGGAATGGTCAGCCACCGCGACCAGAATGACTACAGCGTCGACGCCGCCAACCATCGGTGCGCCGAACGAATCCACCACCGCCAGCAAAAACACTCCGGCCGGACCCCAGGAAATCAGCGCTTGGATGAATTTGGACAGTGGCGCTCCGATTGATTCTACTTCAATAGCGCAAGCAGCTCCGGCTCGTCGATCACCGGAATGCCCAGTTCCCTGGCCTTAGCGAGTTTCGAGCCGGGGTCCGCGCCCGCAACCACATAATGCGTCTTCGCGCTCACCGAACCGGTCACCTTGCCTCCAGCCGATTCAATGCGCGCCTTGGCCTCCTCCCGCGAGAGTTTCGGCAGCGTTCCCGTTAGCACCAGCGTTTTGCCCGCCAGCGCGCCGCCGCTCTTCCTGCGCACCGTATGCTCGAAAGTCAATCCGGCTTTGCGAAGGCGCTCCACCAGCTCACGGTTGCGCCGTTCGTGAAAAAACTGCCGGATGCTCTGCGAAACTTTCGGCCCCACTTCCTCGGCCTGCTGCAGCGTCTCCTCATCCGCCGCGGCAATCGCATCCAGGCTTCCGAAATGCTCGGCCAGAATCTGCGCCGTCCGTTCGCCGACAAACGGAATCCCCAGACCGTTCAGCACGCGTGGCAGCGCCTGCTTGCGCGACCGGTCGATATTCGCCAGAATCTTTTCGCCCAACTTCTCGCCCATGCGCTCCAGCTCCAGCAACTGCTCCAGCGTGAGATCGTAAATATCCGCCACGCTCTTCACCATCCCGCGCGACACGAGCTGATCCACCAGAACGTTGCCCATTCCGTCGATATCCATCACCCCGCGCGCCGCGAAGTGCGACACGGATTCCTTGAGCCGCGCCGGACAATTGGTGTTGATGCAGCGGCTGGCCGCCTCGCCTTCCTCGCGCACGATCTCGCCGCCGCACTCGGGACAATGCTTCGGCATCCGAAACTTGCGCCGCCCTTCGCCCTCGCGAACCACGCGAACCACCTTAGGAATCACATCGCCGCTGCGCTCCACCAGCACGCGGTCGCCGATTTCGACGCCTAGCCGCCCGATTTCGTCTTCGTTGTGCAGCGTGGCTCGCGCTACGGTGACGCCTCCGACGTTCACCGGTTTCAGGAACGCCACCGGCGTCAGCGCGCCCGTCCGGCCCACAAACACATGGATGTCCTCGACAACTGTTTCAGCCTGCTGCGCCGCGAACTTGAACGCGATTGCCCAACGCGGCGCCTTGGCTGTCCAGCCGAGAGCCTGCTGCTGCGCGACCGAGTCGATCTTCACTACCACTCCATCGATCTCATACGGCAGCGATTCGCGCTTCTCCTCCCAACTCCGGTAAAACTCCAGCAGCTCATCCAAGCTCGCGCACTTCTTCCGGTGCGGATTCACCTTGAACCCCATCTTCGCAAGCGCTTCGAGCGACTCCCAGTGGCTCTGGTGATGAAACGCGCCATCCACGAGCAAAAAATACGCAAAGTATTCGAGCTGCCGCGAAGCCGTCACGCCCGGATCCAATGCCCGCAACGCGCCCGCCGCGGCATTGCGCGGATTCGCGAAAAGCGCAAGCTGCAGTTCCTGCTGCTTCGCATTCAGCTTTTCAAACGCCTTCCGAGGCATGATGGTCTCGCCGCGCACTTCGAAAGCCGGCAAACGCGACTTGGTGCGCAGCGGCAGGGTCCGGATGGTGCGCGCGTTCTCCGTAATATCCTCGCCCACTCGCCCATCGCCTCGCGTCACGGCCTGGCGCAATCGGCCATCCTGATAGTGCGCCGCCATCGACAAGCCGTCCAGCTTCAGCTCGGCCACGTATTCGTAGGCCTCCCCGCGCAATAGATCCCGCACCCGCCGGTCGAATTCGCGCATTTCGTCCTGGTTGAGCGCGTTGTCCAGGCTCAGCATCGGCGAGCTGTGCGCCACCTTCACGAACCCCTCGCGCGGCTTTCCGCCAACGCGCTGCGTCGGCGAATCCGGCGTCTTCAATTCGGGATGCTGCGCTTCCAGTTGCTGCAGCCGCCGCATCAACCCGTCGTATTCGGCATCGCTGATCTCCGGCTGATCCAGCACGTGATAAAGATGCTCATGATGCCGCAGCTCGTCGCGCAGCTTTTCCACTTCTTGTTCTATGCTCTTGGCCATCTACTATAATTAGGTTACTATCGAGACCTACCGGAAAACGCTGCTCGTTTATAATCCCTTGGCAGGCGGACTCAGGCGGCGCAGGCAAGCGCTTCAGCGCGCTATCCAACTGCTTGCCGCGCGCGGTATCGCCGTCGACGCAACGCCCACCACTGCGCCCGGAACCGCAACCGAAATCGTGCGCCGCGCCATCGATCGCGGAGCGGACCTCATCCTCGTCGCCGGAGGCGATGGCACCATCAACGAAGCCGTGAACGGGATGGTCCACTCGGATGTGCCGCTGGGCATTCTTCCCGCGGGAACCGCCAACGTCCTCGCTACCGAACTAAGCATGGGCCGGACGCTGGAACGCGCCGCCGAATCCATCGGCCAGTGCGTGAAGGAACGCGTGTCGCTGGGCCTGCTTTCGCAACCAGGCCGCGCACGCCATTTCCTGATGATGGCCGGCGTCGGGTTCGATGCGGAAATCATCTACGGCTTGAACTTGCGCATGAAAAGGGTTCTCGGCAAAATTGCATATTGGATCGGCGGCTTCGCCAAGCTCGGCCGCCGATTCCCGGAGTTCAGCGTCGAAGCCGAAGGCCACTCGTTCCAGGCCAGTTTCGCGCTCGCCAGCCGCGTTCGCAACTACGGGGGCGATCTGGAGATTGCTCCCACTGTTTCATTGCTCGACGATCGGTTCGAGCTGGTCCTGTTCGAAGGCGCCAACTCGTTCGCTTATCTCAAGTACATCGCGGGCATCGTCGCGCGCAAGCATCACGGCATGCGTGGCATCACCCTGCTCCGAACCCGGACAGCGACGTTCTCCGCTCCGGAAGATCGCAGGGTTCACGTGCAAGTAGACGGCGAATACGCCGGCCTGCTTCCGGCTCGCGTTGAGATCGTTCCGAATGCCCTGACGCTTCTGGCGCCGTGCGAATTCCGCACCAGGCGCCCGGCCACTTCCACTGACACCGCATGGACAACCTCACCCACACGCTGACCGGGCTGGCGTTGAGCCGGGCAGGCCTGAACCGCTGGCACGCCCATCCCACGCTCGTGCTGGTGCTGGCCGCGAACGCTCCGGACATCGATATCGCGATGCTCTTTCGAGGGCAGCTCACCTATTTCGAAAACCATCGCGGCATCACGCATTCCGTCTTTGTGGCGCCGGTGCTGGGACTGCTGGCCGCTCTGCTGGCTTGCGCGATCGGCCGGACCATGCGCGGTTGGAAGGCGGCCTGGTGCCTGGGTGTGGCGGGCGTCGCAAGCCACTTGCTGCTGGATTGGACCAATTCGTACGGTGTCCGTTTGCTATTGCCGCTTTCCGCGCAATGGTTCCGCCTGGATCTCAACGGCCTCAACGAACTGTGGATCACGGCCGCACTGTTGATCGCTTGGTTGGGGCCGCTACTGGGGCGTCTGGTCAGTACGGAAATCGGCGCTAAGCCCGGGTCGGGCCGCGGCTTGGCAATCTTCGCGCTGTCCTTTTTCTTGCTATACGATTTCGGCCGCTACCTGACGCACCAGCGCGTCATCGACACGCTCAACTCGCGCGTCTATCAAGGCGGCCCGCCACTGCGCGTCGCGGCATTTCCGTCGTCAGCCGCGAATCCCTTTCACTGGACCGGTTGGATAGAACGTCCGGACTTCTCGATGCGCTTCTCCATGAACGTGCTGGCTGACTTCGACCCCACTGCGGGCACGACAATCTACAAGCCCGAGCCGAGCCCCGCGCTCGACGCCGCGCGCCAAGCCTACCCCGTCCAAAAATTTCTGGAGTTCGCGCAATTCCCGATGTGGCAGGTGATTCCGGTGTCCGACCCCGAAGGAGCACACCGCGTAGACGTCCGCGATTGGCGGTTCCCGTTCACGGCCAGTGCGACCGTTGACCAGTCCAACCGCCTAATCGCGTCATCGTTCCACTATTAATTTAACCGCGCTTACTTCGCGGCTTCGATCGACTCGATAGTTACCGTGTCGCCATCGATCTTGCCGTTTACGGTCACTTTCTGTCCAGCGCTGGCTTTCGCCTTCTCCTGAGAATCCGCCGCGATCGCGTACACTTTACCACCGCTCACAAACACAGCCTTTGAGCCGCCATCCAGGCACCGCTTCACGCAAGCTGTATCCTTTTCCCCAGCAGCCTCGTGCCTCGCGCCGCATTTTGCGTCGGAAATGGTACCCGACAGCGTTTCCGCCAAACCGCCGACAGCAACCAGCGAGCCGATCGACACCATCATCCAGAATTTCTTCATAGTGAGCCTCCAAAACTCAGTTCTTTCGTTCCCTCGTTCAACGGTTCCCAGGTTCGCGTGCCCATGAACCAGGGAACGAGAGAACCAAGGAACCAGAGAACTCTATTGTAATACGACGCGGCCACCTAGGTTTCATTTCATAGTTACGTGCCGCCGCTGCCGGCGCCCGCACCGTATTGTATTCTGTATCTTATTGACCCTGGAGGCTCTTTGCACAAGGCAGGACCGTACAAAGCAAAAATCAGCGCCTTAGGCTGTTACGTCCCACCCGGCGTCTTGACCAATCAGGACCTCGAGAAAATGGTGGACACGACCAACGAGTGGATCCTGCAGCGCGTCGGCATCGCCGAGCGGCACATCGCGGACCCTGAGATGGCCACCTCCGACATGGCCGTCGAAGCCGCGCGCGTCACGCTCGCACAGCGCGGCATCCAGGCTCAGGAACTCGACGCCATCATCGTTTGCACGGTCACGCCGGACATGCTGTTTCCAGCCACGGCTTGTCTGGTCCAGGACCGGCTGGGCGCGAAAGGCGCCTGGGGATTTGATCTCGTGGCGGCGTGCTCCGGCTTCATTTATGGGATAACCACGGCCGCGCACCTGGTCTCTTCCGGTTCCCACAAGAAGGTGCTGGTGATCGGTGCCGACACTATGTCGCGCATCATCGACTACCAGGATCGCTCCACCTGCATCCTGTTCGGCGACGCCGCCGGCGCCGTGCTCATCGAGCCCACCGAAGAAGGCGAAACCGGTTTTATCGATTTCGTCAACCAGATCGACGGCTCGGGCGCCGATGCACTGAAACAGCCGGCCGGTGGCAGCCGCATGCCCGCCAGCCTTGAGACCGTCGAGAAGCGGCTGCACTACGTGAAGCAGGACGGCGCACAAGTATTCAAGTACGCGGTGCGGAACATGGAAGAGTCCTGTCGCCATCTGCTCGCCCGAAACAACTTGAAGCCGTCGGACATCGCGATGGTGATTCCGCACCAAGCCAACCGCCGCATCATCACGGCCGCTGCCGAGCGCCTCGGCGTAAGCTGCGACAGGGTTCTGATCAACATTGAACGTTACGGCAACACCACCGCCGCCACAATCCCTTTGGCCATGCGCGACGCCGTTGAGGCAGGCAAGGTGAAAAAAGGCGACTTGGTGCTGCTCACCGCGGTTGGCGCAGGCTACACAGTAGGCTCAAACCTCTGGCGCTGGGAGATGTAAACGTCGCACAGTGCGGCTTTGCCGCAAACCGAGCCGCGACCGGCAGGGAGCGCTACCACGATGGTCCAAGCGATAAAGATCATCACGAAGAAACAAAGATTAGAGTGGTACAGGCTTTCCAGCCTGTGTTGGTTTTGTAGCACCCAAGCTGTCTTCCGTCAGGCGTATCCTCACAGCAACCCGGCGCCTTTTATCAGCCCCAGGGGCGTGCCCGCCTGATACCCCGGGAACACCAGCGCCAGATCCTTCTGTCCCATGTGCTCGCTCACCACCTCACCGAGCACCTGGCGGAAGTCGGTGGTCACCGCTAAATCGCGTCCCTCAAAAAGCTGCTCGGGCTCCAGCCCCGGCCAGCGGCCATAAACCTTGCCGCCCCGGACCGCGCCGCCGATAACCATCATTACGCCGCCGTGGCCGTGATCGGTGCCGCCGCTGCCATTCTCCTGTACAGTGCGCCCGAATTCGGACATGGTCACCAGTACGATGTCTTCCATGCGGTCGCCCATATCCTTCGAGAAGGCCTCGATCGCCATACCGAACTGGCGCAGCAGGCTCGCAAGCTGCGGCGCTTCATTGCCGTGATGGTCCCAGCCACCTACCTCGGCGAATGCCGCCTCGACCCCGATATTTGCTTTGATCAAGCGCGCCAGTTGTTGCAAATTGCGGCCCAGTTCGCCGCCCTGGAAATACAGGTTATTGCCCGCGAAATCGTACGGCTGCTGATTGACGGAGTCGATCATCCTTTTCGCGGCAAAAGCGTCCTTGGCGGTGGACACCAGGCGCTTGTCGGATGAGGCTCCGTACATGGATTCGAGGACGCTGGCGGTATCGTCGCCGCCGATCTGAAACGATTGCGAGCCGTTCACCGAAATCGCCGCGCGCTCGCCTCGTAGCGTCCGCGGTAATTGCGGTCCCAGCGACACTGCGCGCAACGGCGACGTCTCCGGACCCGGCGGCGTCAGCGCGCGGTTCAACCACCCATCCGAACTGGCTTTGCCCGGGGTGCCCGATTCCATATAGTCCTGGGCGTCGAAATGCGAGCGCGACGGGTCGGGCGAACCGGTGGCGTGCACGATCGCGAGCTGCTGCTTTTCCCACAGAAACTTGAGCGCCTGCAGAGAGGGATGGAGCGCAAAATGCCCGTCCAAATCGATGGGGCCATTCTGCCCTCCCGGAGCCTGGACCGCGATGGTGGGCCGCAATTCCTTGTACCGCTTGTCCGAAAATGGCGCCACGATGTTCAAACCATCCGCGGCTCCACGCTGGAAAATCGCCACCAGGGTCTTTCGTTTTTTCTCCGCCGCCGACACCGCCCGCGTCAGCCACAGAGGAGCCGATCCAACCCCGGCCATCACCACCGCCGATCCGTTCAGAAAACAGCGACGTGTCAACATAACATCACCTCTTTTGGAAATCGGGCGAGCCCATCACCAGACCGGCGATGAACCGCGCTGTCGGTCCCGCGCCTTCGAAGGCCTTCTGCATCGCATCCCGAATCGCAGGGGATGCGTCGCCGCCAAGGATCTCTCGCGAAATCGCTTCGGCATTCGTGCCATCGAACCGCGCGGCGTTCACTTTCACCCCCTGAACTTGGCCCGACATCAGGGCAGCCGCGAAATTGATACGGCCGAACAGATTGGCCGTGCTCAGCCAGGCCTCGCCGGTATTTGGGTATCCGGTGGGTTCCTGCTTGCCATACAGCGGCTGCCCCAGATCGGCGATCCGTTGTGCCAGTGCAGACGCATCGGCGACGTCGGCGCCCGCGGCACGCACAGCGCTCACAACCAATTCCAGCGGCGACTTGACCTTCGCCCGCAGCGCGCCCTCGCTGGAGAATTCGGGCGAGGTGAACATGCTCTCCAGAACCACGCGCAGATCTCCATCCGACTTGGTGAACGCCAGCGCCATGCGGTCCACCAAGGATTGCGGTGGATCGTCGGAAACGAAGCGCTGCGCCAGTTTGCGCGAGAGGAAGCGTGCGGTGGAAGCGTGGCGTGCCAGAATCTCGATTACCTGGAGTCCATCCTGTTCACCGCCTCCTGCCGCGATCTTGTGCCCCAGCACCACCTTTTCGCCGCTATCGTGCATGAACGCGGCGAAGACGAATTCCGGTTTCGTTTCCGGCTGCCGGATGGTCCACCCTGTAAAGCATCGTGCCACCGCGATCACGTCGTCCTGAGTGTAACCGCCCTTGACGCCCAGGGTATGCAACTCCATCAGCTCACGGCCGTAGTTCTCGTTTATCCCATGTGCCCGGCGCGCAAACCCGCGAACTATGGCCTCGACCGGCTCGGCGAATGGTCCCATCGAAAATATATCCGGCGACGTGGATTCAAAATTATCCAGGTAGTACAGCATTGCCGGATGACGCGCCGTAGCCAACAGCAGGTCCTTGAAGCGTCCCAGCACGTGCGGCCGGATGGCGTCGCGTTCAAAACTGGTTACGAGCGGCCGTACGTTGTTCTTACCCTCGAAAACATTGAAGTGGTTGAACCAGAAATCCACCAGCACTTCCTCAAGCTGCCGGTTGGAGTACACGGCTCGAAAGATCTTGCCTTCCCGCAGATCCGACAGAGGCACCTGTTGCGGCGTGCGCAGCTTCATACCTTGGCGGCGGAGCTCGGGAAAGGCGGCAAGGGCCTGGGGCGGCAGCGCCGCTGCCACTTGCTGGCGCTTCACCGGATCGAAATATGCGAACAGGTCCTTGAGCTGCTCGGCGTTCCCACGTATCGCTGTGTTCATCTGCTCGGGATTCAACAGATCGTTCAGTTGCGGCATCATCTTCCGGAATTCCTTTTGCCGTTCGGCCTGCTCCGCCGCTCGTGCCGCTTCGGCTTCTTTTTGAAGCTCGGGCGAACCGGAGAAATTCTGCGGCGGTAACACGCTCAGAATCTGCCGGCGCTTCACCGCATCCAGAGTGCCCAGCACCGCCAGCCGCTCGTCGGGTGTGCCTCTTAGCAGGCGCTGGTATTGTTCCGCCGGGAGGATTTCCGTGGGCATCGGCGGGCGCGGAAATCGAAACGCCATCGCTGGATAATCTTTGAGGATGGCCGCCGTATCGAGCCGCAAGGTCTCAAGCGGTTTCAACTTGGCCTCCAGCTCCGGGTTCTCAACCAGCGAATCGGGATGCAACTGCATTCCGATCCATTTCTCCAGCCCAACGCGGCGCACCTCTGCGACATCGGCCGGCTGCGCTCCAAACGTCAAGCGGTTGAGCGTGTGCAGGATGCGTTCATCCGCCGGCAGCTTTTTGTTGAAGGCGCTCTGAGCGTTCGCGCCAAGGACAACTAGCACCGTCGTCTGAATCAAGCGACTCGTCATGACCATGCACCTCCGCTGAGGGGAGACTCTGCCAGCTAGTTTACACGCTCCCGAATGCCGCTGGGAATTCCATTCTTGTCTTATTGACGTCGCTCGCCGGCATTTCGTGGGCCGGCGCGTCATTTTACATCATTGCCCTTCCAAGACCGGTCACCGATCTTCATAATACTGTTTCTCCCCAGCCCACAATAACTTACAGATTTCCAACATGTCCATCCGCTTGACAGCAATGCTAGGCTCGAATCGAAATGATATGCCGCGAAACCAGCACGTATCGAAGTCGACTCCAGCAGCACCCCGCCACCCAGTCACAAAACTCGATTTTGGTGACGCAAAAACATTTTTCGAGCGAACCAGCCCGTGGAAATCGCCGCAACTCCCAGTTCACCAACATGTTGCACCATAGCATCACTCAACACAAAAAAATCGTTCTCCGTCACCCCGGCCGTTTTTTCGCAAACTTTCAAACGGCCCGATGCTAAACTACGCACCGCTACTCGGGCGATTCAAACACCACCACCGCCAGCGGCGGCAGCGTGATCCTCAGGCTGTGATAATGATTGTTCTGCGAAATCGGCTCCGACACCGCGCGCCCCAAATTGCCCAGGTTGCTGCCGCCGAACGCCTCGGAATCCGTGTTCAGGATCTCCCGATACACCCCGGGATCCGGTACGCCAACCCGATAATTGTGCCGCGGCAGTGGCGTGAAGTTGCACACGAACAGCAGAAACGGCTTGCCCGCCTTCGGCCGCCGAAGGAACGAAATCGTGGACCCATCCACGTCGCGGAAATCCACCCACTCGTATCCGGCCCAGTGATAATCCACCTCGTACAGAGCCGGATGCGAACGGTACAGCAGATTCAGCGCGCGCACCAACGCTTGCAGCTTCCGATGGTTGTCGAAATGCAGCAGCTCCCACGGAAGCCCATGATCGTGATTCCATTCTTCCCACTGCCCGATCTCCGAGCCCATGAACAGCAGCTTCTTCCCCGGATGCCCGTACATGTACGCCAGGAACGCGCGCACGTTCGCGAACTTCTGCCACGCGTCACCCGGCATCTTGCTCAACAGCGAGCGCTTGCCGTGCACCACCTCGTCATGCGAAATCGGCAGCATGAAATTCTCCGTAAACGCGTAAAGCATGCTGAACGTGATGTTATTGTGGTGAAACTTGCGGTGGATCGGATCTTTGGCGAAGTAATCCAACATGTCGTGCATCCAACCCATGTTCCACTTCATGGTGAAACCCAGTCCGCTCAGGAAAACCGGACGCGACACGCCCGGGAATGCAGTGGACTCTTCCGCAATCGTAATCGCTCCCGGCGTCTGATGCGCCAGCTCGTTGAAGCGCCGCAAAAACTCGATCGCCTCCAGGTTTTCGTTGCCGCCATAAATGTTCGGCGTCCAGTCGCCCGCCTCGCGCGAGTAATCCAGATACAACATCGACGCCACCGCATCCACCCTCAACCCGTCGATGTGATACTCCTTCAGCCAGAACAGGGCGTTCGAAATCAGGAACGTGCGCACCTCGTTGCGCCCGTAATTGAAGATCAAGGTGCCCCAGTCCCGATGCTCGCCCTTGCGCGGGTCGGCATGCTCGTAGAGAGCCGTTCCGTCGAAAAACGCCAGGCCGTGCGCGTCTTTCGGAAAATGCGCCGGCACCCAGTCGACGATCACGCCAATCCCCGCCTGATGGCAGCGATCCACAAAATACATGAAGTCCTGCGGTGCGCCGAACCGTGCCGTCGGCGCATAATAGCCGATCACCTGGTAGCCCCACGAACCCGCGAAAGGATGTTCCATCATGGGCAGCAATTCCAGGTGCGTGTAGCCCATGTGCTTCACGTAGTCCACCAGCTTGTCCGCCAGCTCGCGATAGCTCAGATACGCGCCATGCGGCCCGCGCAGCCACGACCCCAGATGCACTTCATAGATGGAGACCGGCTCTTTCAAATAGTCTTTTCCCGCGCGCGACTCCAGCCATTCCCGATCGCCCCACTCGTAGGAGGCGATATCGCACACCACCGATGCCGATTTCGGCGGAACTTCGCATGCGAATCCGTAGGGATCCCCCTTCTGCTGCCGCGCGCCTCCCACGCTCGATCGCACCAGGTATTTGTAGTTCGTGCCCGCTCCCACGCCCGGAAGAAACAGCTCCCAAATGCCGCCGCTGCGCAGCCGCATCGGATGCCGCCGCTCGTCCCATTCGTTGAAATCGCCCACCACGCTGACTACCTCGGCGTTCGGCGCCCACACCGCGAAGCGCACGCCGCTCGCTCCGTCGCATTCCACCAGATGCGCTCCCATGGTCCGGTAGCTTTCGAAATTCGTTCCCTCGCCATGCAGATGCAACTCGAAATCGGTGAGCAGCGGCGGGAAGCGGTAAGCGTCATCCATCTCCGTGCCGGCGCCGTTCCACAACGTGAGCCTCAACTGGTAACGCCCCGGATCGTAGGTCAGATCAGCCTGAAAGAAGCCTTCGTGACGCAGCTTACGCATCGGGTGAACCATTCCGTTGGCCACCACCGAGGCGTCCATCGCTTGCGGAAGGAACGCCCGTACTTCCCATCCCTCCGCCGTTTGATGCGGTCCCAGCACTCGAAACGGATCGCCGTGGTAGCCTCCGATGATCGCTTCCACTTCGTTCGGGAGCATGCACAGTTATTATGGCAGCATGACCAAAGCGGAGTTGCATTTGCACCTCGAAGGGTCCGTCGAGGCGGAAACTCTGCTCGCCATCGATCCTTCGCTCACGCGCGAGGAAATCGGCCGCAACATGAACTGCCGCACTTTTCCGGAATTTTTGCGCAGCTACGAGTGGGTCACCCGCCGCCTCCGCACGCCGCAGGATTATGCTCTCGCCACGCGGCACTTACTGGATCGGCTGGCCTCCGAGAACGTCACGTACGCCGAGATCACACTCTCGGCAGGCGTGGTCTTGTGGAAGAATCAGGACCTCTCCGCTGTCTACGACGCGGTCTGGAACGAATCGCAGCGATCGCGAGTTAAAACTTTTTGGATTGTCGACGCGGTCCGCCATTTTGGCGCCGAAGCCGGAATGCGCGTGGCGGAGTTTGCAGTCCAGCGGCGCAATGATGGTGCGATCGCCTACGGCATCGGCGGCGACGAGGCCCGCGGGCCGGCCGAATGGTTTCGCGATGTGTTTGCCTATGCTCGCGACGGCGGGCTGCGCCTGACCTGCCACGCCGGCGAGACCACCGGTCCGGAATCCATTTGGGCGGCACTCGAAATTGGCGCGGAACGCATAGGTCACGGCATCGCAGCCGCTCGCGATCCCGAATTGCTGGCCACGCTGCGCGCGCGCAACATCCCACTCGAGGTTTGCATCACGAGCAATATATGCACAGGCGTGGTCGAAAAACTGGAAGAGCATCCGGTCCGGCAACTTTACGACGCGGGTGTACCGATCGTCATCAACACCGACGACCCGGCATTTTTCCGCACGACGCTCACCCAGGAATACGAAATAGCCGAGCGTGTATTCAATCTGCCGGTGGAAGAATTAGCGGCTAACAGCTTCCGCTACTCCTTTGCGAACCCCGGGCAATCGGCTTCCTCGAATTCTTGAATTCCTGGATTCGTGAATTCCTCGTCCACCTACATCCGACCTTCTTCGCCAAGCTTCACCCGCACATTCATCGTCCGCCCGTTGCGGAAAATGGTCAACTCAATCGTGTCCCCGGCGTGCTTCCGCGCCAGTGCGCGGCTGATCGCATCGTCTCGATCGATCGGATGCCCGTCGATCGACATGATCAGATCCCCGCCCACCACCAGTTGCGCGTTGCCGATTTGCACCAGTTGTTTACCGCCATGCAGCCCCGCGTGCTCGGCCGCCGAGCCGGATTCCACTTCCTGGATCAGCAAGCCGCCTTGCGTTGGAAGATTCAGCGCGTCCGCGTAATCTCCGGCTACGGGCACCACCGTAACGCCGAGCCGCGGCCGTTTCCTTCCGGCCTGCACATCATCCAACATCAACTTGGCGCGATTGATCGGCATCGCAAATCCGATGCCGATGTTTCCGCCGTTCGGACCCAGAATGGCCGTGTTAATGCCAATGACGCTGCCCGCCGAATCCAGCAATGGACCGCCGCTGTTTCCCATATTGATCGCTGCATCGGTCTGGATCAGCCCTTCCAGCTTCTGGTTATCCTCACCGCGAATGTCGCGACCGAGCGAGCTGACCACGCCAGTGGTCAGCGTCCCATCCAGTCCGAACGGATTGCCGATCGCAAGTACCTTCTGGCCTACCTGCAATCCATCGGAATCGCCCAGCCGCAGCCACGGCAGTTTCTTGCGCGGCGTGATCTGCAGCAGCGCCAGATCGTTCGCTTCATCGCGGTTCAGCAGCGTCGCTTTGTATTTCGATTGGTCCGACATGGTCACTTCGAGCTGGCGTTCGTTTGCCACCACATGGCTGTTGGTTAGGATCTTTCCGTCCCCACTGACCAAGAATCCCGAGCCCTGATCCTTCGAAGGATAAACTTCCAAAAAGATCGTCCGGCGATATACCGTGCTCGTGACGTTCACAGTCGCCAGATGGGCCGTCTTGTAAATATCGATGTTGTTCACTTCATCCGGACTGAGTCCGGCGCTCCGCGCCACGTCCGGACCGGACCAGATGCGCCCGGCGCCCCTGGCCACCGGCTGGAAGATGCGATGCTGTCCCCAATTGGTGCGGGAGGTGACGAAAAGAAAACCGCCCACCAAAAAAGCCGTGATAACTAAAATGCGCAATCTCATGCTGATAAACTCCGCAGCGAGCCATAAACGGCCCGCACCTGTTCAAGCGTATTCTCCTTGGTGCCCGACGTGTCCACCACGTAATCGGCCACGCGCAACTTCTCCTCCAGAGGCAATTGGCGGCTCAGCCGCTCCGTAACCTCCTCTTTGGTATACGTACCGCGCTTCATGGCTCGTTCCATTTGTTGCTCGGGCGTACAGACCGCGACGATCAGCCGGTCGAACCGCTTATAAATACCAGTTTCGACCAGAATCGCCGCCTCGACAACTACGATAGCCTGGGGATCGGCCCGGGCGATCTCGTCGATCATGCGCCGCTGGCGCTCCACCACCGGCGGATGCACCAGCCGATTCAGTTTTTCGAGCAGGGCGGGGTTGCCGAACACGACGGCGCCCAGCTTGCGCCGGTCGATGAAGCGATCCTGATCCAGGATCTCGTCGCCGAATTCATTGACCACGGCGTCGTAGGCTTCGGCTCCCGGCAGCAGTACCTGGTGGCCCAGCTCGTCAGCCTCGATCAGATGGCATCCCAGGTCGCGCAGCGCATGGCCCACGAAGCTCTTGCCGCTCGCCAGCCCGCCCGTGAGCCCTACTCGCAACATAAGTGCTGTTCAGCGGCGCGCACCGTATTGGTCATCAACATGGCGATGGTCAACGGTCCGACGCCGCCGGGCACGGGCGTGTAAGCGCCGGCCAGTTCCTCGAGCGCCGCCAGATCCACGTCGCCCACCAGTCCTTTGCCTTCGGGTCCGCGATTCTGGCCCACGTCGATCACGGTTGCCCCGGGTCGGATGAAATCGCGCGTGACGAACGCAGGCTTGCCCATCGCCGCCACCAATATGTCCGCGCGCCGGCACTCGTCCGCGAGGTTAGACGTCTTGGAGTGGCAAATCGTGACCGTGGCGTGCTGGTGCAGCAAGAGCAGCGCCATCGGCTTTCCGACGATATCGCTGCGTCCGATGATCACTGCCTTTTGCCCCGCGATCGGAATTTCGTAGCGCCGCAGCAGTTCCATGATGCCGGCCGGCGTGCAGGCCCTCGGCCCCGGAATGTTCGCCACCAGGCTGCCGATGTTCATGGGATGAAATCCGTCGACGTCTTTGTCCGGTTTCACGCTGACCAGGATGCGAAGCTTGTTCACTTGTTGCGGCAGGGGCATCTGAACCAGGATGCCGTCGATCTCGTTTCTCTGATTCAGGCCTTCGATGATTCCGAGCAGCTCTTCGGTGGTGATCGTATCCGGCGGCGCGATCTTCTCGCTATAGATTCCCAGTTGTCCGCAAGCCTTGATCTTGCCGCGGACATAGATTTCGGAAGCCGGATCGTGCCCCACCAGGATCACGGCCAGCCCTGGCGGCCGGTGTGACTTGGTCATTCGCTCGATGCGTGGCCGCAGCTCCGCCAGAATCTGTTCGCGTACCCATTTGCCATCCAGGATCTTTGCGCTCATTCATTCGTGAGGATACCATTCGCGTTTATCACACAAACGCCAGCACCAAGGCGCCGAGCACTCCAACAGCCGTCAACGCAGCCCCGATGAAAACCGACTTGGGCCGGAATCGCATGGCGATCTCATGCGAACCCTTCGGGACCAGGACGCCCCGCAGCGCATTGTCCACTTGGTAGATGGGGGCTTCATTTCCGTCCACGGTCGCAACCCAGCCCGGATAATAAGTGTCGGATAGAACCACCATGCCATCGCAGCCCATTTGCGCGCGAAGATACACGCGATGCGGCTCGTAACGCTGGATGGATACAGCGTCTTCCACATTCGGGCAGATCTGGAGATGCGCCGCCAATTCGGGCGCGGGATTGGTCATGAACACTTTCCACTGCAGATCGTTCAAATGATCGCGGATCAGAACGTCGCCTTCGCCCGCGTTCGTCACCGGAATGATGGCATGCGCGGGCCACACGCGAGGGAACGCGGCGGGGTTGACGAAAAGTTTCAATCCGCTTTCTGCCTGATAAACTTCCTTCTGATCCGGTTGCTCGGCCTTCTCCGCAATGGAAAACCTGACGCCAAGCAGCATGCGCGTATTCCAAGTGTGCAATTCGAGATCGAGGACGTTGGCTGTGGCGCCTGCAGTCGGCGTCCCCACAACGTCGAAATCGTGATAGACACCCCAGCTCTCCACCAGTTGGTCGGTCTTGGTTTCAATGCGGAATCTGCCCGGCTGCTGCGCCAGGTAGCCGGCGATATCTGCATTGCTCCAGACCTTGTCGATATCGGATCGCGCCGGAGCGTCCGAGCGGCGCACAAACCAGTAGCCGGAATCGACGCCGAGTTCGAGAAGCATTACGAGGAACAGCAGCGCCAGCGCCTGGTTGCGCGTGACATTGGCGGTTCGCCAGGCGTTGAGAATCCCGGCGAGAAGAAGCGCCGCGAACGCCGTGATTCCGAGGCGGTCGTCGGTGGGCCAGCTCAACTGCTTGGCGACATAGGTTGCAAAAATGACGATGTAGGTTACGAGGGCGAACGACAGTACTCCTAGAGTGAGCCGGCGAGTCCAGCGCGAGGAGAGTTCGGAGCCGAATCGATCCACGCCGAAGCTCGCCAACACGGCCGCGCCTATACCGAAAATCGACAGCGCCATGGCGGGCACACGCGCCTTCTCGATCATCGGCATCACTGCGTAGAGAAATCCCTGGAAGACGCTCTTGCCTCCGAAAGCGTAAGCGATGGATGCGACCGCCAGGGCAAAAAATACTTTGACGCCGTGCTCCTTCCAGCAAGTGGCGATGGCGAACAGGAGCATCGAGAATGCCACGATGCCGATGAATGGATCGCTATGCGTGTGCATTCCGGGGAAGACGATGGAAATGATGGATACGGGCGAGAACGAATATTCAAAGTGTACGTAATAGGGGACGGATTCTCCCCAGCCGATCGGTTGCGGCGTGCTGGCCCAGCGTTTCGCGAGATGCGCGTACTCGAGGGCGGGGATGGTTTGGAGCGCACTCACCAGAACTGCGATGGCAAACGATAGAGCCGCCCATCCGGCGAACTGCTGGTCGAGTTTGCCGCTGCGAAAGATATGAAAAAGCCAGAAGCCGGCGGCGGCCAAGGTCACGTAAATCGGCACCTGATGATGCCCACTGAGCCAGGCGATGCCGAGGAACAGTCCCGCAAGCGCTGCGCTGGCGATTGGCTTGTGGCCGCGCTTCACTCGCAGGAGAAACAGGAAAATCAGCGGGGTCCAGATGGCGCCGTTCACCATCTGCGGCCAGAGCGTGCTGCCAACGTATCCCGCAATGCCGAAGACCAAGCCGGCCATAAGCGATGCGGGTTTCGAGCGTCCCAAGTCGCGGCAAAGTAGGTAGCAGAACAGCGCGGCCAGGAAGCGAATGGCGACAAAGTACCACTGCAACACGAGCATTTGGATGTGTCCGTGCTGCCTGGGCATCAGGAAAAGGATCCAGTTCAACGGATAGGCTGTGCCGGGCTGTCCTTGCGCGAGAAAAGGCTGGCCGACCCAGGAATGCGGGTCCCACAGCGGCACGGAACCGTGATGAACTTGACGAACTTCCTCATCCAGCCACGGCATCACCTGCTGGGCGACGTCGGGGCCGCCAACCCAGTCGTATTGATAGGTGAAGACGAGCTTCCAATAGAAGCCCGTCACGATGCAGAGCAGCAGGAGTGGATAAACTGCCGCGCGCCAGCGCTCGGGCTTCTCGCGGCTAGCGGGGCGGGCGGTTTTTTCCATCGTGGTCCGAAGAAGTTGCCAGTATACACCAGCCAGAGATCTTCACTGCTTGACGAACTTTTGAACTTTGCCGCTGAGCTGAGCGAGATACACGTCTCCGGAATCGCTAACGGCGACACCGTGCCCCGCTGCAGCGCTGCCATTGGGCAATCTTCCCACCACCTGTCCATCCAAATTCAGCAGCACGCCGCCGGCCCAGATGTGCTGGTCCTTGGTCATAACCAGTCCGGAGACGCCCTCGATGGTCGGCCACTGGTTCAGAAATTTTCCGTTGGCATCAAAAACCTGGATGCGCCGGTTTTCCCGATCGGTGACGTATACTTTGCCCAGCGCGTCGACCACCACGTTGTGCGGCAGCTCGAACTGGCCGGGACCTGTTCCTCTGGTACCCCATTCGAGCAGGTATTTCCCGTCGTGCGAGAATTTCACCACACGAGCGCTGGCGTATCCGTCCGTCACATAGAAATCGCCATTCGGCGCGAAGCCGACGTCGGTCGGCAGGTTGAAGTTATTGTGGCCCGTTCCAGCCACGCCTTTTTGACCAAGCTGCAGGATGATTTTCCCGCGCGAATCCATTTTGTAGATCGCCTGACCTGTGGCGTCGACGACCCATATGTTGTGCTGCGGGTCAACGCGCACCGAGTGAGCGCCGCAGGAATCGCATCCCGCCGGACCGTAGACCGCCGAGTACGCCGACCGGCCTGGAACCCGATCGCGCGCAGCAATGGCAGCGACCTTTCCCTCGCTGAACTTCACGTTGTCCCAGGACTCGACGAACTTCCCATCGCTCTCGAATTCCAAGAGGGGGTGAGCGCCACGATGCAGCACCAGGATGTGGCCGCGCGCGTCGATGGCCACGCCGGACACCTGGATGAAATTCCAGGCGGCGGGCGAACCGGCCGCATTCGTGGCAGGGGCCGGCCAATCCGGCACTTCTTTGTAACCCAGAGTGGGTGCGTTGGCGCCCAGGCGGGGAGCGTTGCCTGGCTGGGCCAGCGCGATGGTGAAACAGCTAAGTGCGAGCAAGGTCACGCGACGGAGACGCATCTACCGCTTCTCCTCCATACTGGCTGCTTTGAGCATTCCCTCCATTACCGGAAAATTCCCTTCGTGGCAGGCGAGTTCGTAAATCTGATCCTCAGTGTGTTTGAGGCGCAGCACGGCCGTCCACGGCTTGGTCCAGGTAGTCGGATCATCAACCGTAATCTCGTAACGGATTTCGTCCGGGGCGATACGGGTGAAGCGTTCCACCAAATGCAGGTTCTCGGCCGATCCCATAAAGTTAGCTTTCGGAGAAAAGTTTGTGGTATCGACGACCAGAGTTTTGCCATCCCAGTGGCCGCGCGAGTCCCCGTTCCATGTTCGCACGGCCGGTGGAAGATGCGGACGTCCATCCAATGGAATGATGCGAGCGTCGTGGATGGCCTCCATGAACAACACCACGTAACCGGGACTCTGCACAATTTGGTAGTAACTGGTGTACGGGCCTGGACGAGGCATTGGAACGCCCCAAGTGATGCAACGGTTGAAGGCGGTGAGGTCTTCCGGGCCGGCGAGATGGTTCTCAGAAAGAATCGCAGCTAGATTCGCGGCTTGTCTCCGACGCCCCTCTGGTGTGTAGGGAGGAAGCTTCCCATCCGGAGGATCGACAATGAGCGACGTCCGGTTATCGAACTCCCTTTCCACGTGCTCGGAAGCGGCCGTAGACGATGCGCGCTTATACTGTTCGAGATTCGCCAATGCGGCCAGAAAGAAATCGTCTCCGGCGGGGAAATCGCTGTGTCCGTTTTCGAAAAGGCGGTCGGCGCGCCGCTTCAGCTCAGCCACTTCCGCGTCGGTCAAGAACTCGCGGCCTTCCAGTTGCTTGGGCCTCTGCAAAGGAGTAGCGTTCTTATTCACCCAGTTTCCCTGCAGGTCCGGTTGGCCGTCGGGTGTTAGGGAAGAGGTCCAGCGTTGCTGCGTTGCTTGCGCGGCGCTCGGCATGGGCTGGATCGCCGCGACTGCGAATGCCAGAGCGCTTAATGACGCCAGAGATCGGATGCTCATTTTGCCTTTCCCGCTACGAGCCAGTATACTCAGGGCCGCATATCATCGGCCAAGGTCTGGATCTGATGATCCAGTTCCTGAAAGCGACGCGTGATGGAGTGTAGAATCAGGCCCACGAGAATCGCTACACTTCCCGCGCCAATGAGAGCGGCCGCGGCCAGCGTCAGCATCAGGGGAACAGCGCCGGTTTTCAAAACCTGAACAACGGCAAATCCCGCGGGGACGCAACCGGCGATGAGCAGCATCACACCCGAGCCGCCAAAAAACGTCAGCGGCTTATAGTCGCGCAGCAGCACCAGCATGCAGTTCAGAATCACGAAGCCGTCCTGAACGATGCGGATCTTGGAACGGCTCCCCGGCGGGCGAGCGCCGAGAGCCACTGGAACTTCGACGATCGTGAAGCCTCGCTGCAAGGCCTTGATGGTCATTTCGGCTTCGGTCTCGAAGCCGCCTCCGAACAACGGGAGTCCCCGGACGAGCCGGCGACTGAAACAGCGGTAGCCGGAGAGCAGGTCGGTCAAACGGACTCCAAAAATGAGGTGCAGCAGCCGCAGGAACAATTTGTTTCCGAACCGGTTCAACGCCCGGAACTGGCTCTTGGAAGCCTGTGCCAACCGGGACCCGATCACCATGTCCGCTTCCTGCCTCAGGACCGGCTCGACCAGTTGGTTGACCAGCTCCGGCGGGTACGTGCCGTCGCCATCGACGATCACGTAGATGTCGGCTCGAATGGAGCGAAACATGGATTGGACTACGTAGCCCTTGCCTTGGCGGCGCTCGAAGTAGACATCCGCTCCGGCCTCGCGCGCTTTGTCGGCGGTTCGGTCTGAAGAATTATTGTCGAAGACGCAGATGCGGGCCTGAGGAAGGGCGGCGCGAAATTGACGGACGACTTCGCCGACGGTCAGCTCCTCGTTGTGGCAAGGGATCAGGACTGCAATAACATTTTCCGTAGCAGGTTGCGGCCGGCGGTTGTGCAGTGAAGCAATCTCCATGGTCGGCATGGGCATCATAGCGGACTGAGGCGACTGAATCAACTGGCCTCGGACCAGACTCGACCGGTTTGTTTTGTGGGTTTCGCGTGAAAGGGTTCCTGCCGTCGAGGCATGCTATTCTTAGATCGCATCCGAGTGTCGCTGATGTGTTTTCGTATTACCGTCGCCTTTTGTCTTGTGGCGATCCTCTCCGCATGGGGCGTGCTTCGCGCGCAGAAGCCTTTCCAAGAGTATCCCGCGATCGAGTACGAGAATTTTCCGAAGCCGCCGGACTGGAATCAGAAGGCTGAGTGGGTACGCGCGCGGCTCCGTTATCCCGATATTTACGGCTATCCCGACCATGTTCGCTTCGCCATGCGCGATGGCAGCCCGTTCCCTGGCTTTTGGACCATGGATTACCCGCGCTCGGATCGCCATTTGCTGGCCGGCATCCGGCGGCTGACGCGCATCGAAACGCGCTCGGTGGAACAGGTCGTGACGCTGGATGGCACGGACGACGTGTACAACTGGCCGGCGCTCTACGGGGTGGAGGTGGGGCATTGGAATTTGGGCGACGCGGAAGCGAAGCAGTTGCGCGATTATCTGCTGCGCGGCGGGTTCTTCATGTGCGACGACTTTCACGGCACGGAACCTTACCGCGGCGTGAGGGAGTGGGATGTTTTTACGCATAGCATGCGCAAGGTCTTTCCGGACCGGCTGATTGAGGATATTCCGGATAACGATCCAATTTTTCACACGCTGTTCGACTTGCAGGAACGCTTCCAGGTTCCCGGGGCGCAATATTTCGACACCGGCATCACGTATGAGGCCGGCGAGACGGGAAAGACGCCGCACTGGCGCTGTATTCGCGACGACAAGGGCCGCATCATCGTCGCGATCTGCCACAACATGGATCTGGGCGATGCGTGGGAATGGGCCGACGATCCGCGCTACGCCGAGAAGTGGGCGTCACTGGCATACCGGATCGCTGCGAATTATTTCGTTTACGATTTGACGCACTGACAACAGGCGGGGCGCTTCGATTCACAGCAAAGCAGATCAGAGTATCATTAGGCTTCACCGCAAGACCGTGGCGGATGCGCGAGCCAATTTCGATCTGTCCCCCGACGGTAAGAGCCTTGTGGTTTCCACTCTGTCGAAGGGATCGGAGGAAGCGAAAGCCTCCGTTCACGTCACGTTTCTGTTAGGTACGCAGCCACACCGGCCAACATTGTTCATTCATGTATCCGGTTAAACTAACCGCGTATTGTTGCAGGATCTTGATCTCTGGCCTACAAACTGACAGCGGCTTTGCGACGAGTTGTCTTAAGTTAAGCCCAGTGTTTCGAAGGCCCGCCTGCATGGTCCGGGTCTTGTCTTTGTTCGACCCAAGGTTCACGTAGTGGGGAGAAGGATCGAGAGATCGGTGAAGCACCAGGTCGTCCACGGCGATGCGAGACTCTTTGGTCCGTTCGATTTGGCCGCGATCTTGGGCGATCCAGAATGAATTGTGAAGATAACCATCGAGCAGCGCATCGGTCATGTTCAAGCTGTGCAAGAGGTCATTCCGCTCGACGCGTCCATACCGTGCATCCAGGTAGTGGAGTATCCTGGTTATTTTTGGTGGCCCGTGCTTCATGAGGATGTAAACGCGCACGAAAAGCAACAGCACGGCGAGACGCAGGGTTCCGGCGTCCTCAACTTGCGTCCACATAGCCCGGATAAGCTTCTTTGTAGCCTTTGGTCCGATGGCGCCCTCCTGGACATCAAACGTCTTAACCAGGTTCCGAAGCCGTTCTAACTCACCTTCCGACAACTCTCCGCGCCCGACAATTGGATTGCCGTCGTCATCTCGAGAGCCGTCGAAATCGCAGCGCTCCATCAAGTCCCACAAATCGGCGCGCTGCCGGCCAGGGTATTCGAAACGGTATCTGGAGTAGAGTTCTGCGAACTCCTTGGCTTTGTCGATCTGCGTTTCACTATACCCGCGCGCCGGAAGGGATGGATCAGGCTTGATCAACAGCCGATTCATTTCCGCTGCCAATTCGACGGGCACCCATTGGTCGAGTCCGCCCAAGAAAGCCGCCAGCGGTACTTCAAACGTGCGTCGTGACGACTTCAGAACGACACGGGCCTCCACATCCCAGGAACGAGATGACACGATCCTGTCGCGCATCGTCTCAAGCCCGTAACGCATGAGAATGCTGAATTCATCCCGAGCCGATCCCGGCGGGATGCTCAGCACCGGACAATCAGCGTCCGCAACCGGCCACACGTCAGCAGTTTCCACGTCGATTTGGCGCGAGAACGGTACGATCACGGCGGAATCGCCCCAGACTAGACGGAGTTCCTTACCGATTCGGTCTGCGTCGATCCCGAATAAGACTGAGTCGGAGTCAAATCGGCGCTGATTCTGCAGCAGGTCGAAAACGCTGCAGCGGTCTCTGGGGTCGGGAGCAATCTTCGATCGACATGTGCCGAATTCGACATTGAGAAGAACGATGTCAACAGGGATCTGTTCCCCACCCTGTTTCAGTAGATGATGGAAGCGAGCATAGTCACCTTTGTTTGAAATCCAAAGAAATTCAAGGCCGTCATTCCATGGGGGAAGAATCTCGATCCGTCGCCAATAGTGCAACGATACCGGAAACTCATCGACGATAAGCACTCCGATGCTCATAGCTACACCTCCGGACGATGGGCGAAACCATGCAGGTTGAGGGCGAGCCAGAATCGCATTCGATCCGGTGCATCTGGAACGTCGGTGGTGCGCCAGAACACCTCGCCAGCCTCGGCAGTTCGGACAAGATTCGTGATGAAATCCAACCCTCCGCCGCCGGCGGGGTACCATTCCCACCACCCTTCCTCTTGGGCCTTCATCAAAGGAATCTTGGGTTCGTGCCGACGCTCAGCTTCGTTGGAAAGAATGATAGAGTCGTTCCCTGAGACATGCCCGATACCGATACGAACGGAAACAACGCCTTCGTTTGCGACGCCGTATTGCCGCGCATTCTGTAGTGCCGCGAGGAAAAGGGAACTGTAGAAGTCATCGTACCAGCGGAGCCACAACAGACCTTCCTCAGCAAGAGGCCCGCGCTCGAAGGGTTCGATCCTCATCACGCCCGGATCGATGCTGAGTGCGAGCTTGGCGCCCTTGGACAAGTCGGCGGAAATTGCTTGGATCATTTCAACCAGGTTCAGTTGGCTCTCAGTTGTGAAGCTTGGAGGAACCGGCTGGTGCATCAGCACGACCCCCTTACGCCCGCGCATGGCTAATAGGCGCATCAATTGGATTATGGTTTGGAAATGATAGACGCGACTGGCCGTCTCGGCGTGTTCTTGCAACTGACGTTCAAAATCATCTTCCCCCAAGTGTCGGAGCAGGCCCTGAAACCCGTAATGAACGCTGCTCAGAAGATCACCGAAAACGCCGAATGGAAGAGCCCCAATAATCCTCTCCGTTCGAATCAGTCGCGACGCGAGGCCGAAATCAACGAATAGATTGGCCAGCAATACGGCGTGAGTATCGGAAAGCTTTCGTTCGTAACTGGTCACTATGACCAAGCGGTCCTCTATGCCAGTGGGCAATCGAAGCTCAGTGGAAACGACGGACACTGCGGAGCCGCTGCTTGATCGCCACGTCAAGTCGCCGTCGATCAGTTCAATCACGAAAGCATCGATCAGCTCACCGAACGTTTGCCCGACCAATCCAAGGACGCCCGAAGTATCCAGGTTCGCGTATTGCTCGTGACCAGGGGTTACCGCGATCGTGCCGAAGTTTGCTGTTTCTGGGGCCGGAGTGTGCTGAACTTCAATCAAAAGCGAGACAGCATCAGCCCCAAACATGGCGGGGTCCCGCAACAACTCACCGAGATATGCCAATAGGCCGGGGTGGCCCATCGTCATGTCGAGGACGGGTCCAACCAGACGCTTCTGTCGAGCTGCGGAAGCGACCTTCAAGTATCGGAGCAACTCAACATCAGATATGTTTTGCATTAGGCATCCTCCATTATTTCGATCTCTCGACGAAGGGAATCGTAGCATGCGGCTGCTGAAGCCTGGGAAAATTCCCGGAAAAATTTCGGATCGGATAAGGTGAGTTGATTTTTTCCCGTGTTTTACCGGCGTCCACCGGCGCGAATCGTCTAGCCAGCATAGGGAGTCAAAAACGTGATCCAGACAACCGAGCCAATCACCATGCGTTCTCCACGAGGACACAATCCCAAGCGGCCCAACGCAATCTTCGTGGAACTCGATGACGGTCAGCATGGCACCGTTGAGATCGCCAGTTTTACAAAGAGCGTACCGGGTAGCGAGAGCGGTGCCGACCGAAGCCAAGTCATCTTGATCCCTGGCGGAGCCATAGGCTTGTCCACTGACATAGAAGGACACGGAGACCTCTTTTCCGACACAGCCGACGACTGTGATGAGTCTCTCAGTACTGAAGTCGAGTCGGGGGAATGCCGGCCAAAGGCGCTGATGCAAGTCTTGCACAGGAAATGCTTGGCTTTGCGAACCCGCGCTGCGGCTGTTATCTGTCGGGTCCAGGGACGGCGGATTACCCTCACCGTGGCGGGCACACCGGCCCCCGTCATTCTTAGCGGGATAAAGGTAAAGCGTGCGCGCGCCGCCGGCAGCCTGCTTGGTATTCCGGGGATCCCCCAGTTCTCGACTGCTCACTTCAGCATCAAACTCGACGATATGCTCGTGGCCTCGTCGGACGGCGTTTTCGAGACGGAAGACAAATCGGGGACTCCATTTGGACCGCTTCATTTCGCGCGCGCACTGGAAGGATACGCTGAGCGATCGATGGCGGCCAACATCTTGAAACTCTGGGATGCACTGAGAGCACACGGGCCGCAACTTGATGACCTTTCCGTGCTAATGATACGCCGCAACCGCGGTCGCCTGAGCCTTGCCAGACCAGCGCATTGGAACCCCAAGACCCAGTCACGCCCAGCAAGCCAGGCGACGCACCTGGATCAGCCGCTATCATTCGTTTCCGAGTTTTGCTCCGCACAGGCCCAACACTTATAAAACGCCAATTGAAGAGTTACTCGGACGCAAGATTTCCGCAGCGGCATAACGTTCGCGACTACAATTGCAGCATCATCGTCGCGATCTGCCACAACATGGATCTGGGCGATGCGTGGGAATGGGCCGACGATCCGCGATATGCAGAGAAGTGGGCGTCACTGGCATACCGGATCGCTGCGAATTATTTCGTTTACGATTTGACCCACTAATTTGACTCAACGGTCTGGTATTACCACGCCAGCCTCTTGCTAATTCCCTTGTGCGCGTAGGTGTAGGCGAAAGTATCGTTCCCGTTACGAACTCTCACTTCGATGGAACGCTCCCTGACGGTCGCGGCTCAATTCTTGCCGGCGAACTTAACGCGATGAGTCACGTAGACCAAGCCGGTGGGGACGCTGCGGTTGTAGTCGACGCGGAAGACGATCTGGGCGCTCTGGTGTGCGGGCTGGGTGCGATCGAAGACGCGGGTGTCCAACTCAGCGACGAAGGCCGGGTCGGTGAGCTTGCGGGTAATGTACGCGCCGGTCTGGGAGCGGTCTCCAAAAACAGCGAGAAGCGGATGCTGGTGACCAGTGCGTAATCCGGATTGCTTTCATCGCTCTGCATCATCAGAGTGGGTGCGCCAACGGGAAACTTGGCGGGCTCGCCCGGTTTGGGCTCAGCATTCACGAACCCAGCCCAACGTTGGCCAGGAGCGTACTGCGGCGGCCGGAAATTCTGCGCGGCGAGTAAATCGAGCAGCAGCGGAGCGAAGCGTGGCTGTCCAATTACGATGCTGCGCTTACCGGCCAGCGCGCCGAATGAGAGATGGCGGGCGGCTACCACGGTGATGGTGGAGTTCAAGGCGCGCAGAAATCGGTCCAGGTTGACTGCGGCTGCGAAATCTTCGAAAGGAGCCACAGATTCCAGAGCGGATACGCGGGCCGGTGCAATGTTCGTCCCGCAAAGCGGAACCCAGAACAAACAGACGAACCCGCATACCCAGTTATTGCAAACGCTTCCGAAGAGTGACTCTACCACAGCCTAGGCTGGTGGTCAGAGATTTTGCGAGCCCCTGTACTCTTCCAGTTCTGGAAGGCAATGAAATTTGTCTCGGAATGCGCCGCCGAGGCGCACAGGGTCAGTGATGCTGTATCCCCGGAAGGATTTTCCAGGGTCAACTCGGTACGGAAAGGTTGCGGGTGTCGTTCAGGCGAGATCTTTCACCACGCCTACCTCGCTGGATCTCGCGGCCAGGCCTAACCAGCCTGACGACGCTTTCCTTGCGGGGCGGACAAAGGCGTCCGACAAGATTGCCGTAAGATCATTTCCACACCTAACAGGCGATGTTCGGGAATTTGCCTGTCTCTCTCTCGCGCCATCCGCAGCAGGATCTCCACCGCTGCCTGTCCCATCTCGTACTTCGGTTGATGAATGGTGGTGAGAGGCGGATGCACGATGCCTGAGAATTCAATATTGTCGAAGCCGATCAAGGACAGGTCTTCCGGAATGCGGAGCCCGCGTTCGAGTACGGCTTTTACAACACCAAAGGCCATGACGTCGTTGGCTGCGAAGATCGCTGTGACATCCGGGTGTGCGTCGAGCAACTTCCTGGTCAAATCCGCGCCTCCGGCGAAATTGAATTTTCCGTAGCGTACGATCGGGTGAATCGCATTCTTAGCGGCTAGCAGCGCGCGCACGAAGCCGCGTGTACGGTCGCTCAAATTGCCGTGCTGCTTCGGTCCTGTAAGGTGGGCGATTTTGCGATGCCCTAGCTCGAGAAGGTAACGGGCGGCCATGGCGCCACCCGCCTCGTTGTTGGCGCAGACCGTGGAGAATCCCTGATTCGAGGCGGGACGGTTGAGCAAGACGATAGGGACACCCGAGGCAGTCAGTAGTGCTTGCTGTTCCCGGCTCAGCGCCGACACGGAATTCATCAGTATGCCGTCGATGCGTTTCTCGAGCAGCGACCGGACGTAATGCATCTGCTTGTCCGCATCGAGATCGCTATTGCAAAGGACCAGATCGCATTTGCCCGCGCGCGCGGCATCTTCCGCGCCACGGGCCACCTCGGCGAAAAAGGGATTTCGAATGTCGCTGAGAATCAGCCCAAGGGAATGCGAACGCCCCGTCACCAGGCCGCGGGCCACGCGATTCGGGCTATAGTTCAGGCGCGCCGCAACGGCAGCTACGTGCTCGCGCGTCCGCTCGTTCACGCCGTAGCTGTTGTTGAGCGCCCTAGACACTGTGGAGATGTTGACACCCGACTCCCGCGCGACATCTTTAATCGTTACCGGCATGATTTTTCGCAAACGATCCCAAGTATGAATCGGGCGGCGCATCCTTGTCAATAGCGCATTTCCGCGAGGAGTGCGCCCGTCTGAAAGCATTATCGCAATCGCTTGCGAAGCTACGATTGTCCAAAAAGCGCGCGCGCTACGTCAAATTCGAGCGTCAGGCATCGGTAAACAAAGTCTTGACACGTGATCCCTACCCATGTTATGTTCGCTGAGGTTCGCAAACGTTTGCGAAGTTTGTATTATGCCAACGCTTCCGTTCGCAAGCCATGTTGAATCGAGTCTCGCTGTGTTGAAGGTGCATATGCGCAAAGCTACCTGTCTCGCCAGTGCAGCGTCAGCCCTCAGGCGATCCGCAATCCATCTGTTCGTAATCGTGTGGTGTTTGTCCGCTGTAGCGGCGCTCGCACAAACCTCCGGCTCCATTACCGGCGAAGTGACGGACCAAAGCGGCGCCGTGGCGCCGAACGTTGCGGTCACGGCCACCAACTCCAAGACAAACGTGGCGCGATCGACGGCCACGAACGCGGCGGGGATCTACAGTTTTCCGGATCTGACGCCCGGAATCTACGAGGTCAAGGTGGCGGCGGCAGGCTTCGCGAGTATTGTGAAGACGAACATCGAACTCCAAGTGCAGCAGACCGCGCGAGTCGACTTCAGTCTCTCGGTGGGACAAGCGGCCCAAACGGTGGAAGTGAGCGCTTCGGCCAACTCCCTGGATACCGAGACCGCCACCGTCGGCACGCTGATCGAGGAAAAACGGATCAGTGAGCTGCCCTTGAACGGGCGCAACTTTTTCAGCCTGGTTGCTTTGGCTCCCAACGTTGCTTTCGGATTTCTCCCCGCGCAGCAGGCCAGCGGCCGTCTGGGCGGTACGCGGTCTACCCTCACGATGTCGCTCTCGGGAGCGCGCGCCACTTGGGCAAATTACACGCTGGATGGCATCACCAACACCGACGTCGACTTCAATACGTACATCTTGCTGCCTTCGGTGGAGGCTCTTCAGGAATTCAAGGTGCAGTCGGGCGTCTATCCAGCGGAGTTCGGCCGCGAAGCCGGCCAGGTGAATGTCTCCACGAAACCGGGCACCAACGAATACCACGGGACGCTCTTCGAATTCCTGCGCAACAATGCGCTGGACGCCAGGCAATACGACTTTAACTCGAGCACGCGAAGTGCGACGAATCCATCGCCGGCAAGCCAGCCCTATCGTCAGAACCAATACGGCTTCACTTTGGGGGGCCCGATTCAGATTCCGAAACTCTACAACGGCAGAAACCGCCTCTTCTTCATGTCCAACTTTGAAGGCTTCCGGTCTCGCCAGGCCACGACGGCCTTCGCCACGACGATGACCGCGGACATGCGGAACGGCGACTTCTCAGCGATCCCAACCACCTTGCAGGATCCCCTCACGCGGCGCGGAACTCCCCCCAACGTTACGACTTCGCCTTATGCAGTGAATAATCATATTCCCGCATCCAATATCGACAAGACGTCGCTCTTGCTGATGAAATTCTTCCCGCTGCCGAATCAACCCGTGTTGCCCGGTACGCCGATCCGGAACTACCAATACACCATCAACACGCCGGTCGACAAGGATCAGTTCAATCAGCGCATCGACTTCAATCAGAATGCGAACTCGCAATGGTTCGGCCGCTATAGCTGGACCGATGAGCTGACCGTCATGCCGGGACTGACGACGACAGACGGCCAGACGTTGTATACGCGAGCCAGCCAGTGGGTCCTGTCCAACGTCCATATCTTTGCGCCGAATAAAGTGAACGAAGCGCGGTTCGGATACAACTCATTGTTCAACAACATCACCCAACAACTGGCCGGCTCCGAGAACGTCGACGAAGAGATCGGCGTACCCGTCAAAATCACTGACAAAAACTCCTGGGGAATCCCGAACATCGTTCTGGGCAACAATCTGACCACCTTCGGCAATCCGACCAGCAGCCCGTTTCAAATCAACGACAAGGTCTATCAAGTCATCGACAGCTTTTCTTGGATCGTCGGCAAGCACTCGCTTAAGATGGGAGGAGAGTACCGGTACAATGCGTTTCCGCAGGTCGGGAATGAGTTTCCGCGCGGTCAGTTCTTCTTCACCGGCGCATTTACAGGCAATCCGAACACGCAGAGTTCAGGCTACGCGGGAGCTGACTTTCTGCAAGACTACATCACCCAAACCATCATTGCCGTCTCACTTGTTTCTTCCGATTTCCGCAATAGCGAATGGGCGGCTTACGTGGACGATACCTGGAAGGTACGTCCGCATCTGACCATCACCGCAGGTCTTCGATGGGAGGTGGCCCAGCCGCTCCTCGACGTATCCGGGCACAGCGTGAACGTCCAGCTCAACTCCAACGGGATTCCGAATGTGGCAAATGTGCAGGACCAGAGTCAGCATCCTGTCTATGTGCGCACAGGCAGTGGGGATTTCTACGAGGGGGTCAACTTCCGTTATTTGCCGTTTTGGACCACCACCGCCAGCGGCGCCAACACTCCCGGAGCCCCGCAACTCCAGCTTGCCAGGGACGGCCGCATGGGCGACCGGTTGATTGCGACCAACTACAAGAACTTCGCGCCTCGGCTCGGAATCGCCTGGAGTCCTTCGGATAAGTGGTCCATCCGCGCCGGGTTCGGCTTCTTCTATTCGCAGGAAAGCAAGAATTCCATCTTCGATCTCAACCGCGGACTGGGAGGCCGGACCTCTTACAATCCGGACAATACGTACTCGGTGCCGCAGAACATCACTTACTCGAACTTCCTCAACGCGGCTTCACTGCCGGTCAAACTTCCGATCGGCCTTACGTGGGGCGCCAATTATCGTTTGCCGACCACCTATAGCATGCAGTATGTGTTCAACATCCAGCGCACACTCGGTAACTCGACCAACCTGGAGGTTGGCTTCAACGGTTCCGAAAGCCGCCACTTGGCAAACCTGCTGAACGCCAGCCAGCCGCTTCCTGGAAATAGTCCGATCGTCACTCGCATGCCATTTCCGGAGTGGGGACCGGCCGGAATCCAGTTCCTGAAGGCTGACGGTGTGGGGAACTACAACGGGATCAGCGGGAAGATCAGCCAACGCTTCGGAACCAATCTGACAACGCTGGTCAGTTACACCTGGTCCAAAGCTCTCGATGACGGAAGCGCGATTCGCGGCGCGCTCGACTTCACGGCCCAGGACTCTCGCTGCCGCGCTTGTGACTACGGGCTCGCCACGTTCAACGTGCCGCACCGCTTCGTGGGATCCACGCTATACACGTTGCCGTTCGGCAAGGGTCAGGCTCTTTTGAACCGTGGAGGCGTAGTGAATCAGATTGTTGGCAACTGGGAACTTGGCGTAATCGCAACGGCGCAAAGTGGCCAGGCGCTGGATACGAATTCGTGGGATGCTCCGGGTACGGGATTCTCGGTGAGCAACCGCCTCAATTGCGTTGCCGGTGTGAATCCTGTATTCGCCAATCCAACTGCCAAAGGATGGTTCAATCCGGCGGCTTTCACCAACACCGTTGTGCCGCTATTCGGCAACTGCGCGCGCAACAACTTGATCGGACCGAGGCAGGTGAATTTCGACTTCTCGGCGATCAAGGATTTCCACCTCACCGAGAGGCATGCGCTTCAGCTCCGCATGGAGATGTTCAACGCTCCCAATCACGTTGAATTGGGCAATCCTGCCACGGGCTGGGGAAGTTCAAACGTGCTGCCGCAAGCTACCTTTGGTACGATTACCTCAACCCGGGCAAGCATGCGCCAGATTCAATTCGCGCTCAAGTACAACTTCTGACGCCGGGCACGGAAAGGAATTCATGCAACTCGTCATCGAAAGGCTGCTGAACGACTTTGAACGCGGCCGCTTGACCCGCCGGCAGCTCGCCGCGTCCTTGGCAGCGCTGGCAACGGGCGCACAAGCGGCTCCGAAAGAAAAGGGCTTGAAAGCGGTGTCGCTGAACCACGTGACCGTGCGTGTGCCTGACGTTCACAAGACTTCGCAATTCTACCAGGAATTCTTTGGAATGGCGCTCAAGCAGCACTCGGAAAAGACGCACATTCTGGGCGTCGGAAAGAGCTTCTTCGGCATTGAGCAAAAGGGCTCGCCGGTTGGGCTGGATCACTACGATTTTGGAATCGCGGGATTTGACGCCGACACGGTTTTAGCGAAACTGAAGGAACGCGATCTGAAGGTGGAGCCCGGCGGGTCGAAGGAATCGTTCAAATTTTGGGATCCGGACGGGTTTCTGGTTCAATTGAACGGACCCGACTACGAGGGCCACGTGGGGAAGTGACTGCACACTACCGGGAGACATCATGACCAGAAGATCGTTCTCTTCCCTTCTTACTTTTCCTGCCGCACTTGCGGTGCGAGCTCAGTCCCAGTCCGCTCCGGTCGACCCTTATACGACCTTTGATCCTGACGGTACGGCACATATCACGCGTGCCCTGCCGATTCCCAAGACCATCTCGCCGGAAGCGCAGTCATTGATGATGCCAGGCCAAAGATGGGTGCCCGCAGGAGGCACGAAAGAGCGTGCTGCCTGGATGGAGAAGATGCAGGCCGTGTACCCGGTGGACGTCAAGGACACAACTGTGGCCGGAGTCGATGCCTGGGTGGTCACTCCGAAACATCCCGAGGCCAAGAAGCGGGATCGCGTGTTGATCTGCCTGCACGGCGGAGGGTTTACGAGCGACTCGGGCTCGCAAATCGAAAGTATCCCGATCGCTGCCCTGACGGGAACCCAGGTGATTTCCGTGCGCTATCGTCTGGCTCCGAAGTTTCCATTCCCGGCCGCGGTAGACGACACCGTTGCCGTGTACAAGGAAGCTTTGAAGACCCACAAGCCGAAAAACATCGCCGTCTATGGAACCTCCGCCGGCGCTGTTCTCACAGCCCAGGCCACTGTCCAATTCCGCAAACTGGGACTGCCGCTGCCGGCGGTGCTTGGCTTTTTCTCCGGCTATGTCGATCTCGCCCGGTACGGCGATTCGAGATTCCTTTATGGCTCAGGTGGCCTCAAGGACTTCAGCGCCATGATCGAGCCGCTGAAGGGCTTGGGTATGGTCCCGTATGTGGGAGACCACGACCGCAAGGACCCGGTGCTTTCGCCTATGTATGCGGAGATGAGGGGATTCCCCCCAACGCTCTGCATGACTTCGACTCGCGATCATTGTCTGAGCGGTACAGTCGACTTTCATCGCGCTCTGCTGCGGGCCGGCGTGGACGCGCGGCTGATGGTGTTCGATGCGCTGCCGCATGCCTTCTGGTACCAGTTCGACCTCCCGGAGTCGAGAGAAGCGCTGGAGGCCCAGGCGAGCTTCCTGGACAGGCACCTCGGCTAGTGTCTCTTTCAGAACCGCGAGCGTAAGCGACCGGTCGGCGCTTTTTCACGGCTTCTCACGAACGACTATAGTCAAGGATACAAAGATGCGCCCGCCGACTTACTTCGCTGCCCTCGTTCTCATTTTCAGTTACAGCGATAGTGCTGTTGCAGCCGAGAAGCGCGACAAAGGTTAGGACCATGAATAGTTCGAGAAGACATTTTCGCTGCGGTCTCAAGTTGTTCTTCGCAGCAGCCATCGTTTGGACTTCCAGCAACGCCACGGCAGCGGACGTGTACGTCCCCTTCGAAGGCGGGAAAACCACTTGGCACGAAGGGTTCGACCGCTATGACTTCATCATGGACGATGCCACTGGGGCGATCACGCCTATGACGGCCCTGGCGAGCGAGGTGACGAGCTTCGGAATCGACGAGAGTGTAAAGGGCGGCAAGCGCCGTTGCGTCGTAGTCGTCCCCAAGAAGACGGCGCCCGGCAATCCATGGTCATGGCGAGGCTGTTATTGGAACCACCAGCCTCAATCCGAAGTCGAGCTACTGAGACGCGGTTTTCACATCGCCTATGTGGCGCCCGACCCCGGCAGACAGGGCAAGGCGTGGGACGTGTGGTACAAGTTCCTGA